>ERZ1046148.3-NODE-3-length-114052-cov-15.743309_pt1 | contig 114052 bp, 152 predicted proteins | sample MGYA00383090_ERZ1046148 | MGnify/ENA primary metagenome ERZ1046148 (study PRJEB29581, sample SAMEA5548360) | metagenome | biome: marine; feature: coastal; material: water | depth 25 m | study: Short-term variability in the microbial, nano- and picoplankton... | reverse complement strand
AACTTTTCCAGAACTAGAAGGATTTTATAATGACTGCAAACAAATCTAAAACAGTTTGTATCCTACCTTGGATTCATATGTATGCAAATGCAGATGGTAATGTATTACCTTGTTGTGTAGGTGATTATAACAGTCCTTTAGGTAATACTCAGAATACTCCTATAAAAGAAATATGGAATAGCCCCGAATATAAAAAGTTACGTTTACAAATGTTAAATGGAGAGCAACCTAACGTATGTAGACAATGCTGGGTTCATGAACAGGCAGGCAATAATAGTCCACGCATACATCATAATAGACAGTTTGCAAAGTATATGCCATTTGTTTCTGAAACTAATCCAGATGGCAGTCTTGATGAGATGAACTTACGTTATATGGATATACGTTGGAGTAATATTTGTAATTTTAAATGTAGAACGTGTAGTGCAACATTTAGTTCTAGTTGGGCCCAAGAAGATGGTAAAGAAAATGTTTGTATTTTTGCAGGTGGTAAAGATAATGATGACTTGTACGAGCAATTTAAACCTTATTATAAAGATATAGATGTTTTTTACTTTGCTGGAGGAGAGCCATTACTTACTGATAAGCATTATGATATTTTAGAATATTTAATTGATAATAATCGTACTGATGTTATGTTAAGATATAATTCTAATGTTAGTAATTTGTTTTATAAGAAAGAGTGTATTACAAAGTTATGGAATAAATTTACTAATGTTAAAGTTGATGCTAGTTTAGATAGTTGGGGTGATAGAGCTGAGTATATACGTGAAGGAACTGAATGGTTTGTAATAATGAATAATTTAAATCTTATTAAAAAAGAATCACCTCATGTTAGACTGAGTTTTAATACTGTAGTAAGTGCGTTTAATCTCTTAACACTTACCGATTATTTAAAATATATGCAAGAACAGAGGTTTGATGTGTCAAATGGAATATTATATAATATTGTTGATCCTAAACATTATACAATATCTATATTGCCCGATGATAAGAAACAAGAAGCTTGTCAAAGAATTACACAATATCTACAAACAGCTCCTAGTAATGGCATAGCTGAACAGTTAAAGGGGGTATTACGATATATTAAGAGTTCGGTATATGATGCTAAAGCTCATAATAAGTTTAAAGTTCATACAGAGCATTATGATAAAATAAGGAATAGAGATTTTAATAAAACGTTTCCTGAACTTAACGGTGTATTCTAAAATCAATATCGTGAGATGGCCGTATAACTAATTCATTCCTTACCATCTGACGCCAACGTTCTTCCGTTTGATAAAGACTAAATCTCTTATTTGTTCGTGAAGCACCATCCATATACTTAATCCATTTTTGTTGTATTTCACCAACTTTTTTATTAGTTGTTTTTGACCATTTATGTTTAAATATACGTTTTAAATAATCATAATGCTCTAATGGGTGCGGATGGCCGTCTTGGAAATTCTTATTAACTAATTTTCTATCAGCTTCAAATTTTTGTTCCCAGTTATTATTAAAAAGTGTATCATAAAAACTAGGTAATAGTTGGTTTATAGTTTCAGAGTACATTGCTCGTAGATGCTCTATTCGTTGTACTTGAATACCTTCAACAGCATATTTTGGATCAATTGATATTTTTGTGTCCCATTGATCAACATAGTGAACAAGGTCATTCATTTGTATAAAATGCCATTGTGTTTTATGTCTAAGCATCTCATAAGCTGATTTAATAAACGCTAAATCTCGAAGTAATGCTCCATATTCACTAAAGTATTTTTTAACCCATGATTCATCATATGTTCCTTGACTATAAATATTGCCTGGGGTAATCCATTGGCCACCAGCTGTAAAACTAGGATCTGCTGTAGGCTCAGCATCTAAGAATCTATCTTCTCTACTTATATTCGTCCATTGTACTATTACTAAGTCTTCGTGTGTAAAATTGTATGAAGAGTCAGCCTGCATTAATGTATTAAAGATATAATGATTACCAGCTCCAGACTTTCCAAAATTATAAAACTTAGCATCTGGAAATTCATATCCTAAAATATTAGCCCAAGTACCCCATGCATAGTCTGTAAAGCTACAGCCAAAAGTAAAAATTCTATTAACCTTTAATGCAATTAAGTTTTTCATTCAACATTATCCTTTGATTGTTGTACTAATGTAAATGCAAGTTTTTGAAATACTTCTTTTGTATATTCTTCACGATACATTATTTTATAGTTATGTTTAAGTACGTCTTGTTGTTGAAAACACCATAATAATTTGTCTTCCCCAGTCATCTTATTTAAGCGAGCTACAGCAGATTCTATTTCCCCTTTAATCATAGTCCATCTCTTATATGTATTGCTCTCGCTATCAAAACTATAATCAAACATTTTGTCATATAACTTGTAGCCGTAGTCTTCTAAGTTTTTATTAGCATTAGGTTGTCCCCAAATAAGAAACGGTTGCATATGAAATATAGAGCGGAATGTTTTTTCACTCCAGAATCTACTAGTGTTATCCCAATCTTCTGCAAGTGTTTCTCCAACTACTTGGAATAATGTAGACCAATGTAGATGTGAACTTAAACTCATAGCATGATTAGTTTTAAAATCGTTAGTATCTGCAATTAATGGTAAGTGCCGATTAAACTTTTTTAAAGCCCTAAATGAAAGTTTCCTTTTTGATCCTCGTATTAGTTCTGTTTCTTGACAATAGTGCTCTGGTTTTTTAATCCTATCATGACTTAAAATACAGTTCTGATATAAGTTACTATTAAATATTTCAAAGGCGCTTAATGTTCTATGAGGTCTATTTACTCTACTAAGACTTAAGAAATGTTTTTCACCGTAATAGTATCTTTTTCTATTCTTTACTGCATTAAGATAAACTTTTTCAATACGAGTGTCAAGCTCAGCTTCAGCTAATCCTGATACTGGTAGTGTGTCTACTTTTAAATTAAAAAGCATGTGTTCAAAGTTATGAAAACTAGCAACATGAATAGATTCTTTTATACTATGATTAGTGTTATATCGAGTTAAATTTTTATTTTCAACCATATTAGATGTAATAAGAATAACTTTTTTAGGTGATATATTATGCACTCTACAGCTATGATATAATACATCATAAAATGGAGTATTTCCATATATAGTACTAAATCCTTCAGTACTTGCATCAAATAAAAAGAATGTTTTTGGATCTTTACGTAACTGTTTTACATTTTTTTTTCTTATAAATTGAAATAAATCAACATCCTTTTCCCATTGGGGATATTTTATCAATACATGAAACAAGCATAAGTTTGACTCGTCTAGATTAAGGTCTTTGAATGCTTGTAAAAATTTTTGTGAGGCTAGAGAACTATGAACTTTTCGTACGTACACGTTTCTTTTAAGGTAGTCAGTTCCTGGAATCATATATAAAAATCACCATAAATATTAACAGTAGTATTTATATACGCATATAATGATTGGAGGTTCATGTGAAGATAGGGTTTATAGGGTTAGGAAAACTAGGTTTACCATGTGCCGAAATCGTCGGCGAAAAGGGTCATGATGTAACCGGATATGATGTTATTAATATAGAATCAGAAGTTATAGCAATTAAAAAAACCATTAAAGAAGTAGTACAAGATAGAGATATTGTTTTTGTTTCAGTACCGACGCCACATCATCCTGACTATGATGGTAGGACACCTTCAGCACATTTAGAACCTAAAGATTTTAATTACGAAATTGTTATTGATGTGTTAAGAGAAGCTAACGTTCATATGAATAAGAAACAACTACTAGTTCTTATTAGTACTGTTTTACCAGGAACAACTCGTCAGCATTTTGTACCATTAATGAGTAATACTCGCTTTGTATATAATCCTTATTTTATTGCCATGGGAACCGTTGCTTGGGATATGGTAAATCCTGAAATGGTAATTATAGGAACTGAAGATGGAAAGTCTACTACTGATGCACAACAATTAGTAACATTCTATAAAACAATAATGGAAAATAAGCCAAGGTATGAAATAGGTACTTGGGATGAGTGTGAATGTATTAAGGTTTTTTATAACACATTTATTAGTATGAAAATTGGATTTGTTAATATGATTCAAGATGTTGCAGAAAAGCAAGGAAATATTAATGTCGATGTAGTCACTAATGCTCTTTCAAAAAGTACAAATCGAATTATTAGTTCAAAATATCTAACAGCAGGATTGGGTGATGGTGGAGGGTGTCATCCAAGAGATAACATTGCATTACGCTTTTTGGCTCAAAAATTAAACTTGCAATATGATCTATTTGATGCTATAATAAAGGCTAGAGAAGTACAGGCCAAGAACATGGCTAAACGTTTGGTTAATCTAGCACACGAAAATGATTTACCAATATTATTAAATGGAGTTAGTTATAAACCAGGAGTGCCATATATAGATGGAAGTTATAGTTTACTAGTGGGATATTATTGTGCAGAAATAGATTATGCTTGTATGCAGGTTGATCCTTTAGTTAGTCCTGATACAGGACCATTTAGTGCAATAGTATTATTAGCTCATCCAGAGTTATACTGTAAACTTAATGATGATAGCATAGTGGTTGATCCATGGAGGCAATATAAATCTAGTAAGCATAAGGTGATTTATTACGGAAATACAAGATGAAAAAAATATTAATAATTGGCGATAGCAACGGATTAGGAGAATGGGGACAAATTACTCCTGGCCCCGGAGTTGCTAACAACAATGATAATACTATTTTTAGACCGTATAACCAAGACAAGTATTTAGAAGGAGACTCGCCTAAACCATTTCAATTAGTTTATCCAGGCTTTGGATACTTTTTAGATTTAAAGGGTCATGCCACTTGTAATTATAGTTTTGGAGGTGCAGGTAATTTTGAAGCAATTTTTAGAAGTGAAGAAGCATTAGGCTTAGCACCGCCGTTTACATCATCAACTTTTTATACACCAGATGTTATTATATGGATGTTAACAGAACCTTGTCGTAATTACAAGGAAGACACAACATCAGGTGAAGCCTGTTTATGGGACTTAGACAAGTATTATTTAAAATTAAGTGAAACAAACAACTGTAAATCTATTGCTGAATTAAATCAAGTGCTTATGAAAATTGCGTTTGATGGAGCACAAGCAATATATAACGAGTTAAAAATTCCTTTTATTCTAATAGAAGGCTGGGGCGAAACATACGGTCTAGAAAGTAACTATACTTTTATTAAACATATTCATAAAGGTTGGTTACAAAAAATATTAGGTAAACAAATACCATTACTTACATCTTGGGGTTCTATTAACGCTATTAAAGAGTTAAGATCGGATCTAGCTGATACAGACGAATTTAAAAAGGAAGTTAACAAATACGAAGAAGTTATAAATTATATGGCATTGTCTGATGATTTTCCAGATAATGGCCATCCAGGTAGGATACTTCATAAAAAACTAGCAGAAGAGATAGAGCCTTATGTATGATATTGTTTTTATAAGTTACCAAGAACCAAATGCAGATGAAGTTTATGCAGAGTTAAAAGCACGATTTCCAATGGCTAAACGTGTTCATGGGGTAAAAGGTATACACCAAGCCCATATAGCCGCGGCTAAAAAATGCTTTACAAAAATGTTTTGGGTAGTAGATGGTGATGCTAGACTAAAAGATGATTTTAAATTTGATTATATTGCGTCTGAATGGGATTTAGATGCTGTTCATGTATGGCGTTGTCAAAATCCTATAAACTTTTTAGAATATGGTTATGGTGGCGTAAAATTATTACCAAGACAACTTACAATAGATATGGATGTTACTAATTTAGACATGACAACCAGTATTAGTGATAAGTTTTTTGCACATGAAGAAATTAGTAATGTTACAGCATTTAATACAGATCCTTTTAATACATGGAAAAGTGCATTTCGTGAATGTGTTAAATTGTCAAGTAAAATTATTAGAGGCCAAATAGACGAAGAAACAGAAATGCGATTAATGGTATGGTGTAATGAAGGAATGGGAAAACCTAATGGAGATTATGCTATGGCAGGTGCTCGTGCAGGTAAATTTTATGGCGAAGCATTTAAAGGAAATACTGAAGCATTATTTAAAATTAATGACTATGCCTGGCTAAAAGAAAAATTTGATGCAGAAAATTGTTGATATAAAATCTGTTCATATTGAATTGACTGATAAGTGTCAAGCTCAATGTCCAATGTGTGCAAGGAATTTTAATGGCGGAGCGACTCGCCCATTTATTCGTAATAGTGATATAAGCATATCTCAATTTAAGGAATGGTTTCCAAAAGAATTTTTATCTCAGTTAACAAATTTTTATAGTTGTGGAAATTATGGCGATCCTGCATTTGCACAAGATTGTTTAGAAATTTTTCAGTATGTAAGAGATGCAAATCCTACTTGTAGATTAGCACTTCATACTAATGGTGGTATGCGTAATGAAGAATGGTGGAGCAAACTTGCTCCTGTAATAGGTTCAGTTAGTAATAGTAATGTTGTATTTGGTATAGACGGGTTTGAAGGGAAGCACGAACAGTATAGAAGAAATACAAAGTTTTCAAAAGTTATTGACAATATGGAAGCATTTATTAAAGCTGGAGGAGTAGCAAGAGTAGATAGTTTAGTTTTTAAACATAACGAAGATGATATTGAAACACTTGAATATTTTTTATTAGGAAAAGGAGTGCAAAAAGTAAATTTTGTTAGTACTGCAAGATTTTATGACTTAGATAAATTTGCAGTTCAAGATTTAGATGGAAATTATGAATATGATCTTGAACCTGCTACACGATCAGAATATAAAAAAGTACCAAATAAAGCATTAGATAGTTTATTAGATGATGATGTTAGATATGAAGTAATTAGTAAAGCTAGTATTAAACCAAAGTGTATGGAAGACCAAGGTATATATGTTGATCCATACGGAAATATCCTTTCTTGTTGTTTAATAGGTAGTGATTATTTAGAAGAACCATTAAAAGAAACGTTGCCTATTCATACGTTAAGGAATTTAACAGTACAAAATACAAAAGATATGTTAAAAGATATAGGTGTACCAAATTGTAAAGATGGTATTCTTAGTAAAGATATTATACTATGGGAACACATGGGAAATTATTGGCATGGTGATAATAAGTGTATGACCTGTGTCAAAGCGTGTTCTAAAACAATCTTTAATACAACAAAGAATATATCATGACAATACCATTTGAAAATATAGTTAAACTAGGACAAAGAACAATGCTGGAAAATAATGTTTTTTCAGTTAGTTGGATCTTAGGTAGGTTTTGTAATTATGATTGTAGCTATTGCTGGCCGTATGCTAAAAGCAAAGTTGTAGATCATAGGCCTCTTTTAGAATACATTCGTACAATGGATGAAATTAAAAGTCAAGCTAGAGCTCAAGGCTTTGATAAGTTTCATTTTAGCTTTAGTGGCGGTGAACCAACTGCATATAAAGGATTAATTGATTTAATTAAAGCATATAAAGAACCAGTTAGCAATTATCTTAGTGTGCATATGACTACTAATGCAAGTCCAGGATTTAATTGGTGGAATAAATGGTTAACAGCAACAGATGGATTAGATCGTAAAAGTATAACAGCAAGTTATCATGCAGAATTTTCTAATGAAAAAGAATTTATAGGTAAACTTAAATTTTTACAGGAACACGGAGTATTAGTTACAATTAATCAAGTTATGGTTCCTACAATGTTTGAAGAATACTATACAAGAGCTTTACGTTTTAAAGATGAAGGACTACACGTTACTCTTAAACCGCAAAGTAATGATACAGCAAGTGCAATAGTTGAAGGGTATAGTTTCGAACAATGGGAAATATTACAAAGTGAAATGGAACAAGAAATAAATCAAATAGCATTATATGATAAAAAAGGCATAGAATATAAATTAGACCAAGCAGAAAGACTGAATGCTCATCAGTTTAATAAATTTAAAGGCTGGATGTGTAATGCAGGATATCAAAGTTGTATTATTCGTGAACCAGGCGGCGAAATTAAACGTGCTTATAGCTGTCATGATGAACCATTAGGTACTATTGATACAGGGTTTACTTTATTTAAAGAACGCAAAGTTTGTATTACCCCAACTTGCGTAAGTAGTGCAGATAGTAAAATACCAAAAGAGCTAGTTTATGAAAATTGATATTGACGATATAGCTTACTGGGTAGATGCAATTAGAGATGCAAACGACCATAAACGTTTGTTAGAAAGTTTCTGGCATGGACAGCTTGAGAGTAAGAAGTGGTTATGTGAAGAACTTCCTAAAGTTACTCATACTGAAGCTAGTAAAATAGTTATCTTTGGAGGATGGCATGGAATTTTGGCTACAATGCTTTTTAATAGCGAACTTGGTGTACGACATATTAGATCTGTTGATATTGACCCTGCGTGTAAGGACATAGCATTAAGCATGAATAAAAAGTATGAAATAGATGGAAAATTTGATGCAGTTACAGAAGATATGTGTAATTATGAATATACAGAAGAACCGCAAATTGTTATTAATACAAGTTGTGAACATATTTCACAAAAACAGTATAATACTTGGTTAAACAAAGTTCCAACTGATACATGGGTAGTTGTACAAAGTAATAATTTCTCATCCCATCCTGAACATATTAATTGTTCAAAGAGTTTATTAGATTTTAAATGGAAAGCAAATATTAGCCAAGAGTTTTATTCGGATACATTAGAGTTACCCAAGTATGATAGATATATGATTATAGGAAGAAGATAATGACAGACAGTAACGAATATTGGTATAACCCTGCAGACTCGCAGTTAGGAAAATGGCAACGTGAATTAGAAGACGTTACCGGTTCTCCTACCTTTTGTGTTTTACCGTGGATACATTTTGCCACAAGACCAAATGGAGATATGCGATTATGTTGTAGTGCTAATGCCAGCGGAGCGGCTACTGGTGACCATGAAGTAGGATTAGTAAAAATGGAACATGGTAAACCTGCAAACTTTGGTCGTGAAACTCCAATGGAAGCATGGAATAATGACTATATGAAGTCTGTACGAACTACAATGCTTAATAAACAAATTCCTGCTAGTTGTACTAAATGTTTTCAAGAAGAAAAAATAGGTGTTGTTAGTAAACGTATTTGGGAAACAGGTACATGGTATAAAGATGGAGTAGATATTCCTGAATTAATTAAACAAACACAAGAAGATGGTACAGTTCCGGAAGAACTAGTATATTTAGATTTGCGTTTAGGTCATACGTGTAACGTTAAATGCGTAATGTGTAGTCCACATGATTCTAGTCAATGGGTTAAAGACTGGAAACAATTAGTTCCACAACTAGATAATCCAGAAGTTAAAAGACAAATGGCGTGGGACAAATCAGAATTTAATAATAAGTGGCATGAGAAGGAAACGTTTTGGGAGGAAATGAATAAGCAAATTCCTAACTTAAAGCAAGTGTATTTTGCTGGTGGCGAACCTTTAATGATTAGAGAACATAAAACATTTATTGAAGAAATTATACGCCAAGGCTATCAAGATAAGATATTGTTACGTTATAATTCAAATGGTATTTTAGTAGACGAAGATTTAATTGAGTTATGGAGTAAGTTTAAGAAAGTTAAATTTGCAGTTAGCATGGACGCTTGTTTTCAACGTGATGAATATATACGTTTTCCTACAGATTGGGCAACTGTAGAAAAGAATCTTCATATGCTAGATAATACGCCAGACAATATACAAACAAGTTTAGCTACTGCTATACAAATTTTTAATGTAAAGCACTTACCTGATTTTATGAAGTGGAAAGTAGAATCTAAATTTAAAAAACTTAATGTAGGTACAGTTCCAGGTGGTGTACAAATGGGTGGTGGATTAGTTAATATGCATTTACTGTATATTCCTACATTTTTAAGTATACAAATATTACCCAAAGAAGATAAGCAAGAAGTTAGAGAACGTTATTTAGAATTTAAAGATTGGTTGTTTACTAATTATAGACAAGATGACGAGTATTGGAAAATTAATCCTTATGGTTGGAAACGTTGGGAAGCAGTAATGGATCATATGGATGCAAAGGACAATAGTCATTTACTTCCGGGCTTTAAAGAGTATGTCAACAAACTAGATGCCATTAGAGGATTAAAGGCGTCTAATATTTTTCCAGAGATAGCACATTTATTATGAAACAACTTAATAGAATAGTTTCAACACAACCTGCTCATGTTTTAGATATTAGATTTTGGCCAACTGATATTTGTGATTATGATTGTACATATTGTTTTCCTGATTCTCATCCTGGAATACATAGGTATCCTAAAAATATTGATACTGTAATAAACAATTTCAGAACATTGTTTGATGTTTATACTAAAAAATTTAATAAAACAGAATTTTGGTTGTGTTTAGTAGGTGGCGGCGAGCCAACCCTTTGGCCGCATTTTAATACATTTTGTAGAGAAATTAAAAAAGAACATAATGTTCGACTTAAAGTAACAACTAATGCTTCTAGAACTTTAAGATGGTGGGACCAAAATGTTGAATACTTAGATAGAGCAACGTTAAGTGCCCATCATGAATTTATAGATATAGATCATTTTATGAAAGTAGGTGATTTTTTATATGAATGTGATTTAAATATTGGGGCATTAATGTTAATGGATTGTGAGCATTGGGATAAGTGCGTTGCTATTGTAGAGAAGATGAAAACTAGTAAACAACCTTGGATTATTGAAGCTAAAAGCATTGTTCAATTCCCAGGTAAAGATATTAACTCTTATACTCAAGAACAAATAGACTATGTTGCAAATACTATTAAAAGAGTTCCAGACCCAAAGTACATATTAAAACATATTGATGATTTTAATGTATTTCAAAGTGTTGCTTTATTTAATGATGGTACTGCAACAACTATGAAGTCTGAAGATTATATTCATAACAAATGGAATTATTTTAATGATTGGACTTGTCATGTACCTATAGAAAATTTAGTTATAGTATATGATGGTACTGTTACAGGATCATGTAATGCAAATATTTTTAAAGATGCAAAAATTAACATTTTTTCAGAAACATTTAAAGAAGAATTTGAAGAAAAATCATTTGATTTAAAACCAATTAAATGTCCATTTAAGGTTTGTAATTGTTTACCTGATACTCATATTACGAAGTATATTTCGTAATATTAATATCTGCGGCGCAAGTACACCATTCCCTAGTACACGTAATAGATTCAGTAGGTTTTTTAAAACTACCTTTATAAATGTTACCCAAACTACCGCCTACTCTACAAGTAGCACGGTGTACATCACCATCCCAATTTATCATTAAACTTTCCAGACCTGCCTGGCAAGTCCAGCCTTTAAATCCGTTTGTTTTATTGATAAGCAAGTCGTTTACATTACATTCAATAGTGTTATCAATTAATGTATTAGTTGGAGGATTATGATTTTCGGTCTTTAAAAAGTCCAATTCTTCCTTAGAATAGCGTTCCAAATCTTCAAAAATATCATGTGTTTCAGTCCAGCGTATAGGACGTAAAGCATAGGGTATTCCTGCATTAGAAAGGCGTCTACAAGCGTCTATAACGTCGTTTAAGCGTTGGTTAATCATCATGACATGTACAAGTACCATCTTGTTTTTAGAGGTATTATGTACGCTTATAATGGTCTCCAAAACACGCTCCCAATCGTACTCAAAATGCAAACTAAACACTATATGATCTAGATATTTTTGGAGCATATCAACATAAAAGTTTTTGGTTCTTGTACCATTTGTAGTTACATTAATCCAGCTAACTTTAGGACGAGCATAGTTTAATAAAGTAGTAATATCAGGATGAACAAATGGTTCTCCTCCTGTAAAACTAATTCTTACATTTTTGAGTTTAGATAATTCGTCTACAGTATTTTTAAGAATTTGAATATCAGTATGTTCGCTAACCATGTCATGAATTTCTGCTGGGCAATACGAACAGTCATAATTGCATCGTTTGCCTAGGTTCCATTCAACCTTAATACTTTCTGCATAATGGGGATATTTGTTTTCTACCTTAAACATTGTATAGTTCCAATTTTATTATACACCGAAAGAGTTTCTATAATATCTTTATATGATTTATGATTTAATCCACTTCTAATAAGATTAATTTTAGCAACAGGAATCATCCCAAAGCTATTCTTTTTAAACGTATAACCTTTTTTGTTAAGCCATAGTTTGATTTGAAGCTTTCTTAAAGTATGCATAACCCAATTAACACTTCTACCAAATTTTATCATAAAATCAGAACTATAATGTGTTTGTGGTACATCTGTAGTATATTGATCTTTGTCTTTAAAAATGTCTAACATATTTTTACCTACATGACAATAGTTAATATATACACAACCAAATTGCCATTTAAATGTAAAATCGTCATAGTTTGCTAACTCTAATTTTTGTCTAGGCCTATCTTTAAATGTTACAACAATGGTAGCCGCATTGCCTCTTTTTTGTGATTCATATTCGTGAATTAAGATATTAAATTGTTCAACAGCTACTTTTATTTCTTTAGGTGCATTGTTAAACCATTGTGTACCTTCAGTAACATCACCTCGTAAGTCTTCAAAGTACGTATGCAATAAATTTAAATCAGTGCAGTTAGTTACAAATATATCTATTACTCTATCATATCTATTGATAATTTCAATTTGTTTATTAATTAATTTAATATATCTTTTATCCTGCCCTGGCCAATCAGTAAATCTTGTATTCTCATAAAGTTCGTTATGATTATATAATTCCTTATACCACTTTTTAGCAATATTAGTATCATATGTATCGAAGTATACCCATTTACTATCTTTATTATTTTTAAATAGTATTCTAAACATAATTAGCGAACTCAGGATTGATTACATCAAATGGTCCTTGATTTCTTCTAGAGTCTAATGTTTTATTAAATGCAATACAGTCTTGCCAATATTCTGATAAATCTTTTGCTTCTAAAAAGTTTATATTGTCAGTAATTTGTTGTTGTGTAATCTTTTTCAATATAGGATGTTTTTTTACTAACTTATAGCTATCTATCTTAGTATACATATCATTTAGTTGTCTAATTACATCATCTTTTAAAGGTTTAGGTAAAACTTGAGCACTTAATACTCTAGGGTATTGTACTCTATGGCTATAAAACACTATCTCCAGATCATTTAAAAAGTATTCAATAACCTTTGGTAGTTGTAATATATTATTAGCTTGAACAGTAAATGCACCAACAACTCTACTTACATTTGGAAATTGTTTAATTGCGTTAACGTTCTCGACAACTTCTTTAAAGTTACCGCCACTACGAATGTATTCATATATTTTCCATAACCCGTCAATACTAACATTAACAGCTACACTTTTAAATTTAGGCCAATAGTCATAGATAGTGCGACCCCCTTTAATTCCTAATACAGTTCCGTTTGTAGCATACTTAATTTCAATATTATCGCCATACGGGGCTAACATATCTAAAATTTTATAATGCATTGGGTCCATTAACGGTTCACCACCAGCAAATTCTACTCGTCTAAAGTGCGGTAATAGTTTTTCAAAACTTTCCCACCAATTAGGACTATTATCAAACAAGCCTACATAAGGTGCTTTAGTTAATCCTAAGTTTTCTACAGCCTTGACAAGGTAGTTGTTTTCAGCTTTATAATGATGTACAATAGAGTTCCAATCTTTCCATTGTGTACTATCTAACGGATTGCACATACGACATTTTAAATTACACAAATTATTAATTTTAATTTCCATTGTAGGCAATTCAAATGGCATTGTGTAATCGTCATTTAGTGTTTCTAATGCGTCTGGATATAAATTAATTCTAGACTCTGGAATAACATCACTAATATGTCGTTGGCGTAAACTTTCTACACCCTGGTCTTCTAAATCAAAGCAAGGTTTACATACTTCAGGACGTTCGTTGTTTAATACTTGTTTACGAACTTTACGCATTGTATCATTGTTCCATGCTTCTTCTAAAGTTTCGTTTTGTATCCAACCAATAGGTTGACTACGACAGCAAATTTTAATTGCGCCGTCTTCTCGTGTTGCCAACCCCGTAAAAGGGTGCATACAATATGTACATGATTTTTTAGTTGAGGTCATTTTGTTTTATAGCCCAGTTGCGTTCTTTACACCAAAAACATTTTCCGCATTCTGGAACAGCTTGTCCTGGAACGTAAGTTTTATAATCTAGGTCACCAAAGACTTCAGGATAATGTGTTTTATCACCTTCGCAACTACGAGTAAGTATTAATAGTCCTCTAATATTATGATCGTAATATTGTTTAATAATCCAGTCTTTACGTGTATAGATAAAAGGATGACAAACTGTTACACCCATGTGTTCTCTAACTAAAGGTGTTAAGTCTTCGGAAGGGTCAATATCTCTATCGTCTAGCTTACCTTTAAAGTCTTCAATAGGATTTTTGTTTACGCCGGCAAACCAAGCATCTAATCCGTATCTAAATGCAATATATTCTGCATGAGAACGTAGAATAATTTGATTACCACTTTTTAGTTTACCATATTCATCTGTAATAGTAGGCCCTTTATCTCCCCATTCTAAATCAGGCGGAATAAAGTTTTGATGCATAGTAAATCTATGATCTGGAAATCTTACTTCTAACCAGTTATATACAGCTAATGCATTATATTTTTGCCAAGGTCTTGTTTTCCACATTCTAATATTAGTTAAAATATGTATATTAGTTGTATGGGGAACATTTGAACAAATTAAATAAGCCAATAATGCACTATCGGCTCCGCCACTTAAACTAATGCCAATATTTCTCCAGTTAGTTAATACAGGAAATTCTACGTCATCATACTTAACAATATTTTCTGCATATTTTGTATCTTTTAGCATAACAGTATTTACCGCAATTAACTGGCCAGTTAACAATTTACGGTAAGTATATATATGCTTTTGAAAAATACATTTATCTATGCTGGTGCACAGGAAATACTTGATATATTACCGCAATTAGAAGAAGGAAAAAACGAATTATCCAAACCAACTGGAAAATTTTTTTATGATCCTTGGGAATTGTTACCGCAATATAAAGGTACAGCATTAGAAGAATTGTATAATAGATTACCCAAAGCAGGCCAGGCAAGGATTATGTTAATGAAAGAAGGTACGTGTTATTCTGAACATGCCGACATTGATGATCGATACCATTTAACATTAGATGCAGAAAGTAGTTATTTGATCGATATGGACAATCGCGTTATGAACGCAACTACAGTTGACGATACAATTTTTTTAATGGATGGTGGTATTATCCATTCAGCCGCTAATTTTGGTCATCTACCTAGAGCAGAACTAGTAGTAAGGAAACTACTAACGCACAATAAACTAAAAGATCCAGCTAGGATTAATTTAACAGTTCGATACGACGTATTTGATTTACGTTACCGTTTTGATATGGTGTTTAGCCCGTGGCTGAATCGTGCAAACAAAAAAGGGATAATTGATAACTTTGAGCCGATTAGTGAAACAGAAATAAATCTGGATCTAGAAAAAAAATATATTGATGAGTTTAAAACATTAATAGAGGTGTCGGAGTTAGACATGGAGTTAAAAATTGACTGAAACTAAATGGAAAGAATTCCGTAAAATTATTGACGGTAAATTAGAAAGAGGTAGTTTAGCATACGAAGCCTATCAAAGTGAAAATCAATACTTAATGCATTTCTCTAATGAGCTTATATTCCAGAAAGAAATAGAGCATATTGAGAGATTATCTGAAAAAGATTATGCACCAGATATAGATAAAATAGATATTGAAAACATGAAGATCTATCTTCCACACCATGCCTGGTACAATAACTTAAACCATTTAATTCATGAAGGTAGAGCACCTGATAATTGGAGAGAACAAGTTAGTAGAATTATTGAAGACTTAGAACGTGGAAATATTTATAAATTAAATTTGTTTACACATTGTTTTTATTTAGAAGAAGGAAAAATGCATCTAATGGATCTTTATGGATGTGTATTCCCAGATCAAATTGTTATGTTTGATCATATTAATCCTATTTTATCAAAACGATCAAGAGACCTTTTTTTACAATTCAAAGAATTAAATGGTATAGTTGATATGAAGGAAGCATATAGATACAGCAAAATTAATAATGTGTGGGGATTAAATGAAGATAGTTAATAAATGTACCCTTATTAATTGGAATCCGGTCTTAGAAGAAATTAGAGACAAGCCAGGTCTTAATGCTCCTCTTAGATTACCGATAGATGAACCAGAAGTACAAAAGATGATAGAAGATTTAAAAGACTATCCAGCAGAAGCAATTGAATGGTTTAATTATTATCCCGGAGTAGATTTTAATGTTCGTGTAGTAAAGGAATTTAGTGATCTTGTAAACAAAGAATGCGTTCGTGCGTGGATTAGCAAAATTAATCCAGGAAAAACAGCACCGTGGCATTGGGATTATGATGATAATGAAGAAGCATATTTAAAGAAGGGCGAGTTAGTTAGATATCATGCAAGTATAAGTAAGCCAGCCCCCGGGCATGTGTTTATAGTAGGAGACCAATGCTTTTATAATGAAGCACAAGGAACAATCCATGAATGGCCTAATTATAAGTCATACCATGCTGGAGCAAACTGTGGAAGCGAACCAAAGTTCCTTTTTAACTTTCTAGGATATAGATAATGAATCTTATTGAAGTTCCAGAAGCATATAAAATAGAATATATTAACAGTGATAGGCTAGGGGGAATGGTTCCTTTATTTGATAAACGAATAGAGGAATTAATACATAATTTAAAAACTAAAAACATTGAATTTTTAGATCATACATTAATGACGTTAAAGGAAAATGTTGGTGCAGACCTATTTGCACGATTTAAACATGACTTTACAAACCATTTACAATCGTCTATGTATAATCATTTAACTGGCTTTGAAGCATTTAAAGAAGTAGATATTATTGCAGGATGTACACAATTCTTTGATAACTTATATGTTATGAATAAAGAAATACAGGTTTTAAAAAATGAATATAAGTATCATGAATTATTATTTCCTAATTTACAACATAGAACAGTTGAATCATTAAGAGCCCATGTTCCGTTAGTTATTAGTTTGCCTTTTAGTTTTCATGGTGAAGAACATCCAGAAATGGATAAAATTTTAGAAGTATGTTTGCAACGACATATACCATTACATATAGACTCAGCTTGGATTCCTGCTAGTAAAGATGTTTGTTTTAATTATGATCATCCTGCTATACATTCTTTTGCTATAAGCATGAGTAAAGGATATGGTACTGCTGGGTGGAATCGTATAGGGTTACGTTGGACACGAGAACGTAAAGGTAACGACACTATTAATATATTAAAAGATTATCATCAAATAACTACATATCCTGTAGCAGTTGGATTGTATTTTTTAGATAACTTATTACCAGATCATTTGTGGTCTACACATAAAGATCGTAATGAAAAGATTTGTAAAGATTTTGGATTAACACAAACTAAAGCAATTCATATGGCCCGGAAAGGCGACATTAATTATGGGCTTTCGCCTTTAATTAGATATTTAGAGTATAATCATGATTAGAGGAATTGGCGGGCAACCATATATTGCATTAGATAATTATTTAGATGTAGACGGGTTTAAAGAATTACACCCAGAAATTTGCAAAGGATTTGCATTAGCAAGAGAGTATGCAAAAGAAGGCACATGGATGAAGCCTGGGTTTAAGTTTGACGACATGAGCTATATTTTAGATTGGAAACCTATATACAAAGCATTTGCAGAATATGAAGCATTACCTGATAACGATCCTATTAAGGTTCAAGGTGCAGAGTTATTTCCAAAAGATTTTAAGGATTATAAACAACGAAATTTATTTACACGATATCTTAAAGGAGCATTAGGAGCCAACGACCCTTACATATATTATTTTCTTTGGGAAGAAGGTGACTGGAATAAACGTAATGCTGAACGTATTCCCACACCGGAACAACAATATTTTCCTGGTGTTGTAAAGTGGGTTGAAGACTTAATTGAAAAAAATGTTATTACACAAATAGGACGAGTTATATTTTTTCATTGTGAACATGATGGTAAAGCATTTGAACACAGAGACCTAGATGGCTCTAAAGGTACCGAACAAGGCTTTAGTCCACATAACAATGAGTTTATTCATATAAGGTATAGAACTAAAAGAGGCTTCTATATATGGGATCCTGAAGTTAAACAGAAACATTATGTTAATTCTTGTGCTTCTTTTTGGAATGATCAAGACTGGCATGGCGGCGAAATCAGCAATGAACAAGAATATGGATTACGGATTGACTGTAAGTTTAGCGATAGATTTAAAGAAGAAATAGGTATAGCTCACCTAGAGCATTACTAATGAAGTATTATTATAACAATGTACCGGGCAAAGGTCAATGTAGAAATAATCTAATTTATACAAGTCTTATAAATGAAGATAAAACTGAATTTGTACAATGGTATCATAATGATACTGAATACCATAAAGGACAAAATCAAGTAGTTACTCCTGCATTAATGAATGAGAAATGGGAACGTGAACTTAAATTTTTAAAATTTATAGAAGCTAACGCTCCTGACATAATTCCTAAAATTCTTGATATTAATATTCCAGAACGTAAAATTAAATTAGCAATTGACGGAGCAGACTTTTGGGAGCAATCTAATTGTTCAGCAAAAGAATTTGATAAAGTTTGTCCTGATTGGAAAGATCAGATGTTAAATATTATTAGTAAACATGTCGAGCTAGGTCTTTATAAATTTAGTTTACACCCTAGCAGTTATTTTGTAGTAAATGGAATACTAAAAAGTATAAATTATTTCTTTTGTTATTCAAAAGATGATCCACTATTTTCTATTAAAGATATTTTAAGCCATATTAGTGAAGATAGACAAAAAGCATTATTCCCTGCAATGACTAATTTAGGTATTAGTATTAACCAACCAGAAGAGTTTTTTAATTTGCAGATGTTATGTTTTGAAAGTTTTAAACAAGACTATCCCGCTAATTTTATAGAAGAAGCAAAGGCAATATATGTTCGAAATAACAGAATATAACGATTTAATAAACCTTACTACATTTTACAAAGAAGCTGAACAAAGAGGCTTTTATAATAATGCTAGTAAGAAAATGCTTATTGATAGTATTAGTAATGAACGAGAATGGAACATTTGGCTTTTATATTATAATAAACAAATAGTTGGGACTACGGCCGCTCATAGTTTAGATATTATGGGTAAAAATTGTTACAGAATTGCCGCACGAAGTTGTGTTTTTACAGATAAAACCCATCGAAGAGGACATACATTAAGAAAAGATATAGTTCGTCATCAAAATCCTACAAGTCAGTTTTTGATTCCTGCTTGTATTGAATGGAAACTAAATTCTAATTTATATATTACTTCTAATGAACATGAACAGGGAACGCAAAGACAAGTACATAAAATCTTTTGTCCTGCTTTAGAAAAGTCTGGATGTTTAACTAGAGAAGCTGAAAAGCAATATAGAGGTCATAAACAGACCTTTTGGAAATTAAATATTGACGTTTATTATAAACAGTTAATTGAATTTGGCAGATGGCCAATTAAAGAATTAGTGTAAGTCAACCCAAGCAACACCAGTACGTCCTTGGAATTTATTATCAGTAGTATTGTAAACTATCATTCCAGCTTCTGGAGTTAATGCATCTCTTTCAACAGTAGTAAAACTACCACCCATAACGTATCCGCTTACTCGTGCATTACCTGTAACATCTAATGCTGAATCAGTTTGTGCAACACCAGTTCCGCCAACACAAAGTCTTCCGCCACTGTCAATAGTTACACCCTTCCAACTTGTCGCATTGTCGGCTGTAGTTAAAAGAAATAGTTTACCTGGAAGTACGCCATTTGATATTGAAGCACCTTCTTCAACACTCCATTGGATCATACTTGATACTGTATTTTTATTTGTACCATCGTGTCCAGAAAACTTAATTGATCCTAGAGAATCGCCTGCCTGTAAAGCTGTTTTAGTTGCTAGGTCGCCTCTTGAAACTTGAAAGGATATACCTGAAGAATCAGAGCCATCAGCTAAACTTTCTACTTGAAGAAATTTACCTGGCGCCGAACCTGCTTTAAAAATAAGTCCTTGAGTTTCTATATCAGTATCTTTACCAATAGTTAAATATCTACCAATTCCTGCTTGTGATGTAATATCAAGAACGCCTTCACTAAATGTAAGTGTTCCGTTACTAAGTGTTCCGTTAATTCCGTCTACTAATACAGTTGAGTCATCACCAAATACAGTACCTTGAACATCGCCTACTATACTTCCTACGAAACTATTAGCTTGTACTACTCCACTAAATGTACCTTGTCCAGCAACAACGGCTTTTGATGTTGCATTATAAAAATAGCTATCATCAACGGCTTTAACATCACCTTTAAGAATACCTGTAGCATTTAAGGCTCCAGTTGCTCTATTAAGTAAAACTGTACTATCGTCTCCGACAATATTTGCATTAACACTTGGGGAAATTATATCATCAGTAACATGAACAGTATTAGCCCAAATTTGATTAAATTTGTTAGTGCTAGATCCAAGATTTCTTGCACCGTCAACATCAGGAAGAACATGGCTTTCTACTTTAGCTAAAAAACTAACAGTATCGCTAGGTGCATCACCTATAATAAGGTTGCCGCCTAATGTTAAATTTCCATCTGCTGTAATATTGCCTGTTGCTGTAATACTACCAGTAATATTAATATTACCAGTACCTGTTAAGTCGTAATTATTTAGATCAACGTTAGAACCAAAAGCCGTACCAGCAGTATCAACTGGATTACCACCTACAGTAGTTCCATCACCTATATACAGTCTTTTAGTATCTGTAGTATAGACTAATTCACCGTCAGCAGGCGTAATTAAGCCTCGTTCGCTGTTTGTACCTCTTCTTAGTCTTAAAGCCATTCTTTTTAACTCCTGGATATCTTATATGTATTTATCCTGAATACAATTTTATTTATTCTTCTTTAAGAACTTACTTGTACGTTTTTGTATGTCTTTTTTAACTTGTTCTACATCTACTCTAAAATCAACGTGTTTGATAGTAGCATCGTAGGTTGAGAACAAATCTTTCAGTATCTTTTCAAGATATCCTACAGGATTAGGATTTTGGTCATCTTTAATAAGTACATCCCATACCTTGCCATTCCCGAATTCAACTCTGACAGAATGCAGATATTCAATCGGGATAGCTTTAATATCAAGGTCTTTAAAAACCTCTGGCCACTTATTAATAACTTCTTGTGGTAGCCTCTTCTTAGGCCTTACCACGCGAGCCGGCCTTTTTGCTAGGGCTCAACTTATCTGCTTGTTTACGTAGCTCAGTTGCTTCTTTAAACAGAGAGTCAGCGTCTTTACGCATCTTATTAGCTAAATCTTCATCAGATAATGCTTGTTCTTTAGTAGAAGTAGCATCGTCATTAGTAGCCATTTTAGGTGCTGGTGCTGTGCTTTGATCTGTAACAGATCCTACTTCTTCTACTGATGATCCACCTACTGCTAAGTCTTTAACTTGTACACCTTTTTGCTGAGCAATCGTTTCGTTTAACTCATTTAGTGATAGTGTAGTAGTTGTATTAGGTGTCATCTCAATGTTAGAAGTACTAACTTTAGTTAAGAATCCGCCTGTATGAAAACGTGCTAACATAATGCTACCATCACCTAGTGGTGTACGTTGCATAGCATCTGCTAATTCTTCAGCATTCTGTCCGGCATTGCTTTCAATTAATTTAATTAAGAGATCATGATCTTCGTCTCTTAAAGTCTCTGTTGGACAAACCAAACATGACTCTGGCTCGTCAGGTAAAGTACGGAATACTACCGCAACCTTACGTTTTGTATCTTTTATGCGACCAATATGTTTTAAGTCAGCCATAATTTATTCTCCTGGTGTAGCTGGAACAGGATTTACAGGTGCATCACCTTGTGCCGCTACTTGTTGATTTTGAATACTAGTTAGAAATGTATCTAGTTTAGTATACGTTTTTCCAATTGCTTCCATTTCGTTCGGCTTAAATGCTCCACGAGTCTGAGCAACTTCAATGATAGTCTTCAACACACCTAGATCTTGAACAGTAAGTTCAGGATTACCTGTTGGAGCCCCGTCGGGTCCTGGTGCCGCTGAAGTGTTTGGAACGCTGGCAGGTCCTGGTGCTGATGGTGCCTTTTGAGGTGGCGTTGCATCAGTACCTTCTGGTGCCATTGCTTGTTTTCCGTCTGACATATATGTTCTCCTTTTTAGTATCTATATAGTTATATACGTACATTATTTATTAGTATTTTAAAAGTGGACACGCCAACATGAAATAAGAAAGCTCTTTTGGATCTTCAAATCCTAAGTGGACCATTGATGTAATAGTATTCTCTTTGTCCAAATCTATCTTTTTACCAATAAAAAATCTACTTTTTAAGTTCTTTAGAATCCACTTTCGAATAGCGTCTTCCAAATTGTAGTTTTGCTTTAAAGTTATATACTCAAAATGTGGTGGGGCCACTGATAATTCTCTAATACCGAAGTAGTTTAAGGCGTTAGGTATACCTGTTTTTGTTAACATAATCTCCTCAGTTACGCCGTTTATTCTTCGTAATGTGCTGTTACACCAAACGGTGCTTTTAAATTTTTATCGTGATGCCCGTGAATAATAAAAACTGTTTCACAGTAATTTTCATCACCCCATTTTTCCCAGGGATAACCATCAGTAAACATTATAAAACGTTTTGGATTAATCCCTTCTTCCTCCATATATTTCCAGTTTGCCATGAAGTCTGTTCCACCGCCACCCATGATCTGATAGTCTTCTAGTTCTTGACCATTGTCAGCAGTAAAATCTTGTTCGTTATATACCTTAGTATCAAAGCACCATAACTTAATTTTGTAATCTTGATATTCTTGCATAATCCCTTGTACTTCGCTTAAGAATATTTCAGCTTGTTTATTACCAATTGATCCACTCATATCAATTCCAATACAAATATCAATAGTTGTATCAAAGTTCATACCTGGAAGAATTGCTCCAGTATGCCATCCTTTACGTGACGGACGTTGGAAAGAGTAATCATTTCTGATAGTACTTTGGATTTGCTGGCGTAGTAGCTCTCTCCAATTCATTTTAGGTTCAGTAAGTTCCTTAATAAATCTTTCAACTTCTTTTGGAATGTTACCTGCACCAGCCGCCTGTGCCGCCCCTAGCATACTTTCTTTTACTTCGTCACGTATCTTACGAAGCTCATCTTTAGAATAGCTTGGAGCACTACCTTTTTTACCTTGTTTTTTGTCTTTTTTACTATTGCCGTCTTGACTATCTTTATCCCAATCAATATGCTCGTCAAGTAATTTACCTAATTTTTCAAGATCTTCTTCATCATATTTTTTGAAAAGCTCATCATAAACTGCTTCACTAGTCCAACCTTCATATTTAAAATCTTGAAAAATTGGAATCTCTTTAGGTTTGCTACCAATAGCATCTCTAACTAGAGTATTGTTAACAATATAATCTGATGCAATATTATGGATTTGAGGATCTCTATCTTCACGTCTTGTCATATGATCAAAAACACAATGAAGAATTTCATGAGCAATAACAAACTCAATTTCTTTGTTTGTCATTTTAGCGAAAAACTGTGAGTTATAAAATAAATGTCTACCGTCAGTTGCGGCAGTAGGACACCAATCATCACATTCTTTAATAATAAGTCTTGTAGCCATATTACCAAAAAATGGATGTCTTAAAAGTAGTCCAACTCGTGCAACAATAATTTTGTCCAAAACTTCAGCTCGAAGATCTTTTAATTCTTCTGGTGAAAGTTTAACTTCTTCTGTTTTTGGTTTTTCTAAAATTTCTGTAGTCATTTGTGCCATTCCTCAATTTCTTATTATATGTATATTATACTATATTTAATGTTCATTGTCAACCATAAAATGGAGGGAGACTAATTAAAATCCCCCTCCAAATAGCGCCTATTAGGCCGACGCCTCGCCTTGTGCGGCTTTAATATATTTGCCAAAACGTTCATGGAACTCATCAAAGCAATCAACTTCATCTGGATCGATTGGAAGTTGATATTGTGTAAGAGCCAATTTAATACCCATAACTACTAATTCAGTATCAAAATTGTCCATTGCAAACCTTAAGAAGTTATTAACTTTATCATCAAACTTCTTATCGTTCTTATCACTTGCTTCTTTAAGCTCGTAGCACAAAGAGACTGTTAAGGAATACATGGCACTGATTTCTTTAGTCTCTAACTTCTTAACCTTAGCAGTAAGTATATCGCTAGGATTAGGAAGGTCTGCGGCCACTCGTCTATGAGCCATAAACTTAACGGCAAGTCCTTCGCCGACTGCACCACTAACTAAATCTGTAGTGGTATTTTCATCGTCATCATCTTCCAAAAGTTCGGAAACAAACGACCATGAACGGGGTGTAGCAAATGAACGACTCGGTGATTTTGGATCAAAATCGTATAAGTCCTTCTTGCTAAATGTCAAATAACCAACAACATCTTGATGCTGATTGTTCTTAACAGCCCACTCAAACCAATCATCAAAATCCACTTTAATTTCTAAGTGAACAAAACGGTTGGCTAACGGAGCAGGCATTCTATAAGTAACACCTTTATCAGCTTCTCTGTTACCTGCGGCAACAATCAAAACGTTATCTGGAAGTGTATAAGTACCAACCTTACGATTAAGAATTAATTGGTAAGCCGCGGCTTGTACTGCCGGCGGTGCTGAATTCATTTCATCCAAAAACACAATAATCTGTTTATGCTTTTTCGCCATTTTCTCATCTGGCAATTCGCTTGGTGGTGCCCAAACCATTGTACCTTGTTTAGAATCAAAATATGGAATACCTTTAATATCTGTAGGTTCCCATAAACTTAGACGTATGTCAATAACATGGGCTTCTATGCTATCACCAATTTGCCTAACTATGTCTGATTTTCCAATGCCTGGGGGACCCCAAATAAAGATTGGACGTTTCTTTTTAAATGCTCGAATAATACTTGCTTTTGCACTATTCGGACTTACTTGTCTTACTGCTAGATTTTCCATTTTGTACTCCTTGTTTGCCTTTTAATGTTCAGTGCCTTATTGTTATATACTATTATACGTTCATAATCGTCAAAGGTCAACCAGAATCTGCAAAAAAGATGAAAAAAAGTGCGAAAAAAAGTGTAGTAATATCAAGGACTTAGTGAGCTATTTGCCCGATTTAGAGCTTTAGTAAGTCCGTATTTCCTTAAATCTCCGGAGAAAAGATGCAGTTCGAGTGCCTTCTTTTCGTTCAGTACTATAATACCTTGGTTAGTAAGGTAGTAAGGACAGTCAATAAACTTGTCTAAGAAGATTACAACTTGAGTCGTAACTTTAAAATCCTTAGGAAACGGAACATTATAATTAGATAACTCTAAAGTTTCGGATAAAAAATTAAATCCGTCTTCTGTTAATCGTAATCCACCTGATATTTTGGATCGAGTATTCTGCCACCATAATGGCATATACTCTTTTAATGTATTTTCATTAATTGATATGTTGGCTTGTTTTAAGAACACCTTAGTGTAGGTTTCTTTTAAGTTCATTTTTCTGTTACTACTTCACCAGTTACTAATTTTACAACTGTAAAGTCTTTAGTATTAAAAAGATCATTTAGTTTTTTAGCAAGATTATGTGCATGGCCGGGATTACTAAAACTAACCTTTTTATATTTTGGCCCAGGATAGTTTGTTAATACATTTGATGATTTTAAATTGAATGGTTTGTTAGTATAAAATACAGCCCAGATGGCTTCTGCATTTAATACTTGTTCTGAGCGGTATGTTTTTTTATTAACATGCTCTAAAATTATTTCGGGTTTAGGTCTACTCATATCTTTATCCTGTTATATACTACTATTATTTATCTAAAAATAACAGTTATATACGCAGTTTATTTATGAGTATATTAGCTTATTTCCAGCTTATTTCCAGCTATTACCACCATCCATTGTAATATTTACAACTTCTTCAGTTTTATTAGCTTGATCTACTAGCTTTTCTAAGTCTCCGTGTAATCTAGACATTACACTTGCTAATGTGAAAGCGAGGTTCTTAGCTTCTTTTAATTCTATCTTTACTTCAATTGCTTTAGAATTATCAGCAATTTTTACCTTATCAATAAATTGTTGTAAAGGAATAGTGTTTAATGGTTTAACGGTTTGCACGGCTTAACTCCTGACGCATTTCTAATTCAGTTTTAAAAGGTCCGCGATATTCGTATTTTTCTAAAGTAACTTGTTTTGGACATAAACTTTTAACCCAACCTTTTTCAAAATGAATTATAAAGTATCCTGCACAATACAAGCTCTTAGATTTTTTACTTTTTGTAAATAGTGCAAATTTTCTTTTTAGATCGTACATTGCATTATAAGGAACAGTACTAGTAACTAGTCCATATATTTCTTTTGAAACTGTTTCATTAGCATCACTTACAGTAGCTTTGCTCCAAAGAATTTCACCACCAATGCCCGCTTTAAGATCTTTTAGACAACTATAATACTCAGTTGTGCGTCGTTGGTTAACTGGTTGTTGACAAGAATACATATAATGGTTATTCTCGTCTTTGGATAATGTACCAATCTTGTTTCCTTGATTTGCATCTTCAATTATCCAAAACTTATTTTTTAATATTTCTTTTGCTTTTACGTCAGTCATACAGGATACCTCGCTTGTAATGGCTCAGCATAAGCCTGAGCATTATCAGTTATTCTTTGCATATCGTATATTGCACAGAATTTCATTAGCCGCAATCCCACTTGCGGTATATTTTTGGGTTGTGCATTTTCTATAATCGTATTAAAGATCTTGTCTTTAATATTTTGTGGTTGTGCAGATAAGTCACATAGTTCTACATTACGATTATAATCGTCTAATACTCGATGTTCTACACCTTCGTGATCGGCCCATCTTTGTAGCATTAAGTTATTCCAGTTGTAGCCTTTTGTGTCTTTATCGTTAAATGCTTCTGTTAAGCCTACTTTGTTACGTGTACCTTTAACTCTTACCCCGGGATAAGCACTAAACACATTATCACTTGTATCACCTCTCATGCATTTTTCAAACAATAACCATTCTGGGTTAGGTGCAAGTTTTTCTTGTTTAGTCTTTTTATCTATAATCTTTTTACCTTTATCATCAAAGTATCCTTCATGTGTAATAGTTGTATTAGAAACTCCGTTATACTGAGTTACCTTAGGTGATATTAGTTGTGCAAAATCACCATCAGTTGATATAATTACATGATTATCATCTGGATGATGTTGTACCCAACCTGCAATTAGATCATCTGCTTCTAATTCGTCATGTTGCAAGACTGTACAATTAGTTTTTTCTATAATAAAATCTTTAAAATTATCAAATGTTTCCCAGAAAACTTTTTCTTCTTCTTGTTGTGCTTCTGTTAAAGCATCACGAGCCGCTTGTCTATTTCGTTTATAAGGAGCATAGACGTCCTTGCGCCAACTACGGCCTTCTAAGCAAAATACAATATGATCCGCATCAAAGTCGTTCCATGCTTTTTTTAGACTATTAAAGGTTATATGAAAAGCCATTCCTACTTTCATATCAAGATCGCCACGTACTACATGACGAGCCCTAAAGAATGTATTTGCTGTATCAACTAGAATATATTTCATTGTGTATATTTCACCTTATCTTTATTTTTTAATAGTATAACGCATTTATTATTGTTTGTCAACCTAAATAATTTGAGCAAACTTTTCCGTTTCATAGTCAGCACTACTCCAACTATCTTCGTCAGCACCTGGCCCTATCATAGTTAACTCACGTTTAACAAACATCTCATATGGATTATGACTACTTCTATTGTGGATTTCTATAGCTTCCATGCCTACTTCTTTTTCACTTAATAAACATACACCATAATGAAATCCTGTATATATTAGTTTTGTAATATCGTTCTTAATACAATATTGGTTTAATTTCGATAGTGTTTTCATATGAGGATAATTTGCAAATGTAGATATAATAGAATCACCGTCATTTATAACAATAAACTTATGATGACAAGGTCTTAAGTAGTAGTTTATACGTTGACTTATACGTACCATTTCTGCACCTAACCAAGGAAACAGTTGCTCAGCTTCCCAGCCCATACGTTGTACAGGGTGCATAACTAACCATAAGCCATTTTCTTGTAGATCTTCTAGTTTCTTAGACTTCATTTATTAAGATACTTCACTTTTACCGTCTTTATTAACATTGCCTACATTAATATATCCAGCACCTCGTGATGTATCTTGACCTTGATCTTTAAGAATATTTCTTGCAACATCTTTAAACCATCCGTCAACAATTTGTTCGTTTGTTTCACCCGTGTATCCGGCATCTAATAGTTGTTCAATAAATTCATTGTTCCAATCAAGTTCAAAGAATCCATTTTTAATATCTTTTTCATTTACATGAGTATCTAAAACTGCTACCCAAGGCTTCTTAGCTTTTTGAGCCGCTTTCTTTTCAGCCATTAACAACTCAAGCCTTGATTTTTCTTTAGGTTTATTTGTTGTTTTGGACATTAAGTTTTTTAGTTTATCTAACATAGTTATATTCCTGATTCTCTAAGTTTATTAAGATCAATTTCTGTCTTAAGTTTAGGTCCCCCAACTGTTTCCGAAGATGTCGACGTGTAGTCTCGGGGTATACCTCCATCCCCTTCCCATGGCAAGGGTGGCAACGGTTTTGGCGTTTTCTTGATACTCTTCATAGCATCCACCCACCGCCATACAGTATACTGGACATTCCACTTTAGCATCTCTATACTCGGCAACCGCCTTTTCAACTTCGTCAACGTCGACTTTATCAGCAACCACAAATTTAAGATACAAGTGAGTATTGGGTACAGTATAATATGAATTAGCAATTTTAGGCTTGATAGCATCACTCCATAGCTCGCCACTGACACTAAGTTTCGGAGAGCAAGACCAAGTTGTATGAAATCTAGCTTTAGTTGAGATGTAGTCTTTGAAATCATCTCTAAGTTCTTGCGTTGTGTTCGTTTCAAATGTAACATTTTTTAAATCCTCCATTCTAGGATGTTCAAATAGTTCTAAATACATTCTTTGCCATCCTAGCAAAGGCTCACCACCAGTAATAACTAGGTGGATATCTTGACCATTACTGCAAGTCCATTTGCCTTCAGGGGTTTTTGATAGTAATTCATCAACTAGATCGTCAATTGTATAATCTGTAGTAAACTTCTTAAATCTAGGATCCCACGATGCATAACTATCACAACCTCTATGCACTAAAGGTAAATCCTTTAATGTATTATACTTACCTGGATTAGCCTTGTGGTCTTTAGCAATCTGATCATAGTCATTAGCCAATTCTCCACGTGGCATTCCAAAACCCTGGCATTTAAAATTACAACCAAACATACGTAAAAATACTGAAGGAACTCCAACAAATCTACCTTCTCCTTGCACACTATAAAAAGATTCACATACTCTAGCCTTCATATATCTTCTCCCTTACAACAGCTTTATCGTAGCCTAATCTAGACATCTCGTCCAAAAACTTTTCTTCTGTCCAAGCACCATACTCAAACATTTGTATTGCTTTATCAACTTTACGATTCCAAAATTCTCTAACAGGTGCTACACTCATTTTGAATGTCCTTTCATGCTTAAACAGATGTTATAAAACTCTTGTTTTAGTGCAGGGTCTTCTTTGAATGCACCTAACATAATTGCAGTTGTCATATCACTTTCGTGTTCTTTAACGCCTCTATGAGTCATGCAATGGTGTTCTGCTTTTACTACTACTGCTACATTAGGTGTTTTTGCAAACCTAACTAATTCGTTTGCAATCTCAGTCGTCATTTCTTCTTGTATTTGTGGGCGTTCTGCAATATGGTGTACTAGTCTATTAAACTTACTAAGACCAATAACTTCTTCTTCAGGTACAATACCTATCCATGCATTACCTACAATATTTTGAAAATGGTGGGCACAAGTGGACCTAATACTTATAGGCCCACTCGTGTACAGTGATTTGTAACCCATATTTGGAAAACTAGTAATAGCAGGTCTAGGGTTAAATCTACCAGAAAATATTTCTCTGACATACATCTTTGCTACACGTCTAGCAGTATCGTTAGTATTATGATCGTGTTCAGTATCAATTACTAGTGCGTCTAATACATCACGGAATGCCTCTGCAACTTCATCTTGCAGTAAAGCTATTTCTCCTTCACGTACAAACTTACTAATATTATCGTTTGAATGAAAACGTTCACCAGCTTTTACTAGACGTTGTCTTATTATATCACTTATCTTTTCCAAATCTATTCTCCGATGTTAAGGCAGTGGATTGCCATTAATTAATATACTATTATACTGTATATTTAGGTTATTGTCAAGTACTTTAAAAATACTTGTTTGCCATTTCTAGCTTATCATTCCAATCAGCTAGTGCTTCCATTTCTTTCCCAATAGTATCAATAGTATCAGGATGTTCAGCTACCCCAACAGGATGATTAAGAAACACTTCAATATTAGCGACGTGTTTTCTAATTTCCCCTTCAGCATGAGTCTTGAAAGCTTCTAAGAGTTTATCTCGCATTATACTTCTCCTTTTTTAAATTGCGATGGTAGATATTCTAAAGCAATCATGCGGTGAATTTCTTCATTTAAATGTTCACCATCCTTGGTATGCTTCGAAACATCAATCTGTTTATTCTGTAAAAACCAATCGTTTACAGAATCTTTTGCAACTTGCATAGTATCAAATGTATAAAAGTCGTTCATTTGAGGTGGTATCCAAGTTAAGTCATTTAGTCCGAACAGCTTTAGTTCGGCTCCGTATTCTTTACAAAGAGTTTGTAAAATATACATTTCTTTAAACCATTCTCGTTGGTTCTTTAAACTGTAAATTTCCATCCAAGTTTTTACTTGCATATATGGAGTATCTCTTAAGTCCGGAGTCTTCCAATGAAAGGATGGTTTCGTTTCTATTTCTAATTCTGGTTTCTTTTGCATATCAATTGCATGGACTTGTAAAGGCATATCAAATGCTTTAAACAATGATAAGTTACGTTCCTGTATTGACATGTGTTTACTCCAACAATCGATCTTTCCTTTTGTTGTTTCTTTAAAAAATAACTCTTCTAATTGAACAATGTTCTCATAGTCCGGTGGTTCTACCCAAGTAACTCTAAAACGATTCCAGTATGTGTTTTGTACTATAACTTCTTTAATATCATCATATTTTCTAAAAAGAAAAGTTAACCATTCACTATATTCCCACCAACCGTTAGAAGGGTTTGCAAATATAACACCGTCAGCGTCTTTACTATTAATATAATATTCAGCCCAGTTGTTATCATTCCATCTACCTGAGAATGGCCAATTTTCATAATTTAATGGTGTATTATCATCAGCAGGCATATCGCCTATATGATATCCACAAGTATGACTACAACCTAGTGCGGCAATTCTCATTCAAACAACCTCATTTGTTCTGGGTCTGGTTCGTGTTTCTTATAATTACCTTTTTCTGGAATAGCATGGCGTACACCACCTGTTGGATCTTTCATGTCTAATTTACGTCTAGGAATTAAATGAATGTGAGGATAGTCAATTGTTTGTCCGGCCGCCTCACCAACATTTTGTCCAATGTTAAAAGCATCACAGTAACCTCGCTCTACCCAATCATAACCCCATTGGTAGGCGGCTTTGTAAGCCTTTTCTAATCCTGGCCAGTCACGTGTCTTAGGCACGATAAGGACATGGCCTTCAGTAACAGGATATTTGTCTTTATATACAATAAAGTGTCGTGTATCAATTACAACTTCTCCAGATTTGTACCACGGCGTTTCTGTTAATTCCATTGTTACTCCTCGTCCCACTCGAGTACACTCATCATTGAATGTAATCGTTTACGGGCTTCATTACGATTAAGTGCTGGTACCCATGCAGTACCTTTATTTTGTTGTACTTCTAACATTATATCATTATGTGAATCATCTTTAGTAAATGAAATCACATCACTTGTTTTAAACTTTAAAACGAAAACTTCTTTCTTTTTAGTAAATTGTACAACATTAGTCATCTTTATAACTTCCAACATTCTCCCATGGGTATACTAACCATACATCTTCTTCAGCTTTGTTTACTTCATGAGCCCAATACTTAACTTCCTCAAACTCACTTGATAAATTTTCAGTTAAAACTGCAAAGCGAACATTGTCCATATTATTATTAATACACCAATCATGTTTAATCCATTTAAATGTAGCACCTGTATCATTAATGTCGTCTACTACTAAAATATTTTTTCTTTTTGCAACGGCATCTTCAGCCATCCATGTATTAGATTCATTTTTTCTTTTATGATCACGTAATGCAACTTTTAATGATTCACATCTAATATCTAACATATTACTTAATATAGCCGCAGGTATGTTTCCACCTCTTGTAATACCTACAATGTAATCAGGTATCCATTTATCTTTGTACATACCAAGCACAATTTGTTTGCACATATTTTCTATGTTAGTCCAACTGTAGTAATGTTTTTTAATCATTTATAATCCTTAACAATGAGCAATTGGATCATGAGTTAATGATGCCATTTGTTCTAATCTATTTTTAGGTTCTTGTTTCTTGCATTTTACAATCTTTATTTTGTCGTTTGGTGTACGACCTTCTATTCCATTACCTGGATATTTTAAAGGTGTTTTAAGCCACTCGTCTCTCCGCTTGTTCATCACTTCTTCTGACACAAATTTTAATGCAGGCGTAAATCGTTGTCTACCTCTTAAGCCTGTTGCTGTATGTGACATTGTACTTGGAAACGTAATAATACGTCCCGGAATAGGTGCAAGTGAATGAATAACCCCTTTAGGATCTGTTAACAGTTTGGTTTCACCTCCTTCATTAATGTCCCAAAAAGTTTGTGGATAAAACAATAATGTGATTGCTTTTGGGTCACTATCATCAGTATGATAGTATGCGTTTTCACCAGGTGCAAAGAAATTGCAAGAAGACTTAAAAAGAGCTAAACCGTCAACTTCAGGACAATGATCTTTGCAGAACTTCCACAATTCATTAAATGTTTTAGTATACGTTATTCCTTCACAAGCTAATCCTGTTGGAATAGGATTTTCAATATTATCGTATGCTCCAAAGGAAAACTTTAAAGTTGAACATTCTACTTCAAATTCTCTAAGAGTTTCAATAGAGAATACATCATCATATACTGTAACTTGGTCGTCTATATATTTATTTACAATCATGAGTCGTATTTTTCCTTTAAGTACTTGTCATTATGTATCCAAGTATATCTACCTTTTATTGCTTTTATGAATCCCCATTCTTGTTGCTGTTTGCCCATAATAAACAATGACCAACACGGAATTTCATTTCCGTTTTTATCTCGTTGTAATTCAAGACGGTGTAAATCAGTTGCTTTAGATCTACGAAAGTGTCCTGGTCCTCTCCAAACGGGACTTGATCCTACAATATTTCCTTCTAAACTCTTAACAGGTAGCCATTCATAATAGCCACCTTTTAAAATTAATGTAGAATAATTCCATGGATGATCATGTAAATCGTCTACATCACTTTTTAAAATTTTATGTAATGTTACATTAAACGGGAACTTCTTTCTATCTTTCAAGAACAAGTAATACCGAATCAAATAGTCTTTTTTATGATTACGGTCGTATATAATTCTTTTTCTATTTTTAAACCACTTAATCATTCGTCGCCTTCATATGTGTAATCATCTTTAACTAAGTTATATACAGTCATAAATTTTTCATATTGTACTTTAAGACCAGGGTACTTAGTAATCATATCTTTAATAACTACTTCCGATGGCCAATCAAACATCTTTCTAGTCCATTCAGTACCTAATGGATCATCATTTAAGTTTATACTAATAGGTGAACTATTATATGTAATAGTACTAGATGGGTTATCAACCATTGTAGTACTATCAAATGAAATAGTATATTCATTATCAGTTGAAGCTATAGAAGGCTCGGTATCATATGATATGTTAATAGGCATGTTTGGTAAGATTTTTGTATCAATTGTCATTACATATTTCCTTATAAAGTTTTTTACCGCTAAAATAATCTGTTTTCAATTTAGCAACCTGCTTTTGTATTAAAGGAAGATACTTATCGTAATTTTCAATATAGTCAATAATTCTTTCTCTAACTTCTGCTTTATGGTGCGTATAAGATTTAAATGTTGTAGTCCATTCTGATGGATATTTAAATGCTGGTAGTCCCATTTCTTTATAACTTAATCGATCTGGAACCATTGGAATTGTATCAACCAATGCACCTTCATACCAACTAATACCTAATGTTTCTTGTAAGTTAGCACTAAACACAATTTTAGCACGACCTAATAAGTTGTGATATTCATTTTTTGTAAGTTGTTGATCTTGACATACAATGAATTCATAATCAGGTAATTCTGTTTTTAATTCTCTAAATATATCTGGTTGCTTTTCTGGTGCGATTCTATGTGGGAAAAGAATTAAATTTTCTTTAGGCATATTTTTATAACTATCTAAACTATGTGCTAGATATTCCATAGGCCAACCTACACGATGTGTTTTTGTTTTATCAACATCATGAAATGTATTTAAAAACATATCGATATGAAAATCTGTAGCAAAAAAGTTATCGTTATAACATTCATACATACTTTTTTCAGCATGTCTAACCCAAGGTCTATCGCCAATCAATCTGCCTAAAAAGTCTGCCGGGTCATAACTACCCGCATGCCAAAGACCACCAATGCGAATATTAATACCTAATAGTTCTGCCATATAACGCAGTTGTATAACTGTAGGATTCCAAGCATCAGTATAAAGGAAATAATCATTATCTTTAACTTTTCCTGCACAAAACATTTCGCCTATTGTTTCTAATTGTTTACTTTTATAAACATTAGTCCCACCAAAATTAAGAAAGGCCCCAGGCGTTGTAGCCTGAGGGGTCTCTCCACCGGAAATAACTTCCACAGTAATATCATTTGCACCAGTAGAATTTTGAAGTTGTACTGGAAGATGTTCTTTCCATTGTTTTGTATAACGTGTATCAACTGCTTCAATATCTACTATAAAAATTGTCATGCTTATGATTTCCTATGGTTATGTTTATTCCTTCGTTGACGGCTTCTAGCCGCTCTTTCTCTTCGAGCTTTTTCAGGATCTAAAAATGCCTGCCAAGCTCTTGACTTTTTGTTATATAAATCGCGTTCGTCGAACTTATATCCTTCAAAGCGACAAAAGTCTCTTAACTTATCTAGATCATCAAAGATCTGTACTACGTCGGGTCGATTCGCAAAATAGCCCACAATGTGTTCTCCTTCATTTAGCTATGTGCATATTGAACATGGCAACCATTTTCACCATCTTCAGAAATGTCAATGTGTACTTCTCTACCTGGATAACGGTCAGCTACTTTTTCATATAAGTCGTCCGCCATCATCTCACAAGATTTGTAGTCTACATCTAGTTCCCCTTCATATAGTTCCTCCAACCATCTTTTAAATTGTATAAATTCAATATCCCGATCATCATGGAATACTGTAATTGCTATTTTAAAATGAAAAATATGTCTGTGTGGATATCCTAAAAAGGATACATCAAACTTATCTCCCGTTGCTAATTTTGGATCATCAAGTGCCGCAGGATACTTATGTATCCCTTCTTTGCGGAATGTAACCCAGATCATACGTTTTGATGTTCGCATAATTTTTTCTTTGCCTTCTGCTTTTATATTGTCTAAAATTATTGTGTCCATTGTACTCATAGTATACTACCTTTTTGTTTCTTTGTCAACCTTTACAGGATCGTCTTTTGAGTACGAATCCCAACCTGTAAATTTTTTACGATCCATTAAATCATGTACTTGGTGTATCCAAACACCAGGATTGCTATGATTAAAGTCTGTATCATCAAGTTTAATACAAGCATTATAATTTAAGTGATGAATATCTGGTAATTTTATGCTAATCTGTGAAATAAACTTATCTTCAGAATTCCAATCATTATCAAGTACCCATTCATGATATTTAATATCATAATCTAAGGTTACCCAATAATCTTTTTCTAGTAAAGGATTTATAATCTTATTCCACAACTCTACTTCTCCCGGATGTCGTTGCATAAGATCTATATGAAAACTTTGGTTCGCACCCAAATAAATGTGTTGAGAACCGAAATGCTCAGCTTGATCAATAATTTCGTCTACGGGTTGAGGACCAACTACAAATAATGTATCCATATCATATGCTGGAGTTTTTTCTACTTCAAACCCAGTAAAATATGTTACATCTGTTTTTGTACCGCTTGTATATATACGTTCCATTATCTTCCCATTTCGTCCGGATCGTCTTGTACTTGATGGTCTACAGAAGTAACTTTCTTAAAGTCAGGTTTTTCTGCACAACCAATATGCGTCAGTTCAACTTTCCAGTCTTTTCTAAGCATATCTTGTACAGCATCTAATCCACGTGATCTAATAGTTTCCTCCCAATCAAGAACAAACTCAGTACATTCGGGTTTTGAATCGAAGTGTCGTGAAAGAACATTCACAATTTCATCTCGTTGTGTACCATCTGGTTCAGTTAGTGTGAATGCTAAGAGTAGCATAAATGTCTTCATTGTCTTGTCCTTTTGTTTGCCTAAGTGATTTGTACCTTTACTATTCTATAATTATAACAGAAAACAGCAATAAGTCAAGCATTATCTTTTCATGAATCTTGCCAATTTTTCTAGTTGATCTTTGACCTGAAGTTTTAATTTTTTATGCCTTTTTATTAATTCGTTTGTTTGCCAACCTCTGTTGGCGTGTTCTTTACGTTCGTTTTCCATTTGTTCTACTTTGTTATGTAGATAACGGTGTTCGTTCTCTAACCTCTTCTGTTCCTTGCTCTTGTTCATTTTCAAGTTCCTCCAACTTGCTTTCTTGTAACTCGGGTTCATTATCAGAATCATCTTCAATAATGTCATCACCTTCATAAAAAAGATTCTTAAAAAATGTACTTGAGTTAATAGTCTTTTTACCCGTTGCACCTCTAGTACCAATAATAGATAACCAAAATCGATTATATTCTTCTATTACTGCATTTGCTTCATCTTTGTTACTAGTTGCAAATATTGCCTCAACGACATCTTTAAAATAAGTCCTATCAAATTTTTCTTCAACTAGCATTTTTGGAATAACATTGTTATCATATTGTCTGTTTGCCTCTTGTACTGCATTAATATGATGCCAAACATTATGACCCATTTGTATTGCATAGCTAAATGAATCCCAACTAGTTTTTCCTTCTTTACCTATCTTATTTAGGTCGCCTGGCTTATAATAACATATATCTGAAACTTTTAATCCGTCTGTTATAGGAGAATCTTCAAAGTTTTTAAATATACCATCTTGTAATACTGCATCTTTAAATAAACGAGAATCTGTAGCATATTTCTTATCATCAACACTCGGCACCATTCGATACACCCATTTAGATCTATCTTCTGTTTCTGTTTGAATATAAACTTGTCCGTTTGCTGTAGCTAAAAATGGACTTGCACAATCAAATGTTACTGTAAAGTTTTCATTATGATATTTACGAACTGCTCGTTGTACGTCAGTTAATAAAGTTGCCCATTCTAATTTTGATGTACCTAGAAAGTGCATAAAGTCATGTTTACCTTTTTCTAATAACCCGTCAAATCGTAATGCAACAATTCTTTTAAGTACAAGATGAATGTCGCACATATTTTGACCACCCATTGACCAGCCATTAAAATGATCTGTATATTTTGTAGGGTCACAATAGTCTTTCATTTGTTGATACCAATCTTCAGCATCAGTATGATTTTCACCTTGTAATACATTTAAAAATTTACAATTACCATTACGATTTTTCATAAAGTAATCGTTATTAATACGTGTGGCATTTACAGCTTCTTGATATGTTGAAACACCAGTTGCTTTAATACCATCTTTAGAACGTGCTACCCAAGCCGGAATATCAAGTATCATTCCATAGTCCATATAAGCATCCATCCACGCAAGAACTTGTTCACGTTTCTTTTTAGCTTTAGGACAGTTAGGATCTTTCCAATCGCCTTCCCAAACACCTTTACCTATTTGGAAACCACCCGAGTCACCAAGTAGCCAACTATTATCACGATCCCTATTACGAATCATATCTTCTTTAGGTGAATGTTTGTTTATATCTAATTCGGCATGACCTGCACTATATAAACTCCAATGATAGTTGAATAACCCCTTTTGTGGATTTAACCAATTCATACTCTCTACATCATTTGGAAAGTTGGAAGGGATTCTAGTTTTATCAACATATTCCCCGTGGCGTTGTTTTCCTATATAGGTTGCGAAAAAGCCACTTAATGCTGGAAGAAAAACTGCATAATCTTTTTGTGCTTTTGTTAGATCTGTGTTCATATTAACCCCTACTTAGACTGTGCAGGTAAAATATAATCGTATTCAGCTAATCCAGAATCAACTGTAATTTGCATAGCACCTTGATCGGAAATTTTCATTATTTGCTTTCCGTCAAGACTTAGGATTGCTTGTACTTGTGCTACAGGCCAACTCCAAGAATGTTTTAATTCAGTTTCAATGCCTGTATGTTGAAATACAAAGTCACCTGAATGAGTTGAATGATCACCAAAGTAAAATACTAAAGTCTTGTTTACAGTTTTTACTGTGAAAACAGTTTCTTCAGCATGTGCGGCACTTTGTAGTTTCATTCTATTAATCGATGCCATAGTTGGTTCAAACTCAACTTCCCATGTTGCACCTTTAAACTTTACAGATTTAAGTTTCTCATTAATAATTTCGCTATTCATAAAACGATAATCGTTTTTGAAATCACCTGCTTCATTTTCAAAGTGTATATGTGTTGGAATTGTAACACCGTTTCTATCTGCTTTCTCCACAGATAGTTTTGCATTTTTTTGATATTCTGGATTCTTTAAATGCAAAGCTAACTTATCTAAGTTAGGCATACCAAATGTTTCGTTAAATTCAGTAACTGGTGCTTTAGTTTTAGATGAAAGAATTACTGAGCGATCTTCAGCCATACTTTCAATTGTTGTTGATGTTGCATCACCTGTAACTTTAACTAGATTTAAAAAACCTAGCGAATGTGTATGTGCAACAATGTCTTGTAAGATATCTTTCATAGCGTTCTTCTCCATTTAAATTATATTATACTTAAAAATTATTAAAAAGTCAAGCATTATTTGCCATGTTTAACTCATTAAAGTACTCAAAAATATTGATACTAGGTTTCCATCCTATCTCTGTTAATTTAGTAATGTCTGCTTGGTTATCAATTCGTTCATGCTTATCACCAATTTTTTCTTTAGGAGTTAATCCTATATGATTAGTAATGTCTTTTATTGGATAGGATTGTCCTGTGCCTAGGTCAAATACCCCAGTTAATGGATGAGTCATTAGCAACATAAGTGCATCACAAACGTCTGTAACATGAATAAAATCTCTTTTGTGGTTGCTATTGATAAATTGTATATCTTTTCTTAAGAGCTTTGGAATAAACATATCTGGTCGAGGTTCCTGGTCTCCATTGTATATAGTCGTAAAACGTAGGCCTAATGCATGATCTGGAGCAATGCCTTCAATAGTTTTTTTTGATAATGCATAAGGATTCCTCCAAGGTTCTTTAGCAGTACTAGAACTTGCGTAGATAATTCGAGTATTTGGAAATGCTTCAAATAATCTATGTGATGCCATTACGTTGTGTTCGAAGTATTCTTTAGGGTTATCTATACTTTTTCTAACTCCACTTTTACCAGCTAGGTGAAATATAACATCAACATCATAATCTAAATTACAGTTTCGTAGATCTTGACCATCTAGTAAATCAATAGTTTTTACATCATGATTAAATAAATGGTTTTGTAATTCTTGTCCGACCATTCCCGAACTTCCTGTTATTAATATCCTCATACTTTACCAATCATTTGTTGTTGAAACCGTTCTCTTAAACCACTACTAGAAAATCTATGATTGCGTTGATTATAATGATGTTCTATTCCTAAACGTTCACCTGTTGCTTTACCACTAAAGTCTTTCCCTTCATATTCTACACCTAATATTCGTACATTAATATTATTGTAAAGTTCTAATATATCGTCAATCTCTTTTTCTCGTACATACGGAATAATTTCATCAACATACTTTACACCCTTTAATTGAGTATACCTTTCAACTACCGTTTGAATCGGTTTATTTTTTCCTGGTCGCTCCATTGAAGGATCTATTTGTAACCCGCATATAAGATAATCACATTGATCTTTTGCTTCACGTAACATAGCAATATGACCAGCATGTAACAAATCAAATGTAGAAAAAGTTATACCTACTTTCATTTTATAAATCCATTTGTTAATTCTGTTACTAGTTGATACTTGTTGGCAACATTAGATAAATCCTCGCCATCTCTAAAAGATTGCTTATCTAATTGATTTTTAGGATTACCTCCTGGCCAAATACGCCAACTATCGTTATCAACAACATCAGATAGTACTAAAAGATTGTCTTTAGAACGAAATCCTAGTTCAAATTTTATATCTACAAGTTGTACAGGACCGTCACTAGTACAAATAGTTTTCCAACTTTCTTCTATAGCTTTAAAGGCAGGAAGAACAATTTGATTAATAGCACTATCTAATTCTCGCTCATTAAGTACTGTTCCTGTATCCATTAAAGTATTATTTGCAAGTATAGGATCTTTTGCAGAGTATAATTCCCATTGACCAGCTCTAATATTAATATATGGATCTGTATACACACCTTCAGCCCATTTGCCATCTACTAGATATTTTTCTCTAGCAGTATTTTCATCCATCTGTGTAGGTTCGTTTACAAGAGGTGGCATTACAACAGAATGTTTATGAAAAAGTTCCCAAACAGGTTCTGGAAAACATTGCGGTGCTCTTTGAAATATATTGTCTTCATTATATCCACATTGTGGGTTACGTTTTAAGTAACTACCAAATGCATAACGCCTAACAACAAACTCAAGCGGCAACATATCGCATTCTTCATGTAGCATTGTGTTTGGTGCTGTTTGGTCAATAAACGATGTAGGTATATGTTTTTCTTGAAGCAGTTTAAATACATTTGATGCTTGTTTTGTTTTTTGTATTCCTATATCTGTAAGTTCTTCTTTTTTAGCGGCATCGCCACCTGTTAAAAAATCCTTTGCTACCATATTAACTGTAAAGGGCTTCTCGCCCTTTTCAATTAACTTTGTTTTCCCTTCAACTAGTATACCCATCAATATAAGTCTCCTTTTAAAGTCATTTGGTTATATTAAAGTGTTTATATGTTTGTTGTACACACTTAGCTTGATAGTAACAGTCTGCTAAGGCGTTGTGTGCGTCGCTCTGTATTGCTTTACGAGGGTCTTTAGGCATCATTGCAAACAATGTACGACTGTCGCGAATTTGCCAAAAGTTCCACGGAATAGGAATTTGTAAATTCTTATATAGATTTTCTAAGATAGCATAATCAAATAGTGGACCTTGGCACCACAAATAATCTAAGCCTACACACCATTTATTTAGGCTTTTAGTTAATTCTTTCAAGCCAACTCTATCTCCGTCACCAAGAGCTTCTTCACGTATGCTTTCGTCTTGTTTGCCCCACCAATCTAAAGTGCTTTGGTCGATAGTACGACCTATCTCTGTTTGATCGTCTACATTAACACGTAAGTATAGACCATCGGATGGTTCGACATTAGTGTAAGGATCAAACTTAATTGCTCCTAAAGTTAGTATTACTGTATCAGGACTAGTACCTAATGTTTCTAAATCTATCATTCCATGCATTATTCATTACCTCCAAAGTCAAATAGCGAACCAAATGTGTTATTTTGTAATGTACTTTGGATATCCCAATCAAGTACTCCGATTAAGTTGCTTAGTTTGTTATCTATAATTGTTGATTCCATAGCATCGTTGTCAAATGGAAGTTCTTTAAACCAATCAGGTAATCGTAATTCGTCTGTTGGATATGCAACACTTGTATACCCTAATGGATTTTGTTTTAATTTACAAACAATAACTTTCATACCATCTACAATTTCCTGACTATACTTGTCTCCGTTCATGCGTTTTAACGTATTCCAATTAATACTTGCTCGAACGTGTCCGGGCATATTTGCTTTACCTTCTTTTTCTTCTTTACGTCTATAATCTCCAATTTTATTTGCACGTTTCGGAGAACCTTTTTCATATCCAGGACGTAATTTAAATTCTGTTCTAAATTCTGTAATACGTTTTAATACTTCAGCTTCTGTTTGATTAGTTAATACCATAAGCAATAGTTCACTTAAGAAGTTTTGCATAAACTCAGGTGTATCAGAACGTTTTAAGTCTAAACCCATTGCTTTTACTTTACCAGGCTTGTCATTTGTATCTTTACGTTCACCTTCTTCATCGTAAATTAGTGCCGCATATCTTTTCTTAGTAATATATAATCCACTTTCTGCAACAATTTCTCTACCTGCGGCAATAACATCTGCACGAGTTTTAGGACAATGAAAAGCCTTGCTCATAAATTCTATAAAGGTTTTATTAACTTCACCTGCTACTTGGTCGTATAATTTAATAACACTTTCTTTATCCCAAGGTATATCTTTGTTTTCTATTTCTTTTTTCAAAATAGGAAACGCAGAAAAGTATACAGAATCTGTATCACCATAAATTACTGCATCACCAACGTGATCGTATTCGCCTGTGATTACTTTATTACATTCAGCACTCATATGTTTTGCAATTTGCCTACCAGTAAGTGTAGTTGATTGACCAATACGTTTGTCAAAGAATCTACAACCAGGATTTAGTATTGCACCATATAAACTATTTAGGTTAATCTTCTTAACAAGTTGTCGTTTATCCCAGAATGCTATTTCTATTTTATTACCAGCTTCAATGGCTTTCCCCTTCATTGCTTGTAATTCTTTACGTTCTGCATACCAACGTTTTAGCAATCCAGGAATAACACCGTCAAATTCAGTTGTTAAAATAGTTCCATTAGCAGATAACATCCACGGATTTCGCGAATTAAAAATAACATTATATACTTCGGCCGCACTCATTAGTTGTTCATCACCATTTTCCCAATCAACAGTAATATCAACATCTTTGCGTTGCTCCATTACAGCATCATACTCTAGTGTACCAAATCGTCCTTCCCAAGCACCTGCAAACGATTTTTTCTGTAGTGTCATTGCTTCTTCAACCATTGCATCTGTATCAGATGGTCTTAGTTGTCCTACTATAGTTGCAGGATCCATATTCAATGCTCTAATAACAGATGGATATAGTGAATTTAAGTCCATTGAACCAATCCACTTATGTAAACCTTTCTTAGGAAATGCAACATAGGCACCAGCGGCTGGTTCACTACCTGGTTCACGTTTAATTCTATTAGGAACTTGTAGACCTCTGCCATGAGCTTCGTTAATAATTGCTTGTTCTGTAACTGCAACGGCACCCATTGTAGTCTGTAGTAAAACAGTATTTGCATGTGCTAGTTCGTTACTAAGATCAATAAACTTTAACTTTTGATCTAATTTATCTAGTAGTGCAACGTCTTGCCTGTTGTACTCAATAAACGTTTTAAAATCGTTGTTATAAAGCTGATCTAATGTACCTTCGTATACAGTTTTCTTTTCACCAATTTCAGTTTCACCGATAGCATCGAGTCTATATGTATGTCTTTCTTCGTATGTATATTTTCGATATAATTCTAAACTATCTAAATGTACTCTACCTATTAAATCATAAGTCTCGGCCTTCTTGCCATATTTTTCATATTCACGTTTCTTAGGCAATTGTCCCCAAAGACAAAAACGTCTTGTATCGTCTTTGCTTAATACTCTGCTTACTCTATTAACTGTATATGGAATATCATATCCTTCGCTATTCCAACCAGTAAGAATATCAGCATCTTCGATTAAGTCAAGAAATGTTTTTAACATATCTCCTTCTTTTTCGAATAAATGTGTATTAGGGAATTCCTTTGTTTGTTCTTTAGCTTCTTCCATTGTAAGTGTTTTCGGAGGAACTGCTAAAGTAACAAGAGTATTCATCCATTGTAGATGTACACTAATTGCAGTTATAGGCATAAACGGCTCACTAGGATCAGCAAAGCCACGTTCAGGATCAAAATCTGTTTCAATATCAAAAAATGCTACATTAAGTTTCGGAGCATCAACGTTAAGATAGTTTTCGCTTAAACATTGAAAGATAGGATTAATATCACTTTCAAATAATTGTTTTGTATTGTTAATTGCAAGTTCTTTACGGAAGTCTTTAGTAGACTTTGAAACAATTCTATTTAAAGGATCACCATAAATGCTTTTATACTTGCCACGTGGGTCTTTGTAAAAGAATGTGTACTTAATAGGGTATTCAGTAAAATGCCGTTTACCTTCTTTGCGTTCTACAACACGAAGAATATCTGCATTTCTATCAAATAGAGCATCAACGTAACTCATTTAATACTCCTTTATCTACGTAGGCCCTTAGGACCGTGCCAAAAATAATCATTATCACTTGTTGCCTTATCATCTATCCATAAATCGTAATGTGGTTTGCCTGTTTTTACAGAAGTAAACTTTACTCCCCAGCCTTTTAATTGTTCTTTAGTAAACTCTGTCCAATCTATTCCAGACTTTGCACCCCTGGCTGTCCAGTAATGTATTTCATCGCCTTTATCAAATAGTTCATTTAAATACTCTATTCTAGCTTGTTTAGGTTTACTTTCTTTATATTTGTTACCATCAGTATAACATATTGTTCCGTCTATGTCTACCATATAGATTGTCATAAAAATAATTTCCAAAGTGCTATAGCATTCATAAGAGTAAACCATGAACACAATACAATAACAAATGCCGCTCGTCTAATGACTGCACTTATAATACCAAAAATTGATCCGGTAAAGTACATTGGTATAAAAATCTTTGTTGCTGGATCTAGTACAGTAAATGTAAGAATTGCACTTGCACTAATTAATAAACTTGCCTCAATCATTTCACAATAAAATGCTGTAGGACTTAATCTATAAGATTCTTTAAAAAAGTTTTGTATTCGAAATATCACAGTTTATCTTTGCCAACCGTGGCAACTAAAGTTTCTAAGTCGTCAAATGCATCAGCGGTCGCTAACCAATCTCCTTTATGAGCAATTTTAATTGCTTTAGTAATAAGAGTTGGTTTCATATCCAATTCTTCTGCTACTGCTTTGACAGTATCTTTTAATCCAGCATTAAGATCTTCAATTTCTTGTAGAACTGTTGCTCCTTCATTTACTAGTCTTGTTAATTTGTCTTTCTCTTCGGGGCCGTATGTTCGGTCACTCATGTCTTACCTCCAGGTTATTAGTATATTATACTTGTTTTCTTGTCTAATGTCAAGTGTTTTCTGCAATTTTTTTTGGATTAGCTTTCTCTAATGTATATGCAATATTTCCAGCTATACAAATTCTATTATGATCGCATTCGTGTTTTGGTACAGAATGTGATATCGGTCCAGGAAAAATTATAACTAATCCTGTATTTGGTTTGATGGCTTTTCCTGCTCCTGGAAATACTAATGGAGCACATTTTGGACAAGCATCAACATAATATACGAAAGACCATTGTGCTGGCCAATGAGCATGGGGGTTAGTATAGTCGCCTGTTTTATAATTAGCACCCCAGCAATCAACACAATAAAGTTTTGTTGTATCTTTTGGTGCAGACGGTGTATCGCTTAGTTTTAAAGTTTCAATTACCCAATCAATTATAGGAATAAAGTCTTTATTTGAAAACATGTCCCACGATGTCATGTTCGCTTGAACATTTGTTCTTCTGTACTGCTTATCGCCTTCTTGTTTAATAAGTTGGGTGAGATGTTCTTTTACTTCTGTTGCTTTTGGGTATACATTAGTATACACATCAAATTGTTCAGTAAATAATAATTGTTCTATTCTAAAATCTTGCATTAACAATACTTATGTACTGCTAGGGTTCTTAGATATACCTTCCGGCTTATTGCCCGGCGTTAGCTTGTTTCATTAGTAATTTAAACTTACCAAATAGTTGAGGATCTTGCATCATCTTTTGAATGCTTTGTGTGTATGGTGCTATTGCTTTTATTAAATTAGGAGGTAATGTACTTCCTGAGGCAACTTTATCCATTCCTTTAGCAACCATACCGCCACTTGCTGAACCGCCAGCTACACTTTTTAGTGCTGTGGCTCTTTGTGCAACTTTTTGTGTTGCTTTTTGGTCTGGTTTTCCTGCTGGTTGTCCTGGCTGTGCTTGTCCTGGCTGTGCTTGTCCTGTTGGAGATGGTGTTTGATCTGCTTTTGGTTTTGGCTTTACCTGAAGTTCGTAAATTCTCATTTATTTCTCCCAGAATTTAAATTTAGCAAGTAGTTCTTGTAAGTCTTCAAACTTCTCGTTTATGTACCAACCTGCTACAAACCCTACGATGAATCCAATTGTTAAAAACATTTAGCCCTCTAGCTTTTTAAGTTGTTTTTGTAATATTAGTATTTGTTTTTTTAATAATGCGTTTTGTTTTTCTAAATCAACTTCTTTTGTCTTATCATCTTTAGGCTCTGCGGCTTTGCCAGTCCAACCTGCTTTTGTTGGTCCTGCTATATCAGTACCAGTAGCTGGTTCTACAGTCATATCTCTTCCAGAGGCTTTACCGAGGCCTTTATTAAATTTATCAAACCCAGCTCCTGCACCTTTTTTAAAAGCGTCCCAGCCCGGTCCTTCAATAAGATCTCTAATTTTCATTTTTTTTCGCTTCTAATTTAGTTTGTAGTTGGTCTTTATATGTTTCGTTTTTAACCCTATCTACATAGTGAGAACTCATCTTACCATAACCGTGTCTCCACGCCATTTGTTTTAGAGTTTTTTCATCTTTACCTTTAAAATGACTTGCTAATTCTTTGTCAGACATGTCAGCGTATTTCTGTTTGTTCTTAATAACGCTTGTTGGCATTCCACCTTCGTTAGTTCTTTTTAAAACTTTTTGTACATCTGGATGGCTTGATAACCCTTTTGCAAGTTTTTCAATAGCCTTAACTGCACCTGAATAGTTACCTTGTTTGTATCTAGGGTCATTTGCAATACCATATGCTTGTTTAATTTCTTGTGAAGAAAACTTAGTTTCTTCTTTAACTTTTTTCTTTTTATGAGTTTTACCACAACTTTCACAGATTTCTTTACCACAGCTACAATTACATGTAGACTCTGATACTTCGTCAAATTTTGTTTGGTAATCTAAATGATGGAAAACAGTACCAAGATAGTCAGATGCTTTAGTAATTTTAGCTGATACCCAACCGTCTAATCCTTCTGCTTCACTCATACCTTTAAGCATGTCATGAAGTTTAATAGAATATTTTGCGGCTTTATATAACTCGCCTCTAGCGAGTTGGATTTCATGATCTTGCTCAACTTTATGAGCTAAGTCACCTAAGTTTTCTTGAACTTCTTGTTTTATAATTTCTTTTTCTCGCATAGTATTATCCTTACTGTATTTAGCGTTTAACTGCGCCGCCACCCATTAAATTATTACCCATGTCTAATGCATTTACGGCTGTACCATCAGCCTTCTTTTTTTGTGGTGCCTTAGGAGCTCCAAATTTACCTTTTTTTGCAGGTTTATGTTTAGCAATTACAGGATTAGCCACAGTTGCGATATTGCCTGCACTTGTTGATCCAGCTGTAGCTGTTTCACCAATATCTTTCAAACTATTATAAATTTCAGACTGATAAGATTCAGCTTGATCATGATTAATCTTCCATTTTGCTAATTGTCTATATCTGCGTTTTACTTCACTAGCAAGTTCTGGATCATCTTTCATAAAACGTTCTAAACTATAAAGAGTTTTAATCTTTGCTTTATAATCATCTAAATCTGTTGGTGCGCCATCAGTTTTTTCAAATACATCATTAATAGATTCTTTAGTATTACTATCCCACGGATGTTTCCACATACGTTTTATAGGATTTTTACCTAATGCATCCATAGGAACTTCAAGATCTAAATCTTTACGGCGCATAAATTTTGTATCACCATTTTGGAGTTCTACTTTATATACTCCCTCTTTAGGATCAGCTTGGATTATTTTTACTCTGTGACCTTTTTTTGTTTTTACTACTGTTCCAACACGGTCGTCAATATATTCTTTAATATTTTCAGCAATTTTTCCTGTGCCTTTACATTTTTCACAATTTTTTTCACCGTGCTTTCCTGTACCGTTACAGTGGTCACATGATTGTGCTGATTCAGTAGTTAATTTTGGGTCTTTTTTATGTTTTTCGTACCCTGCTTTAGCCTTAGCCTTACGATCATCAAATGTCGCAGGTTTATTAAAAGTATTCATGTATTTTGCTACAGGACTTTTAACTTTTGGTGGCTTCTGCTTTTTTATTTCATTAATTTTCATAACACTTATATTTATCCTTTGGCTAGTTTGGTAGCTGTAGCATACATTACTGCTTTGGCATCATCACCATAGCGTTTTGCGAAGCCTTTTTTGTCCTTTTTCATACCTTTAACAATACGTTCTTTGTCTTTTTCTTCACCTTTTGTAAGCTCACGCTCTGTAGCTGGATTTCGTCCTTTTCTAGCCAACTGTCTTGGAGAATTATCTATATCATGTATAGTATAATTTTTACCGTCCCAATCAACATCATGTCCTGACAGGAGTTCGTAAATTTTCTTTAGTAATTTTGGGTCGTATTCTGATCTACCGTATCCTGATTGGGGTTGTGCAATTTTTGAAGCTACAAAGTCTTTAAAGTCATTGTATTTCATTTTTAAATCACCTTCAATAATAGTAGATTCTTTAAAATGTTGTTGTAAGTTTTTAGCAGTTCTTTCAAACTTATGGTCTTTATGTTTAAAGCCCACTCCACCAGCCGCTTCCCATTTAGCAACATTTTGACCAAAGTCATCAATTAATATATTTGGTGTTCCATCACTTTGTTTAGCGTATTGTTTTTTATTAGATGTAATAATAACTTCATCTGGTGGAAATGCTTTTAAATGTTTTTTAACCCATTCTCTTTTACTAGGCTCAACTCTATGGTCATCAGCCAACGGTGCAGAAAGAATATTATAATTTCCTTTAATTGTTTTAATAATACCTAATAAGTTATCGGCATTAGTTGTTGGTTTTAAATTAGTCCAAAAGTCTTTAGTACTTCTAATTTTATCAAGTCCTACATTAATGTTTGGAATGTCTTTCCAGTTTTTGACACCCATTAACTTAGTCCAAGCACCAAAAAAGTCTACAAGAACGCCGTCCATATCTACATAAATTTCACTTTTTTTTGATAACCCCTTAGCTTCTTTTTCTTCTAAATTATCTGGAACATCAAATTGCCATACTTTACCTTTACCAGTTGCTTTCATTAATGCAGTAAGTCTTGTATTACCACCTACAAGCTCTAACCATCCGTCACTATAACTTGCAACAATAGGCAATTCAACTTTACCTGTGCTTATTTGTTGTAATGCTCTTTTTTGTTTTTCTGGATGTAACTTATCAAACTCTTTTACATCACCAGCTTCTGTATTTTTAATTTTTTTAACGGATTCTTTATCGTAGTCTACTACTTTACCTTTTTTAGCTAGATCAATCCATTTATCTTTACCGATATTTTTAAATTCTTTATAACGCTTTGCTTCATCCCATTCATTATCGAAGTTAGGGTTGGTATATGTAATAGAGTTTTGTGATTCTGTCATTCCTAAATTAAAAAGTGTATTAGGATTAGTATTTTTGTGTGCTTTACTGTGGAATGTATGTGCAGGTTTGCCTTGTTTGTCAACTTTGTTTCCAAATTTAGCGGCTTGTTTTTTAATTTCGTCAGGACCAACGTCACCAGTTGTATTAACGCCTGGAACTATTAAGCCTCCATTTTCGAACAGATGACGTAACTTCATTTTCTGCCTCTAAATCCGTTATTGCCTTGCATAAAAGGACGACTGAACCAGAGCTTAAACCATTCGTCTGTACCTGGCTTAATGCCTTGGTCCTTTTCTTTTTTCTTTAGAGCGGCCGCAGTTATACTTGGGTTTTCAGGAATATATTCTTTATATCCTTTAAACTCATTAACTCCAGCTAACTGTTTTAATCTCTCTATGTCCATTTTTATTTTTTTTCATGCTCCATAACATACTTACTTGCCTCAGTTACGCTTACCATACTAATTTTATGAAACTTTTTCATAATGTTCTTATGCTTTTTATTGTTTGGACACTTGCATTGCCATTGATATAGAGCTTCACATTCAACACAATATCGTGATTTTAATCTAGTCATTTATTCTTTCCGTGTTACGTTATTTGCATCAAATATAACAAGACCTTCAATAGCCTTGTCACTAATCACTCCGTCGTATCCAGCTTCCTTTAAATCCATTGTTAGTATCGCCGCGAACATCGGATCATCACTATAATCCCAGGGTTGAAACCCCATTTTTACTTTAATATCTCCAACTTCTTTACTTTGATAATCGGCTATTTTTAATCCTGGTTTAACTTTGTACTCACTAAGAGTTCCATCAGGTCCGTGATGCATTTTAAATGCGTTTGCGGCATCTTTTTCCCAAGTAAGGTATATTCCTTTACCTAAAGCCCCTAATCCTAATCCTTTTCCATTCTTACCTTCACCACGGTGAAATATACCGTCGTTATGTTTGTATAATCCTTGATAAAAATCTGCTTCTGATTCTATTACTTGTATAGCTTCGCCTTGTATTCCTAATCCAGCACGAACTTTATTGTATAACATTTTTCCTACTTTAGGATCTTTGCTACAAACACCAGATCTAAATGATTCAATGTCTCCGTCAACTGCCGCTTGTTTCATTTTACTAGCACTCATGCCTTCAGCACCTTCGGCATCTGGATCTCGTTGTCCTGCACTTATAACATTTATAGAATTAAATTGATAATCATCGCCACCGTTGTATTTGTTTAGTAATGTATCAAAATCTTTTACACGATCATCACCAGCTACGTAGATAAGATCAGTATATTTTCTACTGTAAAGAAATTTGCAACAATCAATAATAGTTCTAACACTATCATGCCCGATAGTAATTCCGTTGCCGAAACATTTACGAGCAAAAAAAACTTTTTCTGCAAATGATAAAGGATCTGTTTTAGGTTTTTGTGTATGACTTAAAAATAGGAAAGGATCGCCTGGCTGACTTGTAATTACACCAACTAATTTAGCGTGTCCAATTGTAGGAGGATTCATTCGCCCGAAGGCAAATACAGCCGTTTTCCCGTCAGCTTCAGTAAGTTGTCGTAAGAGCATTAATAATCACCTTTTTCAATTAGCTCCATTTCTTCGCCATAGATTTTTTCAATTAACGCATCAATTTCTTCGCTTTGCATCAAATCCTCTGGACGTTTAGGAATACTATATTTTGCACAATAGTGATTAATACCTTTGTTTACCATAGGCAACATTGCCTTTTTTGTATCAATTGGATTGCCTTGTTTTAGACGATCTTGCATATTAGCAATAGTTGGATAATACTGTTTACGATAAAACATAGGGTCGTTCTTCATATGGACATGAAGGTCACTTACAACATCAAACCCTAAGTTAGGTTTGCTTTCATCGTTTTCATCATTTATAAATTCATTAATTTTCATAATTATTCTTCTTCTGTTCTAGTACAGCACTCGCAACGCATTGTTGGTGTGCATTCACAGGGATCGCAAGTACATTTTTTACTCTTGCATTGGTCATTATTACAAGCCATGATGAAACCTCCTATGTATAGAGTATTTATCAGACTTTAAGGCTAGACAGAAATTTCGATATCGAAGTGATTATAACCTAAATCAAATAGTTTATGAGCAATACGCTCAGCTACTACAGTAGATTCAGAATCTTTGAGGCTTTTGTGTGTTTCTACAGTTAATATAACGCCACCTTGTTCAGTTTCACCTATTTCGTAATTTGTTTCATCTTCAAGTAATGCTTCGTCGGCACATTCGAGGATTGAATCAACTACAATCCCGTCTACATCTTCTGGTTTCTTTTCCCATACTATATTAATAAAGTGCTTCATATTACTATCCTAATGATTTAATAGTACAGATGTTACTGTACCTGCTGTATATGTTACTGATACTCTAACATATACAAAATTACCGGTAAAATTCTTAAAATGACTATTGTTTGATGTACTTACTTCTGTACCTACAATATCACCCCAATCAGCTTCAACTGGTGTTGTTGCTAATGTACCTTGCATCTTAATTGTACCATTAAAGTCGACTAAATTATACTGAACAGTATGAAATCCATCTGCTCTGCCATAATATCCGTCACCTTTATATGCAGTTCCGTTGACAGTCACCGAAGTGCTATCACCTGGGTGTACATTTTGGGTTAAAATTGTTTCGCTTGTACTGGACATACTGTTATTTATCTACATCTTGCTTTAGAACTATTCTGTCTATCCTGGTAATATTACCTGATAAGAAAAGCATTGCAAGGGTTAAAACCTTCTCATCACGCAGATACAAGTATTTGCCACTTACATATCCTTTTTGAGATAATCGAGTCATAAGCCCTGGACTAACACGGATTTTATCACCATTCTCTTTTGCCCAGTTATAAAAATTATAGTCTATTGAGTTCCCTCCGAGAGTTACTTTAAATTCGTACTCAAACGGAGTATTTTTAATAATGATATTTTTATTTTTTAAAAGTAAATCAGCAGTATTATCTGCTGGCTCATAAAAGTCGCTAACACAATGAAGTTTTTTACTTACGTGTTTAAGCCATGTATCGTCATTTGAAAAAAGGCCAACTTTACGCTGTTCACAGCGTACCATAAAAGATGATGCACTTTCAAGTTCACTAAGTAATATTTTTAAATCGTGTAAGTCATCTTGAGTAACATCAATATGCCGCATTGATGGCATATATCGGAGAGTTTCTTTTTCTTCTAATTTAAATTGTAAATCGTCGATGACTGTTCTAGCATGACTAAAATTTTTATTACGAAAGATAAACCCTAATGGATTATCAACACCTAATTTATAAAGGTATTTGTCATAAAATAGTTTAGTTGTTTCGTGTCGTATCATAACCGCCTTCTATATCAATGGACGGTTGCTTTCACGTCCTTGGTATTAGTATTTAAGACAAATTCTTCGTCTTTTATATCAATTGTTACAGTTCCGCCTGCTTTTAATTCACCGAATAATAATAGTCTAGATAAAGGACGTTTGATGTCGTTATCAATGACACGTTGCAAAGGTCTTGCACCCATTTTTTTATTAAACCCTTTATCTACTAATACATCAATAGCTTCGTCGGAAATAGTAATGTCAACATTTTTATCAGTTAACATTTTCTTTAACTCTACTAAAAACTTACCAACTATTTTTATCATAGTATTTTTATCTAGTTTATCAAAAGTTATAACACCATCTAATCTATTTCTAAATTCTGGCGGAAAAAATTTCTTAAGTTCAGTATCTTCAAATTCGCCTTCGTCATTTCCAAAGCCAATTAATGACCTTTCTGATTCTGCGGCTCCTAAGTTAGTTGTTAGAATTAAAACAATATTTCTACAATCAGCAGTTTTACCGTTACTACCTGTTATAAATCCATTGTCCATTATTTGCAATAGTAACGAGCTAACATCTGGATGTGATTTTTCAATTTCGTCTAGTAGTAAAACACAATTAGGAGTTTCCTGTAATGCAGTTATAAGCATTCCAGCATTTTCTTCAAATCCTACATATCCTGGAGGCGAACCAATTAGTTTAGAAACAGAGTGCTTCTCTTGATACTCTGACATGTCAAATCTAATAAGTTTTACACCAAGTTGTTTAGCAAGTTGTCTTGCAGTTTCTGTTTTACCTATGCCTGTTGGACCCATAAACACAAAAGAACCAATTGGTTTACGTTCTTCTTTAAGTCCTGCTTGTGCAACTAGTATTTTATCAACTACGTTTGTAATAGCATCATCTTGACCATAAATTTCACCTTTAAGGTTCTTTTCTAAATTAGCAAGATTACTAGTTTCTTTTTCCTTAATTTGTTCTTCAGGAAGATTAACCATTTTTGCTAATTCAAATTGAATTTCTTCTTCATTTATAACTCTATCTTCAGGATCGTTAAGATTAAACCTAGAACAAGCACAATCAAGTAAGTCAATAGCTTTATCAGGTAATTTTTTATCTGTTTGGTACTTAACACTTAATTTAATAGCCGCATCAACAGCCTCTTCTGTAATAGTAGTATTGTGAAATTCTTCGTAGTATTTCTTAATGCCAAGTAAAATATCTTTTGCAACTTCTTTGCTAGGTTCATCGATTGTAACTCTAGCAAACCTACGCATTAATGCTCTGTCATTTTCAAAATATTTACGGTATTCTTCCCATGTAGTAGATGCAACTACTTTAATATTGCCTTTAGTTAATATAGGTTTTAGCATATTTGCAAGATCGTTTGAACTACTACTACCTGCCGCACCTGCTCCGCTTATCATATGTGCTTCGTCGATAAACATAATAGTCTTTCCACGTTTCTTTAATGCAGATATTACAAGTTTAAATCGTTCTTCAAAATCACCTCTATACTTACTACCAGCTAACATAGATCCTATGTCTAAGTTATAAACATTATACTCTTGTAGGAACTTTGGACATTCTTTCTTGACAATTTTCCAAGCAAGTCCTTCTGCAATAGCAGTTTTACCTACACCAGGATCACCTACAAGTAAACAATTATTTTTAGTTCTACGTCCAAGGGCTAATGCAATAGTATCCAACTCATCACGTCTACCAACTACAGGATCAATTTTTCCTGAGTCAACTTCTTGATTTAAATTAGTAGTAAATGAACGTAATGCCCTACTAGCCAGGCCTTGTGTTTCTTCATCTTCATATGTTGCTTCTAGTTCATTATTTAAATAATCTGAAAATTTAGCTTTGTCGATATTTGCTTTAGAAATATGAAAATATGCCCAAGATTTTTGTTCATTCATCATACTAAGGAATACATCTGCTATTTCAATTAATTGACGTCCACTAAACAGTACTTGAGTAAATGCTCTATTAAGAACACGTTCAACAGCGTGTGTTTTTTTAGGTTTGTATTTTTTACCTTGGACTTCAACAGTTTCAATTGATGTTAAATTATTTTTTAGATAATGCTCGATATTCTTTTTAATTAGTTCATGATCAGTGCCAAATCCTTCTAAGATTTTTGAGAAACTTTCTTCACAAAGCATAGCAAAGAGTAAATGCTCTATAGTTACATACTCGTGTTTTAGCTTTTTCGAAACTTCGACAGCCTTATCAAAAACTAATTGTAATTTTTCGCTTGGTTCAACCATTAAATGACCCTTCTTTTATGTAATTGATCATATTTTTTTATATACTTGCTTCTTTTCTTTCTAGCCATTTCTAGTCTAAGTTTACTTACTCTATCAATAAAATTAATTCCGTATAGGTGATCGTATTCATGCCCAAAGATTCTAGCATTCCAACCTGTTAACTCTATTGTACACTCTTTTCCTGCAATGTCAAGACAGTCTACAACCAATCCGTATGGTCTTTTTACTTTTATGTATAAAAAAGGAAAACTCAAACATCCTTCTTCGCCTATAATTGTTTCTTGTGATACATGAGTAATTTTAGGATTAATTATAGCAAATCCTTTATTATCTTCATATCCTTTTAAATCTGTAGGCTTTATAACAAATATTTGTGCATCAAGTTCTACTTGGTTAGCCGATAATCCAATACCTCGCTCTTTATCCATGATTTCTACCATTTCCTTTTCAATAGAAGGTGCATCATGTTCATCAAAATTAAAAGGCTTTACAGTTTTTTCTAACCAATCATTTGGTGCGTGAATTAATTTCATCATTTATTTTTCTTATTTTTTCTCTTATTATTTCGTTATCAACTTTTGGTGTTACAGCATTAATTTTAATAAAAAGTGCGCCGGTTTGCCCACTCCTGTGATCTGGCAATCCTTGTTCGTGTATACTAAAAGTTGTTCCTGCATTTGCTCCTGCTGGTACTGTTACATTTAAAGTTTTACCATGAATAGTATCAATTGTTATATTAGTACCTAAGATAAGATCTAGTACACTAACATTTTTATTTACATATAAATTAATTCCATCCACATCATATATGGCATGTTTTCTTACACGTATTTTAACATGAAGATCCCCTGGTTGTCTACCTGGAGCATACTCATTTGCACCCATTCCGGGAAAATTTACTATGTCACCGTTTCTAATACCTCGAGGTATATCAATATTAACTGTTTGTTCTGAACCGTTAGCTGTTCTAAATGTTGCAATTAAACTTTTACCATTTACAATATCTTCTAACTCAAGATCTGCGGCTATTGTTATATTTTGATTTCGTTGATGTGCTCGTTGGTCAGGACCAAAGCCGTTTCCAAAAAATGGTTCACCTTGCCCAAAGAAAGAATTAAATATATCTTCTACATTTATATTTCCGTTAGGGCCTCTAGTATGAAAATGATATTCTTGCTGGCGAGGACGATGTTGCCGTGGATCAGTACTACCAAATTGATCATACATCTGCTTTTTTTGAGGGTCTTTTAATGTATCGTATGCTTCGTTGATTTTTTTAAATTGTTCTTCTGACCCGCCACGATCGGGGTGATGAGTCATTGCTTTCTTTTTAAAAGCTTCTTTTAAATCACTTTTACTTGCGTTACGGTTAACACCTAGTATGTCGTAGAAATTCATACTATTACTTATCGTGTATTAAGATGATTACTTAGTCTTACTGGATCCTGTATACAAACCAAACCAAGCCGCGCCGGCACCAACTACAATAGAAATTAAACCTGATTGTTCCATAGTAGGTTTTGGTAAAGCTAGATACCAATGCACACATTGATACAATAATATAATATAAGTTGTAATAAAAATACGTGGAAAGATTCTCCACTGGTCAAATGCTTTTGCTAAATGAATCCATCGTTGATAAGGATTAGGTCCTATGTCTTTAAGTTGTGAATCAACTTCAAGTTCAACTACTACTTTTTTACTTGTAGTTGTCTTGTCAGCTGGTACAGGTATCTTGTCTACTTTAGGATTACTCACTTCTTTCCTCCATTCTTAAGTTTGTGTATCTCTTCACGATTCTTGTGAATCGAACTTGTATTTTGATGTGGAGTCGAATCAAAAATTACTTTTTCTAATTTAAGAAACGGTATTCTATCATTAGGTACGTAACGCCATATATAATCACCGTCCCATTCACCGCCTTTTTTAGTAATTCCAAAAACAGTTTCTGTCATTCCAATTTTAACAATAAGAGCTCTCTCACCGTCAAGTATAACTTTATCACCTTCTCTAAATTGAGGGTTATATTTAAATGCTATACCTTTAGCAAGTTTAGTTGCTACATCTTTAAACCATATTGCTATCATGATAGAGATTAAAACGCCCATCCACGGCATCAATACATCTGTCAGCTGTATGGACAGGTCACTTAATTCGTTCATCTATTTTCTCTTTTCAAGTTTGCTAAGACGGCCTTCTAAATCCTTTAGCTTTTCTTGTAGTTTTGGAAACTTTGCCATCTGTTTTTCTTCGTCTGTGATTAATTTAATATCATAGCGTTTAGCGGCCCAAGTATATAATTTATCTACTTTATTGTAGAACCAAACTCCTACTTTAGTGTCACGGAACCAACTTTCGGTTGCCGCACCAATAATACTACCAGCTATTGCTTTTATTAAAAAGAACCACATATAATCTCCTTGTTATATACTACTATATTTATCAGGAGATATGGATTTAAAACGGAGTGTCTATTTAGGTGGGTTATTCTTTAGGTAATTGTTCGTCTTTTTCGTAGTAATCTTGATATTTTTTAATGATTTCACGTTGTTTAATAATATATGCTCTAATTTGTGCAAAGTTCTTTGTAAGGGATTCATACCCTTCATCAGTTAGACCGAAAACGACAGGATCATCTCCGCCTTTTTTAATCTTATCTAATACTTCCTCAGCATTATCAGAATTAACAATATACCATTTTAGTTCTTCTACTTTAAGTGGTTCTGGAAGAGTTAACGCTAACGGTTCACGTTTAACTTCAGTTTTAAAAATATCTAATTTTTGTACACTACTACAGCCGTTTAAAAATACAGCTACTAAAATAACGAGTAAAAAGTTTTTAATGTTTAACATAATTTTTCCTATTGATATGGCACATAATTTGGATTCGCTATAGATGGACAATCCGGATTAATTTGTGACTTTTTAGTTGCCGCAATTTCCTTCTCTGTTAGCGGAGATCCAGTAGCAATTTCAATGCATCTGTTAGCATTAGTATTAAGTTTGTTTATAGTTTTATCTACTAATTTAGGCTTTTGTTCTGCAAGGTTACCAAGATCACGTTTTTTACCTGATGCATTTAATTTATTAAATCTATCATTTAATGCTAATTTTTCTTTAGTAAGTTGTTGATTAGTGTGTTCTAGTTCTGCCTTAATTTTATTAATAGCTTCCCAATCAGCTTTCATTTGGGCAATTACGGCTTTTTGTGAATCAACACTTTCTATTAGTTTTGAATTATTTGCTTCACTTACTTCTAAGTCAGCTTTAAGTGTTTTTACATACATAAATCCACCTCCAGCACCAGCTAAAAGCATTAATACTAATACTACTTTAATACCGCTAATTATTCCCATTTACCTTCTCCACAAGATCATAAAGATCCTGGACTGTATTAACATCGCCTACAATATTTTCATCTATCTTAATTGAAAGTTTTTCTTCAATAGCTGTAATAAGTTCAATATAGTCAAAGTCATCACCGTCTAAATCATCAATGATATGACTAGTAGCTTCTATGTTTTTATCAGCCCCATATTGTGCATGAAGTACTTCTAAAATTGCTTTTTGGTTATCTATGTTCACTAGCTTCTCCGATTGTTGTCTGTAATAAGACTGCATTTTGTACAAATACATGTCTTACAAATTTCTATTTCTACAGGAAGATTATCTCCGTCCTGCATTGTTTTTCTTAATGGCGTCCCGCAATGGCTATCATGTCCACAATTTTTACAACCTACTGTCATATTAGTTTATTAGCAGATTGTGTTGTTTCAGTAACCCTACGAGTCCATCCTCTCCCAAATGTTGCAAATGTTGTTAGTTTTTCATAGTATCCTTGTCTTGCTTCTTGATAGTTATGAATTGTTTTTTCTAATCCAACTTCTTCAACATAATTCGCTACAGCTTTTAATGTATTTGGCCCAATGCCTCCGTCAGCAGTTGTACCTATCATTGTTTGTAAATACTTTGCCGCTCTACCAGGCCCAGCATTAACGCCAAAGTCAAATACACATAAATCTAAGCCATTTGGTAAATCATCACATTTAAGTCTACCCCAATAATTCTTTTCGTATATTGGTGCAACATCTTCAACTGTTAAGTCCTTCATGTCTTTTGTACCACCCCATTCTTCGTATACTCTTTTCGTTACACCAAGATTAGTCTCGCCACCGGGGTCTTTAGGATGATTCACATATCCGCCTTCATGATGTAAAATCACCTCTAGTGCATGTTTATAATTTGTTTGCATGTTTAATCCTTGTTACTTTGTTAATACTAATGTATATCCTGTATTCTCAATGAGGTATTTCTCACCATATTTGGCAATATCATAATCGCCCAAATATTTAGTAAGGAATATAATTTCTGCAAAAGAATTGGCATCAAAAGACTCTGTCATATTAGTCTGGATGTCTTTAGATTGACCAAATTCTTTAATTTTAAATTTTAATGGTTCAGCATATGATTTTCTAAATTTAATATTGTCTTGTAATACTTCAACTGAATCCACGTAACTGCGGTTAAAAAAATTCTTATAATTATTTAAATTATTTTCGTTTACATTAATTTCATATGCCATTGTATCTAAAGGAATAATTTCTGATAATGTTTCTGTGTCAGCATCTTGACTGTCAAAACTCTTATAATATCTAAATCTAAGTTTATCAATATCAGCTAATTTTTTTACACCATCAATTATTTCCATAATTTGTTCTGGAACATCTTTATTACGTTCAATCTCAACAAATACTTTATATGTACCGTCTGGTTGTTCTCCTGATGTTACATCAGCATCTAATACAAAATTATAACCTTTTTCTAAAAAGTTCATTAAGTCTATTGCTGGCTCTTGCGACTTGACTGAAAAACTTAAAGTTACAATATCTTGATCTTCACCCATCTTAGATTTAAATGAATCAATTTCAAAAATATCATAAACTAAATTTTTTAAATCGTGTGCTTGTAAACCCATTATACTTCACCTTCGACTGGCGCCGGAGCCGCCGCACCTGTTTCTTCTGCACCTGTTGGTGCCGCTACTTCTTCACCTGGTTGTACTTCACCATCAACTGCTGTTCCGGCATTTACAGCTGGATCTGTAACAAAGTCTAATGCTTCTTTATAACCGCTATAGATGTTTATAATTAATTCTTTTGGCATTTGAATTTTAACTACCCAAACAGGATGTCTATCCAATTTACCTTTTTTAGTACCAGGACGTATATCACCTGGTTCTTGAATTTTACGAGGTTTAAGTATGCTAGTTTTTTCATAACTTACTTTACAGTCATAATCCATGAGTCTTTTACCACCCATTGGATCAGGCATTTTGTCTTTATCCCACATAAATTCGCAAACTACCCAATGTTTTTCAATATTAGGTCCTGAAGCTAATTCGCCATCTTCCCAGTTATCGTAAACATAGATATCTAATTCGTCAAGTACTCGTTCAAAGTCTTTAAGAACGCTAAAAGCGGTATCGCTTTCATATATACTTTCTAGGTTTTTTACAATGTCCATCACGTCATGCATATTAGAAGCTCCTGTACACTTATTTAGCTGAGTTGCGTCCATATAGTAGCAGTTTTGTTTCTCGATTCATGTGCTAAATATTTTAGTAAAGGTACAACTGAGTTGTGTCTAAGCTCAGAAGTGTGCTTTATGCGAATTCCACTCATAAAGGAGGACTGCATGAGTAATAAACGTCAAAAACGGCACTATCAAAGTGCTAGTAATATTATTAACTTTCAACCACAGAATAACAACATTAAAATACTACCTAGAAATAAAAATCAAGAATCATACATGCTAAAACTAATGGATCCTAAGAAAGACATAGTCTTCGGAATAGGCCCTGCAGGAACCGGAAAAACGCTTCTAGCTGTTCAGGTGGCTGTAAAATTATTTCAAGAAGGGGTTGTAGATAAGATTGTGGTTACTAGACCAGCAGTAAGTGTTGATGAAGATTTAGGCTTTTTACCAGGAACATTAGAACAAAAAATGGCTCCTTGGACTATGCCTATATTTGATGTATTTCGAGAAAGTTATAATACAAGCCAAATTCAAGGCATGATTAACGAGAGTGTTATTGAAATTGCACCATTGGCATATATGAGAGGTAGAACGTTTAAAAAGGCTTTTATAATTGCAGATGAAATGCAAAATGCTACAGTTAGTCAAATGAAAATGCTGTTAACACGTTTAGGATTAAAATCACAAATGGCTGTTACAGGCGATCTACACCAAGCAGATAGATTAGCAAGTAATGGGTTATTAGATTTTATCAAACAGCTTGAAGGCTATAGACAAACTACACATCTTGATGTTGTAAGATTTCATCAAGGTGATATTGAACGCCACAATGCTGTGCGTGAAGTATTACAAGTTTATGGAGATGAATAAAAAGACTTAATTAATCAGTATCGCCTGGCAAATCTAAATCGTGTGCTTCTACGACATAGTTTTTCTTTTCGTGTTGCCAACGTTTCCAACCGGAAAATATAAGATTTCTTAGGCCTATAATAGAATTATGTCTATCGGCTGTAGCAGGACGCATATCACCAGTCCGAGCAACAATTTTTTCTCGTTTAATAGGAATTACTTGTACTAACGGGTCACCTAGTTTAATACTAGTATGTTTAATTTCTTTTAACATAATATTAATTGGACTCATTAGAGCACCTAAGTCATGATCTATGATACCAGGGACGGCATCATAGTTTCTATCTTCAAAGTACCACATAGGTTGATAAATTAAACTCCAACCATCAGGTGCATACATTTTCCAAGGGTTATCTAATTTAACTGCTGACCGTACTTTATATTGTGGTATAAAATTAGGGTTAAGTTGGTCTGGTGGATGAAACGCATGATTATATGTGGGATCAGAATAACGTACATCAGTAGCCATTCCGTCCTCTGTAGGATGAATTTCTATATCACACCAAGCAGGAATTACATAGCCTAATGCCATATAATCTCCTATGCCAGGACAGGCTTTTACAGTTTTATCACTATCAAGTGGAAATGGACATTTTTTTGTATAGACTTCTGTTTGTGTCCATGATTTAGGAATAAATTCTCTAGCTGGGCGTATAGGAGCATGTTTGCGTACAGCCCATCGTTCAGTTTCAAAGTATATATGTGTTTTTACTTTTTTCATAATTCCCCCATTATAGGAAAAATACCAGCAATTACAGTTGCACATTCTTGAGCAATTTCCATGTGTTCTTTCTGAGTGCCATTAGCACTACGTAATTCAATATAATGTACCCAACTTCTAAGACTTCCATTCATATATAATCGTGTTTTAGTGTTACCTTCCGGCAATACTACCCTAGCTTGTTCTTTTGCAATGTTATGTTCAATAGCCCAGTCGTATGCAAGTTTAGAATGTTCAATAACTCTTTGTTGCATAGCATTCCATTGATCTTGTAGTAATTTATCTTCTACTTCAACTGAATTTTGTCTATTCTTTTCATCTTGTAAACGTGCTTCTCTATGAATAAACATATCGCCCATTTCTTCAGGATTAGCATAACGTTGACTAAACTCTTGAAAACTAAAACTACGATGTCTTACAATTTGATGTGCAATATCTCTAGTAGTATTAATTTCTAAACAAGCATTAACCATTTCTAATGGTGACCAATGTTTATGTTTAATCAAGTACTTAATAAGTTTTTCACTAGTTTCAGAGTTAATTTGATTATTTGGATTGCTTACTTTAGCACAAAAGGCAATTAAGTCTTGTACGTTTTCTAATCCTTCTTCGAGAAAATCATCTGATGGTTTTGAATATGAAACTAATTTTACGTTCATGTTATCCTGTCCTTAGTATAATGTGTACGCCAAATGGTGAAATACAAGGAGGACCCATGTCATCCTTTGCAATAGTTTTACAAGCATTAGAAAATTCAAACGCCATAGTCTCTTCTTCAAACCATCCTAAATCACCGCCCTGGTTTTTGCTCGGACAAGCACTATTTTCTCGTGCCGCCTGATCAAACGATATTTGTCCATTTTTTATCTTTTCTATTAATTCTTGTGCTTGGGTCATTGCCATTGCAATTCCTCTGCTATGTGTAGGAGGATTAGCATCTTTATGACTCAATAAAATATGTGATGCTCTCATTCTCATATATTAATCTCCTTTGCCTGGGGCTTCATTAAAATATTTCATTTTTCCTTTTACGCCTTCCCAGTCTTTAACATCAGCTGGTACGTCTTCTTCTCGTTTTTGCGTAATGTTAGGCCATATATTAGCATATTCTTGATTTAACTTTAACCACTTATTATCTTCATCCATATTATCTGTAATAATTGCGTCTACAGGACATTCTGGTTCGCATACACCACAATCAATACATTCATCAGGATGTATGACCAACATATTTTCTCCCTCATAAAAACAGTCTACAGGACAAACTTCAACACAATCCATATGCTTACAGTTAATACAGTCATCATTTACAAGGTATGTCATTGTTTGCTACTCAGTTCCTTATTTGCACTTATTTACTATTCATTAAGTCTGTTCAGCTTTATCATGGTTGCGGCTAAATTAATTTCGGGATCTACAACTAACGTATGATCCACTAACCCTTGTTTAATTATAATAACAGCTTGGTCTTGTTTATCTTCATTACCAAATAATTCTATGTTATCATAAAGCCAACGATATACATCTTCCATTTCTTCTGCTTTTGCAGATCCGCAAACTAGTTTTCTTGCTTCAGTTATTTTGCCTGCTTTAAATAATGCAACCATATCTAACTTCCAATCAGCATCACCTTTATCCATCTCATTTGCGGCTAAAAGTGTACCATCAGTACTATTCATTTGTACCATATTAATACATTTACGTAAGTCAGGATATGTTGCTTTTACATACGTATCAAGTGTGTCTAAGTCTGGAGTAATACCTTCTGTAATAAGAATTTCAGCTACACGAGCCGTAAACTCTGTTTGATCTATTCTAGCAATATGAAAACCTTGACAACGACTATGTAAAGCAGGGATAACACGGTTGGGGTAATTGCAAGTAAGAATAAACCTTGAAGTGGTGTGATATTCTTCCATAACTCCACGTAATGCCGCTTGAGCGTTAGGGGAAAGGTAATCAGCTTCATCAAGTAATACAACTTTAAAATCTCCAAACGGTATCATTTGTACAAAGTTTACAATTTTATCACGAACATCTTCTACACTATTTGTTCTACTTGCATTAATTTCAAGAATGTCTAAGTCATTGAGATCAAGTTCGTTAAACAATAATTTTGCAAGTGTTGTTTTACCTATACCTGCGTTACCACTAAACAATAAGTGTGGAATTGTTTTTTCTTTAATCCAATTCTTAACTTGTGCTTTTTGATGTTCATCTCGAAAGACATAACCATCTATAGTTTTTGGTCTATACTTTTCTACCCACAGCTCTTTCATTTTGACTCCATCTATACCAGTTTGGTTTTTGTTGTATTTTTACTTTAATTCGTTCTCTTATAATTAATAAATCTCTATCAGTTGGCGACCAATCTTGAAATAAATCATCTGGCCACTGTTCTCTTTTAAATATACGATCAGGATCAGGACTCATACCTCTACTTTTCATTTCTTCAACAAGATCTAAGTATCTATTATATAGATATTTGCCTTTATTGTAAAAGAATTTTACATGGCCTTTATTAAGAGTAAAATCTTTTGGCAACGAATTTTTAGTCTTACGCCAATTAGGAGATTTTAGTGAACGCTGTAATGACGAACCGACCATAAAAATTTCTCTATATTCAGCAACAAGATGTTGATCAGCTAATTCACTAATGGGTACTAAATTAATTCTAGTCACGTTTTTGAGTCCCCTCCTGCCCTGCGGCTACTAAGATTATAAAAATATATAAAAATGGCCAAGCCCATCCTACTAAATGTCCTGTAATATGTAAGATCATTAATGTAATACCTGTAGCACCAACGGTGCCAATGCTCATACGTTGTACTGGTAATTTCACATACTCTCCTTATTTTATTATATTATAGACTAAAATGTAGAAGATGTCAAGTATTATTTTTGAAGGGGTAATCCGTTAAAGATGAATCCAATTGTAGCTCGTGGACTAGTATTTTTTGGTGGCAATCCTTTATGAAGGTAACTACTTGGAAATACTACACATCGACCTTTTTTCCAATCAACTGTATGGGTTGGACCATTGTTACGATCTGACCAAAATTCTAAACCTGTATCGCCTTGTAAAAAATATACTAATGTGTGTGAAGGAATCCATCCAGGCATATTCATTTGAGTTGCATCATCAGGAGCATCAGTATGTAGTCCACCGTAATGTTCTTCTGTAGTTAAATTAATTTGTACTTGATTTAACTGTAAATCCTCTTGAAGGTTTTTAAAAAGATTTGTTTTTTTATGATGTATGACAGTCCAAAGTGCTTTAAGTTCCCAGGGCATGTCAACTAAAAACTTTGTATGATTAACTGTGGTTCCGTGTTGAACTTCACGTGTCCATTGTTCACTAAATGTTTTGTATCCTTCGTCGTATCCTAATCCCCGATGTCCAAATCTTAAAGGCATGTGAGGTATTACAGCTTCAATTTGATCTATTAACCAATCTGGTACTAAATCATCAAAAACTAAAATATTATTTTTGTTCATTCGTAACTCCCCAATTATCTATATTATCTTGGTTAAAAATAGAATGAATAATTCTACGTTCTTTTGCAAATGGTGTAGCTTCACCACTAAAAATAAATCCCATAGTTACACGTGGACTAACATTTTTTGGTGGTAATCCTTGGTGTATAAATTTACTAGGAAATATTACCATACGTCCATCTTTCCAATCAACAGTATGACATTTAAACGAATCCATTTTCCCTGGATGATTAGCAAAGTCATCGTCATACCATGTTCCGTCTTTTGTTCGTAGACCTTTATTTTTATATGCTAGTTCTCTTGTTTTTTCTATTTCAGCATGTACTTCTGCTTCTGTAACTGTACCTTGCGTTACTCCATGCGATAATTCTGCTATTTTAGGATTTACATGTTCAGGATTATTAGACCAAAAATCCATACCGCTGTCACCTTGTAACATATAAACCATTGTATATGCAGGAGCATCTTCTTGGATGTCGACATGTAATCCGCCGGCATGTTTTTTAGTTGTTAAGTTTATTTGTATTTGATTTAGTTGAATGTTACCAACATTTGGAGAAATTCTTTTTTTATTTTCGTTTAATACTGTCCATATAGCTGTTAATTGCCAGGGAGCTTCATCTAAATTTTTATTAGCATCAGCATCACCCCATTGATCAGACCAGAACTGATATCCTTGATACGGACCAAGGCCTCGATGGCCAAAACCTAATGCAATGTGTGGAAGTGTTTTTACTGCTTCTTTGTGTAACCAATCTGGAACAATATCGTCTAAAACATATATATCTTGAGCTATATTATAAGTCGCCGGACTTCCTATTTTCTGAGTGATAGACGTCAAATTCTCCTCCTGGATATCTGTCTTTTAATTTCTTAACATTTTCTGCAACTACTGAATTAGGATCAAGGCCAAGAGACCTACAAGCATTAGTCCAGTACCACATAATATCGCCCAATTCTCGTTTAAGATGAAATACAGTTTCATCGTCAAGCGGTTTACCTTGGAATAGACATTTTTTAACAATTTCACTAAACTCACCTCCTTCACTTGATAAGCCAATTGATGCTGTTAATAATAATGGAATATTAACACCTGTTGTTTGTTCTAGTTCTTGAACTCTTCCGAAGAATGCTCCAGAAACATTACTTTCAACTGACGTAACTTTTTCTACAAATTCTTCATACCGCTTTAAGTCAATGTCCAACTTAACCTCCTTAGTAACTAATTTATGTTATATCCCCAATCCATCCTGAATCGGGTTCTTCATGTTGCCACGCTAAAATACCATCGGTATCTACAGTACGCAGAATAACAACTTCATCTTCATTAGGTAACTCAACATTGTACCCTCTAGTCCACCTTCCGTGTTCTATAAGAAGCCAGTCACCTACTTTATACTCTTCTTTATTTTCATGCCCTATAGCATAGATCTTACCCCATCTAGGCTTAATGCCATGATTTTTACCATCATCTGACATAATAATAAGTCCAGCTTTAGTTTTCATCTCACCAAAGTTCATTTCTCGAACAATAACTCGATCATGTAACGGTCTTATATTACCTTTAAAAACTGCAATAGACTTACTTGGCCCGCCAAGTTGGGAGGCCATATCGTAATTGTTTGGATCCATTTGTTAGTCACCCTTTTTCACAAAGTTACCATCGCTATCTTCAAGCCAATCCTCATCTTTTGCTTCTTCAACCTTAGCTTCTACCTTAGGTGCAACCTTAGGTTCTGCCTTTTTAGGCTTTGAAACTTTTTTAGGTACTACTGTTGGTTCTTTTTGCATTTCTGCAACACCGACACCAGCTTCTTCATTTGGAACCGCTTGTGGATGGTCTCTATAATAATCACCCATAACTTCTTCACGTTTTTTAACAATCTTGCCGCCCGGGCCTAATTCATCGCCGCGAGCATTAACACGAACATTACCTACTGCTGGTGTTAATTCATTTTTTTGACGCAATAAATCCATATCAACAACTTTACCTTGCATTGATACGTGTTGTTTGCGACCTGTTTGACTATTTGCCATTATACTTCTCCTATTATGTACGTATTTATCTCATGAACTCTTGCCAGGATAGCTGATACTGGATCGAGTTAATCTTATGCACACCAATCAAGTATAATACATAACTTGCTACACTAGATCCACGTCCTACACCCCATACCATATTATTTTCTCTCATAACATCTATCAAATATACAAGAAATCTTAATAAATTGAATAATCCTCTTTTTTCATACTCATGCATTTCTTCACAAACTCTTGCCATTTCTTTTGGCTCGTCTGGACATTTATCTAAAATATAATTATAGATATCTAATTTTTTATATTTTTCAGGCATAAACCAGTCTGATTGTAATGCTTCATCAAAATCTTTTTGTTCTACATCTATTGGAATATACTTTGTAAGAGTAGGAAGACCTTGTTCTTGCGATACTTTATTAAATTGGTCTATATCGTCACTAGGATCGCACAATACTACATAACACTTTTCAGCATGACCTGTATAGATCATATCAATAAGGTCTTTGTTTGAGAATCGTGGTATTCCTAGGGAGTCTGTTTTCATAAGCATTTATATATTTTAACTGATATTAATTAGATTGTCAAGATCTTTATTGTTCGAATCGTCCAATCTTGCTTTAACTTGGCGTTCACTAAGTTCTAATTTATAAGTGTCGATCAATAATGATATTTGATTTTGAGCTTCGGGGTTTCTAGTTTGAAAAAATTTCTTTGTTAATTCGGAAAGTGCTTCATCAATTTCTAAATCAGATTTCTGTGACAAATTATCTGCAAATGGATGATTCATTTATTACCTATCAAGTAAAAGTACTAACGTAATGACCATATACTGTAGTGCCGCCGTCAGTAGTCCAAAAATCAAGCACCATAGGATTTACATTACTTCCTACAACAAACGGTGAAGGAAAACTAGCATCATACTTAATTACTCCGCCACCAGCAGTAGCCCATGTAACTGTTCGAGCAGTACTATCACCTAGCGTATCTAACAACATTAATCTAATTTTGCCAACTTTACCTGTATCTGGCCAATCTGTAAAAGTTAGTGTAATATTACCACCAATTGTAAATGTTTGATAATTACCATTTGTAAAACTAATATTTTGGGGAGCAACTACTGTTCCACCAGCATATACTTTTTCTGTATTAGCTGTTAAGTTAGCACCTGTAACTTCGTTTCCTAGAAAGTCATTATTTTCATTAAGTTTGGCCGTATTTGTTTGTAGAGTTTCAATCTCACTTTTAGCCGCAGTAAAGTTGTTCTTTATTGTGCTAAAATTATTACGAAATCCCTGACTATCATTATCCTGTCCTGCAATAGGATATGTAGCGTCAATGCTTGTGTTGTCAATATTACTGGCCATTATTATTCCTCTCTAGTATGTATATTTATCGCCTTTAAACATTAAAGGCATAGTTACCGAACGGAATATACTGCTCGGCGCTGTTATCTGTAGTGGTATCTATTATGTATCTATCAATCTCAAAATCTAATACCTTAAAATTGAACCCGCTAGTAGTGATATTTAGTAATACTTTAGCACTAGTACCTGCTTTACAGTAGCATAATGGTATAGCTGTAACAAAACCTAATTCCTGTACTGCATTAGTTTGGGCAGTAGCCATCCATAATGGAAGAAAACTTCCTTCAGTCTTTCCAATCGATGATAACTGATTTCGCATATTTGTAATATTATTAATATAACGAGTTTGATCATTACTATCACTAATTTTAACAGCATTACTGTCAACTTTAATTGGTGTATTTTTAGGTCTCCATCTAAACGGATCACTTGTAGTTGTAGCAATTTTTTGGGCACTTATAGTATTACCATTTTTTAGTTCTACCTGAATAACCCCGTTTGCATCATAAATGACTGTTCCGGTTCTAGTAATAACTTCAAGATCATTACCTAGTGCTACAACCTGTATTCGTTGTCCTTGAGAATTTAAAATTTCAAATACTGCTACGCCGGCTCCTTCTTTAGTAACATCATCCATAGTTTCAAATTCAACACTATCAACTGTAATTTTTTCTGAGTTAGTAATAATATGTTTTGCTCTGACAGTCTTAGGACGATCTTCATATGCTTTATCAAACGTTTCACGATCAAACATTTTTTCATTTATATCATATGGGTCATGTACTTCTACGTAAATTACTTCATATTCAATATCATTTGTCCCTGACTTTTTAGCTACTGCTGTTTTAAGATTTCCAAGTTTAAATCTTTTTCTACTATGTCCCATTCTTGATCTTGCAACATATTCTCTAATATCTTTAGTTTCAATTCCAGCATATATTAGCATTTTAATATTTTTTTGTAATCCAAACTCTGGATCATTAGGTCTATAAATACTTGCTGGTGTAAATATATTCGGATCACCTATAAAGTTACTATAAAGTGTTCGCTGTGCTTGTTTCAAGAAAGGTTTAACAAATAAATTACTATAAGTTATATTATCTGGATCGTTAACTACGATATTAAATTCTCTTGAAACAGCACTGAATCCAAAACGATCACGTGCTTCGATTGTAAATTTAAATTTTCTATCAATAGTAGTTGTAGATCCATCTAATGAAAATAAGTTTTTATCAATAGTTGACAATCCATAAGTAATCCATCCTGTAGTAGTATTTGTCATTTTAAATTGATTAACTTTTCCAATAAGTTCACCATTATAATTTAAAGTTAATCCTGGAGGCAATGTACCGCTAGTAAGTCTGTATAATACTTTACTAACTATTGATTGGTCTAGTAGTTTTGCAGTAACACTAAATGTACTAACAAAATTAGCATTAATTGATCCTAAACTAGGAGCAGTTGACCATTCTATACTACTTTCTACTTCACCTAAGATTTTAACTGTAAATGTTTTTGCCTTTTCAGCCATCAAAACATTTGAACCGGTAAAGCGTCTTGCTTTAAGTGTAAATTTATATTCTTTTGTAACTGCTGGTTGATATGGAACTCGTCCTGCAATTTCTCCTGTTATAGTATCTAATGTCATTCCGGGAGGCAATACACTAGCAGAACCATCATCGTTATATTGTTGTAATTCGTATGTTAAAGCACCAATAATAGTATTTGGGTCAAATACATCTAAGAAAATAGTTACATAATTATTTGCACGTTTATAACCAATGTCAGCTGGAGTTAACCAAACTGGAGTTCTAAGGAATGTATTATCAGCTGTAAATATTCCTGTACCAATTTGCATAATAGTATTATCAGCACGTAGGAAATCGTCGCCAACTAAAAAGATTACAAATTTTCTTTTAGTAATAGTATCGCCATCGCTAACACTTACTTCAAATTCAAAAAATCTATTAAGTTTTTTAGGACTTCGTGTTTCAATAGCTGTATCATATCCCTGTGTATCGTAATAATAACTTTCATAACCATTAGCACTTTTTAAACCAAAGTCGAAAGGATATCCGTCAAATTGTGTAGTATCATAAAACCCACTACCAGACCTTAAATCTAATGCTAAAATAGGATCAACAATTCCTATTAGTCTTCCTGTACTTGTTAATCTAATACCTGGTGGTAATGTACCATCTCCGTCTGCAATATAAAATTCTAAGTTATCACCAGCTGGCAAGTCAGGATCAATTGCTTCAAGTTGAAAATCAACAATGCTACTATCAATGATATAAAACGCATTATTCTTTCCAATTTTTAATTTACCTTCTGGAGTTGTCCATGTTGGAGCATCTGGGCCATTAACTATAATTTTAAATGTTCTATCTTGAATACCTGTACTATTTGTAGCACGTAATACAAATTCGTATTCTGTACTACGTTGTACTTCAAATGGTGTTCCTGTTAGTTTATTATCTTCTAATCGTAATCCAGGAGGTAATGTACCACTTATTAAAGTTATAATACTAGTATTAAGAGCTAATACTGTTGAAGATCCTTGCGTTAGATATATGTCAGGAGCAGTTGAATATACATACGTCATAAAGCTACGTACTATTTCTTGTTGATAAGTTTCTACTGTATGTGTATTACCTGTTTTATAATGTGTTACCTGTCCACCTAAATAGCTATAATAATATGTATCGTTAGTACCATAAAATACACCACTACCATCTGGAATTATATTACCCGTATATCCTTGACTCTTTGCTAATGCAAATGCAGATTCTTGTGCAGATAAAAAGTTTACACCCATAGCTGTACCGCCAGCGTATGGAACTGTAGTATCTAGAGCTCCGTGAATTGTTAGTATTCTTTTATCTCTAAATGGTACAGACGCTGTGTTATAATCATTTGCTGTTACTCCCGTTTGTGTTGTCGGAAAATAAAATGTATTATTTCTATATTGTGGATCAAACATTTGTGACATAATAGTTACATATGAATGAATATCTGTGTCATCGATTTCAATAAAAGCTCTATTAACTAACGAACCACCATTACTAATTCCAATAAATTTTATTTTTGATTGGTCAACATTATTGTACCCTTTTAATGCAGTAATTAAATCTCTAAGCATTTCCATATCAGGTGCTTTAGAAGTTTCATTTGCAATGTTCCATTCATTTAAATATCCTGTTGGAGCAATTATAATATGATCTCCTAAATAGTTTTTCCATGCATCTAAAGTATCAGTACCGTTACTTCCACTTCCATGTAAAAGGATAACTGCTGGAACTTTTTTAGTTGATAATTCTGGAATAGATGGAATTCTAACAGCTACAGGATATGTATATCCGTTAGGCTCTTGTGACCAAGTTTTAGTTATACTTAAATCTGATGTGTTTTCTAATGTAGGAAAAGGTGCACTACTTAATGCTGTAGTATCGGGTACAAATAACGATCCAAGATCAGCACTTGAGGGTGCTAACGGTAACGTTAAAGAGGCCGTTACTCTTTCTTCTAGCGTTGCTAGGGTATATCCTGATAATTGAGTCCATTGTGGTAACATATTGCTTATATCCCTTTACTTACAGTATTTATCGGATATAATGCATAGTTGGTCTGCGTACTAAATGCTTCGTTGTTCCTTAGTAGAATTTCCAAAGATATACGGATAAACAGGCTGTAAACTTGCATCAACTGATAAGTGATATGCCCACGTACCATTTGGATAGTCAGGCGTTTTAGAATATCTTCCGTTATGCTGATCTAATGTTCCAGTACTTACTTGATATTCATGGTCATTAATAAAAGTACCCGCGGCTTTTTCTGCGTATGTATAACCACGTCCTGTAGGTTCTGTTGAATAATATTGATATGAGCTAGTCATTCTAACTACTGACGAAAGTACATTTGTTGGATCTGAATAACCATATGGTCCATAAATAGGATAGCCGTCAAAACAATAACCTATAATTTTACTATGTCCATCTGTGTGCCTAAACTTGTCTCCACTAAAATCAGTTGCAGTATAATAAGTTGGTGTTGGTGTCGAACCAGTTAACATTGCCGTACTCCACGCCGCATTTGCTTCTGCTGAACCTGTTGGTAAAAACATAAACATAGCAGAGTTATAATGATATTGTCCGTTTGTTTCAGGCCATCCACCGGCATCGTCTGCACCGTAGTTTGATCTAAATTGTACACCATTATATTCAAATCCTGGACCAGTTGCATCTGATGTTGGATCTAATCCTGGAGGTACAATAGTTGGACCACATGATGGACTGTATAATACTACTCCGTTATTAGCAATCCCCATTGGTGTTAATGGAACAGTTGCTTGTTCATTGGTCGTGTTTTCTCCGCCTCTATACTTAATAGAAAAATTATAAGTTTGTGCTTGAACTGTATTGTTGTTGGGCGTGAATACATTATTTCCAAAAGCATTTCCAAATGCCGCCGGATTAGGTAAACCGTTTGATGTAATTGTTAGTGTTGCCATTTTTATTCCTCTAAACTATTGTTCCTGCATCAAATCCTCTTGAGTCTGGTACTAAGTAACTACCAAAGTCAATATCTATTTGTGCAATTAACCAATCAATTAAACTTGTTATTGTTCCGCTAAACTCTCCAAAATTAAATCCCGCAGTATTTGGAGCCATTAATCTAATATCAATACCGTGTACTAATCCAGTAACGTTACCGTTAAAAGTACCGTTAAATGTACTTGCTGTTATTGTTCCACCATTAGTTAAATTATTTCCGCCAGCATCTAAGCTCGCACTTAATACTGGTGATATATCTGTTGATAATTCAGTGGTAGTGTTAACTGTTAATACATTACCACTTAATGAAGTATTAGCGCCAGTTCCGCCTTGAATATTTAATGTTTGTCCGTCAGCTAACTGTATACTTCCTGAATCAGAAACAACATTAAGTTGTTGAAGTCCACCTAATGCATTAATAGTAACACCGTTAGTTGAACTTGTTAATGTAATATTAGCGCCTTGAACAAGTTTTTTAAATTGTAATTCTGCACCTGCTTTTTGATAGTACAGACCTTCGCCAACATTTCCTAAATTTGTAACAGTTGTATTTTCAGGTGAACGTAAATCTAAATCAGAAAAATTTTGATTAGTTTTAATAAACGCTTCTCGTAGATCATCTCCACTACCGTCATTTGCTAATGTTCCAATGTTTATAGTTTGTACAGTCATTTTATCTCTCTTCTTATGTATTTATTCCAGGAGTACTGCTTCCACTAGTGCCCGAATATTTTAATGGATTAGGACTATTATATGGCCAATGCAGTACTCTGTTAGGAGCACCATAACGTCTTGGAATACTATTACCTGCATTAAAATCAGTATCTGTGCCTGAATCGTAAGTAGTTGCTGTGCTGTGAATTGTAAGAAAGTCTTTAAATTGTTGTGCAGTTCCGCCCGGATTCGCTTGTAACCATAATGCACCTATTCCAGTTATTTGTGGAGCCGCCATTGATGTTCCACCTATTCTCGCCATATAATGTGTAGAACTTCCTGGATATAATTGTTTAGTAGAATAATTGCTTACTTGACTAGTTGCACTTGAAATGTAATCTCCCGCCGCTATTATATCTATTCTAGGACCTCTCTCACTATCAACTCTAAGATATTCTTCACTTATATAGGTAGCGTTATCCATATTTGCTACCCATAATGTATCATCACTATGTGGTGAACTAGGACGGTTATAATAGAATTTATATGTTCCGTAAGTAGCCGTTGTATAGTAACTATCATAAATTCCGCTATTATAAGGAGCATTAGCACCTGCACACGGATGATAGTTATTACCAGCCGCCTTAACACAAATTACACCTGCATCTGTTAATTGCTCTTGTTCAACATCCTTACTACTGCTTACCGCCGGGTGATTAGATGCAGTACATCCATATTGTGCAAAAACGGCAGTTGTAAAGGTTTGAGCGGCAATGCTTTGATCTACACCCTGATAAAACATAGATGTTATTTGACCATTATTAGCATAGTTACTAGAATATCCCCAACTTTGATTTACAATAGTAGGACGTTTAAATCCTGTATTAGGATCAATAGGTTTTTGTTCATGCCAAACTCTAATAACATCATGCCAGTCATCGCTGTTTAAAGCACTTGATCCACCAAATACTCTTACTGAATAAATTTTTGCATTCTTGGCCCAACCATACGTTTTACCAGCGGCAATTCCTGCACAATGACTTCCGTGTGCACCAGCTGGATTCACAGGATCGGAAGAAGAATTTGAATAGTGCGTTGCTGGCATAGAACTTGAAATAATTGTATTCCAGTCTAGTTGGACAAATCGTGTATTGCCGTCAGCATCATTCCATTCTGGATGACCAGTTGGATCGACACCATCATCTTGTATAACAATATCAACGCCAGTACCATCTAGTGAATAATTATAATCTCCTGTGTATGAACTACTTGCCGCCGCTGAATCATATTCTTTAAGAATGTGTCTTTTTAATCCCCAATTAACAGCATCTTGACCGTTAGATGTTGATCTATCAAACTGACTAGTTTGTGTCTGATATAGTTCTTTACTATATAACGGACTGTCTTTTTCTTCTACTACATGTATTCTTGCATCTTTTGATAACTCTGCCGCTTCGGCATCTGTTAACATATAATGAGTAATTCTATTATTGGCTTTCTTAGCATACGCTACATCAACAGTTCTATTTGGAACGTTAGCACTAGCTGTAGCATCTCCATCTGTATCTCTTTCTAATTCAGCCTCAACATCTGCAATATTAATTCCTTTTTTAGTAACGACAATATATTCTTTTTCGTCAGCCATTAGTCGCTCCTCATTGTTAATGCTCTATTAGCCGCAAAAGGAAAATAAGCTATTCTATTTGTACCATTCATTAAGCTTCTATCATTTGCAAAAAAAGTACCTGGAGTATTTTCATCTGTTGATCCTTGATGCATTAAATCTTTAATTGAATTATCATGCCACCACTTACGTAATTGTGTAGGAGTCCATCCTGGATTTAATTGTAATAATAAACAACTCATTCCTGCTACTTGTGGTGTAGACATAGATGTTCCATCATATTGATAAGTTGCTGTATCGCTTGTACTATAAGCACTTACAATATCTGTTCCTGCCGCCCATACATCAACTCTAGGACCTTTATCACTACCTTCATTTGTAGCTTCTATATTATTGTATAATGCACTATCTAAGTTACCTACTACAATAGTATCAGGACCTATATTACCTGCCCCCCTATTATAATATACTGGATCACCTGCGGTAATACTTCCTGTAGCAACACTTCGAATAATATGATTATCATAATCTATATCTCCAGAAAAGCAAAGTTTTTGTCTTTGATTTCCTGCACTTTTAAAATAATGTATACCTTCATCTTGCATTTCTTCAACTTCAGCTGATAGGCCATAACCAGCAGTATTAAATCTACTACTAGAATCGCCAGTCATACCATACTGTGCCGCCTTAACTGAACCAACACTAGCACCTCTAAATTGAATATCAGTTATGCTACTAAATACACCCTTTGACCCCCAACTTGCACTTACTACTGTAGGACGTTTAAATCCAGTAACTGGGTCAACTGCTTTAGCTTTATGAAATTCTTTTATTGCATCAAACCAATATGCTTGATCTAAACTGTTATAAGGTATATTATAAATTGCAGAATTTTTAGCCCAGCCATAATCTTTTCCTACGGCTGTTCCGCAACAATGTGTTGCATGACCACTTGCACCTGATACATCAGTATAATCAATAGTAGGAATAGCACTACAGTTAGGAAGTGTATTCCACTGAAATGGTACTAAACGACTTACGCCGTTTCTGTCTTGCCATTGCTCATGTGTATATCTAAATTTACTACCTTCTTGATGAATATAGTCTACACCTGTACCGTCTAAATGGTAGTCATAGGTTGTTCCAGCACTAAGATCATTTGTGGTATTAAGTCCCCAAGCATTTGTTTCAGAAATTTGTCTTAATAATCCCCAATTACCTCTTGTTAAATCGTTACCGGTAACTTCTCTAGTCCAATCTGCACCTTGTTCGTAATCTAACCAATCATCGGTCCATACAAGAGGAGTGTTAACATCTCCAACTCTAGGATCTGCTTTAAGTTTTTTAGCTTCTTCGTCTGTTAAGGATATTTCAAAAATACGTTTACTAGAAGGTCTTGTGTTTACGTTATCTACTTTTCTATCTGGAATTATATTACTATCAACACTAGAGTCAGCACTTGTATCACGATTAAGAGCATTGATAACTTCTTCTTTGTCAATCCCTTTGTGTAAAGAAACTACATAATGTTTTTCACTCATAGCTTCTCCTTTATACTATTGTTAAGTTACCGACCATACCAGCATGATTTGTACATTGATAAACTAATGCCGAGTCGCTAGTATCATGCTGTGGTACAAATGTTTGTGTTCCTGTTTGTGATCCTGTTACACCTTCTGTAAAGTCGGCACCACCGTTACTAACTCTAATAGCAAATGGGTGACTTCCTCCGGCATCATTAATAAAGATGTATGTAAATCCTTTATATAATGTAAAGTTGGGATTATCTGTTGTTCCGTCGATACCAGGTCCTGCAAATCTATATGCAGATGTACCATTAGCAGTTACAGTATATGTTATAGTTGGTCCACCGGAAGCAATTGTAATATTGCCTTCGGCATCACTAGTTGTATCAATTCCACTTCCACCAATAAATTTAATGCCTTCGTCTTTTGTAATAGTTCTTAATGTTGAATCATCAGCACCAACAGTAAATGAAAAGCTATCATTTGTTGATGCCCAAATACTTCCGTTCCAGAATACTAATTGTTGTTCTGAACTATTGTAAATTATATCACCATCTTGTCCAACTAATCCTGCAATTCCATTAGTATCAAATGATCCTAAACGTAAAGGTGACTTTTGTATTACAACGGCATTTGCCGCATCAAAAAGTAGATTACTTGCACTTGTAAATGTTGGTACACCTGTTCCTGATGTTTTTATAATATCAGCTTCAATAGTTCCTGTAGCTGTAATATTTACACCTGTTAGGGTATCAGTAGTTTTGTTATATACTAATCCTGCATCGCCACCAAATGTACTTGAATCGTTAAACTGTACTTGTGTATCAGCACCACCCGGTGTTCCACCGCCACCACCACCTGATGAATTAATTGTAATGCTATCAGTACCTATATCTGTTGTTATTGTTACATTTGTACCAGCAACCAATGTTAAGGTATCTGTTGTTGTGTCAGCTTCAACACTTGATTGTCCTGAAACTGAAATTGTCTTAAATGAAAATTCGTTTACTTCGCCTGATGATATTGAACTCCAACTTAATGTTCCTAATCCATCTGTTGTAATAACTTGTCCACTTGTTCCGTCACCGTCTGGTAATGTAAATGTTACATTTGATGTTAAGTTAGTAGGCGCTCTAAATCCTGAATAGTTTGTATTATCAGTATCGTAAAATCTAACTTCGTTTGATGTTGCAATTTTTAAATCGCCAGCAAATGAAACTTCGTTTATTCCGTTTGCAATTGCTCCTGAAACATTAATGTTTGTAGCTTGAAATGTAGTTGCCGCTACAGTCGGTGCAGAAAGTACAGTTGTTGATGGATTATAAGTAAATCCAGTCTCAGTACTTAATGCCTGCCCATTACTATCACTTGCCGCAACAAAAGTTACAAACTGAGTAGCATTACTAGAATCTGGCGCCGCAGTAACAGTTGCCGCATCAACATTATTTAATACTCTAGGTTCCCATTTTGACGTTGAATTTTTCCAACTTAGTACGTAATCATTAACAGGTGTTGTTGAAACTGTATCAACATCACCAAGATCATTAATATCACTAATTCCACTTGCAACGTTACCTGGTCCCCATGTTCCAGCACCTGAATTATATACTAATGCTTGACCGTTGGTTGCTCCTGACGTACTTACATCTTGTAAATGAGTTAAATCACCAATAGTAAATGTAAGGTTGCCTTCAGCATCACTAGTTGTTGTAATACCTGTTCCGCCGTTAAACTTAATTGATTCATTTGAACTAATAGTTCTTAATGTTGAATCATCAGCACCTATACTAAATGTAAATGAACTTGTATCTACTTTCCATTTAAATGATGTAGTAGCATGATCATAATATAAAATTTTATTGTTATCAGTTTCTGTAACTGCATCTATGTCATTTAATTGTGTTAATTTTGTTACACCACCAGCATCTGTTTTCCACTTCCAAGAAGTAGATGGATGATCATAGTATAAAACTTTTCCATCATCGCCTGCTGTAACAGCCGCAACATCTTTTAAATCACTTACTAATTTTTGACTTAGATCTAAACTTGCACCTGTTTGTGCATTTACTCTTGCATCAACTCTAGCTACAGTATAATATAAATTATTACCTTCAGTAATTGATGTTGTAGTAGTACCAGGAGTTAAGTATCCTATATCATTAGCAAGTTGGCTTAACGCTGTCGGAAGTGTCGGAATAATTGGCTTATTTGTTAAGTCGTTATAATCACCACTGAACGGATTATTAAATGATACATTATTAATTCGAATATCAGTAGCATTTACAGTTCCGGCATTCGTAATTCCAGCACCACCTAAATCAAGGTTATCGCCTACTGGTAATTCCTTTAATTTGTTGCTATCTAATGTATCAACTATTAGTGGTATTCTATTTGCCATTGTTGTTTCCTATGTTACACATATTTATAGTGCCGCTACTCTTGTCTGGAAGTCAGCAAAATCAGTACTTGCCGCTACTTCTGTTTTTAATGTTGTTAACGTAATTGTTTCAGCAGTTAAGTAATTACTGTCATTTGTAAACATTGATACGTTACCTGATTTATTAGTTAAAGCGTCTGTTGAACTTGCAGTAATATATCCAGCACCATTTGTTAATGTATTATTGTTTGTTGGTATAGTTGGTGCACCTGTTAATGAGCCATATGCTCCGTCAAATGCATCAGTAATTCCATATCCTGCTATTGTAGTAGGTTTGCTTGTAATATCTGCAAAACTAAAAGTAGTATCACCTGCAAGTGCCGTTGTAGCACTTGTACCTAATGCCAACGCATCTGTAATTCCATAACCTGCTACTGTAGTAGGGTTGCCGCTTAATACTGCATAAGGAATAGAACTATTAGCAGTATCAACTAATAATGTTGAATCATCACCAACTATTGGATTGTTTGATTTAAGTCCGCCACTTAATTGAAAGTTACCATTAGCATCTACGCTTAATGTAGAAGTTCCTAAATGAATAGTGTTTCCACTAAGATATAAATCTTTAAATCTTTTTGTACTAGACCCTATGTCGTAAGTAACATCAGTGTCAGGAATAATATTTCCTTTTACAGTTCCATCTAAGTTTACCTTACTAGAAACAGCATCGATTATAACTGTAGAATCATCTGCAAATACAGAACCTTGAATATCAGCCTTTTGGGCTATTGTACCGTCGTGTTTTGCAAATAGTTCTGTAAAGTTCTCATTAACTTTAGTAAAGGCTGTGCGAATCGGATCTCCGTCACCCTTGTTTGCACTACTACCTATGTTAATATTTTGCTGTGCCATTATACTCTTCCTACCACAACTTCAATTAGTCCTTCACCTGGAGTAGTTTTGTCCTCTAGTGATTTACCAATTACTGTGCCAATTTTTGGACTTGATGTCATACAAGCAAATCCTTCATGTGAACTAGTTACAAGCATTGCACCTTTTTTGATCATGCCTTTAACTTTAACTTTTGTTCTACCTTGGAGTGCGATTGGTGTAACATATTCGCCTTCTTGTGCAGAGTTCATTAAGTATGCTGGATTTTCTGAAACAACACCAGCTACTCTATTATCTTCATGTAAGCGTGTCATACTTACTTCTTTATCACCGCCAAATATTACAACGGTTCCTGCTTCTAATTTAGTATCAGCTAAGTAATTCTCAGCCAAGTCAGCATATTGTGCCTGTGTTGCAGTACCACTAAATGTAGCAGAATAAATTGTATTATATCTTTTAGTTGCAGAACCAATAATATATGTATCATCTAAAGCTGGTTCAAATCCTGTTGATGTTGCTTTAAGTACTGATGCACCGTCTGCCACAATTGTTACTTGTCCTGCCGCACTATAACCTGTGTTAGCACCAATTGATATACCTGTTGAGTTTGCATCAAGTTCACCTGGTGCTTCAATAAACGAAGACTGTATCCAGTCAACACCTAATCTTGATTCTCCAGCTAGTGCCGAGTTAGCTTGGAATATACTTTCTGTTACACCTGATGCTCCAATGTCAAGACTTCCTGGTACACTAACTGTTGGAGTAGTTATACCAACTGAACTCATGAATACTGCACCACCTGGTGTGCTTAACTGAACTGTAGTACTCGTAGTATCTACAATTAAATAGCTATCAACTTTTAATCCTTGTACATCTATTTTCCCGTCTGATTGTGTTTTAACTAACGCATCTGCGGCACCAACTGTAGTAACAGCATCATTAACACCTCCACCTTCAGTAACAATAGTTGAAAATGGAATTTCAGCAACATCACCTGAGCTCGAATCGCCAGCCGCTCTACCTAATGCTGTTCCATCAGCAATATTAATAATTTTTCTGTAATTAAGTTGATTATTGTTTATTGTAACCCAACCACTAGTTGCTGTAAATATATCTTGATCAAAACTAGCAACACCTAAGTCTGCTTGTACAATTCCAACTTCATTTATTCTTGTAGTTGCCGCATTAAGATTTAATTTACTTTGTGCTATTGCCGCCGCTGAATTTACATCCGCATTTACAATTCTATCAGCAACTAAGCGAAGTTCTACAGTTGATTCAGTTTGTGTTCTTTCAACATGAAGTGTAACATCTGTAGCTGGTAGTTCTACACCATTTGCCCATTCATAATACGGACCTTGATTTAGTTGGGCTGTAACACCCCCACCAGTATCAACAACATCACCTAGGTTAAACTGAGTTGGACTTGATGTCCAAGTATATGTTAATAAGTTCATTGCTACAGAGTTTAGTGTAACGTTTTGTACGTCAACTACTGTACCTGTTGCTCCAGTACCACTACCTGTAATAGTATCATTAACTTGGAAGTTACCGCCACTAGCTGGGTTTGTATAAATTCTATATTTTCCTGTTGTTACAAGTAATTGTTCTGGTGCTGGATTATTTGTTTCTACATCAAGTTGTTCTGGAATTGTATCACCAGCTTGAATCAATCCGTCAACATAACTCTTAGTTGCCGCATCTTGATCTCCTGAAGGATCTCTTAAGTTTACAACGGTATAAGTTCCGCCAGCATTTTGATCACCAGTAAATGCTAATACACCACTTCTAGCTAATGCTCCTGGCCCTATTTGACTACTTACGGCAACACCTGCATGATTAAATCCTAAGCGTCTATTTACATATCCTCTAACTGCTGATTCTGTTGGTACTGAATCACTAGCATTATCAGTCATGGCATCGTCTGCACTAAATTCACTAGCTACAACACCACGTTTAAATCCTAATCCATCTAAGTTACTTAGAGCAATACTTGCCGCAAATGTAACTGTACCAGTACCTTGGTCAACTGTAAAGAATTTACCTACTCTAAAGAATCCATCTTGGTCTGTACTTACGTAGAATACTCTACCTTTATCACGTTCATCTGTTTCTTTTTCTTGATCAGGTTGCGTGGATGGTGGTCCTAATGTTACATTCGGGAAGTTAGAACTATTAAAGCTACCTGAACCAATATCTAAGAAGTCATGTCCTGTTGCTCTACAAGTAGAAATATTAATAGTAATTGTAGCATTTTCATCTTTTTGTAAGCCAACTCTAAGAGTAACAACCGTTGTAGCATTAACTACTGTACTAACAATTCCTGCCGGAGTTAATGGAAAGTTAATATCTGAGTGTATAAGATCTTCGATTGTAATTGTAGCAAATCCAACCTGGTCAGTATAACTAGTAATAATATGAGTTTTACCATCCCAGGCAAAAATCATATCACCTGCATTTAATCTGTCTTTATCTCTTTGTGATGTAATTGTACTAACAGCAATAACAACGTCGCCTGCTGTATTACCCATTGTAGTACCAGTAGCGGCATACGTGTTATTTGCCGCTTCAGCATTATCAACAGTTAATTTGATATATTGATATGTACTATCAAAAGTAATAATTCTTTCTGTTGCCGCTAATGCTGTACCGACAGCATCTGTTACACCGTAATTTATTGATCTATATATTAGATTAGGAGCTTCATCCATTTCGATAGCAGTACTAGGTTTAGTAGTAATTGTATCAACGCCAATGAACCTAAAGTTTAAGTTATTTCTAATAATAACTTTGTCGTCATGTGCTAATGTGGCAAGTAATCCTGATTTTGTTGTATTGTCTACTCCTGTTGTAGCAAGATTTAACTGATAAACAGCTTCACTTCTACTTGAGTTTGCAAAGTGAAAGCCTGTTACATTAATAGATGCACTTACAGTATATGTATGTTTATGTACTGTACCGCCACTGACATAAGTGTGTACTATTCCGTTTTTACCTACATCAAACACCATAGTAGTTGTAGTAGGTATATCATAAAGTTTAAAGATACCTGATGATTTAGTAGAATCTGGATACGTTTTTTGTCCGTACTTACAATTTAATAATACATTTTCAAGTTTAACAATATCGCCTCTACTATAACCGTGTGCCGCACCAACTGTAACTGTAACTAGTCCAGTAGTGCCATCATATACAAATCCACTTACGTTTATTGCAGTACCTGATGGAACCATTGTAGCAAGTTTAGATGTTCCACCGCTAACATACGTATGTTCAATATCGCTAGGTTGTAAGAAAAATTCTATTGTATCAACATCAGGAGTTCCAGTAACATTAAAGATACCTGACCCTGGCGGTGCCGGATAAACTTTAGTTCCAAAACTACAGGATGTTTTAATACTAAACAAGTCGACCACGTTACCTGCGACAAGTCCGTGTGTTGCAGTAGTAATTGTTGCAATACCAGTTACGTTGTCATATACAAATCCTGTAATATCAAGTCTTGTGCCACCTGCTTTTTCAACTACACCGCCACTAACATAAGTGGTTACAGTATTACTTGCTCCTAAATCAACTTCAAATACTTCTCCAGTTAATCCTGAAGCCAAAACTGCAAATTGTGTAGTTACAGAAACTACTGGATATGTTTTATTGCCTGATGGACAACTAACTAATATATCTTTTATTTCAACAAGGTCGTCTACAGCTCTGCCGTGTCCAACCGCAGTAACATTTGTATTTGTTGCAAGAATTGAAGTTGCTTGTACTGTTGAAACTTCGTACCTAGCTCTACCTATTGCACCGCCGTGATCAATTTCAATTTCACTCTTAGCATGTGGAAGATATTCAGTATTAGTAACATAAATTTTTAACCCGTCAACTGGATGATCATATGTTGTACCATCATCATAAATTCTAGCAGTCTGTACAAAGTTTTCTTGAGTTTTAACTAAGTCTGGTTCTTCATTTGGACTTGCCCCTGAAGCAACAAGACCGTAATTACCATAAGAGTTAGATCCGTTTAATGATCTAATATCACTACCATTATTGGCAAAGTAAGCAACTTCACAATAGTATGTAAACTGTGAAACTAATTCTGCTAACGCACCGTTATTAGCAACTGTACCATAACCCATGTCATTAAGTTGTACATGATCATTTGATAACATACTTCTGTTACCAGAAGTTTGTAAAGTAATGTCAGTTGGCATAGGTTGTGTAAATCCGCCGTTACTAACACCTGACGTTGGGTTTAGAAGAAGTGTAGCAGTACCTGCCTCTTTATCATAATTTGTAACAGCATCAACTTGATATCGAATACCATCAATATAAAACGGACATGGTACTTGTGGTTTCTTAAATCTTAATCCTTGACCAACTAAACTTTGTACGTTAAGTGAAAAGTTATTAGCTTTACTAGTAACTACAGTAGTAATATTTCCGGCAAATCCGTCAATATATAATCCACCCCTAAATGCTTTTTTGTTTAAGCTCTTAGAAAAACTTGAGTTGGTTTGCATATATGGAGATTTAGTAAGTACTTGACCATCTGGATCAAGTACACACATAAATCCGCCGTGCCCTTCACAAGTTAAGTTTCTTAAAATTGTAGCATCGTTCATTAAGAAGACATCCATGTCCTCATTGTTCTTTGCTGTACTAGTTGAAAGTGTTATATCAGTTAAGTAATGATATCCATAAGCTGGATTATCGTAATCTGGTAAGCTACTAAGGCCTGTTGTAACTACAGAGTTAACAAAAGTTAATATTGTACCTACTTTAGTAATAGCTAATGCTTCACCTACTGTAGAATCTAAAGTTTGTGTTGTAACTGATTGTGCTGATGAATATGCAGTATTAGTTAAAATAAAGTTATTAATTATATCCTTCATTTTTACAATAGCGGCACCTGTTTCAGTTTGGGCACCAGGTACTTGTGTTGTAGCACCTTCCCAATATTTGTCAGCGGCTAAGTGTGATTTACTATTTCCGCCATATTTTAAATCAAATATAATAGCATCAATAATAAGCCCCATATCTCGTTCACATTTTTGACTAGCACTTGTAGTAAGGAAACTAGGATATGTTGCATTAATATATGCAATAACTTCGTCTTTAATGTATTCTTTGTTTAATGCTAATAAATGTGTAGCATTAGGATTAGACGGAGTTATAAGATCAATACCATCAAATACAGGATCTCTATAAAAATGTATTGCTTTCCATGGACTTGCTGATACGCCTGGTTTAGGTTTAATAATACATCGTCTAAACTCATCACCTTTAACTGAAACGTTAGAACTTAGTCTAATCGGATAATGTTCAAAATAAGTTCCACTTTCTAAGTTAATTGTAGTTTGTGGTTTCTTAACAGCATATCCGAATTCTAATTTTTCGCCTAGTACATATTCTACAGGCTCTAGTAATTCTAATTCAACTAAGTCATTAGTAGCACCTGGTGTATGTTTTACAATTCGTCCAACAGCACCTGATGTTTGCCCAACTATCAATTTACCTGGAATAAGATCGTTGTTTAAAGTATTAGCTTGATCAACGTATCCTTGATTTCCGTTATAAATTCCAATTTCCCAAGTACTACCTTCAACAAGTTGTGGCGCTGATTTATAATCTGGACCTGTAATTAAGGCTATTACAATATCCCATTTTGCCGCAACCGATACTTGTCCTTGATTGTCAACTACTTGAGCCGAGTTAATTGTCTGTGTGTATGTAGTTTGATATAACGTTGTTTCTGCCAGGTTTACTATAACTTTAGCGTGTAAGGCTTTAGCAAAAACTTGTGCCGCAAGTGTTTGTGTTTGATATGTTTTTCTTGCTACTTGTCCACTTACAGAACTATAATATCTATAACCTGTGTTTATAGCATGGAAGTTAGCTGTAACGCCATCTAATAAATCTAAAACAATTCCGTCTAATGTATAACCTAAATCTCTTTCACATAATTCTCTTGAGTATACATGATCTGGAAATGTTGTATTAATATATGCAATGGTTTCAGCAATAATAAATTTTCTATTTGCATCTGTTAATATTTTTACTTCTTCGTATCCACTACTATTCTTTACACCACTTGTACTAACAGTTGCATCATTATTTCCTGTATTGTAAGTAATTCTTTGTGTGTACGGGCCAATGTTAACTGGAGAAGTATCAACTATCTCTTCAGCTTTTTGTGCCGCCGCACTAATTGTTCTATATGCATAAGTCCATGATCGCCCTTCACTACCACTAGGCACACCAATCATTGCATCGTTACCAGTTGTACTTACATATAAATTTGTATGTGATGATCTTGAAGAATTATCAACATAATATTTTGATGCCGCTTGTAGTTCGTCTGGGTGTTGTCCTTGTACAATAGTTGGTACTGCTGAAAGCCCGTTTTCAATAATATCATTTAGTGTAGCAACTAATCCAGTTACAACACCAGCCGCTGTTGATTCTGCATTAAATGAATCTACAAATTGTGAAGTAACTATTGGTGATTGTTGTGTTGTATATTGTGTATTTGTAAAGACGTTATTGTTAATAATATCTCTTAATTTATTATTAACGGCTACAGCATAAGCTATTTCAGTTGGAGGTAATTCCGAAGATGCACCATCCCAATAAATTTTAGCTACTCTAATTAATTCTTGATTACCACCAAACTTAATATCATGTGCAATTGCATCAATATTATATTTTGTATCTCGTTCGCATTTTTCATGTCTAGCTGTAGTATGTATACCTGGGTATGTGATATCAAACCAAGCCATTACTTCATCAGCTAAAAATTCTTTATTTTTAAGTATTAAATTGTAAGCATACGGTTGTTGTGGTGATGCGCCTGCGTGTGCTCCTGGATGATCGCTTAGGTAAAGCAATCCAGCCATTTTATCGCCTTCACGTCTTACAATAGATTTTCTTGGAAGTGCTTCTGTACTAATCCAGTTACCAACAAGTGTTTCATCATATACAGCATCATACATTGATTGTACGCCAGTACCACTACCAGCTGGAACATCAATTTTTACTCTTGTTGCATCGTCATTATTTTGTGCTTCTTCAAGAGTTGCATGAATACTAAGTTGGTTTTCGTTAACATATCTTAAATAATATGTTGTTCCTGATACTAAACCTGTAGCATTTGTTCCTGTTGAATTATATTTGTATGCAATACCGTTTGCACTTACTTCGAAACCATGTAGACTTGATACAGCATTTCCGCTACTGTAACTCGAAATAATAAATTTATAAGCATCACTGCTTGGTGGTTCTAATCTTGCTCTAATTTGTCCTGTAGCACCCGGTCCACCTGCTGATCGTAAATAACGACTATCACTATATCCTTTAGTAACAACTAAATCATCTACAGTAAAAGCTGTGCCATGTGTTACATTTAATGTATTCACAGCCGCTGTAGAAATATTTGGATTTGCAATAGCTTGGTTTGCCGCATTCAATGGCCCACCTAATGACGGAGTTTTATCAGTATTGATAATTGTTCCGGTATTGCTAACTATAATTTTGTCGTCTGATAGTGAATCAATTGTAATACCTAAGCCACCTGTTAAGGTTTTCATAAGTATTTGATCACCAGCCTCATTTGATTGTGGAATCTTGTATGCGCCTAAGGCATCAGGAACATCACTTAATGCTCTAAATGATATTGCACCACCTTGTCCAAATACAGCATAAAGTTCTGTAAAGTTTTCATTAGCTTTACGAAACGATTCACGTATACTATCACCAGTACCGTCGTTACCTTCTACACCTATATTAATATTTTGTTTTGACATACTTTAAAATCCTACCGATTCACCGCAACCACAACTTGATGTAGTTGCTGGGTTTTCAATATCAAAAAATGATCCAAAAATTTCTTTTTTATAATTAATTGTAGTACCTATCAAATACATTTGACTCATTGCATCTATACAAAAATTTCCATGATCTAATTCAATAACTTCATCTTTCTCTTCAACCTCGTCTGATAAACTCCAATCATATTGCATTCCTGCACATCCTCCACCCTTCATAGAAAGGCGTACAACGGTGTTATTATTGTCTAAAAGCATTTTATTCATATGCTCTTTAGCCGACGGTGTTAATGTTACGATATCTGTCATTGGCTCCTAATTCCTTTGTTAGTTATATTTAGCAAATAGTCTAGAATCCTAATGTAATTATAAATAGTTATATGTTTATACGAACAGAACAGACTATCCAATACTTTATGCGTAGGGGCGTAAAAGGCGATCACCACCCTTATAAACGTAAAAAGACTATAGTAATTTTTCAGTGTGATAATTGTAAAGAAGAATTTATACGAGATAAAGGACGTATCGATCCTAAGAGATTAAGCGATGATTATACGCATGTTTGTCCAAAATGCAATCCTAAACGCTTTGCCCAAAAGCGTGGTGTTGAACAACGAAAAAGATTAAATTTAAGAGTGGATAGTATGATCGATATTAGCAAAATGTAACATCGATCAAACTATCGGTAATCTAGATTATTCAGATTTCCAAATATTATAAGCACCCCAAGCCAATGCACCCCAGATAATAACTGAAGATAATGGCATGATACCTAGAATAACAATTAATGCGGCTCCGCCAATAATGATGCCGTTCCAAGATGTGCGTTCTGCGAATCTTTCTTTGATCCAATCAATCATAATAATTACTCCTATAGTTTTTTATGCAATTGCGACACAAGTTTAGACTTAACAAGTCGTCTATCTAGCTCAATACCGTGCTTTCTTCCTAAAGTTTCTAAATCTTTTTTAGTCATTTTAGAAAGTTCAGTTTTAGTAAACGCTTTTTTGGCTTTCGCTGTAACCTTTTTTACTGTTGAACCCATAGTCTTTTCTGACCAATGTCGAATAGCTGATTCCTCAACTTCTGGGGCGTCTTCAGTTTTATTTGAAAACAGTTTTTTAAACCAATTAATCATAGTCGGTTGTCTCCTTTAAATTATGTCGTATGTATATTTATGTAGAATAAACCCTTAGGCTATAAAATCGACTTTATTGCCTGGGTCCTTAGGTGTACGTTTTAGTTCAAAAGGTAGCTTTTCTTGTAATCGGTGTTGATCCAATTTTACTTTTGCTATCGATTTTACCTTTTTTACAGTTTCTGTGGATAAAGTTCCTACAGATCGAAGAACATTAGCCATAAATAGTCCTGATGAATTAATCTTCATTTTTTTGTTTCTCTCTCTGTTCTACGCACCATGCATCATTAGGTTTAAACATACAGTCAATTATTTTGCCTGCGGCACCTAATGTAGGTTTTGGCTGTTTTTCACAACCAATTACTAGCATAACTATTATACCTATTATTACACCTTTAACAAATGTATACCATAATAGACCATAATCAGAAATACCAGTTTTTTCTTTAAACCAAGTTATTCTGCCTTTATGCCATTTTAACAAATTTTTCATATATCTACTTATCTTCTTCTAATAATTTTTTAATTGTAGATTTTAATAAATTAGTATACTCTGGGTTTGTTGAAAATAAATTTAATGTATCAACTAACGCATTAAACTCGTATGATCTATCTTCCATCATTTCTGCTCTTAAAATTCTAAATTCTTCGTATGCTGAATGTGTATTCAATAACTTTATATAATCTTCAATTGACTGACATTTTGATTTATATACTTTAACACCCCATATTGCGTTTGGATTATCTTTAGGCTTCATTTGAGGTAATTTAGGATTCCATGTTCTAACGCCAAACAATGCATTACCTTCTATTGCAAATCGGCTAGTACCCCAACCTGATTCTAGTCCTGCTTGAGCTTCTACAATTAAAGATGGAATTCGTAAACTATGAGGTGTTGTAAAGTTTAAATATTGGACACATTGTCGTACTGCTTTAGTAAACGTCTTTTTACTATTATAAATGAATTCAGGTTCGTGTAACCCTAATTTAATTGCTGTCTTAGATTGTTCTAATTCTATACGTTCTGTTATTTTATTAAGAATAAAATAGTTTGGTTTGAAAGTGCCCACGCCAAAAGAAGCAATACTTAATACAAGTACTGCTAGGAATAAGATACAATATTTTACTTTAGTATTTTTAAACATTTTTTTCATACTATGTTACTATAGCATAGTTTGGGTTACGTGTCAATCAAAATTAATACCAATTTTGTTTGCACCACGGATCTATTGAATCTTTTGGATTTGGATCACCATGAAATACTGCAATACTTGTTTCGGGCAGTATTTTGGGTTCGCCCGGTGTAGCAAAATTCCGTTTTCCAGTTATTCTAGACATTTCAGGTTTACCCCGCATCTCCCATTTATAACTTTGGATCCATTCGTCAGGCCAAAAGTTAAAATCTGTTTTTACATTAGCATATAGCCAATCTTGATCTCCGTGGTATCTTGCCGCATGATATTTTGGATCTTCCATAAAACGTTCATATACTTGACTATGTTGTCCTGTATTAAATCGAATAATACTTGAATTCATTCTATCCCAATTAGATTGGACGCATCTATTAAAATCTCGTATAACACAAAATTCGCCAGGTTTATATGTAAACAACTTATCGATATTATCAAAAATAATAACATCTAAGTCTATGTAAAGAATTGTTCCTTTTATAGCTAGTCCTGGATTAAAAAACATTGGTTTATACCACCAACCACTAATATTTGGAATTGCAGGTAATGGATGAATTTCTATACCGGATTTTATACCTGCACCATTTTCTGTAAAGACAGCAAAGTTAAAAGGTATAGTTAGATGCCTTGAAACCATATTGTGCAAAATATTGACATACTCTGCACTATATTTGTCGCCGTGCTTTAGGCATACAACATAATTTGCCATAAAGTTCTCCTTAATTTAGCGGTTGTGTAGCCATTGCCGGCTTAGATGGCATCGCTCCAATACTTAATGTAACTCTTGGTTCTAATGGAATAGATTTGTGTGGTGTTAGTCTAGGAAGCAATAATGCATCACCAGTTTTCATTTGAATTAAGCTGTTTTTACTTGCTTCTTCATTTGATAATGCATAAGCAACTTCACCAACACCTTGAATTAATAGTACAGTTTCTTCGTCGCGATGCATATAAATTGAATGGTGTTTATCTGATAAACTCCAAAACAAAGAACAATTAATTATAGTTTCAGTTTGATAAGGTTCATAGTTATCTAAAAATTCTATATAAAAGGATTTTATCTCTTTACGGGTTTCGACCTTAGGCAAGTGACTACTATATTGATCCATGACAGTATCATGATTAGTAACTCTAGAAACATACTGATTAATAGTTAGCATTGTTTCAAAGTTAATAATACTTGCTTCAGGAAACATGCCAGGCCAATGTTTAACCTGGTTGTTTTTACGAGCTTCGTTTAGTTCTTTCCAAAACTGTTCACGCATTTATTTTTCCACTATTGCACTATTACTACCGTGTTCAAAAACTTCAACAAGTGAAAGTCTTACACGACCGCCTGTATCTTCTTCAACTAATGGTGCTACATAATTAAAGACATGTTCAGCAAATTTCTCACAACCAACACCATCCATTAAAACTACTTTTGCAAGTCCTTTTTTATCTAATGCCATAAAGTCTTCCACATTAGGATCATTTTTGTCAACTGCAAATTTATGATCAAAGTTATCTTCTAAATATTGTTTAATCCATTTACAATTGCCAAAGTCATAAACCCAATTTTTATCATCAAGTTCAATAGCTTCGAATTCAAATCGAAATCCTAAACTATACCCATGTAATAATGAACAATGACTGTGAGTTGCTTTTGCTTGGCGGAAGGTACAACTTAATCCTCTTTCGTTACCGTATGTTTTTGTACTTTTGTACTTCATTTTTTCTCCTTTTAATTAATCGGCGGAGTATTTAAAGAGGGTCGACGATTTTTTAAGTCCTCATGTTTGTATTATATAGTCTTTTGCATTACTTGTCAACTATTTAAATTGGTGCGGATTCTCCAAATTATTATAACATACTTGTAGATGTCTAGTATTAAAACTAACAGTCAGTCGTTTTTTTGTTTTATTAAAATAACTACGATGATATAACCAACTTGGAAATAAAACAAGCATACCAGATCTTGGGTGAAACTCCATTAGGTCAGCAGTATACTCTGTTGCACGATCGTGTACCTCAGCCATTTTTGGTCCTAAATTTGGATTCTTAAAAACAATAGGAGCACTACCTTCGTCAACATACGGATAGTATGCTCCACTTACAATACTATTATCGTGTCTGTGTTCGTTAACGTGGCCGTTGTCTTCTTGAATATTAAACCAACTTTTTGTAAGCTCAACACCCTCCATTCCAACTGTTCTAGTATAATCAACTAATCGGTTTTCAATATCGCGTTTTAACTTTTCAAACTCGGGTAAGTCTAAACAGTTTGTACTCCTATGAACTTTACCTACTGGATCATAATGCATACTACTTGTTTTACCTTTGCCTACGTCTTTTGGCCATGATGATGTTTCTTCAAAATTATCCATCAGTTCAATAATACCTGGATTAGCAGGATGGTTTTCAAAGCAGAATACTTGTACTAAAGTTGGAAACAAATTAAATTCTGCTTTATTAAATGGACCTTCTGGAAGATTAGCTCTCATGTTTTTCCCTTCTATAATCTTTTACAGTAGCAAGATGTCCTTTGTCTGCTGTTCGAATTGTATTAAAACTTATTGTGTAACGCTTCTCACTTTGGTTTTGCGGAACTGAATGTTTTAACCAACTTGGAAATAATATTAATAATCCATCAGCTGGTACAAAAACTTCCGAGTATGTACTAAATCTTGTTTGTTTAATAAAATTCATATTCATTGCATAATGTTGTAATGGACTTTCAAATATTAAAGGTGCACTTCCGTTTTCACATTTAGGATAGTACGCTCCGCTAATAACACTTCTCTCATGTCTATGACAATCTACTGAGCCATACTTCGCTAGTTTATTAAACCAACTTGTAGAAATAAGTGTGTAATCAATACCAGTTTCTTCAGAATATTCATCACAACAAGATTGTATTGTTTTCCAAAGACTAACTAACCTCTTATCATTTAAAAACATTTCGTCGCCAGTAATATAACTGCTTTGTCCTTCACGCACTAAAGCATGATCACCTGTTTTTTCATAAGTTTCAATCATGTCAATTACAGTTTGCTCACACTCGTGACCTTTTAAATCATAACTACTGATTAGTGTTGGAAATGCATCAAAGTTTCTAGGTTTAGGTGGTCTCATGGTCTATCTCAAATTCAATTAACATTTTATTACATACATTCTTGTGTTCTGTTGGCCACGGCTTATTATTATAATAGATAAAATTAATTTGCGGAAAATTTTCAAATACTTTATCAATTTGGTAAATCCAATAACTAGGATCTACTGGGCTCGAATCTGCATCGTTGTAATTTTCTGTTCCTTTGTATATATTATTAACGGTGTTACTGTCTGCTTCTAAATCAAATCCAATTAAAGATATATTTGAATCATTACTAAAGTTAGTAGTTATTGATGCTCCTAATAATACTGCATAAGGCCCACTACCCCAATGCCATGGATCATCAAGTTTTGTATCACCCTTATAAGGAAGTTGTGGAACTAGCCCACATAATTTAAATTGATCCCTCCAATCAGGTCTAGTATAGATAGCACCATAGTTTCGTTCCTTTTGTGCTTCTTCAACCATACGGCGATCACAACAAATTAAATGATTTACATAAAAGTCTCTGAAAATTGCGTTACAACCAACCTTTATGCCACCACATTTGTTGATGTCAATATCTTTTCTACTCTCTCCGTTCCCAATTACAAGCATGAACAATATTTAATAAATATGTATAACGATAGGGACAAATACGAATGACAGCATTTTACGATTTTTTTAGATTCATCAAGTTGTACTCTACAGACGGTACAACACTAGAGCATACTATTGAGGCTGACGCCGTAACTGATACTTTGAGCATCAGTAGAGGTGCAGGAGTGGCTTGGACGGGTGCTTCAGCGGCCACAGATTCATTTAAAATAGACGTTAATTATAACTTAGAAGTTCCTGTAGGAACTACAACTTTAAGATTGACAGATGTTCATAGTGTTGATCAAGATATTGAGCTACATGCTGGCGGAAATATGACTATTACTAGAAATCATTCTGGTAGTATAACTCTTGCGTCATTAATGGGTGGGGTTAGTAGAGTAATAACTTCGGCGACCCAAGCTTCTCCAGTAGTTATTACAACAAATACAGTTCATGATTTTACAGAAGGAACTCCAGTTACTATTGTAGATGTAGTTGGAATGACTCAGCTTAATGGTAATGAATACTATGCTGATGTAATAACTTCAAATACACTAGCATTGTATGAAGACGATGTTCTTTCAGTACCACTTGATGGTACTGGATTTACTGCATATACATCAGGAGGAGTTGCTACTGGTGAATACGCAGGAGCCAAAAAGATAAATGATTTAACAGATGTAAAATTTAATGCTCCTAATTTTGCAGATAGTATAATGTTAGGATATACTACAACGGGTACATTAAGCAATGCTCATAGTAATATTTTTATTGGAAAAGATGCAGGAAAAACTGTTACAAGCGGAAATCAAAATACTGTTATTGGTCACAAAGCTGGCGATAGTATAACAGATGGAACTAACAACGTATTAATTGGTGCTTTTGCAGGAGATACTATCCAAGGTGGCGACGGCAATGTTATTATAAGTGCTGGGCATAGTACTGATCCTGCAGGTGGGTGGACTAATAATATAACATCTCTTGTTACTGGTGACGGAAAACGTAGATTATATATTGGAAATTCAGATCCTAATGTAGACGGTACAGTTCTTGACGGGCAGTATTATTCAAACAGTTGGAATCATTACACACAAGGTGGTGCCTTTAGAGCTCAAGCTGAAGGTGGTGCAACGACTGTAACTAATCCTCCTTACGCAACTACGTATTTAGAACGTGCTTATATAACTATAGATGCTACTAATAATCCAGTTACTCATCAACCAGCACGTATTCATGTAGGTGGTGGACATTTAGCTTTACACGGTGGTGATGGATTTGTAGTAGGCTCTACAATGACAGAATATACCCCTGCAGGACAATGGGGGCCTAGTGGTACTCGTACACCAGGAACATATACTGGTGTAACAGTAGCTACTGGAGTACCTGGAAATCATCCTACATTTACAGTAGTTGTTGCCGTAAGTGATGGTTCAATAACATCTGTTACTTCTGAAACAACAGGTTCAGAACTTTATGATCTGACTGGTGCAAATACAATTTCAGATTCACAAATAGGTAACGGTGGTGCTCCAGACATTCAATTTAAATATGAAGGTGCAACAACTACTCAAGCTAAACTAACAATGATTGGTGATACTAATCTTGCTGTTACACCAGCTGGTGCTACTATTAATAGTAAAGATGTAATGCTTGACGGTGCTGTAACATCACACTTAATTCCAGATACAGATATTGCTTACGATTTAGGAAGTGCAACACACAAATTTAGAGATTTATACTTAGATGGTTCAAGTATTCATTTAGGTAGTACAATTTTAAGAGATGACGGCGCAGGTAGTTTACAAGTAAACCTTACAAACGTATTACAAATTGCCGCAGATGATTCAACTATACGCACAATTAATAGTGGAGAGTCAGTTAAGTTTGTTGGAGCAGGATCTGTTACAACGTCTACTGACGCCGAAGGTAATCTTACAATTACAGGAAGTACAAATATTGTAAATGATACAAGTCCACAACTAGGTGGAGGATTATCAGCAGGTGGTTTTGACATTGACATGGGCGTTAATATTATTACTGATGCAAAAGTAGGAAATTGGGATACAGCATATGGTTGGGGAGATCATACAGTTCCTGGATACTTAACAGGTACTGGAGTATTAAGTTCTCATACAGATGTACACAATGCGGTACCAAGTGATGGTCAAGTACTTACTTGGGTTGATGCAAATTCAAGATGGGAACCAGTAACAGATGTTGAAACAGATATTACAGGGTCTGTATTTGGTGATGATTCAACAGTACTAGTTGATGGTGTTAATAGTGTTATTAATTTAGATGGCACTATGAAGACTCATATGATACCGGCACTAGATGCTACGTATGACATAGGATCAGCTGAAAAGAAAATTAGAGATTTATATGTTGACGGTGGAGGTTCTTTCTGGATTGGTGATACTACGAAAATGCAAATTGCACCTTATAAGTTTCAAGATGCAAGTTTTGGCCATTTTGTAGAATTAACAGGAGTAGCTGATGAACCAGATGACAGTTATTCTCCACGCTTATGTGGAATAGTTATAAGTCCTGATGGTACTAAACTATATACTCCTCAAGCTGATCGTACTAGTCCTTTACCTGACTATATGCGTATTGTTCAATTTACTTTAAGCACACCATTTGATCTTTCAACAATTACTAATACTGTAGCCCCTGCGAATTCTTTAGATGTTTCAGGACAAGTTAATGCACTTGGATCCGGTGGAGTGTTTGCTAATACTGATACTAGTATAGGTGGAATACATTTTAACCCTGATGGTACTAAACTATGGATGATGACAGGTGCAAGTATATCTTATAGTGGTGGTACAGGACCTACTTATCATTCAGCAAATAAACTTGTTGAATATGATTTAAGTTCAGCCTGGGATATTACTTCAGCAACATTTAATAATAAATGGTCTGAAGCATTATATGGTTATTCAGCATCACAGTTTAAGATAAGTGAAGACGGCAGATTTCTTTATATGCGGTCAACCCGAACAATAAAACAATGGGAAATGACAACACCGTTTGATATTTCTACATTAACACAATACGAAGATTTTAACCTTGAACACACATATTTAAAATCTTACCTAACTGTTAGAGAACACTCATCAGGTAGTTATGATAATTTAACTGATATGTGGATTAGTAAAGATGGATGGAGATGGTTTGGCTTATTCAATCATGGTCTATCTAATGATAGTATAATTTATGGTTATACAATGACTACCAAATATGATATTACAACTTCAGTACCAATAGGACTTGTAAACGAACACATAACACAACAAGATCCACCATATCAAAATTCTATAATGATTGCTGGTAGTAATCATCCTAATGGCAACAACGGACAACAAACAGGTATGTCAGACGAATGGGGTGATTGGACACGATCAATATTTTTTGCTGATGACGGAAAGAAACTGTATGTAGCTGGTTATTACGATAATTATCCAACTGAAGGTGCAGGTGGAATTCAACAATATAATATAACTGATTCAATAGCTCCACAATTAAAATTTAAAGGTCTAGGCAAAGGCGTAAAAATTGAAGGCGAAATTGAATTGGCATCAGGCGCTTCAGTTAGCGAGGTTAGTACAGATGGTACTATGGCTGATAATAGTGATACGGCAGTTCCAACAGAACAAGCAGTTAAAACATACGTTGATGCAGGAGTTAATCCAACAGGGGCTGTTCTGTCATTTGCAGGTGAAAGTGCTCCAACAGGTTGGCTTCTTTGTTATGGACAAGCTATTAGTAGAACAACATACGCAGGCTTATTTACAGTACTAGCAGAAGTATACGGAGCAGGTGACGGATCAACAACTTTTAATGTGCCAGATTTACGTGGTCGTACTATTGCTGGACAAGATGATATGGGCGGAGCATCAGCTGATAGATTAACTGGTGCTGGCGGAGTAGGCGGCATTGATGGTGATATACTAGGCGCTAGTGGCGGTACTGAAGCAGTAACACTTACTGAAGCACAAATGCCTGCTCATACTCATGATTATACTGACCCACCATCTACAGGAACAGCCCAGAATTTTGCTGGTATTAGTGTTACAGGCGGTGCTGGTACGTCACAAACAGGAATAACAGGTAGTGGTAGTGCTCACGTTAACATGCAACCAACATTGATTTTAAATTATATTATTAAGACTTAATGAACTATAACAGAATTCTTATCCATTCTTAGATATGGACAAGTATGACAATGCCATCCTTTAGATGATACAATATAAAGTGTTGGTTCTCTAGCTTCATTTATATGACAAGTAGAAAATGTCATAGTGCCCTTTTGTTCTATAGGCTCATCACCAGCTGTACAGGTAGCTAATGGTACTTTCTTAATTAAAGGAAATGCCCAAACAACATCTAATTTCCCATCATGATCTGTATCCATATACGTAGTAATAGTTTTAGGTATATCTGTCCATGACCAGAATGACATACTCCGAAAGAAGTCTGTTTTACTTGCAAACATGGTTGTTGGATCAATTTCTTCTGCTAATACTGGAGCAGAAAAGATCAGGAAAACTGATATTAAAAATATTTTTTTCATGCTATTTGCCTTTTCTACGAGATTTGCGTTGCTTAGATAGAAGCTCTAATTCCTCAACGTGCAGTTGTTGAACCCTTGAGATGTCTAGCTTAATATCTCTTAGGTTCTCCTGCATTTCTATAAAACGCTCATAACTTTCGTTAAAGAATTTATTTTGATTACTGATAGCGTCAACTACCCACCACCACCAAGTAAATGCAATAGTTCCAAATACTACTGCTATTGACATTTGAAGGATTTCAGTTACAGAATCTAAATTGAAATGTAGACTTAATAATAGTCCTAGTAAGGCTGTTAAAGGTAATACCCGTCCCATCCATACGTAAAATCTGGTGAAAGTAGTTTGATATACTCTCTTCATGGTGTTACTCTCCTATAACACCAAATGGTTTCCAAATCCCAGGTGTACCGCTTCGAATACATACCCAGCCAACATAGCCTGTTGGTTGTGGTTCTGAATTCCAAACAATATCGCCCTTACCGTAGATTCCATTCACAGGTGCTTCTCGTCCGACTTCGAATTTCTTATTTTCAAATTTGATTGGCCCAGATGTGCTGAAACATACGTCAGGATTGTTTACCCCTACTCCTAATTTTCCAGATATGGTTGTGATGCTATCACTATCGGATCCAATTGTAATCCGATTATTTGCTTTCAGTTCCACTCGGCATTGATTATCAGTGATTAATTTCATATCACTAGTAGTATAAGTTCCTACACTAACTGAATCATAATCAGGGTCGACAATAAATTCCACTTCGTTACCTGCAACACTTAATTGTCCGTTACTAGCATCAGTACCTATACCGAGTCTCATTTGATCACCATCATAAAAGATGAATTGATCTATTATTAAATTGCCTTCGGTTCTAAGATTTCTTAATGTGCCTACACTTGTTAAACTTGAAGTCGCTACATTTGGGCCTAATTCGTTGTTACTTAATACTTTAATATTGCCTATACAGTATTCAGCCTCTTCGTGTAAATCAATAGATTCACTTGACCAAATACGATCAGGATTTGCAGACATTATTAATTGCTTAGTATGTCCCGATCCTGTCCACATGAGTCCTTTACCATAAGGTCCGTCGTTTTCAGTACATTCAAATATTAAAGGAGTTGTTCGTTCGTTTCTAACATCTGCTTTTAGTTCATCTACTTCTAGTCTGGAAGCAGTAATAGTACCACCTACAGTAAGATTAGATTCTACTTTAACATCACCAAGCAGGTTGTGAACTGTAAGTGTGTCAGTAAGTACGCCATCGTTGGTTACAACAAGAGTTTGTTTTGTTGCTTCGTCGCGAATTCCTAAACTTGAGAAATCTGCAATTTTGCCACCGTGTATTTTATTGCCACTTAAACTTCTATCTGCAATTTCAGGTGCAGGAAGTTGTCTGTGAGCAATAGTGTCGATCGCCTCACCTAATTGTAAAAGTCCGTTTTTTACTGCTAGAATTTCAGTATCATTTATATCATGTGTGCTCATACTAGTATTTATCTTACTGCCTTAAGAATAATAGTATCGGTATTAATCCGGCCATTAAGTTTGATATCTACAGCATTAATATCTTCGAGGAAAGTACGTAGTTTAATCTTTCCGGCATCTTTAAATTCTTTAAGTTTTTCCTGTGGCTTTCTAAGGGTCTTTTGTACTGATTCTTCTTTAAAGCCTGTAATTGTTGTACCTTTAATACTTAATCCAGTACCATCACGTTCCAAATGCATTGGATCAACACTACTAGCAAGATATCTTCCTAATTTCCGTGTTTTAACATTAAAGATCCATAGTTCTTCACACCCTATAATGTCTATTGGGTTAATACTTGCTATTTGTAGTTTATCGTCTTTAATTGCATACTTTAATTTAGCAACTAATTTTTCTTTGCTTTTCGGTGCTCTTTTCCGTGTTTTCCGATTAGCTTTACCTTCTGCAATAACAAGTTCTAATGCACCTTTAAAGTTTAAAAGTCCTTCTAGTTTTAATTTTATAGCTTTTTTATCATAACACAAATATGCTTCTTTAAGTTGTTCTGCCCAATCTTGTTCTCTTTCACTTAACTTTGCAAGTTCTTTTTTAGAAAGCGGATTTAGTAATTCTTCTAATTCACTGATTTCATCAGTATAAAATTCTATTATTTTTCTAGCATGAGCTTGTGTTACTTTTAATTCAGCAAAGTGTTTAGGAAAGTTAAATCCTTGCGGATCAAACTTACTTGGCTCTTCAACCCATCCTTCTAACCAATCATCAATTGGTTCCATCATTTTATAGGATTGCATTCTAATACGATCTTGTATAGATAACTTAGGACCACCAACTAGTTTTACTGCGGCGTCTTTCTTTTCTTGAACAATAGCTTCACCAATTGGAACTAATTCGTCTAGTTGTTTATGAAGCCAATCTGTTGTTTTTCTTGCTGGACCCATTAATCCAGGCATAGAATCTATAAATTCTTGTTCTCCGGGATGTAAATCTGGCATACCTTTAGTTAGTTGCCTAGATAATGCTCCTAGAGTACAACTAAATTTATGATCAGGGCATTTACCAATAGCTTGTGCTTTATCTTTATAGTTCTTATGATTCTTGCAATATTCTATAACCCAAGGTTTAAAGTCAGAAGACTTATGTTCTAAACGATAATGATCTAACGCACTACTTTTTGCATAATGAAAGTCTTTTGCAGACATTTCCAAACCGTTTGAAAGATCAGGCTCGTTGCCTTTGTTACTTGTTCGTCGAGCGATCTTTTTCTTTTTCTTACTTCCTCGTAAGTTAATCGACCGTGCCATCGTAAAATTTCTCCTTAAAGAATAACCGTTGCATTAGCTATTATATAGCAAGGAAATTAAAAGTCAAGTAAAAGTGGATTTAATTCTTAGATTTTTTCGCCGGATTCAAAGCCTCTAAAGCATTTAAATCTTGGAAAACGTAAGCTATAAGTCTTTGAATCTTGTGATTTAGTTCGAGCATCTGCCCTAATTTCAATCAAAACACCAATGAGCTTATCACGGCTAGCCCAGAAGCTATCACGTTCACTGTCAGTGAAACCGCTTCCACAGTTAAGGTGATAAGTGTGTCCATCGTCTTCTCCTTCTACTATTACAGCACCTAAACGTCCTTCGTTACGTCCAGTACCTTCTTCTACAGCAACTACTTTTAAAGTTACTTCAATAAATGGTTTTAGCTTTAACCAAGCTGTAGATCTTTTACATTCATATGATGCATCAAGATCTTTAATCATAATACCTTCGTATCCACCGTCTACAGCCGCTTTGTTTACGTCTGTATACGTTTTTTGTCCTTCATGGGTCTCTAGGTCTACTATTTCATGATCAAGCACTTGTACGTGCTCTAAGACGTCTTTATTATCGTTGTACCAATGTGTTAACATTTGGGTTCTAAGTTCTTGTGATTTATCCCAACCACCTTCTAAAAAGTCTTTTAAAGGTATAAAATCAAAGAGATGTAAAATAGCATCTTTGGCTGTAACATTACTTTTACGATGTACCTGTTTCATTAAGTCTTGAAAGTTATCGCTCATTACTTCTCCGTCCAACACTAAATCATATGGTGGTGGAGATTTTTTAACGACAGTTTGAATTTCATCAATAATATGTTGGAAGTTTATAAACTGTTTTCCGTTTCTGCTAAATTGTTCTATATTACCGTCTTTACGAACAATTGTCAAAACCCTTACGCCGTCTAATTTAACTTCTAGCATCTTTTTGCCAGTAAGTTTCTTTTCGTGCTTTGCAGAGTCTTGTGCTAGTTGACAATTAAAAACTGGAACACTATATTTGTCAAATCCGTTTTTCTTAGCAACATTGTTAACAGTTTTTTCACTTACTCCGCAACGTAAGTCTTTAATAAGAATTCTACGATAAAATCCATTCCATTGCTCTGCTGTTGCAGAACTCATTACAAGCTCAATAGCATCTCGTGCCGCATGGCCTGTTAATTCTCTATTTTTAAGTTTTTCAGCTAGTTCTTTAAATACTTTCCATTCACAGCCTTGGCCTGAAATTACAGTATCTTTAGTAGGAACTTGTTTAACGCCAAATGTGTATAAAGGATCTAAACACATTTTTACGCCTTCAAAGAACTCGTCAAGTCCTTCGTTCATTGCGTCTTTTAAAATGGATTCTTTAGCTAGACGAGAATTGTCTGCTTCTAGTTTTTCAATTATATTTTGTGGTTGTGTTCTCATTTATTTGCCTCTCTATTGCCTAATTATTATATACATTATACAATCATTACCAATTAAAGTCAACCTCTTTTTTGGCGTGCCTGATAGGATTCGAACCTACGGCCTCTAGTTCCGCAAACTAACGCTCTATCCAACTGAGCTACAGGCACAACTAAACTGTATACTCTTTTTTGGCTTTTGTCAAGTTAAAAAGGACAACGTGTACCAACACGAATTGAATTATTATCAAAAATCTCTCGTGTTGAAACTCCGCCCTTATAATCTAGGTAAGTTTTTACTTCGCATGTTTTGATATATTCAGTGGTTTCGGTACAAGAGGTTATAAGTAAGATTACTAATAATATGGTAAAAATTTTCATCACTAACTATTTACTCAAAAAAAAAAATGGACGACCCGAAAGCCGTCCATTTGTGATCACTAAGCTAAAATTTACTTAGTTGATGTAGCAAGTGCTTTGTAACCTGCGGCTACAACTGCTCTGCTAGGATTACCAAGACGATATTTTCTAATACCGTTCTTTTTAGTGTTAAGATAAACAGCATGACCTGAAAACCTTAGTGACTGGATAACTGCCTGAGGATTGCCTGCTTTAAATTTGCTGGCGATCTCTTTGCTAGTTAGTTCTGAACCGTTTTTGAGTGCGGTTAGTACACTATCTTGAATTGTCTGCTTCATTATTGAGCCTCCTTATATAAGTAGTACAATTATTTGTACTGTTCAAGTTTTATTATTATACGATAATTAATGAGAGAAGTCAACCTTTAGTTAACCAATTATATAAAATCGGGTCCATGTACCCAGCCTACTAAAGACTTTCGTGTGCCTTTTGTAACCGGATGTACCTGATGAGGGATCCAAGACGGAAAAAATAATGCTTCGCCCTTATCTAATTTACATTTAAAGTTATCACCACCTGTCCAAATCTCAAGTTCGCCATCTTCATATTCACTAGGATCAGTTAAACCGATTGAGAAAGATATCTTTCGACCAAAGCCGTTAAACCCTTTAAGTGCCGCGTCCGTATGGCATCTATAGTGGCCTGTTGGTGGATATACACTATATTGGAGTGTTTCAATATATGAAATATTGAATTTAAAATGAACGTTATTTACAAAATGAACTACTGCGGTTAGCTTATCGTATACTGGTCCATTGGTTCTAGTATCAATCCAAGCTATTTCTGTTATTCTATGTTGGTCTATTGAATCTTGTGGTTCATCCTTCTCTAATACTACTTTACCTTGTTGTAGAAGATTTTGGTCTTCTACAAAGTCATCTAGTTGTTTAATTAAATCATCTGTTAAGGCATCTCTTACACCATAAAAGAATGGTCGATTACTTGCTGTTGAGTCTATCCAAAACCCTGCTCCTGGTCCGTTGTTCATTTGTGCATGTGTCCTATCTCTTGGAAGTAACTTCTAGTAAGTACATCACTAAATGGTGTGCATTGATTACCTAGTTTTACTTTTAGATCTAATTGTGTTGAATCATCTAGTTCGGAATTATTTTTTAATACGTGTTTTCGGAATGGATTTAAAAAATAGACTACACCTTCTTTTAGCTCTAATGCGTCAAATCCTTCAACTTCTGCTACACATTTTTTTGTAGTTGGCATTACTAAAGTCATTAATAGTGTTAAGTTATCTGTTTCAATATTTTCAATTTTTAGATCTTTATCAGGATCATATAAAACAGTAGTAGACTTTGGAGGCATACGTGTATATCGAACATGATCAATTCTTTGGACTGGAAGTTCTTCATTTAAATAAGCCGACATTTCTGGTGCAGGAAAATTTTCCCATGGTTTCCATCCCTCATCATCTTTAGCAATATATTCTGAAATTTCATTGTTGTCTGTAAATAGTTCTCGATGTGCCATCCACAAAGCCTCTGTTTCAATACGACCTTTATGGTGCCACGGTAATGGAATAAAAGATTGAGCCTTAATACTCATAATATTAAACTTCATCCAGCCAATAGTGCCAGTTTTCATTTCGTTTAATATCCACTTAAAAACAGCCTGACCATTAGTTTCATCTATTGATCCATCTCGTGGAAATTCAGGTAATTTCTGTTTTACTTCCATATCTTCCTCTCAAAAATAATTGGAGCCCCCGGAGAGATTCAAACTCCCGACATCCTGATTACAAATCAGGTGCTCTATCAACTGAGCTACAGGGGCATTAAAAATCTGCTGGGCCACATTCACCTTTTAAATGATTTACTCGTTCTTGTAAGAATCTAATACTAGTATGAATATGACCAGTATCATGATCACGTATCAATGTTTTATAATATGCTATTTCACGTTCTAAAACACTAATCGTAATTAGTTCCCCTGGAAAATCATTATGTTTCTTCGTTATTGTCTTCGTCATCGTTAATACTTATTTCTGTCTCTGGTCCTTGAGACATTTTTCTGAACAATTCGTCCAGATCGAAATTTGGATCTTCTAGCATTGTTAATGCATGATTTGGACCGGTGGCTAGTTTGTTTCTAAGCATATATGTTAAAACAAAAACTAAGTCGTACTTATCAATAGGATGGTTCTTAAGTACAACATCAACCTCTGCTCTAAGCAATGGTTTCAATCCGGTGAACGTTTAATTTACACTTTTCCAAAAAATCAACTCCTTCTTTACTTCTGTATTCGTGTTTGTAGTATATTGTAGTAATCCCGCTTTGGTAGATTAATTTAGCACATTCTAAGCAGGGACTATGTGTTACAAATAATGTGGAATCTAATCCACTCTCATTTGATTGTGCTAATTTGGCGATGGAATTTGTTTCAGCATGAAGTACTTCAGGTTTAGATTTTAATTTGCCTTCAGTTAATTCGTTTTCGCAGTTATTATCCCAACCAGTAGGCATACCATTGTATCCAATAGAAATAATTCGATTATCCTTAACAATAATAGCACCAACATTTAATCGTCTTGCAGATGATAGTTTCCCAAATCTTTCTGCAACATCCATGTATGCATCAATAAATTTAGGCTTCATTAATTTCTACTTTCTGTACTCTATCATACTTAAATGATCTCCAACCTTTGGCGTTTAGATCCCAAACATTAACATTACCTTCTTTAACTTTTTTATCTGTCTTAGGATGGCTTTCTTCCGGAATAATTTTGAGACTCTTAGTACAAGTCATTATTCGTTCATCGCCATCTAACTTTAAAAAAGTAACTACTGCTGTTTTTTCTTTTAATGCATCGATAAGGTCATCTTGTGTCGGAATACCCTTCATATCTGCTATTGTTTCTTTGATATCCATTAGCGACTCCTAACATGAGCTATATGTTCTACAGGACCGTTTGAAACAAAATCCATTCCTCCCTTACTTCCGTAGTAAACTTTAGATCGAGGATTGTATGTTAATTTAATTTCAACAGCTTGATTTAGTACTACACTTAAAAATTGTTTGTCTTTAAAGTTATGTACTTCTCCTTTAACTTTTTGACCAGTTTCTTCATTTGTAATTTCACAATGAGTATCGAAACTTGACTCTCCAATTTGGTTCATATCAATATAGTCCTTTTTTTAGGTTATAGTTCATATTCAAAGTTTTGTGTTGTTGTATTAATATCTTTTAACTTCGCACCGTTGCGTATATGGAAGTGCGTCGCCATTGGGGTAAGGGGTGAAAGGGTTACTAGTGTTTTAATTTGATTATTAGTTTTAACAAACTCTCTAAGCTTCTCGATTATTTCTTTGCCGGCGCCTCTTTTACGTGACCATACTGTGTAGGCAACAACGGTATTAACATTATCTTGAAGATTAGCATTTTGGCTCATTAAGTCTAACTCTTTAACACTATGTGGAATATCATTTGTATATGCTATACAAATAATACCTTCAATTTTATCTTCGTATTTTAAACCATATATCTTACGTCCGTAACTTGTACGCCATTCAACATCTAGTTCAGGGCGAACAGGATCTTCACTAGTATCAATATGGTCTAATTCAACTAGTTCTGTACCTTTAACCCACTTAAAGAACTTGTTAACATTATCTTTAAATGTTTGCATAAAATTTACGACATTGCATCACGTTTAGCTTGTTCTTTCGCAACACGTTTAATGCCACGTTTTTTTGCAAGCCTTCGTTTCTCGCTTGGTTTTACGTAATGTTGACGCTCACGTAGTTCTGTCATAAGACCATCTTTCTTTAGCTTATTTTTTAGAACACGTAATGCTTTTTCTACATTACCATTTCTTACGATTACTTCCATATTCCTCCTAGTTTAGTGTATTGTTTGAAATTTATCATCGTCTTCCCAATCGACTCCAAAAAACGCTTCGCATATATCTTGTATCGCAATTGGGACTTCCTCTTCTTCTTTGCCTTTTGGAATATATAATCCTTTAAGGTCTCCACTTGCAGTAATAATAAGGCCCCAGTCGTCATCTTCAAGGGCAGTATCCATTGTAATATAGTCGGGTTCTTTCCACTTTGCATTTTCAGACATTTTTCAGCTCCTGTGCCAGTAGTCATTTTTCTTTGTATATCGTCGAACTTCATGTTATTACTTTTATTTATTATCAACTTTAAATCTTACATAATTTAATTGTGTTTCTGGTAATTTTGTAATAAAGTTATTACCGCATCTTTTAACTTTGCCTTTAATTTTAAATGTTGTTCCTTCTTTTGGTACTACTTGTGTTTGATCAATATTTTTAAAAAAACTTACAAGGTTACTTTCTATATATCCGTTGAAAACATTACAACTGTATTTTTCGATAAATTTTGTTTCGTTAAGAGTAAACATACCTTGTATAGTTTCGCCTACTGTTCCAATATGTTTGCTTTCACCGAAACTAGTTTTTAATTCTTTTTTAAGAGTTTTCTTTTTAGAGCCTTCAAAATATACTTTAGGAACTACAGCGACAACCCCGTAAGTATTAATGCCTACTTTCTCACTTGAAATATAATGCATTACTGATTGCATAAAATCTGATAATGTATCTGCAATAACATTTAAAGCATTATCTTTTTGTAACCAGTCTATTGCCTCTTTTGCTGTTTCTCTATCTGCCTTTGTAACTTTAAACAGTTTAAAGTCCTCTGGTAAAAATTGATCTGGATGTAATCTGTAATTCATTAATTCTTTATTAGCAAACTTAGTCAAGTTATCACTAAAACGTCTAGTTTCCCTGCAATAACTATCATTAATTCGATGTGCGGCAAATGATACCGCTAAAACATCAAGTATTGGTAGTTCTGTTGTAGTTGTTTTCATGTTTGCCTCACTATTGCCTAATTGTTATTATAATAATAACATCGTTAATTCTAAATGTCAACCGAAAACTTAAATAATTTGGTCAGCTATCTTAAGATCTATTAAGTTTTTGGCTGTAAAGTATTGATCACTTGGTGTATTCAATTTTTTACGTACTTCAGTTAATGGCATTCCTGTTGCTTCACGTAACATATTTAAACACCTTAATTCACAGTTATTATTCTCTTTCATTTGAGCTTTCATATCATGCATTTTGGCATCAAGGGCATCTGAATGTTGATGGTTCATAATACCAGTATTCTTACCAATATATCTTTCTCCATGTTCGCCCATAGCAAATATTAAAAAGCCTGCACTCATTATAGCACCAATTCCAACAGTACCAATTGGATGATAACTGTTACGCATAGTATCAATAAGAGCAAACGCTTCATACAAATCTCCACCAGTTGAGTTTATGTAAAGTTTTAATTTACGTTTTGGCTTCTTCTGTAAATTTGATGACAAAATCCATTTAATAGCTGGTGCCACAGTTTCTTCGTTAATTTCACCACACAAGTAATGAATATCATTATCGTATAGACTTGCGTCTATTCTATCCTGTACTGTATATTGATCGTATTTTTTTGTAGCCATGTTACGTGTATTTAGTGGTTTTATTGATCCCATGTCCAGCGACGCTTTCCTAGTTTATTTTCCTCGGCCCAGCGTATAAAAAGTCCTAATTCTCGACCATGAGCTTCAATTTCCCACGGTTGATCATAGTAATCCATGCTATTTCGGTGATAATCAGCACCTAACCAAGAAACTTTCTCAGCTATCATTAGATCCCGCATTTCACCTCTAGCAAATTGCTTGACATGTACCATTTCATGGGCTACACTTTCTAAAATTCTACGTAATCTTACACTAGTATCAATTTCTATAGTAAAATCACGAGGTTTGTAACTATCATCTTCCCATATAACAGTACCTAAATTATTTTGTTCTGTATGTAAGGTATTTCGAAGAATAATCTTTACACTAATGTTGTCTGCTAGATTTTTGTGCATTAATTTTCCAGCACAAAAATAAGCCAGTGATTTACTGTATTTTTTTTGGTTTTTGGTGCCGCCGCTAACAGTAACTTTCATAATTAGACCTCGTATATGTTATTGTATTATTATAACATCTTTAAGTCACATGTCAATGGCTTTTAGTTTCAAATAAATCTAATGAAATCAGCAGTTTAATAGGGCGGTTTACCAAAAACAGATAAGTACAGTATGAGGGACGTTTACCAAGCGGCATTTTACCGTGTAATAAAAGAAACTCAGGAGTATAATGGTGTATGCTTACCAGAAGAAATTGAAGCATATATTGTTATGCTTTTGGCACATCATGTTGACCATGTCGATTTTTTGCCTAAAAAATCCTTTGCCGAATCTTACCTCACAATCAAATCTAGTCGCAACGCTAAAGAACTAGGTGATACGTGCCTTTTTGTTACAGGGGTATTTCCCGAATTTGGTAATACTGAATATTATATAGAAATTGGTAGATCTAGTTATAGTCAAATGACAACGGGTTTGAATAATGAATTGTTTGATTCGTTAAGCACTCATTTTGTATTTTTAAAAGACTTTATTGGATTATCAACAACAAAGCCAGCGACTCCTAAGAGTCATCTTTTTTCGTAGGGTTGTCTATCCTCAGCAACTTGTCTACACATTGACTGAATGTCGGCAATTAACATGTCAATTTCCTGATCTCTTTCAGGTGTCTTTGGGGTTTGATATTTTAACTTGCGACATTGCTCACTTTTCTTATGTATTACGTCGATTAGATCACATACTTCACTAATTTTATGTAACATACTTACTCCTAGATAAATTTATCTATTTTTAACAATAGTGTACTATCATACTTAGTATATGTCAAGAACTTTATTTGGTTAAATAGAGTGACGGAGAACATAAGTTGGAAATATTTCTTTTATTAATGATTAAACATGCCATAGTTGATTTGGGTATGCAACCTTTTGGTATAGGAAATATCAAACTTCGTTACTTTGGGTGGAAAGCACACCAACAACATTATATACCGCATGGTGTGTTAACTATGCTTATACTTGCGTTATATGGGCCCTTAGAGCTCGCTGTAGCACTTGGCTTTCTTGATTACATACTACACTGGCATACAGATTATTCTAAGAGCCATATACGAGAATATTTTGGTTGGGTAGCTAGTGACCGTAAGTATTGGTTATTAAATATGGTTGACCAAATGTTTCATTATTTAGGATATTATATTATTGTTATTCTTGCAGGTATTTAATGATTGATTATAAATTTTTTGAAATTAATAAATCTGGATTTGAAGATGCATTTGGATATGTAAATTGTAATCTTCTCTCAGGAATACTCCCCCAAGAAAAATTTCTTAAGACTCCTAAAGAAGCAAAGAAATATAACGGCACACTTTTTATAATAGATTGCAATATAGAAAATTCTATTCTACCCGAAAGAGTTATAAATTATAGAAAAAATAAAAAACTTACAACAAAGGTCATTGTAGACATATCATATGAAAATGGTATAGAAGAAAAGAAATATTTTAAAAAAGTAGCTGACATAAAACAACATGGTATAAAGTCTGAAGATATTTTAACTGTGATGAATAAAAGCGGAATGCGAGATTTTGAAAGTATAATTTTTATTGATTTCTTTGCAATTTCGGCAGTAATAAGACATCTTACATTCCTTACCCCTGTAAGTAATAAACTATTATCAGAAAGAACTAATAGATGCAATCTTCTTTTAGGAAAGGTTAATAAGCCTTCAAGACGTAAAATAATAGAAGCATTCTTTAAGAGTAAGTTAAAAGATACAACATTGTATAGTTTTCTTGGAACATTTGAAACTGATAATCCGCAGTTAAGAAAGTTTGTTAAAAAGCATCAAGGTCCTATAGACAATGTAAAAACATTTGATTTAAAATCAGGCATATCAAGTCAAGGTTGGAGTAACTCTACTAAGGCATATGACGAGTCGACTGTAAGTTTTATTTGTGAAACACACGAAACTGATAACTCTGTATTCTTTACAGAAAAAATATACAGACCAATTCTAAATAAATCACCATTTGTTATAAGAGCATCTTTTCCTGCATTAGCACATCTTCGTGCAAACGGCTTTAAAACGTTTGATGACTTTATAGATGAAGGGTACGATTCAAATTGGGATATTACAGATGAATATTCAAATATGCTTGTATCAACAGCAGAAGAGTTATTAAGTAAAGTGCCAAAGCATTATAATAAAATGCAAGAGATAGTTGATTATAATTATGAAGTACTTGTTAAGTTTGCTTTTAGTGAATTAAAACGATTAGAGAAGCGTTTAATCCAAATTATTTTTTAAACGTGAAAGCAATTTTTCCGGTTGCATTATTACCAGTATAGTTTTTGCCTCCGTTTAATTCTATTCTGCCTTTAAAGTTTGGTGGATAAACAGTTTTCATGCCAGTAACAACAACCTTCCCATCACTTGCTTTGGTGTTAGTATATACCTGCACAATAGAAGATTGGTTTAGTAGTTTAATTCCGCCTTGCTGGAATTCTGGCATATTATTAATATGTTCAGAAACTATTTTAGCTACATTGGCTAGTAGTCCAAATCTTAATTTAAATAAACGTTTATTTTTTTCGTCTTGTTTAAAACCATATGCATCAAAAATATTTTGCATATCTGGATACTCAGTAATATCTTGAGCTGGACTTTTTTCTCTAATCATTTCGTATAAAGTATGCCCTTGATCATGTGTTATTAAATTATATTTTTTTGCTAATTCAATCGGACCTTGATACATTGAAAGTTTAGTAATGTCTTCAACAATAGAAATTGTTTCTTTATGTTTCGTTAAGATTTCATTATTAGGATCTTTGTCTTTTAAAGTTTCGATAGCTTTAAATAAGTTTGATGCACTAGCATCTGCACCAGTTTTACCTTTTGAACTAATACCAATATCCATACCATTTGGGGCAACTAAATAGGAATCACATAAGGGATTATTTTGTGCTGATGGAAAAAACATACTACAGTCACTATAATTAGCATCACCTAATAAAAACTCTGCGTCTTTCCATGCACCAGTGATTCCTTGTGTATCAGAAATAAAAGCTATCGGTCCTATTGACTCGCCTAAGTTATCTCTAATTGCTGTTTCAACTTCTTTTGGAGCAACAAATGTTGGTAGCTGTTTTGTTTTAACCATATTTGCAATTGGTACACTATATTCTTTCCCAAGTTTCCCGTCAATAGCTGATATAACTTGGTTAGTATCAAGTGGAGTACTTTTTGTATGATGTTGAAAAATATCGCTAGGTTGCATACCTGTTGCTGTACTTTTTCTAGAAGCACTAAAGTTAGGTATAAATCCTGGAATATTTTTATTGTCCCATCTACCCGGAGTTTCTGCTACACTTGTATTGTTAAAAAATCTAAGAAATGCTTTTTGTTGCTGTGGTTGTGTTGTATCAAATAATACAATAGCAAATGCTAACGTGGCATTCGTTGGAGAATTAGAAAAAGTAATATCTGGATATTCTTTTGTAATTTCTTCAACTGCTAAATCACGGTCTTCTACGGATTCAAATTGTAGTTCGTCTTCTGGGTATGCTGTATACGAATTGCCTACAAATTTAATAATATCAGTAGGATCATTAGGATTTACCCATTCGTCGCCGGCTTTTCTATTAATAAGCCCACTAGCTTCAATCAGAGTTGTTTTAAATTCAAAAAATCGCATAGTACTATTATTTATGCTATTTTAGGAAACAGCATATCTGTACAAAACTTTTGTACATCAGCTTCGTTAAGTCCTAAACTAGTCATTACCCGTGGTGTATGTGGATTTTGTTGCTGATTATGACAATAATAATTTTGTGATGCTATTGTAAGCTCACGAT
>ERZ1046148.1-NODE-1-length-222257-cov-7.215012_pt1 | contig 222257 bp, 170 predicted proteins | sample MGYA00383090_ERZ1046148 | MGnify/ENA primary metagenome ERZ1046148 (study PRJEB29581, sample SAMEA5548360) | metagenome | biome: marine; feature: coastal; material: water | depth 25 m | study: Short-term variability in the microbial, nano- and picoplankton dynamics... | reverse complement strand
TCAGGTAGGAAATAGTATTTGCCAATGGGTTTAGCATTATTTTTGGTACTACCTAACACTTTTTAAAATCCAAAATTAAACACATTCTAAGATTAATTAATAATTTTTGAATATTCATCTTCAGATTATATTTAATTTCTATCAATTTTATGTTTTTTCAAAAGGCGCTTATTGACCGCGCTTTGGGGATTTTAATTGAATTTAAGGGTCATTTGAAGCAATGCAAATTATAGCAACTGATTGGCATTAAGTTTTTAATGAGATTTTTTTTTCATACTTCAATATACATTTGTACATTTGCACCTCAATTTTTTAAATGTACTATAATGGCAGCAATTGGAAATATTAGAAAGCACTCTACACTTCTTGTTATCGTAATTGGTGTTGCGCTTGCAGCATTTGTTCTCGGAGATTTTGCAAAAGGAGGAGGGGGTTCGCGCAACGTAAATGTTGGCGAAGTTGATGGCGAAGAAGTTACAATAATGGAATTCAATTCTGAAGCTGAAAAAAATATCGATGCAACAATGCAACAACAGCAAAAGGATCGACTTTCATCAGATGAGATTTTTTCAGTTAAAGATCAGACTTGGAATGATATAGTTCATCGTATCATAATGGATAACGAGTATGAGTCAGTTGGTATATCAGTTACCCCTGATGAACTGTTTGACCTTGTACAAGGCCCTACTCCACATCCATTAATTTTACAGTATTTCAAGGATCCAAACACAAACCAGTATGATAGAAATCTTGTTGTTCAGTATTTGCAGAATATGGAAACCCTTCCTGAATCGGCTAAGCAACAATGGGTTAGGTTTGAAAAATATATCAAAGATGATAGGCTAAGATCCAAATTCAATACTCTGATTTCCAAAGGATATTATGTTCCTTCTGCATTAGCAACTATGAATTATGCTGAGCAGAATGATAAAGCAAACATAGAATATGTTGCGGCAAAATATATTGACATCAATGATAGTTTATTTAATCCAACCGAAAGAGATTATCAGAAGTATTATGATGAAAACAAGGAAAATTATAAACAAAAAGCTTCACGTGGAATTGAATATGTAATCTTTAATATTGTACCTTCAGCAGAAGATGTGCAGCTTGCAGAAAATGAGATGCAGCAAATAACAATTGAACTTAAAGAAACTCCTGATCCATTGCGTTTTGTAAAAGTTAACTCCGACAAACCAATAGATACTAGTTGGTTTGCAGAAGGTCAACTACCTGTTCAAATTGATTCCATAATGTTTAATAGTAAGGTGGGTACTGTATCACAACCTTACAAACTCAATAACGTATTTAATGTTGCTAGATTAATGGAAATCGGAAATCGCCCAGATTCCATGAGATCATCACACATACTTATCGCATATACTGGTGCATTCAATGCACGTTTAGAGGTTGAGCGTACACGAGCTCAAGCAGAAGCGTTTGCCGATAGCTTGTTTAATGTTTTAAAGCGTCAACCGAATAAAATGAAAGCTTTTGCCAAGAAATATTCCAATGACCCATCTGTTGAATCAAATGATGGTGATCTCGGGTGGTTCCAAGATGGAGCAATGGTATATTCTTTTAACGAAGCTGTATATAATACTAAAGTAGGTAACTTCACTCTTACAGAAACACCCTTTGGCTATCACATTATTGAAGTTATTGGGAAAGGTGATTTGGTTAAAAAGGTAAAAGTTGCTCAAGTTGAAAGAGAAGTTTATGCTAGTGATAAGACCTATCAGAAAACATTTGCGAAGGCTAGCAAAATTGCAACCGAATGCAAAACAGAAGATGAGTTCAACAATATGTTAACTGAAAAGAGGTTGAATAAACGTGAGCAGCCTGTGCTTCGTGAAATGAGCAATTTTATTGCAGGTTTAAACAACCCACGTCAGATAGTTAGATGGGCATTTAATGAAGAAACAGAATTAGGTCAGGTTTCAAGTGTATTTGATCTTGATGATAAGTTTGTTGTTGCAGTTCTAGTGTCCTCAGAACCTGATGGCTATCCGTCACTTGAAAGTGTAATGGAACGCATTGAACCCAGAGTTTACAATGAATTTAAGGGAGAATATCTTTTGAATAAAATGAATGACTTGGATGGTAATATGGCAAAAATAAAAGCTGATATGTCAGTTACTGATAAAGAGGTTAACCCATTGTTTTATGGTTCAAGGAATTTGCCAGGTTTTACAATTGAAAACGAAGTAATAGGGTCGGTTTTTGGAATGAAAAAGGGTGATGTAAGCCAACCAATCATAGGAACATCTGCAGTATTTATAGTTAAAGTTAATGATATGACAAAAGTAGCTGGCATAAGTGACTATGCTCCTACAATAACAGCAATGACAGATGATTTTTCACAGCGTGTTGATCAAGATAGGCCATTTCAGGCTTTAAAAGAGTCATTGGAAATAGTTGACAATAGGATTGACTTTTATTAATAACAGCAGTCTCTAAGTTATATAAAAGCTACTTGAACTTCAAGTAGCTTTTTTTATTTTTATGGAAATTGTTTTCGCTAATACATTTGCTAACTTTGCTAAGATGGTGATTAGATTCAGTTTTGTAATCTTTATTTATTCTTTTTTAACCACACTATCATCCTGCCAAAAAGAGACCACTGATAATTGGTCATTTTGCGCAGAGTGCGATATTAGTGAGTGGGTAGGTGAGTATGCTGGTCAAGGAGATTATTACTCGGGTACTCTCGATGAAACTGAGTATAATGTACCTGTTTCAATTTCAATAGAAAATCCCTCAGGTCAGGTTTTGAAAATAATTGTTGATGCTGAAAATAAGATATCAACTACTTTTACGTCAACAAAAAACAACAATACATACTATTGCAGGGTAAATGGTAGCAATAAATCACTAGATATTAACCTTTCAAAAGATAATTTAAATTACAAGCTCTCGGGAACCATTAAACTTTATCACTATGACAATGATATTATGGTAATTGATCAAAGTATATCATTTGATTTATTTAAATGATATAATCAGTCTACTTACGGTTTTAATGCATATGCTAATGCACCTATTGCAACAGCCTCCGAAGTGCCGAGTTTGCTTATTCCGATTCCTATTTTTTTTACGGGTGAATATGTTGTTGTTCTATGGGATCCTGGGATAGCCAATTCGATATCTTCATTTTTCATAAAATTATTATAGCCTTCAGGATCTTCAAGGTTATATGCATAAACTTCAAGTCTTGGAAATTTTTGACCATCTATGCGGGTGAATTTTCCATTCATGGCTTCAATTACCTTTGGCATAAACATGCTATAAGCACCTGATAAACCTCCTCCAATTACTATTAGTCCGTCCACTAAAGTAACTGCATTTGCAAGTGAGTGTCCAAGTACTGTTCCAAATAATTCCCAAGCTTCAATTGCAGTATTTTTGTTGCCCTTTTCTGTTCCATTTGCTATTTTATAAATATCGTCTGGCTCCGGGCATTCATCAATTGATATACCTGACTTATTGGAGTATAATGTTTTAACACCTCTTATACTTAAAGTTTCTTCAATACTCATCGAGCTATCCATGAAATTATTAGATCTATTTATTTCAGCACCAGCAGAATTATCTCCAATAAGTAGATTTCCATCTATTACAATTCCACCCCCTGTTCCCGTTCCCAGGGTAATTCCAAGTAGATTTTTGTAATAACGTGAATTGCCTTTTTCTGCAAGCTCCTTGTTTATTGCCGGAATCATACCGCTTATAGCTTCTCCCAGCGTAAATAAGTCGCCATCATTATTTATGAATACAGGAATACGAAATTTTTCTTCTAAAATATCTTTCAAAGGAATTCCACCCTTGAAGAATGGCAAGTTTTCCAAATCTCCAATGATACCTTTTGCATAATCTGCGGGCCCAGGAAAACAGAAGCTAATTGCTCTTGCAATATTTCCTGTGGATTTATTTAGGTCACCAAATCCAGTTATTAGCTTTTCTAGGAACTCTTCAATTGATTCTGATGGAGCTGGAATTACTTTACTTGATATAACATCATAATGAGTATCAATGGCATTGAAAACTAAATTTGTTCCACCTGCATCTAAAGTTAATATTATGTCATTTTTCATTTGGAATTATGTATTTAGATAAGACTGGGATCCACTTACTTTATAAAGTATAATTTGGTTTAACTAATATCAATGAGCTTCAAGCCAAGTTTTACCCTTATTCATATCCACAATAAGGGGGATGTCAAGTTTAATGGCATTCTTCATTTTGTCTTCAACAATTTTCTTGACTACTACTTCTTCTTCTTTGAACATGTCAAATACAAGTTCATCATGCACCTGAAGTATCATCTTGGTTTTAAGTTTTTTATTGTTAAGCTCCCTCATAATATCAATCATGGCTACTTTTATCATATCTGCTGATGATCCTTGTATAGGAGCGTTAATGGCATTTCTTTCAGCAAACCCTCTAACTACAGCATTAGCTGAATTAATGTCCTTAAGGTAGCGTCTTCTGCCCAAAATTGTTTCTACATAGCCATGTTCTTTGGCAAAATCGATTGACTCATTCATGTATTTCTTAACACCGGAGTATTTATCAAAGTAGCTATTAATAATATCTGCCGCCTCGCGTCGGGGTATTCCTAATCTCTCACTCAGTCCAAAGGCAGAAACACCATAAACAATTCCAAAATTCACAGTTTTGGCATTTCTTCTCATATCTTTGGTAACCTCTTTATAATCAACACCATAAACTCTTGCCGCAGTTGCCGTATGAATATCAAGTCCATTTTTGAAGGCCTCTAGCATGCCTGAATCCTTGCTTATATGAGCGATAATTCTCAGCTCTACTTGGCTATAATCAGCCGCAAGTAAAATAAAATCATTATTTCTAGGGATAAACGCTTTTCTTATTTCTCGTCCTTTTTCCGTTCTTATTGGTATATTTTGAAGATTAGGATTATTTGAGCTAAGTCTGCCAGTTGCTGCTACGGCTTGGTTATAGGATGTATGGATTCTTCCATCTCTTTTATTTACAAGTTCAGGAAGCGCGTCAACATAAGTTGATTTAAGTTTTGTTAGAGACCTATACTCCAGAATCATTTCAATTATTGGATGCTTATGAATCAGTTTAACTAGGATATCTTCTCCGGTTTTATATTGCCCTGTTTTAGTTTTTTTTGGCTTATCACTAATCACTAGTTTTTCAAATAGTATCTCACCTAGCTGCTTAGGTGATGCTATGTTAAATTTAATATCGGCCTGTTTATAAATATTACCTTCAATTTTATCGATATCAATTTCAAGTTGTTTACTAAACTCGCTCAGTGCGGGGGTATCAAGCTTTATACCCTCTGCCTCCATTGAAGCTAATACTGGTACAAGTGGCATCTCAACTTCTTGAAATAACTTCCATGTACCTGATTTTTTTAACTCAGGTTCAAAATAATGTTTTAACTGCAGCGTAATATCAGCATCTTCTGCAGCATATTCCTTTACTTTTTCTACACTAACATTTCTCATACTTAGCTGATTTCTACCTTTTTTACCAATCAAAGTTTCAATTGATACAGGTTTATAATTGAGATATGTTTCCGCAAGAAGATCCATATTATGTCTCATATCAGGTTGTAGCAAGTAATGGGCAATCATGGTGTCAAAAAATGGACCGGCTACCTCAACTTCATACCATAGTAGCACGTTAATGTCAAACTTTATATTCTGCCCTATTTTCAGGATATTGGATTCAAATAGAGGCTTAAAAATCCTAACTATCTCTATGGCATCGTTATAGTTTTCGGGTACTGGAATATACCATGCTTCAGATGCTTTAACTGAAAATGAAATGCCAACAAGTTCAGAATCGTTTGCATCTAAACCAGTTGTTTCTGTATCAAAACATATTTCTTTGCTTTTGAGTAACTTGTCAGCAAGTGATTTCATATCTTTCTTGTCGGTTACAAGTTCATAATTATGAGGTGTTGAATCAATTCCATCTAATTGTGGATTTGCTGCCTCGTCGCCTTCAAATAGATGTGATTGAGTATGCGATTCACTAGTATTAACGGCTGATTCTTCAAAAAATCTTTTTGCAAATGTCCTGAACTCAAGCTCCTCAAATAACTTTTTGAGCATTTCCATATCAGGATCCTTCTTTTTTAACTCATCCTTTTCAAAGTCAATGGGTGCGTTTAATTCAATTGTTGCTAGTTGCTTGGAAAGAATTGCTTGCTCAGAAAATGCTTCCAGATTCTCCTTTTGTTTTCCTTTTAGCTTATCAGTATTCTTTAGCAAATTTTCTATGCTATCATATTCTCCAATTAGCTTTATGGCAGTTTTTTCACCAATACCTGGAACACCGGGTATATTATCAGAAGCATCACCCCATAGCCCTAATATATCTATCAATTGCTCTGGCTTGACTATACCAAACCTCTCGCATACTTCGTACTCACCCCACACCTCTGCCTTGTTGCCCATTCTAGCTGGCTTATACATAAAAATATTTTCTGAAACTAGCTGTCCAAAATCTTTATCAGGAGTCATCATATAGGTACAAAACCCATCTTTTTCAGCCTTTTTAGATAGTGTTCCAATAACATCGTCTGCTTCATAACCATCTAACATCAAAATGGGTATTTTTAACCCATTTAGTAATTCAAATATATATGGTATCGAAGCACTTAAATCCTCAGGCATTTTTTCTCGGTTGGCTTTGTATTCCTTAAATGTTTCATGCCTAAATGTTGGTTTTTTAGTATCAAATGCCACTCCAATATAATCTGGATTTTGATTCTTCAACACTTCAAATAAAGTATTCGCAAAGCCCAGGATTGCTGATGTGTTCTGTCCCTTGCTATTTATCTGTGGATTTCTACTCATTGCAAAATAGGCACGATAAACTAGAGCCATTCCATCAAGTAAGAAAAGTTTATTTTTTGATTCCATATGGTAGTTTTGATTTCACAAAGGTAATGGAAATAGAATGTTTTTACATTAATGATTTACGAAAGTTCATAACCGAAAAATATGCCGAATTTAAACACTAAAAGTGATTAATGGTTTAAGATACACGATAATAGACCTTTAATAATTTGTCAACCATAATATGTTTGAAACTACTGAGATGCAATAAGTGGAGGTGGATAATAAATATTTAAATTTATACCACTCTATAACTAAACCTCTGAAAATATGGCAAAAGTTGTTAAAAAACCATTATCTGAGAGCTCAAAAAAGATATTTGTACTAGATACATCGGTTATACTATATAATCATAATGCCATAAATGAATTTGATGATAATGATGTTGCCATTCCAATAACAGTGCTAGAAGAACTTGATAATTTTAAGAAGGGAAATACCATTAAAAATTTTGAAGCGCGTGAATTTATCAGGTTTCTTGATAGTATATCGGGAAAATCAACAATGAAAATTTGGCGAAAACTAAATGGGCCAGAAAAGGGGAAATTCAAGGTTATAATGAACGAGAATAGTAAATTGGACGCCAGGAAAATTTTCGATGATAACAAACCTGATCATAGAATACTAAATGCAGCCATAAAACTAAAAGAAGAGCATCCGGAAAGGAAGGTTATTTTGGTTAGTAAGGATATAAACCTAAGACTTAAGGCCAAATCATTAAACCTTACAGCGGAAGATTTCGAAACAGGTAAGGTTAAGAATATAGAATCATTATATACGGGTAAAACTACTCTGGATAATGTTGATAGTGCCATAATAGATGGTCTATATAGCAATGGTTTTTGTAACACTAGCGATCTCGGTTTGGATGAAGGGATTGCAAACCATTACTATATACTTAAAAGCTCTTCTTCATCTGCATTGGCATATTTCAACCCTATTACCAAACGCATTGAAAGAGTTGAAAAGCACAGTGTTTCAAGGATTATACCTCGCAATGCTGAACAGGTCTTCGCACTTCATGCTATTTTGAATCCAGAGGTAAAGCTTGTTACTCTTCAGGGTGTGGCAGGAACAGGTAAAACATTATTAGCCCTTGCGGGTTCATGGGAACAGCGAAGAAATTTTAAACAAATATATTTGGCACGACCTATTGTACCTCTTAGCAATAAGGATATTGGATATCTGCCTGGCGATATACATGAAAAAATTAACCCATATATGGAGCCACTTTGGGATAATTTGAAGTTTATTCAAAATCAGTTTGGTGAAATGGACAATGAGTTCAAGCGTATTAGTGATGCCGTAGAAAATGAGAAGCTTATGATTACACCTTTGGCATACATTCGAGGTAGAAGCATATCTAATATCTGTTTTATTGTTGATGAGGCACAAAATCTTACACCCCATGAAGTAAAAACTATTATAACCAGAGCTGGAGAAAACACAAAAATAATATTCACCGGAGATATTTATCAAATTGATACACCATACCTAGATTCGCAATCAAATGGTTTATCAGTTCTTATTGATAAAATAAAACATAATGAAATATATGCTCATGTGAGGCTCGAAAAGGGAGAAAGGTCAGAGTTAGCTAATTTGGCAAATGATTTATTATAGGCAGGTTTACTCTTATAATTTCAACTTTAATACCTAATACAATAGGTACTTCTTTTTATTTGTTTTCCACCCGGCTTTTGATTTATAATCCACAAAGAATATTTTGAGATCAGACTGAGATGCATATTCCACAAAGTAAATTTTCTTGTTAGACTGTGATTGATATTTAACAAAAAACCATAATCCCTCATTCCCTTTTGCTTGTGACTCATATTCAACTTTAAACACTTTTAAATCGCATTGTGATTCGTATTCAACAACAAATACATTAATATCTGATTGAGACTCATATTCAACGGTAAATATATTTTGTGAATAGCTATTTATGGAAAACAATATTAATAATGAAAGTAGTAATTTCATGGCATTATGATTAAAAAATTAAAAATATTCACCAACGGCACTTCCCCAAAAATAATTATAAAGGTTAATCAAAACAAGTTATGAAACTAAAAAAATTAACTTGATGTATTCAATGTGGGCTTTCCAAAAAATTTAATAATTAAATACAGAGCCGCAAAACCTAATGGAAAAAGAATCCATGATGAAACCCCAAATGATGCAGGTATTGTGCCTATTACAATTGCTACAATGCCTGTGGTTAAAGCATATGGTAATTGAGTTCGTACATGTTCAATGTGAGGGCATGAACTAGCCAAAGAGCTTAAAATTGTCGTATCAGATATTGGAGAACAGTGGTCACCTAATACGGATCCTGTTAAGACTGCTGCTGTAATATTATAAAATATTGATAATGTTGTTTCATAATCTAATCCGGATGTTTCTGCAAGCATCCATCCTGATGGAAGTATCAATGGATATAATATTGCCATTGTACCCCATGAACTACCAGTTGAAAAAGAAACAAGTGCGGAAATTATAAATGTGATTACAGGTAAAAGATATGGCGACACAGATGCATCTAGTAATAGTCCAGATATAAAATCTGCTGTATGCAGATGCTTTGTAATTAATGCAACAGACCATGCCAGGGTTAAAATCATTATGGCAGGTAGCATTGTCTTAAAGCCCTTTATAATACTTTCAATAGCCTCAGTTAAACTAAGTAATTTCTGACTCAATGTAAGTATTAAAGCAATGAATAAACTACCCAATGAGGACCATAACAAAGCAATAAGAGAATCAGAATTTCCTATTGTTTCTGAGAGCTTTTCAAAGAATCCCAATGAATTATTATCCCAAATTTCCTTATTCCATCCACTGTATAGTAATCCGATTAGAGTGCCAATAATTATTACGAGTATGGGAATAATGGCATTAAAGCTCCGAGGTTTAACTCCTTTTTTTGCAGTAATCTCCTCCATAAGGTCAGATGAAATTTTTGCATCGAAAACTAAATTATTTTTAGGATTAAGATCAGACATTCTTTTTTCCGCATGATACATTGGCCCAAAATCAACCTTTTTCCAGATCAGAGTAAAGACAAAAGCTAGAGTAAAGAACGGATAATATGAATATGCCAGTGAATGAAAGAAGACACCATAAGCTGATTCATTTATATTAAGCGTATTTATTCCATCTTGGATATAACTTAACTCAGCTCCAATCCATGTGGTTACAAAGGCAACTGAGGCAACAGGAGCTGCCGTTGAATCAATAATATATGCTAGTTTCTCTCGGGATATTTTTAATCTGTCGGCAAGAGGACGCATCGTATTGCCAACCACAAGAGTATTTGCGTAGTCATCGAAAAAAATAACAATACCCATTGCCCAGGTAACGATACCTCCAGACCTAGGACTTTTTGCAAATTTAGATAGGTGATTAACAACACCAATCATTCCTCCATTTTTTGATATTAGGCTAACGGTTGCGGCAATAATCATTGAAAATAAAATTATGGATAAATGACCACTATCGTTAAGGGACTCTATTATATATGTATCTAAAATCGCAAGGAACCCTTTAAAAACTGCTAAAAAAATTGATGACCCTTTATAATAATAAATAATCCCAGTTCCTATCCATATCCCTGCGAACAAGGCAGAATAAACTTCTCTAATTATCAGGGCTATCATAATTGCTAACAATGGAGGTAGAATGGATAGCCATAGCGGTATTGGATTGACAGGAACGCTATCTCTAAAATTACCAGTACTAACTTTAATTGTTTCTTTCGATGGGAAATTGTATTCTATAATAACACTTCCATCTATTACTTGACCAACGTAAGCCGAATCATTAATTAATACTTTTATATCATTTTGATTAAGCTTCTTACCAAGGCTTAAATCTGTTATTTTTAATTGTAATTCCTGGTTAACTCCCTTTACAACAATATTAGGTAGTACGAGCTTAGTATTTAATTTATTGAGCGATACTGCTTCGTTTCCATAGCTCACCAAGCCCGATAAAAGAAAGATGGCAATGATTAAGCTCTTTATTTGCATTTAACTTATTTGAGGATGTGAAAGTAAGAAAAATGTTCTTCTATTCAGCTATTGTTGAGTAATTTAAGAAGTATGTTTTTGAGTCCTTCCTTTTCTTTCTAAATAATTGTCTTTACTAATAACAGTGTCACTGTTGTAATACCTAGACTAATTAATATAAGACCTTCCCAATAAGGAGTTTGTAAACCCCATAACTTCCACATTTTATGATTAGTTTCTTGTTTGAAGTAACTGTATGAGTATTTGTAAAGTATATAAGTTGTTGTAATGAATATTAAAGTGAATATGAGTAATATTGGTTTCATATTACTTATTTCTTTATGAATATCTTTAGAATGTTGATTTTGAAGTTAATCATCCAGTTCCAAAGAATAAATATTTTGTTCATCTTTTTTTTATTATTTACAGAATGGTTTCCATTTTCAAATTGGTGAAAATTTTCTCCGAATATTTCCCCCAATACTTTTAATGTATGAGGGTTTGGAGTAACTTCGTCTTTTTCTATCCTTTGAATAGTTCTTTCTGATAGTCCAGATTTAATTGATAAATCTTTTTGTGAATATCCTCCTGTTAATCTTAATTCTTTAATCTTATGTCCTATTTTCATATGAACAAATTTAAGATAAAATTTGGGTGTTTGACACGACATTTTCACGACATCTTAACTACATCTAGATAACATTGTCACGACATCTTAAATAATTAATAAGAATCATCTAGATTCATAAATCATTATATCTTTCACAATAGTTTTGAATTTTCTATTGATTCTCTTTTTTCTAATTTTCCCTTTTTTGTAAATAGAGTAGATGTAGTTGTGTCTTAGAATTGAATTCTTTCTTATTCCTCTATATCCTTTTTGATAGAGTACATAACTAATTCTTCTATAACCTAAACCAAGATCATCTTTTAATCTTTTAACTTCATTATAGAGTATCTCTTGGTATCCTGAGTAATGTGAGGTTTTGGTAAGTGTTGATGATTTAAATGAAAGAGTGAATTTTAAAATGAGTGAACCGTACTTCCTAAAACACTCTGTTACACCAAACTTAGATGTATTATTAAACATTAGATAATATTGATTATTTAGTTGCAATTTTCCTTGTGCCAGACTAGTATTATTTTGTATTTGATGACTGATCACTAGTCATTTGCGATACAACATTAGTTAATTCAATAAAATCCGTAGGTGAGAGTTGTTCTGGTCTTTTTGAAAAATATGGATGGTCAGATTGAGAAATGTTTGGTAGAATAGATTTCAATGTATTACGTATAGTCTTTCGTCGTTGATTAAATACCATTTTTACAACTTTAAATAGCAATACTTCGTTACAATCTAACTTAGTTAGATCATTTCTTGTTAACCTAACCACCGCTGATTTCACCTTTGGCGGTGGATAAAATACATTTTCATTTACTGTGAAGCAATATTCAATGTTAAACCAGTTCTGAAGGAGTACACTAAGAATTCCATATGCTTTAGATCCGTGTGGAGATGCAATGCGCTCGGCAACTTCTTTTTGAATCATTCCCACCACCTGAGAAATTTGAGTCCTGTTTTCAATTACTTTAAAAAGTATCTGACTGCTAATATTATATGGAAAATTTCCGATGAGGGAGAATTCTTCTGTTGTTACGTTTCGAATATTCATTTTTAGGAAATTATCCTCATATATATGCAATCTCGGGTCATTGAAGTTGTCTTTCAAATATTCAACCGACTCCGAATCAATTTCTACTAAGCTTAATAATTTTAATTTAGGTATTCTATTTAAAAGTGGCTCGGTTAAAATACCTGTACCAGGTCCTACTTCAACTACATTTTCGAAATTAGCATTAAGACATTCTACAATTTTTTGTGCAATGTTCTGATCCTTGAGGAAATGTTGACCAAGATGTTTTTTCGGTTTGACCATACTAAGTCTTAATAGTCAGAATTTAAAATATAATTTTTATCACCTAATTGTTCATTTTCTTCATTAATTCTATATATTTTCCTAGCCTTGGCTGCAAAAATACTTTCGGGATAATCTGTCATGATAATCAAATATAGCTTTTTAGCCTCTTCCAAATTGTTTGTGGTTCTAAGTAGCTCAGCTCTTTCATACATAGCATTGTCAGTTTTAAAACTCGTGGGGTACAATGATATCAGCAGATTATACACAGAGTCTGCTTCTTTTACATTGCCAAGCTTTACTAATATTTGTGCTTTTTTAAATAATGCATATTCTTTACTTATATAAGCAGATGGATTATTCTCTATCTTGTTTAGCAGAAATAAAGCAGAATCTAATTTTCCTTGATACACATATAAGTCAGCTCCTGCAAACTTTCTAAGTGTAAAACCAAGTGTGTCTTCATCCCTCATCTCACTGATAAAAAGCGATAGGTCTATTGCATCATTTGAAATTAATTTTGATGTTGCTGACTTAAGCACATCAAGTCTTGTTGCTGCCCAGTCAAACTCTCCAGCATAATAAAAGACCTTGGCATTTTTTAGTTTAGCTTCATGTCCTATTGGTTCATTTTTCATTTCCGACTCTACCTGTGAATAAAGTAATGTAGCGTCCCATATTTTATCATCTGCTAATAGTATGTCGGCAAGCACAATTTTTAATTCAGCCTGTTTTTTACTTTTTAAAGAAGGATTCATCAAAGCTATTTCAAGCATCTCTATGGCTTCTTTATATTTCGAAAGTTTAAAGGCAGTTATTTCTGATAATTGCACTATCAAATCAGATGTTATATTATTAATTCCCAATTCATTCACAGCCTCAATTCCTTGCTCTTCCAGATCTTCATAAGTCGACATATCGGTATCTTGATTCTCATCAGCAGACATACAAACTGCAAGGTAATAACCTACCCAGGCATCAGTTGTATATTGGCCATTCACCTTTTTATTCTTGACATAACCATAAGCATTTGCTGCAACCTCATAATTATAATTTGAGTATGCAATATAGGCAAGCTCCATCATATTTTTTTCTGCATTGTCAAACCTCATATCTATCGATCTTGCCTGGCGAAATGCCATGTCAAAATCTTTGGTTTGCATTGAAAACCATAGAAGCATATCAGCAAGTTGTAAATTGTCAGGATTATTCTGAGAGTATTCTAAAAGTTTACTCTTAAGGATGCCTGTTAGGTTACTATTTATGTCCATTTGCATTACCATTCTGAGCTTGCTTTTCACTCGTTGCATGTCTGTTGGAACTAAAATAAGGTGATTAAGGTAACTGTTAATCATAAGGCTATAGTTGCCGCTATACATATATGCATCACCAATCTCAAAACCATAGGAATAATTACTTCCAGACTCCGAAGATGCCTTTTTATATACCTCAACAGCAATATTTGCATATCCTTTTGCCTGAAGGCTGCTGGTTATCTGCATTATTTGATTTCTTTGTGAGGGGAGGTTATCAATCAGTTTATTTAATATTTTTTTTGACTTTTTACCATTTCCACTAAGATCAGCGATGTAAGCCTCATCTATTAAGTACTTAGAATTGGTTGGATTTCTTTTACGATGTTGCCTAACCAATCTGTCTGCTTTTTTATATTCCTTTAGCACATTATAGCAATTAAAAAGATAGTTATAATAGTAATTTGAGGGATTTGCTGTGTATAGCTGCTCATAGAGCTCTAAAGCCTTTTGATATTCTTTCTCACGATAATATTTCATCGCAAGCTGGCCCTTTGAGTTGGGCTTATTCTGTTGTTGCTTTTTTTGTAATACCGGATTTATATTTTGATTGTTCTGTGACATTGCAATATCAGGACAAATTGCAGTCGTAAAAATGAAAAATACTAATGTGCAGATTAAAAAACGCATCAATTATTTAAATGGTTAACTATGATTGTATTCAATGAATCAAATTTAGTAATTTCTGATTCTAATCGCTGGCTATTAAATTGCATTCTTTGAATTATTGATTCGGTTATTCTTTTTTCCTCATCAAAATAATTCTTTAAGCCACGTCCATCAATAATATTCTTTTCTGCATCTATATAAAGATCATGTAACTGGCTAATTGTCTTTCTATAATCCATACGGATAATTTTATCCATTCTGATAATTTGCTTAAAAGATTTATCAAGATGACTGTAAGGCATGGCTATAGATTTTATTGAATCTTTGGCAAGGTCACCAACCTTGTAATAATTTGATTTTATTGTTTTTCTAATGGTTGCAATTTTCAAACTGTCAACATTGGCATATTCTAATCTTTCTATTTTCAACCTATTTATTTGTCGATTTATTTCGATCAGAATTTCCGAATTAGGATTGTTGCATGAATATGATATCATTATCAACCCAATGACAATAATATGAAATAAAAAACGCATAATCAGCTTATTATATCAAACTTTGTATATCCTTGCAGAGCCTGTGGAATACGAATTCCTTCATTTGTTTGGTTATTTTCTAAAAGTGCAGCTACAATTCTTGGAAGTGCTAAAGCACTTCCATTTAATGTATGTGCAAATTGAGATTTACCATCTTTATCTTTGAATCTAAGTTTCATACGGTTGGATTGAAAGCTTTCAAAGTTTGATACAGAACTAACTTCAAGCCATCTTTTTTGTGCTGCCGAATATACTTCAAAATCATATGTTAATGCAGATGTAAAGCTAAGGTCTCCTCCACATAGCCTTACTATTCTGAAAGGCAGCTCAAGTTTTATCAAAAGATCTGCTATTTGATCTTTCATTTCCTCTAGGGTTTCGTATGATTTTTCTGGTGATTGAATTTGAACAATTTCAACTTTATCAAATTGATGCAATCTGTTCAAACCTCTAACGTCTTTACCATAGGAACCAGCTTCTCGCCTAAAGCAATTTGAGTAAGCTACATTTTTTATTGGGAAATCTTCGGATTTAAGAATTACATTTCTGTAAATATTAGTTATTGGAACTTCAGCAGTCGGAATAAGGTATAGGCCATCTTCGTTTATATGATACATTTGTCCTTCTTTGTCAGGAAGTTGGCCAGTTCCATATGCAGAATCGGAATTTATTAATAGAGGAGGCTGATATTCAATGTAACCTTTTTCAATAGCTTCATCAAGAAAGAAGTTTATCAAGGCTCTTTGCAGTCTTGCTCCTTTTCCCTTATAAAAGGGGAATCCTGCTCCAGTAACTTTGCTGCCAAGATCAAAATCTATTATATCATATTCTGAAGCCAACTCCCAATGTGGTTTGGCATTGTTGGGTAAGCTTGGAATATTACCCTCTTCATAAACTAATTCATTATCGGAATCAGATTTTCCAGCTGGAACAGTTTCATGGGGTATATTTGGCAGTTCAACAAGTTTTTCATTTAATAAAATAATATTGTTAGAAAGTGCTTGCTCCAAATCTTTTGCTGCCAACTTTAGTTCTCCGGATCTATTCTTTATTTCTTCTGCTTTTTCTCTTTGACCAGTTTTATATAGAATTCCAATTTCTTTTGCTAATTTGTTAGTTTCTGCCAGAGCCTTGTCAAGTTCTGTTTGTGTTGCCTTTCTTTTAATATCAAGCTCAATTATCTCTTCAATTATATTAGAGGCATCAAAATTTTTAATGGCAAGCCTATCAATTATCTCGGCTTTATTATCGTGAATAAAATTAAGTTCTAGCATTTCTAAAAATTTTGCACAAAGTTACTCCAAATTATATTTCTGTATTTATTATTAAAATAAAAAAACCCGGCAAGTGGAAACAAGCCGGGCTTAAATATTTTTTAAGATTATCGAATTAGATGAAAGTATAACTACTTGCTTTCCTCAGTCATTGGAACCACACTTACGTATGATTTATTATCTCTTCTTTTTCTGAATTCAACGATTCCATCGCATAGTGCAAAAAGGGTATGATCTTTCCCCATTCCAACATTTAATCCAGCATTATGAACAGTGCCTCTTTGACGAATGAGAATATTACCGGCAATTGCACCTTGTCCGCCATAGATCTTAACACCTAATCTTTTACTTTCTGATTCGCGTCCGTTATGGGAGCTACCCATTCCTTTTTTATGTGCCATTTTTTGATTATTTAAGGCCTGCTGAAGCAGACAGGTTAAACAGTAATTTTTTTGATTAAAACTTTGCTTAAATCCGCACGGAAACCGTTTGATTTTTGATAGCCTTTTCTTCTTTTCTTTTTAAATACGACAACTTTATCACCTTTTAGATGAGAAACAATCTGTGCATCAACGCCAGCTCCTTCTACCAATGGAGTTCCAACTTTTACAGCACCTTTATCGTCAACTAACAAAACTTTGTCGAATTTAACTTTATCACCTTCTTTACCTTCAAGTTTGTTAACAAAAACTTCTTGCCCTTGTTCAACTTTAAATTGCTGTCCGGCTATATCAACAACTACATACATGATTTATGTTCTTTAGTTTAATTTCCTAAGAAATTTTGGAGGTGCAAAAATATAAAAAAAAACTAACTATCAAACAAATAGTGCTAATTTTTATTTTATCCCAATTGCTTTTTCTCCCCTTGTCATTTTTTGGAGGTTAACAGTCTTTAAATTGACCAACAAAACTCCTAATATCAATATTAAGAACCAAAAGATATAGATGAGTTTAAATATTTCGTTATCAATTATCCCCCAAATAATTGCTATTACCGGTATCATATAGGTAACAGAGGATGCAAATATAGGACTACTTATTTTTATTAGTTTATTGAAGGCTATAAGCGCAATTCCAGTTCCTAGGATAGCAAGAGTACTTACGTATCCCATTCCAATTAAAACTTTATCTTCATTAATAATTTTGGTTGGTATATCAGAAAATATCAATACATAAAGTAATGTTGGTAGGCCCACATAAAAGAATGTCAATGAAGTGATTGTTAATGAGTCAACCTCTTTCAAATATGATTTTATAAAGTTCACGTTAAAAGCATAACATATTGTAGCAATCATTATTAGGGATGAATATTTAATATTAATTATGAACCCCTTACCACCAGCACTGGCATATATTAGCCCTAAGGCACCTATTAATCCAAGAACTATTCCCAGCATATTGTACCGGTTTACTTTTAATTTAAAAAAAAATAATCCCAACAATAATGTGAACAATGGTGTTAGAGAGTTTAGAATACCTGTTAGTGAACTATTTATTTCTGTTTGTGCAATGGCAAACATGAATGAAGGGATAAAACTACCTATAACACCAGCAATTACTAGATAGTATTTATGTTTCTTATTTACTTTGGAAATACTCTTAAGCGCAATGGGAAGTAGAAACAAAAAAGTGATTGTAATTCTTAATAACCCAACTTCCGATGCTGTAAAATAAAGAAGTGACTTTTTTATCAATATAAATGAGCTACCCCACACGATTGCCAGTGCGATAAGAATTATCCAAGAAATAAGATTATTTCTATTTTGCATTTAAATTTCTCAATTGGCCCGCAAAGCTAGAAAATTATATCAACCTATATTATAATTATCTCTAACTAATAGGTTGATAGTTTAATAGCCAAATTTTAATGTCAATACATTTGGATTAAGTTAATTATTAATTACTTTTGTTTTTCTAACTTCAGAATAGAACCAATTTTTCAAACCCAAGTATAAGCAGGTATATTTTTAGAAATGAGCATAAGATCCAAAGACATTATTTCTGAATTGCGAAATGGTAATAAATCCGTTTTTGAGGAATTATATCGTACCAATTACACTCCCCTTCTTTATTTTTGTATAAAGTATGTTGAGAATATGGATGAGGCAGAAGAGATAGTTCAGGGAGTTTTTGTAAAACTATGGGAAAAGCATTCTGAGATTCAAATAACAACCTCTCTAAAGTCCTATCTGCACAGAGCTGTGCAAAATAGCTCCTTAAATCATCTTAATAGACGTAAAATTTTAGACAAATATGTTTTGTCCAGGGATCCAGATATTAATACTACGTTTCATGATCCACACAAAAACTTGGAAAACGCTGAAATACATCATATAATAATGACGGCAATTTTAGAACTTCCTGAAAAAAGACGAGAAATATTTGAGCTAAGTAGGTTTGAAGGAATGAAGTACAAAAGTATTGCCAAACATTTGTCAATATCAGTAAAAACAGTTGAGAATCAAATGACCCAGGCATTAAAATATTTAAGGATTGTTCTTAAAGATCACATGCCAGCCTTGGTTCTAGCATGCCTGTTATTAAAAAATTTGTTTTAAGGCTTATTAATCATTGTGTAACTACATGATTTGTTGTTAGTAACATTATTGGACCACTATTCTGTCTAACTATTTATATGACTTAGCAAAATTTTAATTTCGACATAGTTAAGGAATAGGGGTAAAATGAATGTCAACTGTCTTATATTAAAGGATATCTACTAGGATTTAGCAATGTACAAAGAACTTGACATAAAACTTTTAGTTTCTTACCTTTCAGGAAATTCTACTGAAAATGAGGTAAGAGATGTTGAGGCATGGATTAACTTATCTAATGACAACAGGACTCTATTTAATGAGTTCAAGCAAATTTGGGAGGTATCAGCATCAAACAACTCTATCGAAAGTGTTGACTTGGATGCCAGGTGGGATGATCTCAAATCTAGATTAAATTTTGGAGGAGATGTCAAAGTTTCCAAAAGATCCACAGTTGAGACATTTTTTATTGTTTCATCAGGCATTGCTGCTTTTATAGCCCTTGTCATTTCTCTATGGGTTGTTATTCCGACTCCAAATAAAGTTAATGATGTTATTATAACAGAATCATCATTTTCCACAGGTAGTTCATACATCTTGCCCGATGGATCAAAATCTTTCCTTAATGTAGGGTCTGAAATAATATACCCCAATCACTTTTCGTCAGATATTAGAAGGGTTGAATTTACCGGAGAAGCATATTTCGACATTGCACATGATCCTAATCATCCATTTCTAATAGAGTCAGGAAATGTTAGAGTTAAAGTCTTGGGCACATCATTTAACCTTACTAATAACCCCGACTCAGATGAGATAACAATTTTCCTTGAAACAGGAAAGGTACTATTCTACTCCGTTGACAAGGAAAGTAACAACATTCTTGATCAGGTGATCTTATTGCCAGGTGAAAAAGGTGTTTACAATAAAGTTGATGGTAGTATTTCAAAATTCAATTTTTCAAGTAATAATTACCTAGCTTGGAAAACAGGCACACTTAACTTCGTTAATGCTCCGCTTGAAGATGTAATCAGTACAATTGAAAATACATTTCAAATAGATGTTAAGAGCAAGTTCAGCCTTGAGAACTTTCATCTCACAGCTCGTTATCAAAACGAAACATCTGAAAGTATTTTGCAGTCCCTGAAAGTTATATATGGTTTTGATTATGTTGTTGATGGAAACAATGTAACAATTAAAAAATAACCCTTATCCCCCTCTTTCGTTCCTCTCAGTGATTGAATCGTCTAAAGTTAGCACGAAATATATTCAGATATTTTTTTTTGTAATTTAGCATTCTGAGAAATTATAAGCTTTCATACTAACTGATGAAAACCCATTTAATCAAAGATCATAATAATGAAAGTATTAATCCAAGATCTGGATTAATGTGGCTGTTATTTATTTTAGTTCAATCATCAGCAATATTTTTGGTAAATCTACAACCAATATATGCACAGTCTATTGATGATGAAACCATTGATATTAATGTTAGTGATGTAAAGTTATCAATGGTTTTAATTACCATTTCTGATCAAACAAACATTAATTTTTCCTATAATTCAGATGAGGCAATTTTTTCAAAACCAATTACCTACTCTGCTTATGAAAAGAACCCATTAATAATTCTAGACGAAATCTTAATTGGTACAGAATATGGTTTTAAAATGATTGGTAATCAAGTGGTAATTTTTAGAAAAGCAAATCAAACCAAAGAAACTCAGAAAAAAGAAGATATAAAATCTGAACCAACCATTACAGTTACAAAGTATATACCCAAATTGATTTATGATACTATTTTTATAACGGATACATTAATAGAAATCAAAAGGGACACGATTCTCATAACGGATTCCATATTTATAGAAAAACAGTTCAAGGATACAACTCAAAATGTAAAAAACAAGGAAATGTCTACGGATTATTCTAACCAGCTGCCAAAAAGAGAAAGCGGATGGGCAGCAGATATTTTCATTGCGCCTATAATTTCAAATTTTTCCCTTGTGCGTAATGATAGGCAATATACTGTGAGAAGCTATTCCTTGGGAGCTGAGATATCTAAAATTTATGGGTCCTGGATGATAAAAGGTGGTATGAAGTTAACAAACTATGATGAAAAATTTAATCATATGTACTCCAATCAAGAAGGGGGATTTTATTCAAAAGATACCATAGATGAATATTACACTGTTAATATGGGTGATACTGCATATTACTACGTTACTGATTCAACATGGAAACCTATAAGCATTAACGATTATAATTATAACATAAATAACAGAATTGGCCTATTAGAGTTCACTTTTTCAGTTACATATGATTTTATTAAAAATGATAAAGTAAGATACTACATTCGAGCCGGTGGTCAATATGGTGTATTGATTTATAGAGAGGGCACTGCTATTCCATATCCAGACCAGTCAGAGGGAGTTGACTTTGCAGACTTAAAATTCAATCAGCAATCTATTTCGTTATTGGGAGGCATCGGATTAAAATATAAATTTATGGAGGAACTTGACTTTAATGGAGAGATCTACTACTTCAATTACATGGATGATATTGTCAAGGATTACCCTCGATCAACAAAAATAAATGGGTTAGGTTTAAAACTTGGCCTCACATACTATTTCTAGGAGTCATTTTTATTCAAAACAGATGCCAATAAATATATCAATAGGGTTAAAAATCATTAAGCTATTAAACAGCTTAGTTTCCTATTTTATTTTAGCAAGCCTATTCACCATGTCAATAAATTCTCAAGCACAGATAGTTAATGTTGGAGGAGTAATTGAGAATGACAGAATCTTCTACAAGGATACAACATATATTGTAGTACAGGATCTAATAATTCCAAAGAATAGGTCTTTAACAATAAGTCCTGGTACCGTTATCAAAATTAACTTTGGCAGAAATATTATAGTAGATAATGGTTCCTTTTATGCAATTGGTAATCAGTCAGATTCTATTTACTTTCTATCAAACTATACTGAACCAAATCAAATATGGAAATGGAATGGCCTACAGATAAAAAACTCTGATTACGAAAACCCTAGCATATTACATTACTTGAAGGTGTTTAATGCAGAAACAGCTATTACTCTTGAAAATTCAATAAATGTTCAGGTAGAAAATACTTTTATAAGTGGAAGTCAGAATGCTGGAATAAATATTATAAATAGTAGTTTCTGCTACATTGTAAATTGTGCCATAAAGAACAATTATAATGGAGTTGAAATTCACACCAGCGATGGGGGTCTTACGGCAAATAATTTAGTTAGTAATTCATTTCTCAAAAATGAAAACCATAACATAAACATTTTCATAGAACAGAATGGCAAGTATGTAAATAATCAGCTGAATGACAATATAATTTCCCAGGGAAATAATGGAATATGGATTGATAATGGTGGAAATACTATTAATTATGGAAATAGTATAACTAAGAATGTAATAATTAATAATGGCGGTGATGTCGGATATGGGTTATTTCTAGCACATGATTCCATAATAGTTTCAAACAATATATTTTGGAATAATAATACGGCCATATTTACTGCTGAAAAAGGAAAATACTGCGGGATAGTAAATAATAGCTTTTATGAAAATAGATGGGCACTTGCAATAGGTGGTGGTTCATTGGGAAATAATATTTTAAACAATACATTCTCGGAAAATATTCAGGAAACTATTTCCATCAAGGAAACGTCCGGTATAAATATTGAAACTAATAATTTGGTTAATAACTCAGGGGAAAATTACATAGTTATAAATAACACTCCGGATAATATATCTATTCCAGGTAACTACTGGGGAACAGACATTGAATCTAAAATTAGTAAATTGATTTATGATCGAAATGATAATCCAGATGTTGGAGATATTGTATTTAAACCCTATCTAGATAGCATTAACAATCGTAATCCAATATCTCCTCCTTACAATGTAATTAAGCAATTGGTTGACAACGTTGTTAGAGTTTCATGGATGCCAAACCCCGAGACGGACTTAAACAATTACTATTTGTATTATGGAAACTATAAGGATTACAAATTTACATCAGATGAAAACATAGGAAAAGATACTTTGGTAAGCGTTTCTGGAGATATATCCATATATGATATAATCGCAGTTACATCGCAGGATACAACCAACCATACTAGTTCATCTCAACTTAATGGCAATGAAAGTCCTTATGCCTTTGCAAGGTTATATCCATTTGCGGGTGACGATACTCTTGTGTGCAAGTATGTGAACTCCATACATTTTGATAGGGGATCAATACCTTTTGATTATGAATCTCTTTTTTGGACGACAAATGGTGATGGCATCTTTGACAGTTATGAGTACATATTTCCAATTTATATTCCAGGTGAGGAGGATATTAATGCCGGAGGTGCTCTAATTACATTAAATGTTATAACTGTTACAGATACAATTTCAGATAGCTTTATGTTAAGAATGATTAATGAACCCATTGCATTTGCTGGAAATGATACAATAATTGTTGCAGATACCAGCATCCTTATTGAGTTTGCACATGCATATAACTTTCAGTCATTGCTCTGGTTAACCTCCGGAGATGGAGTATTTGATAATGATACAATAATTAATCCCACATATACCCCTGGACCTATTGATACTGAAACGGGAAATTTTGTGATAGAATTAATTGTAACTTCGGAATGCGGGTCGACTTCCGACTCAATGTTAGTTGCCATTGAGCCACATTTTTCCATTGAAGGTAGGTTATGGACTTCCAGCAATACTGCATATGATGGAACAATAGTTGCATATAGAAAAGATAATATTAGCACCCGAGCATTTTTAATTGAAACATCACAAGATGACGGTAATTTTAGGTTTCCCAAAGTAATGAGAGGAGGTTATTATGTTTATGCATTGCCAGACACTAATAATATTGATAATCTTGTTCCTGGATACTATGCCCACAAAAGACACTGGGATCAAGCTCATATAATAAACGTAGATGCGAATGTATATGATTTAGATATATTTCTCTCTGCTGTTGACTACGTCTTGCCTGAAGGTGAGGCAACTATATCTGGAAACATGGTGATGCCAGAAAAATCAAATGTAAATGGTGAGTTGTATTGTCAACCATGGTTGTTAGGTAGTAACTTGGAATACTGCATTGGTGGATTATCCAACATCACAGTCTTTTTATTTGATCAAACATATTCAAAGCTAATGGATTATACACTAACTAATGAATTTGGCAATTTTTATTTCAATGATTTACCCTTTGGAAAATATATCATCGATGCAGAAAAAGCCGGATATTACCCTATACCCTCAACTGTAATAACAACTTCTCCAGATAACCCAAATATTTCAGGTATTAAAATTGAGATAGCTGATAAAAATATAGGAGTTGTTCCCAATTCGATTAAATATCAATTAACAGGTAGTTTGGATGTATATCCAAATCCTGCATCAAATAGTATTAAGGTTATTAGTTTCTTAAAAGCTGATGAGGATTATTCAATTAGAATATTTAGTTATAATGGAGTTGAGATGACAAATAAACTCGGATATAACAATAATCAAAATGGAGTTATTTCCATTCAAGTGGAATTACTTCCTTCGGGATTATATTTTGGTAATATCAAATCAAACTCATCTGTTAATTCATTTTATTTCATAATTAGAGATAAGTAATTATTAAAAAGTATAAAACTCTTCAGATTTTTTTATCTTTTAGATTACAATTATTCATCAATAATATTTTTTAATTAGCTATATAACGTGCTACTTATTAAGCGATTAAAATGGTAGTTTTTTTTTTGCGTGATAAGAAGGTATTTTCTCATTAAAGAATTCATTTTTTTTTTCAATAAAAAAGCTTTTATGAGTAGGGGTAACGGGATTTTAAATTGTCTTATATCCTATAACCAAAAGTACAATTAGTATTGACTAAAAATTTACCCTTTTTTTTGATAATTAATAGGGGTAAATAGGATTTTAATTGTCTATATAGTATAATGCGCAATTGTTTTATTACATTTGCGAGTTGTATGTACGATTAAAATTTATTATAAAAATATAATAACAAATATATAAGGGACTTTTAGTCAGTGGATTAAGTCGTTAAAATAAAAGAATTAACATCAGTATATTTATTCTTAAGAATACTGGAGTGGTTGTTTATTTTAAACGAATATTATAAATAAAATAAATTATTAATTAATTAATTTAAATTTTGCGTATGAGAAAAATTACCAATCTTATTATGATGATGATATTCTTATCATCAACGGCATTAGTAGGGCAGTCTGCCTCTAATGCAATCTCAGTTGAGGAAGAGCAGATGATGACCCAAAGAAGGGCTAATCCAAATGCTCAGTCTATGACGATTCCTTTAACTAAACTCAAAGCCAAAGGTCTTACATATGTAGCACCTAATAATGGCAATAGAGCAAGTGGAAATATAAAATTAGAAGTTCAAGTTGACAGTTATGCATCTGAAGCTTCTTACAATGTTTGGGATTATGATGCGGGATCTTATATTTGGTCCTCTGACCAAACATTTAGTTATGGCGGAGAAATAGTAATACACTATTTAGCACTAACAGAAGGAAGTTCTTATGATGTTGATTGTTTTGACACATGGGGTGACGGAGGTATTGCAGGCGACGTATCAAATAGTGATACAGGCTGGCCTATCACATCATGGAGCTCAAATAGTTATACTACATACGGATCATATCCCTTTGTTGCTGGAGATGGTGTTCAGCCTCAACAAGTTGAGACTTTCCCTTACTACGCTGACTTTGAAGGCGGTAGCTTCCCAGCTGAATTTATGATTAGTATGGGTTCTGGTGCAGGTCTATTTGTTAGCAGTGATGCCGGTAGTGGTAGCACTTATGGTGCTCTTTATGAAGGTAATACTTCTTCAGGGTGGGGATCAACTCCTTACTCTTACACACAAGCATATGCTTCAAGTAAATCATCGCATTTTGCTACGATTGATATTACAGTTGTTCCAGATGGTTCAGCAGGTAATTTAATGATGTATTTTGACTTAATGCAAGGATATTCTTTTAATCCTAACTATTCATGGTTCCGTACATTAGTTAATGGTAACCCATTGTATGATTCTAATGGTGACTATTATTGGCAGCCAGCAACTCATAATGATGATTTTGGAATGCTTGAATTTGATTTAAGTGCTTATCAGGGTTCTACCTTTACCCTTACACTGCAAACATCTAATAAATATTATGCAAATTACTATAATGAGGGTGATATAGCATATCTTGATAACTTTGAGTTATCTTACCTTACCATTGGTGATGTTGAAGGTTATGTAATGAACGGTGATGGTTTATCCATAGCTGGAGCTACAGTATGGATGGATGGTTATCAAACTGTTACAACAGATCCAACTGGAGCTTATTCACTATTAAATGTTGCCGGAGAATGGCAAGATGTAAGTGCTTGGAAAGAAGGTTATAATGTAACTACTGATAATATTTATATTACACCAAGTGGTACAACATTACATAACTTTACACTAACTAAGCCTAGTTTAACCATCAATCCATTATTTTTTGATGAAACATTAAACCCTGGAGAGTATTTAACAACCTATTTGGGAATACTTAACACAGGTGACGGTGATGGTATGTGGGAAGCAGAAATTAACTACCCATCTTCTTCAAGTGCTGGTGGTTCTAATCCTGTACCTGCAAATAGCTATGACTGGACTAATATTGACTTAACAGGAGCAAATCTAAGTACTATACCTGGAGGTAATGGTCAGGCCATGAACACCAGAGCAGGATTTGATTGTCCTGATGGCAGCAAATTTGCATATCCTGCAGTTGGTTCAGATAACGGATATACATCAGATGCAACCTCTGGTTGGCAGTGTTTCCAAAGTTTCTCAGGTGCAACTGGTGCCTTTACAAAGGTTACAGCTTATGCAATACACACCAGTGCCCCATCGGGCCCACGTGAATTACTAGTTGAGGTTTATGGCCCAGGTGGTTCACCAGGAACACTAGAAAGTACAACAATAGAATCTGCGGATCCTGTAAACACAGGTGTTCAGGTTATTGGTTATGATACATATGCTTATACAATAGAAATTCCATCATCATCATTGGTAGATGGATGGATTACCGTTCAAGCCACAGCAGGTGGTTCACCAACATTCTATTGGTTAAATACTTATGCAACACCTTCTTACCCAGCCTTACAAGGCACAGGAGCTCTTCCAGCAGGATTGGCTATGTGTTTACATGGTGGTGGTAATACAGGATGGTTAAGCTTGAGTGATTATGATGGAACGGTTGCCGCTAGTGGTGGTAGCCAAAATGTAGGAGTTAACTTTGATGCCGCAGGCACAGAGGCAGGTGATGTTTATACAGCAGAGATTGTTATGACAACAGATCCTGATGTTGGAACATTCAACATACCTGTAACAATGACTATATTTGGAGATCCATTGGATCCAGCAACAGATCTGGAAGCTAATTTGGTTAATATGGTAACTGGTCAGGTTGATTTAAGCTGGCAGTTTTCTTCTACAAACCCAACTTTCCAGTATTTTGCAATTAAGAGAGATGGTATAACAGTTGGAACATCAACAACTACCCTATATTCAGATTTTGCACCTACATTTGGTACTTATTGTTACACAGTAACTCCTGTTTACCAAGAAGGAAACGGAACGCCAGCAGGTCCTGAGTGTATTGATTGGTTGATTCCTGCTTTATGTTGGACACCTACTGCTTTAGAAAACTGGCAATGGCCAGATGTAGAGGAAGATGTAATGCTTACACTAGAGAACTGTGGTGATGGTATGTTAGACTTTACCTTCCCTGATTATGTATCAGGTAAAGGTTTTTCATGTACAATGGAGGTTTGTTTATTTGATTCCTATGGTGACGGCTGGAATGGCGGTACCCTTAGTGTATTTGTAAATGGCAACATTGTATTAGATAATATTACATTGGCAAGTGGTAGTGGTCCTGAATGTTTTGGATTCCCTGCAGAGACTGGTGATGATATTAGTACTGTTTTTACACCAGGTGGTTGGTCATATGAGTGTTCTTATGACTTTTTAGATGGAGATGGTAACGTAATCTATTCAGCGGGTAACGTAAGTATACCAGTTGGAGTAGTTTATGGAACATGTCCACAGCCAAGTTACATAGTAGATGTAGAACCAGCAGCTGGACAAATTCCATCAGGCGGTACATTGGATGTTACGGTTACTTATAGTTCAGCTGGATTCCCAGCGGGCTCATATGATGAGTGGCTTAACATTGAGACCAATGACCCAGCTAGATTATCTGATAGTGTAGCTAACACAATGCATGTTTATATTCCAGGTTCAATTTTTGGACAGGTTACAGATTGTAACACTGGTATTGGCATGGGAGGAGTAACCGTTGAAGCAACAGGAGATCTTGGACCTACTTATTATGCAACAACAGATGGTAGTGGTAACTACATGATGTATGTTGATGCAGATAACTACGGCGTTAAGTTTGAAAAATTAGGTTTTGAAACTGAATTAGGTGTTGCCATTGTTACATCGGGTAATGCTACTGAATTAAACGCTTCAATGTGTGAAACACCATATCCTGTACAATGGGTATTTGCTGATCCAAATCAGGATGATACACAGTGTGAGGTAACATGGACATTGCCAATGGGCCCATATTCAATTGTATATGATGATGGTCAGGCTAATGACTACGTTATATGGAACAGTCCAGGTGGAGCAGTAGGTGTAGACTTTACACCAGCTGGATACCCAGCCACAGTAATAGGCGGTAGCCTTTATGTTGGTGATGGTAGCTTCCCAGGAGGAACAAACTTTTTAGGCACACAAATGGCAATTGGAGTACTTGATGATGATGGTACAAACGGTATGCCAGGAACAATTCTTGACTCAATACCTGTTGATGTAGCTAATTATGGCTGGGTTCACTTTACTGGATTAGGTGCTACTATTAGTGATGGAGATTTCTACATAGTAATGTGGCAGTTAGGTTTGGCTAGTAACTCAGCTCCTGTTGGAGTAGATACTGATCTACCAACTGTATATCGTTCTGTGGTTCATTTACCTGGTGGTAGTGGATGGTCAACATCCCCATACCAAGACTTTATGATTCGCGCGGTTGTTGACGGGCCAAATGCTGGTGTTGTTAGCAGTGCTGTTGGGTCTATGGTTCGTTTACCAAAAGTAACACAAGGACCATTCTTGGCAACAAGTATGCCAACAGGTGTTAGTGGAACTCTAAAGGATGGAGAATTCCTTCCAATGGAAGTAACCAATGCCACACGTGATTTAACAAATTATACAGTTGCAAGAGTTAGCAATTTTGATCCTGATTTAGGACCAGAGACAGGTACATTAACACCTATTGCCAACCCAACAACTGAGATGTATAATGATGCAGCCTTTGGCGCACAGCCAGCAGGTTTTTATGCATATGCAGTTAAAGCTGTTTATGAATCCAATGAATCCATATGGGTTTATTCCAATGTAGTTGGACATTTACTTGCCAATGAATTTATCGTAGAGGTTAGTTTGTGTGATGGTAATGAGCCAAGTGATGCAGAAGTAACAATAATTGGACAGGATTATCCTTATGATTATCATGTTGGATATACAGATGCTGCTGGTATTACTGTATTTGATAGCGTTATAGATGGTTATTATGACTTGTTTGTTAACAAGGTAGGCTATACACAGTATGAGCACTACAATCTTGCAATCTTTGATGATCAGACTTATAGCTTGGTATTAACCGAGAAGGCTTACGCACCGCGTAACTTTATGGTTGATGAGTTATCATCACATGCTACATGGGATGAGCCATTAATTACAGCACTATTTACAGAGACTTTCGAAGATCCTGCATTCCCACCAGCGGGATGGCAATCATTTACTTTAGGACAAGGTTGGTATCGCAGTGATGATGCCGGAACTGGTGCTTGGGCTATTCCAGAAGGTGACGGATTCTACGCAGTTTCAAATGATGATGCAGCTGGTAGTACAAATGATGGAGAAGATGATTATTTAATCACTCCAGAGTTAGATCTTAGAGAAAGTGATGACTTCACATTATATTTCAGCAGTTTCTTTGATGCAGCTTATGGTCAAAGTGCGTATGTTGAATATAGTTATGATGGTGGAGCTACATGGGAAGTATTGTATGCAATGTCACCAACTCCTGGTGCATGGACCGACGTAGATGTTAGCTTAGCTGCTCTATCAGGTTTAACATCATCAAATGTATGGTTAGCATTCCATTCTGACGACAACGGCAACTGGGGTTCTGGTTGGGCAGTTGATAATGTAGCTGTTAAAAACGGACCATCACCAGTATTGGGATACTATGTATACCTTAATGATGCGTTTGTTGGATCAACAGATGCTACCACACGTGAGTGGACATATATGGATTTAGCATATGGTGAAACTTATGAGGGATGTGTACGCGCATTGTACGCATGTGGATTAAGTGATGAAGTATGTTATACATGGACATCAACTTACCTACACCCACCAAGAGAATTGGATGATACTTATGTTTATGGAACCAATGAGGTGCCATTGATGTGGTTACCACCAATGACAGGAACAATTCCAATGACATCAGCTTTTAAAGTTGTTTATGTAGGACCACAGCTTAGTGCAGTAGGACCAAACGTAGAGGCAGCTTCAGAGGTTACTATCATTGAATTTGATAATCCACAAAGTACACGTGACTTTGGTGACTTTCAGTTCGCATTCCCAACAGTTGATAACTCTGGTGAAGCAGGTTGTGAGTCTGATGGAGAATTTGTTTATACATCTCTATGGAATGGATCAACATATTTCAAGTATGATTTAGCAGGAAATATGATAGAATCATTTGGTATTGCCGGAACAAGTGGCGTACGTGATTTGGCGTATGATGGTGAGTTTATGTATGGAGCTGCTGCATCTACAACAGTATATGTAATGGACTTTACAACACAGACACTAGTTACTTCATTTACAGCACCAACAGCAGTTAGAGCTATAGCATACAATCATAATGATATGACATTCTATGGCAACAACTGGGGAACAGACATTGTTACCTTTGATGCTAGTGGAGCTAACCTTGGATCATTTACACCAACTGTAACAAGTATTTATGGATTGGCATATGATGACTATTCAGATCCAGGTAATGAGTACTTGTGGGCATATGATCAAGGTGCTAATAACTTAGTACAATATACTCTACCAGATGGTACAGCAACAGGTTTAACATTAGATGTTGGATCTATTACTGGTGCAACTGCACTTGCAGGTGGAGCATATACAACACCAGCTTTATGGGCACCTGATAAGGTAACCATTGGTGGTAATGCACAAAATGAAACGTTATGGGGCATCGAGCTAGCTGACTACAGTGGCGGCGGCGGTGGCGGCGGAATGATACCTGATGGATTGGTATCATTTAACGTTTACCAAGACGGAGTAAATATTGCCAACGTACCATATGAAGGACAGGCAGTAGATGAGCATGTATATCATGTTGTTAATAATTTGGATCCAGGAACTTACTTATTTGATGTAAGTGCGGTATATGATCTAACCATTTTTGGCTTCCCAGGAGATTTTGGTGAGTCAGCGTGGGAAGGAACAGATACTGTAGAGGTTGTATGGGGATATGATTTACCATTCTTCGAAGGATGGGATCAAGGAACCTTTACCTTCCAACAATGGAGATTCAATGACAATGCTGATAACTGGATGATTAATCCAAATGTTGGAGACCCTGAGCCAAGTGCACAGTTTAATTGGGATCCATTATTGGAGAATGATTATACCTCAACTCTAACAAGTAATCCTATAACAGCGGATCTATTAACAGAAGGTGATATTTGGTTTGATTTTGACTTAATGTTGGATGATAGAAATAGCACTGGTATGGAGATGATGTTAGTTGAAGTATGGAATGGTTCATCATGGAGTACAGTAGCAGAATTTGCGAACAACGGAAGCTTTGGTTGGGAGTCAAGTCACATTGACATTACTAACCACGCCATGGGCGGAGTATTCCAGGTACGTTTTAATGCTGTTGGACAGAATTCATTTGATGTAATCTCATGGTTAGTTGATAATATTTCTATTTACCGTGAGTGTATGCCACCAACAGATCTTATTGGAGGATATGTATGGAATGTTGAAGATGACTTCGGTGCAGAAATTTGTTGGGAAGCTCCATTTATTCCAGGACCTATTTCCGAATGGATCCATTGGGATGATGGTACACCATTTTCAGCGATTGGTTTAACAGACGGAGGAACATTCTCTGTTGCTGCTCGTTGGGATGCTGGTCAGTTATCTGACTATGCAGGTACTTCCATTACAAAGATTCAATATGTTGTAGAGGAAGGTTTCACAGATGTAGAACTTAAGATCTGGGAAGGTACTAGCCTTGTATGGAGTGAGAATGTAACAGCTACATCAGTAGCAGGTATGTGGAATGAGGTTGATTTAACACCATTATCACTTAATGTATCTGATGAGCTATGGGTTGGTTATACCATTACTCATACTGCAGGAACATTCTCAGCTGCTACCGATGGTGGTCCAGCAGTTGCAGGTTATGGCGACATGATTTCATTGGATGGTGTAGTATGGGAATCCATGGCTACTGCTTATGGATTGGATTATAACTGGAATGTACAATTCTATGTAACAGAGGTAAGCTCATCAGCTTCAAGTTCTGTAACATTGGTTGACAATGCAGTATATGACAATGCATCAACATCCTTAAGTCAAGGACCAATAGCAGTTGATCCACAACCGGCTATTACAGAAACTTCACGTGATCTGGACAACTTTATTATCTATCGTATGGAAGAAGGAACTTCAGAATATATTCTATATGACATTGTTAATTATGTAGAGGGTCAATCATCATATTGTTACTTTGATACATATCCAGATGTAGTGGCACAAAAGGGATACTATTACATGGTTACAGCTAGTTACGCGAGCGAAACAGATGCTTGTGAGTCAGCACCAGCTATGGCATTAGAGATTCCTGAGGATGACTTTGTATATGTATTTATAACAGGTATCGATGATCCTAACACAATAGCATTAACTAATTTATATCCAAATCCTGCACAGGATAATGTAACTGTAACATCATCTGTTCCTATGAACAAGTTGACAGTAACAAACTATGTAGGTCAGGTTGTTTATACAGGAGAGATGTTTGATGCGACAAGCGTTGAATTGAATACCAGTAGCTACCAGGCGGGTGTATACTTAGTTAAGATAGATACAGATAACGGAATAGTTACCAAGCAGGTTGTTATTACAAGATAATAACCCTGTGAATGGTTAACTAATAACCGACACATAATAATACTCTTAAAAGAGCTGTTCGTAATGCACGAGCAGCTCTTTTTTTTGATGTTTAGTACTCATTGTTATTAAATAAATGGTAGGAGACATTTAATAATACTATTTTTGGGCTTTGTATAATTATTATGATAACAGTAAATAGTATAACCAAAGAATACGGCGGGACTCCATTGTTTTCCGATATTACATTTAATATAAATCAAAAGGAGAGGATAGGCTTAGCAGGTGTAAATGGAGCCGGTAAATCTACCTTACTAAAAATATTTTCAGGTAGTGTTGATTGTGAAACAGGCAATATAGTTATTCCAAATGGTATTAATGTTGGTTATTTGCCGCAGGAGAAAGTTATAATATCTAAACTTTCTGTTATTGATGAAGCCATGTTAGTTTTTGGGTTTATAAATGATTATAAAAATGAGATTGACGTTATTCATAATAAGCTAGAAAGCGATGAGTATAATAGTATAGAATATGAAAAGCATCTAAATAGATTGGAATATCTTGAGTCTTCATTAAGTGTTTATTCTTCAGATAAGATAGCTGCAAATGCTGAAAAATATTTAATGGGACTGGGGTTTAAACGAGATGACTTGTTCAGATCCATGAAAGAGTTTAGTCAAGGATGGCAAATGAGAGTTGAAATTGCTAAACTTTTGCTACTTAAACCTCAGTTGCTTCTTCTTGATGAGCCTACAAATCATCTAGATATAGAATCAATACAATGGGTTGAAGATTTTTTGCTTAATTATTCAGGAGCTGTTGTTTTAGTTTCCCATGATCGGAAACTTTTAGATAATGTTACAACAAGAACGATAGAAATAAGCAAGGGCAAAATATATGATTATAAAGTTCCCTATAGTGATTATATTATTCAGAGAGAAGAAAGGCAGCATCATCTCCAGTCAACATTTAATAACCAGCAGAGAGATATTAATGAAATCGAAAGGTTTGTAGAAAGGTTTCGATATAAAGCATCTAAAGCTAAACAAGTTCAGTCTCGTGTTAAGTTGCTCGAGAAAATGGATAAAATTGAATTGGATAAGGTAGACAAGCAATCAATTAATTTTTTATTTCCTAAAGCACCTCATAGTGGTAAAGTTACAATTGAAGGGATAGACATATCAAAAAAATATGGTGACAACAAAGTACTTAGTAATATTGATTTTGAAATCATAAGAGGAGAGAAAATTGCTTTCTTAGGTCGAAATGGAGAAGGTAAATCAACTCTTACCAGGATAATCGCCAATGATTTAGATTTTACTGGAACTCTTAAGCTTGGACATCAGGTTGAGCTTTCCTATTTTGCCCAGGATCAAGGGGATAAACTCGATCCTGATTTAACGGTTTTTGAAACATTAGATGATGTAGCAGTTGGTGAAATTCGCAAAAGAATAAAATCTATTTTAGGCGCTTTTTTATTCAGGGGTGATGATGTTGATAAAAAGGTAAAGGTATTATCTGGTGGAGAGAAATCTAGACTAGCTTTGGCTACAATGTTATTAACTCCAAGTAATTTACTTTTACTTGATGAGCCTACTAACCACCTAGATATGAGGTCTAAAGACATACTTAAAAATGCTTTACTACAGTATGAAGGAACTGTTGTTATTGTTAGCCATGATAGAGATTTTTTATCAGGTTTAACAACCAGAATATATGAATTTAAGGATAAGAAAATTGCTGAATTCAGAGGTGACATTGAAGAATTTATTGATAAACGAAAGTTGGCATCTTTGCATGAATTAGAATCAAAACGAATTGTGACTTCACAAGACAAAATTACTTCCTCTAATAGTAAGGTTAGTTGGGAAAATAAAAAGGAATTAGACAAGAAATCAAGAAAGATAAGGACCGAAATAAATAAAATCGAGAAACAAATATCCGATCTAGAAGAAGAATTTAACTTCATTAATGAGAAACTCTCAAATCCTGATAAATTCTCTGAGGAAATAAAATCGGGAGAACTTTACAAAGCACATGATGAAGTTGAGCTTAAATTAAAAGATGCCTATAAGAGCTGGGAATTGAATACAGAACAATTGGATAAAAAATAAATTATTTATTGCGATCTATCATTTTAACCGCTACTTCCATCAACTGAATTTTTCTTTTTGCTGGCAGATTAATCTTATCAAGACTTTTGATACCTAAATTAAAAAAGCCATCTATAACTTCACTTGCTGCTACATCAACGTTGAGTTTAATAAACATATCTTTTATTAAATTTATCTTGGAATTAGATTGTAATTCGGTTGATTTATAATGCTTTAAAAGAATATTACGTTCATTATTGTTAGCTAATTCAAGCGCTTTTATATATAAGAATGTCTTTTTGTTAGAAACAATATCACCACCATTTTTCTTGCCAAATACAATTTCATTGCCAAATGTATCCAATAGATCATCCTTTAGCTGAAACCCCAAACCTATGTTAACACCAAAATCATATAATAGGTCAGCATCACTATTGCTAGCCCCTCCAATTAGAGCTCCTATCTTTAAACTAGCACCAAAAAGGACTCCAGTTTTTAATCGAATCATATTAATATACTCATCAACACTTACACTATTTCTTGTTTCATAGTTTAAATCAAACTGTTGTCCTTCGCATACTTCAATAGCAGTTTGATTAAAAACAGAGAGAATATCTTTCAGAATTACAGTATCTGCCTGTTGGGCATATTGATATGCAAGGGCAAATAGTGTGTCGCCAGAGAGGATGGCAATATTCGAATTCCATTTCTTGAATACAGTTTCTTTACCTCTTCTTATTGGAGCATCATCCATAATGTCATCATGGATAAGAGTGAAATTATGAAATAGCTCAATTGCTATTGATTGGGGTAGTGCTTTTTTAAAATCATTACAAAACAGTTCACAACCCATCAGTGTTGTAACAGGCCTAATTCTTTTCCCTCCAAACCCTAAGGTATATTTTATGGGGTCGTATAGTTCAATGGGTCTATTGTTGTACTGAATTTTATCTAACTGCTCTTCAAAATATAATATTAGATCTTCGTAATTACTCATAAATAGGATTATTCTAATTTATCAGGTCTAATAAGTATTGACCGTAGCCACTTTTAACTAATGGTTCTGCAATCTTTCTTAATTGCTTATCATCAATGAAACCATTGAGATATGCTATTTCTTCTATGCAGCTTATTTTAAGCCCTTGTCTTTCTTGTACAACCTCAACAAATTGAGATGCTTGAGTTAAAGAAGCAAAAGTTCCGGTATCAAGCCATGCCGTTCCACGGCTAAAGACACCAACCTTAAGCTTACCTTCATTTAAATAATATTTGTTTATGTCGGTGATCTCATATTCTCCTCGGTCACTTGGGGATAGATTTTTTGCAATATCAATAACCTTGTTGTCGTAAAAGTATAATCCAGGAACCGCAAAATTAGATTTTGGATTTGAAGGTTTCTCTTCTATGGATTTTGCATTCATATTTTCATCAAATTCAACTACCCCATATCTCTCTGGATCATTAACATGATAAGCAAATACAACTCCTCCGTCTGGATTATTGCTTGATTTGAGTATTTTTCTTAATCCGCTACCATAGAAAATATTATCCCCAAGAATGAGAGCAACCTTGTCATTGCCGATGAATTTTTCGCCAATTACAAAAGCTTGAGCAAGCCCATTGGGGATTTCCTGCACCGCATATTCAAACCTGCACCCAATTTGTGAACCATCACCCAATAGCATTTCAAAATTTGGTAAATCATGTGGAGTGGAAATAATTAATATCTCTCGAATGCCAGCCATCATGAGCACTGACAATGGATAATAAATCATTGGTTTATCGTAAATGGGCATTAATTGTTTGCTAACAGCAATAGTTAGCGGATGAAGTCTTGTGCCGGCACCTCCGGCAAGAATAATTCCTTTCATAACGAATAATTATTATTAACTTTCCTTTGGCTTCATTACTTTTATGACTAGTTTATCCATGTCAATATCTTCTTCTTCATCAAATATTTCAAGATAGGGTTCTCTAAATGATCTTGTAATTATTCTTTTGTCAAGTGATAGTAAAAGTGATGGCAGAACAAAAAGATTGGACAGCAATGCTACAATAAGAGTAAACGATACAAGGTAACCCAAAGCTTCAGTTCCTCCAAATGAGGATAATGTGAATATATAGAACCCAAAAAAGAGAATGATAGCAGAGTAAACCATACTATATCCCGTTTCAACAAGTGCTGCCAGAACAGCAGGTCTTATTTTCCATTCATTATTTCTCAATTGCAGTCTGTATCTACTTAAAAAATGAATCGTATTATCAACACTTATACCCAAAGCAATACTAAATATTAGAATAGTTGATGGTTTTATGGGAATCCCAAAATACCCCATCATTCCAGCCGTTAATATTTGAGGAATTATATTTGGAATTAATGAAATCAAAATCATACGAGCTGATGAGAAAATCAAAGCCATTAAAATTGTAATTATCAATATAGCTAGCATCAAACTCATAAAGAGATTTTTTACCAGATAATTCGTTCCTTTTAAAAATACAACACTTGTTCCTGTGAGACTAACATCAAATTTATTAGGCGGAAAAATTGAATCTATTTTAGGTTTAAGATCACTTAGTATTCTATCTATGTCGTTGGTTCCTATATTTGCCATTTGAGCAGACACGCGTGTAGTTTGTAGGTTGGAATCAACAAATGAACTCAAAACACTTTTCTTTCCAGATGTTATATCAGGCACGTACGATAAGATAAAATTCTTTTCTTGGTTATTTGGTAGTGAATACATTCTTTCTCTTCCTTTGTAGAAGGCCTGTTTGGCAGATTTTACAACTTCAACAACAGATAAAGGTTTTGCAAACTCTGGATATTTTTCTAGTGTGTCTTGCAGCCTATCTATTCTTTTTAATGTGGACAGGCTTAGTATCCCATTTTTTCTTTTTGTGTTGATTGTAATCTCCAAAGGCATAACCCCTTTAAAATTTTTCTCTAGAAAAATCATGTCCTTATATAGCTTTTCTTTCCTCGAAATATCATCAACAATATTACCTGTGGTTTTTAATCGTGTTATTCCATAAACTGCTGCCACAAATGCAATTGATGCCACAATATAAATAATTGTTCTTCGAGTAAGTATTATTTTTGTTACTTCCGTAACAATGGTATTTATAAAACCTTTGTCCAGATGTTGGAAATGCTTCATTTTAGGCACAGGAAAGTAGCTAAAAAGAATAGGAAGTATAAATAGAGATAATAGATACGTAACTAGAATATTTATTGATGCAATTACCCCAAATTCAACCAGTAACTCATTACTTGTAATTATGAATGCAGCAAAACCAGCTGCTGTTGTAGCATTAGTAAGTAAGTTGGCATTGCCAATACGGCTTATCATTCGTGATAATGCCTTTACTTTGTTCCCGTGTAACTTATACTCATTAAGATACTTGTTGAGTAAAAATATTGAGTTTTCTACGCCAATTACAATTAACAATGGAGGTAAAATCCCCGTAAGGATAGTAATCTCATAACCAAACAGAACAATAGTGCCCAAAACCCAAATAACAGCAATTATAACCACTAGCATAGCAAAAAGTACTGCTCTTCCGGATCTGAATAGAAAGAATAATAGAACTGAAGTTATTAATAATGAAAGTAAAACAAAAAGTAATAACTCATCTTGAATTTTTTTTGATGTAACTGTTCTTATGTAAGGTAATCCCGAATACTTTACATCAATATTATATTTTTTACCATAACTGTCTACAGTTTCTCTGATATTAGTAACCAGACCAACCCTTGCCTTTGAATTTAATATTTCCTTATCAAGGGTTATCATCATAAGGCTAACATCAGTCTCTTTATTAAACAATCTGTCGTTGTAAAAGGGAAGCCCATAGATTAGCTTTTTTACACTATCAACTTCAGCTTGATTGGTTAATAAACCCGAAACAACTGGAGTAAACTCGAATTTTTTAAGGCTATCATTTCTAATCAAATTAAATAATCGAGCAACACTTACAACTTCTTGAATGCCTTTAATGTTTAAAACTTCATTACTTAGATTGTACCAGCTATTGAAGTGTTCTACGGTAAATAGTTCAGGATCTTGAATGGCAACGAAAATAACACTTCCATCCTGTCCAAATTGTTTTTTGAACTGTTCATACTTAATATTAATGGAATCCGTAGAAGGAAGCATTCGAGCCATTTCATAGGACATTTTTATTTTGGACCCCATATATGCCATAAAGATGGTGAGGACCCCAATACCTATGAGGATAAATAATCTGTTCCTTAAAATAAACCTAACAAGAAATTGCCACATGAAAACTAGATTTCAAATTAATATTACGAAAATATGATAAAAATTCTAAACTCATTACAATCCAATAACTTGTTGTAATTTTGATTATGAATTTTAGTATAAATTAATTGCAAAAAGCTTACGCAAAAGTAAGTTTTGTTTTTTTATGAAAAAAGGGAAGATACTTTTTATTGATAGTACTCACACTGAGTTAATAATAATGCTTGAGGAGCAGGGATTTATATGTGAATCTTTTTCTAATTTCAGTAGAGATGAATATAAAAAAATTGTATTGGGATATGTGGGTATAGTGATAAGAAGCAAGGTTAAATTAGATGCTGATTTTCTTCAGCATTGTCATAATTTGAGATTTATTGCACGGGTAGGAGCAGGTATGGAGAATATTGATGTTGCCTATGCTGAGAAACGTAATATAATTTGCTTAAATGCTCCAGAAGGTAATAAAGATGCTGTGGGAGAGCAGGCTTTGGGTATGATATTGGCACTGTTCAATAGAATAATAGTTTCAGATAGGGAAGTTAGAGAGGGTAAGTGGATACGTGAAGGAAATAGAGGCATCGAGCTCGGTAATAAAACCGTTGGAATAATAGGTTATGGAAATACAGGTAGTGCTTTTGCAAAAAAACTTGCAGGATTTGGCGTAAAAGTTATTTCATATGATAAATATAAGACAGATTATTCGGATAATTATGTCTTGGAATCAACCATGGAAAAACTATTTGACGAATGTGATATAGTAAGTTTACATACTCCCCTTACTGATGAAACACAGGATCTTGTTAACAATGATTTCCTTGAATCATTTCGCAAAAATATATACATAGTGAATACTTCCAGAGGTAAAATTTTAAATACTGCAGATTTGGTTTCAGCTCTTGATAGAGGCAAAGTAATTGGAGCTTGTCTGGATGTAATTGAATATGAGGGGCTATCATTTGAAGATGTCAATATCCCAAAAGAATTCAAAGAACTAATAAAGAACAACAACGTTATATTAACACCTCATATAGCTGGTTGGACACATGAATCAAATCATAAAATGGCCCTTACAATAGCACGTAAAATAGGAGAACTGGAACTTTAGTATTTGATATTTAATCTCCCTTCAAACTTATAAATGAGTAGTATTAAACATATTATTTTAAATAAGAATTAGAATATTACTTAAATTGTCAACCATTTTGATGTTATATATATTTACAGATAAGAAATAAAAACTTGACAAAATAATTTTTTATCTAATTATAATTTACCAATATCGCAAAGCATTATTAATTAATCTTTTTATAAGAAACACTTATGATTAATAGGATTACAAGTTTACCAGAATATTTAGAGAAGTATCAGGAGAGTATTACAAATCCAGAAGATTTCTGGGCTGATATTGCTAAAGAAAATTTTTGGCGTAAAAAGTGGGATAAAATTCTCGAGTGGCGTTTTGATGGACCAGATGCACCTCAAGTAAAATGGTTTGAGGGAGGTAAGTTAAACATAACTGAGAACATATTTGAAAGAAATATGTTTCAAAGAAAGAATCAGGTTGCAATTATATGGGAACCAAATGATCCCAAAGAAAAAGAAGTACGTCTTACTTATGGTGAGTTATTTGATAAGGTAAAGCAGTTTGCTAACTCTCTCAAGAAGCTTGGAATTGAAAAAGGAGATAGGGTGGCTATTTATCTTCCCATGATACCAGAATTAGCCATTGCAATGCTTGCATGTGCTCGTATCGGAGCAGTACACTCGATTGTTTTTGCAGGTTTTTCTGCCACAGCGCTGGCGGATAGAATTAATGATTCATCATGTAAAATTGTAATTACTTCCGATGGTGCTTATCGCGGAACAAAGTCAATTCCATTAAAAGCTATAGTTGATGAATCATTGGAGAACTGCCCCTCAGTGAAGAATGCAATTGTGTTCAAGAGAACAGGAGAGGACATCAGTTTTATGGAAGAACGAGATATTTGGTGGCATGACCTAATTGAAGGCGTAGGTTCTATTAATGATGCTGAAGTAATGGATTCTGAGGACACACTTTTCATCCTTTATACTTCAGGTTCAACGGGTAAACCAAAGGGGGTTTTACACACAACTGCAGGTTATATGATTTTTTCGGAATATACCTTCAAAAATGTATTTCAATATAATAATGGAGATATCTATTGGTGTACTGCCGATATAGGATGGGTAACTGGTCATTCATATATTGTTTATGGACCGTTGTTAACAGGTGCCACTTCAATTATGTTTGAAGGTGTTCCTACATGGCCTGATGCAGGGAGGTTTTGGGAGATAGTTGATAAATATAAAGTTAATCAATTTTATACAGCTCCCACAGCTATTCGCGCATTGATAGCTCAAGGTAACGAATGGGTTACTAAGCATAATTTAAGCTCGTTAACTGTACTTGGAACCGTTGGAGAGCCCATAAACGAGGAAGCATGGACGTGGTATCATGATATTGTTGGTGGTGGAAGGTGTCCAATTGTTGATACATGGTGGCAAACGGAAACGGGCGGTATAATGATTTCTCCTCTTGCGGGAATTACCCCCACAAAACCATCTTTTGCTACCTTACCTCTGCCCGGAATACAGCCAATACTTGTGAGTCCTGAAGGCGAAGAATTAAAGGGTAATGGTGTGGAAGGAATTCTATGCATAAAATATCCATGGCCAGGAATGCTCAGAACTACTTATGGAGACCATAAACGATGTTTTGAAACATATTTCTCAGCATTCAAGGGGCTATATCTAACAGGCGACGGAGCTAAACGCGATGAAGATGGTTATTATAGAATAATAGGGCGTATTGACGATGTAATAAATGTTTCAGGACATAGAATAGGAACCGCAGAGGTTGAAGATGCAATTAACCAACATCCCAAAGTAAATGAATCAGCAGTTGTTGCATATCCCCATGAAATTAAAGGTTCAGGAATATATGCCTATGTTATTTGTGATAAACTGTCAGAGTCTGAGACCGAATCAATAGAAGATGAAATAAGATCAACCGTAGTAAAACACATTGGACCCATAGCAAAACCTGATCAAATCCAAGTAGTGCCAGGCTTACCTAAAACGAGATCTGGCAAGATTATGCGACGTATTCTTAGAAAAATTGGTGAAGGAGATGCTACAAATCTAGGTGATACTTCTACCTTGCTTGATCCAGGGGTAGTTGAAGAGATTATTGCAGGAGCTAAAGTTGATGTCAAGAGATAATTACATATAATTATGATCATAATAAGGGTGCTTACTCTTAAAATATATTGTATTGTAATTGCAAAAATGTTGGTATTATGGTGGCATCAGCATTGATTACTCAAGATAATATGGCTATGGTATCTGTTATTCGAAATTTTTTTCATTTCAATGTAAATTATAATGACGATACAACAGGTTCTATATTCAAGGATCTGTGGCAACAAAATGCTTTAATATTTACCGGAAATGATAGAGTAAATAGAAATAAAATCTTCATTTAGTTAGTATCTTTGTAAACACAAAAAAGAAGATAAATGAATCAATTACTTGAGTTTGGACTTGGTGATAAACTAAAGGTCAAGGGGAAATTTGGTGGAGTAGGTGTTGTTGGATGTGGTTCCATTGGTCAGGGGATAGTACTGCTTGCAGCTAGAAATGGAATGGAGGTAGTATTCATAGATGTTTCGAGTGCAAGAATAAAAGAAATATTTATTAGTATTGAATCTCAGTTGGACTACGAAATTAGCCACTGGGGTATGACATCATCAGATAAAAGACTGGTATTATCACGTATTAAAGGGTCCACGGATTATAAAGAACTTGGTAGATGTGATATTGTTATTGAAGCCATAGGATCGAGAAAGCAGGGAACTTTGGTTGAACCCAGAAAAGACATTTTTCATAAAATCGAAAGTGTTGTGAATACTGAAACTATTATATCTTCAAACATAAGTACACTGATGATATCAGATTTGGCAGAAATACTTAAAAAACCTGGAAGAGCTGTTGGAATGCATTTCATTGAACCAATCGATAAAACAACAATTGTTGAAGTTGTTAAGGGTGTAAAATCAACAAAGGAAGCTCATGAAAAGGTAATGAGGTTTTGTCAATTATTACGCAAAAAGGGAGTTTGTATAAATGAATCTCCAGGAAATATTAGTACCAGAATGCTAATACCAATAATTAATGAAGCTTGTGAGATACTCATGGAGGGTATAGCAACAATAGATGATATAGACTTAACGATGCGAGAAACTTTTGGCCATAATATTGGACCATTCGAAATGGCAGACAAAATTGGATTAGATAAGATCTTGAAATACATGGAAAATTTATATGCAGAGTATGGTGAATCAAAGTATAAGGCATCACCAGTGATTAAGCGTCTTGTGAGAGCTAATCATTTTGGCAAATATTCAGGTAATGGGTTTTATAATTATGACAATGATAAACCTTTAAGTAATAGTCTAGCAGGCGCAATAGTAAGGTAATAATATGAAGGTACTTGTTTTAAATTGTGGAAGCTCTTCCATCAAATATCAATTATTTGATATGCCCTCAGCTAAAGTTATTGCAAAAGGGTTAGTTGATAAAATAGGACTAAAGGGTAGTGCTATTAAACATAAAAGAGATGATTGTGATAGCACTGTCCTTGATGGAGAAATATTAGATCATCAGCAGGGAATAGAATACTTGCTAGGGATATTAATTAGTAAGAAGTATGGTAGTATAAGCACCCTAAATGATATTCAGGCTGTTGGACATAGAGTTGTTCACGGTGCAGAAGACTTTAGCGGTAGCGTTCTTATTACAGATGAGGTGATAAAGGCACTAGAGGATTCCTCTGAACTTGCACCATTACATAACCCACCTAATCTAAAAGGAATCTTTGCAATGCAACAATTAGTGCCAGATGTTAAACAGGTTGGTGTTTTTGATACGGCATTTCATCAAACAATTCCTGATTATTCCTATCTTTATGCTATACCTTATGTGTTATATGAAAAGTACAAAATTCGACGATATGGTTTTCATGGAACTAGTCATAAATACGTAAGCTTAAGGGCATGTGAGGTTTTAGGTGTTGACATATCTTCTCAGAAAATAATCACATGTCATTTGGGAAATGGATCTTCAGTAGCAGCTATAAAAGATGGAAAATCCATTGATACATCCATGGGAATGACACCTAGTGAAGGATTAATGATGGGTACTCGGACCGGAGATATTGATCCTGGGGCATTACTTTATATTTCAGGAAAAGAAGGCACTAGTCTTGGCTATACCAGTACATTAATAAATAAATTCTCAGGATTGTTGGGCATATCAGGCGTATCATCAGATATGCGAGATATTGAGGAAGCATCAAAAAATGGTAATAAAAGAGCAGAGCTTGCAATTGAAATGTTCGCTTACAGAGTAAAGAAATATATAGGTGCATATGCCGCAGCATTAGGTGGTCTTGATATAATAGTTTTTACGGGCGGTATAGGAGAGCATGATCCGGATATTCGCATTAAAATTTTATCGGGTCTTGATTTTATGGGTATTGATATTGATATGAAGAATGCTTATACAAGAGGTGAGGAGATAAGTATATCTTCAGATAAGTCCAAAGTAAAAATATTAGTTGTGCCAACTGATGAAGAGTTAATGATTGCTAATGATACATATGATTTAGTTTTTTAGCTATTGAAAATGCCTTTAAATTAAGAGTCATAAAGATCAATTTTGTTTAAGAATTAACATAAAAACTTGCCGAAATCATATATTTCTAATCAATATAAATAAAGGATTCAATTTTTTACCTTTGCACCAGGTATTAAGTTGAAAAAATGATGGACAGTTTAAGACATTCGATTAATGATGATTCTATAAAATTAAATTATGTGTCCAAAGTTGATTCTGCCCCTATCCATAAATATGAATCTCTTTTTGATTCACAATCCATAATACTAAATTCAAATACTAGCAAAGACCTAATTAATTCTCAATCTGACTATTTGACCTACGTCATTATTTTTCTAATTGGCTCTGCTGCTTTAATATGGCATTTTATGCCGGACAGGTTTAGAATGATTTTTTCACTTAAAACGGAAAGTCATTATCTGAGGTCTGTTAATGCAAACCCGCTTGTTCAAGGGAATCTTATTACAGGTTTCTTTGCAATAAATTATTTTATATCTCTTGGAATATTTATGTTTCTTTTCCTAGGTGAATTTTTTGAAGATTTGATAGAAGGGCACTCAACTATTGAGATGCTTGGATGGTGTTATTTTATCATTGGTGTATTTTACATATATAGAACAGCATTAATTTATGGTATATCAATAATTTTTAATACAATTAAACTAAGAAAACAGCAAGTAAGGATTGGTCAGAATATTTTATTTATTACCGGTATATTTTTGTTGCCAATAATTCTTTTAAAGTTATATACAGGTTTTGGGGGTCTGCTGATATTTGCGATAGTTATAATAGGTTTATTACAGCTAGTTAGACTAACAAAAACATTTGCCATCGGAAAATCAATTTCAATGTTTAATGCATTACATATTATTTTGTACCTTTGCGCGCTCGATATTGTGCCAGCATTGGTGCTTATCAGAATGTTTGTTAACACCTCCTAAATGTGTTTTGAATTGCGATTTGCAACTCTAAATAATATACAGGAATAAATCGAAGAAGCATTGAAAGTAAAGAATATTTTAGTTTCCCAACCAAAACCTGCTGATATGGATAAGTCACCATATGGTGAATTATCCAGAAGATTTAATATCAATATTGATTTTCATAAATTTATCACAATAGAAGGAATTAATGCTCAGGAATTTAGAAAAGCAAAAGGATCTTTTCACGGACACACTGCAGTAGTTTTAACAAGTCGACATGCAGTTGATCATTTTTTTAGGATGGCAAAGGAAATGCGATTTGAAATACCAGATTCCTTGAAATATTTTTGCATATCTGAGTCTACTGCATATTACCTGCAAAAGTATGTTCAATATAGAAAACGCAAAATTTTCTATGGCAAACAAAATTTTGCTGACCTTATAGATGTTATAAAAAAGCATTCAGAGGAAAATTTTTTAGTTCCTTCCTCGGACATACATAAGCAAACTATGTTTAAATTGCTTGATGAAAATAAAATAGAATATTCAAATGCGGTAATATATAGAACCGTAGCAAGTGATCTTTCAGACATTGACATAGATAAGTATGACATGGTTATTTTCTTTAGCCCTGCAGGTATTAAATCACTTCAAAATAATTTCCCGGATTTCAAACAGGAGGGAAAGCTTATTGCAGCATTTGGTCCTACAACAGCTAAAGCAGTAAAGGAAGCTAAGCTCAAACTAAATATACCCGCCCCAACACAATCGGCACCTTCAATGACAATGGCAATAGATGAATTTCTTACAAAAGAAGCCAAAGAAAGAAGAAGAAACGGAAGAAAATAGATTTAATTACTCCTTATTTTTTGTGTCTATTATTATTGTAACAGGACCTGAGTTCACCAGATTAATGTTCATTTCAGCACCAAATTCTCCGGCTGCCACAGGTTTACCCAAATGATTTCTAAGATCTTTTAAGAACAGTTCATATAAGGGTATGGCATGGTTAGGATGTGCTGCGTTTATATAAGATGGCCTATTTCCCTTTTTTGTTCTAGCATGGAGCGTAAATTGACTTACAACTAATATATCTCCATCTACATCTCTTATGTTAAGGTTCATTATTCCATTTGCATCATTGAATATCCTCAATCCTGATATTTTTTTTGAAAGCCAACTTACATCCTCTATATTATCGTCATTTTCAACACCTAATAATATTAGAAGACCCTCAGATATGCTGGATTTTACTCTGTCTGAAATTTTAACCTGTGCTTGTGTGACTCTTTGAATAACTGCTCTCATGTGTTTATATTTATATGCCGTGCAATTTATTAATTTTGTTTCAAAATATTAAAATGATAAGTCTAAGTGTCAATATAAACAAAATAGCAACAATAAGAAATGCTAGAGGCGGTAACCATCCTGACTTAATCCAAATGGCAAGGGACTGCGAGAAATTTGGAGCAGATGGCATTACTGTTCATCCACGCCCAGACCAACGTCACATTAAATATATGGATATTCCAAGATTAAAAGCTGCAATAAATACTGAATTTAATATAGAAGGAAATCCAACTAAGGAATTTGTGGAAATTGTAATGAATAATAAGCCGAGCCAAGTTACTCTTGTTCCTGATGATCCCGGCCAATTAACTTCTGACCATGGTTGGGACACAATAAAGCATGGTAAGTTCCTTAATGAGATAATTTCTGAGTTCAAAAATGCAGGTATACGAACATCCATTTTTGTTGATCCTATTTTGAAGATGGTTGAAGGAGCAATGGAAATTGGTGCAGATAGAATTGAACTATACACTGAAAATTATGCGTATAACTATAATAAGAATAAGGAAAAGGCCATAGAACCATTTGTTAGTTCAGCCATATTAGCAAAGGAATTGGGATTAGGCTTAAATGCAGGCCATGATCTGAATCTTGAAAATCTGAAATATTTTGGTGACTGCATACCATGGCTCGATGAAGTAAGTATTGGTCATGCTTTGATATGTGATTCGCTATATTTTGGTTTGGAAAACACAATACAGAAGTATTTATTCCAATTACAGTAAATCGAAATTCGTTTCATATAAAGTTAATTTATTGTAGAACATGTAACTAATATTTTCATTTTATTACAATTATGATTTCCAAAAGTAGGAGCTTAATGGATTTGAATAATTCTCATATATTCGTGACAAAATATTATACATGGACAAGAAACAAGTAAAGCAAGCAGAGACACTCTTCCTAATTCTTTCGGCATTATTCATAACATCTCTTGTTACTAGTAACCTTATATTCCAAAAATTCTTCACATGGAATCCATTTGGGTTATATGAATTTGAACTTTCTGTGGGGATAATTGCTTATCCCATAACCTTCCTTATTACGGATGTGGTTTCTGAGATTTTTGGTAGAAAAAGAGCCAATAAAGTTGTAATAGCTGGAGTATTTGCTAGCTTATTCGCATTACTTATTGTAGTTGTATCCACGGAAGCTCCTGCAACTAGCTGGTCTCCCATAAGCGACGGTGTCTTTAAAAAAGTATTTGGATTTACATACATAGCCGTTGGTGCATCATTGGCTGCATATTTGCTTGCTCAGTTTTTGGATGTTCAAATATTTCATTTCTGGAAAAACCTGACAAAAGGTAAACATTTGTGGCTGCGAAATAATTTTTCTACATTTGGTTCACAACTTATTGACACTGCTTCAATATTATTTTTGTTATGTAGCTTTGGTGTTATTGAATGGACCCTCTTTTATGAATTATTAATTAGTGGCTATTTGTTTAAAGTATTATTTGCTTTTTTTGACACACCATTGATATATATATCAGTTTTTTCAATACGAAAATATTTTAACCTTCAAGGGCATGGTGCGGAAATTATTAATCCTGATGATTAGAATAGTAGGTTGTAAACTGGGTACCAAATGGCCACAATAAGTAAAATCGTAAGGAATGGTCTATTTAAATTTTCCCAATGGTAGTTCTTTTTCACAAAAGCTTGATAGCCATGATTTAATGCAGAGAAAAACATAAAAAATAAGAATGTCAGTATAATTGTCAACTCTGCTTTTGGCCCCCAATTTTCAAAATATACGAGTAATGAGATTACGGCATAAGATAGTAATCCAATCCTCGATTGGTAAGCATAGTTACCATCATTAACAAATCCTTTTTCTGCAGCAGATTGTTTCCCAAAAAATAAGCCTTCTATTGCTGATGTTCCTGCTATAGAAACTATCAACCAGGGAGTTAAAATATGTAAAACCGATTCGTAGGGTGTAATGGTATTCATACCAACTTGATATGCCCAAAAAGTCCCAAAAGTTGCTCCTGCAATCCTTATAAATTCTATTATTTTAATTACCATCTTTTATTGATTTTGAATAAAACTCAAATTTAATAAATGTTTTTTAGAGTTACTCACTATTAATTACTAATGATTAATTCAAAGCTCAATTTTATATTTTTGCATAATGAAATTGTTCTACAGAAAATATGGTAATTCAGGAAATCAGCCCATAATTATATTACATGGACTTTTTGGCATATCAGATAACTGGTCAACCTATGCTCGAAGAATTGCTTTAGAGGGGTTCGAAGTTTTCGCTGTTGATCAAAGAAATCATGGCCAGTCGCCCCAAAGCGATAAATTTAATTATTTGGCTTTAACGGATGACATATCTGACTTTATAGATGAACATGAATTAGATGAAGTAATATTATTGGGTCATTCTCTTGGAGGTAAAGTTGCAATGAGATTTGCATTGGAAAACCCGCATCTTATCAGGAAGCTTATCGTAGTAGACATTTCCTTAAAATCGTATGGACCAAGGGATAATCATCGACAGATTATTGAAGCCATGAAATCTGTTGATTTGACCTCAAAATCAAATCGAAGAGAAGTTGATGATGAAATGGCATCTTTAATTCCTGATATAAGAATACGTCAATTTATAATGAAAAACCTGCATCGAAAAAAGAATAATGAATTTGAATGGAGAATATACCTGAAAGGTTTGGAAAATAATATAGATCAAATGTTTGACGCCATTGAGACCACTGAAAAGTATGAAAAACCAACTTTGTTCATAAGAGGTGGCGCTTCTGATTATATTTTGCTAGATGACTTTCCGCAAATAAGGTTTAATTTTCCCAATGCTGATATAGTAACTATTGAAGGGGCATCACACTGGGTTCATGTTGAAGCCATGGAGAAATTTTATCAATTAACTATGGGATTTATGACTGGAACCTCATCATGGAATGATGAAGGGAAAAAAACTGCAGATGAAAAAGATAAGTTACCTTAGAAATCTAACTTAATTCTTCAAGATTTTTCCTGTAAATTCTGTTTGAAACCCCAATGCTAAATTCGTAAAGACCAATCAACGGGAATACTACCAAAATTTGACTAAACATGTCAGGGGGAGTAATAATTGCAGACACAATTAACATTATTACATACATGTATTTTCGGTTCTTTTTCATAAAATCTGGGGTAAGAACGCCAATTTTAGTAAGAAAATATACCAGAATAGGAAGCTCAAATACTAAGCCAACAGCAAATGTCACAGAGACAACTGTATTTATGTATGATGAAAGAGAAATCTGATTATATACGGATTCGCTTACATGATATGTTCCTAAAAAATTTACAGTAAGGGGAACGATTAAAAAATAGCTAAATAGAATACCCATCAAGAATAAAACAGAGCTAATAAATACACCACCACTTGAGTATTTTCTTTCATTATCTTTCATGGCAGGTTTCACAAACTGCCAAATCTCCCATAGAACATAAGGAAATGCCAAAATGAAACCGGAAACAATTGATATGTACATATGCGTAAGAAACTGCCCCGACATTTTTATATTGATAATTTTTAGGCTGAGGTCTTTTATGCAAAGGGCATTAAGAGATAAAAATTTCCCTAGCTCGCAGAGAGCTCTATTTGTTATGAAATCGGATGTACTTGGTGCCAAAATGATGACATCAAAAATAATTCTACGATTTACAAAAGCTATTATTGCGAATATAACTATAGCTATTAAGGACCTCATGATGTGCCATCTCAATTCATCGAGATGATCCCAAAAGGTCATAATTTTTTCTTTCTTGCCTGCGCCCTTCTTATTTTTTATTTTCTCCATATACAAACGAAAGGTCAAAAATAAAAAAAACACCTTCATTTGAAGAATTTTTAGTAATTATGGATAATTATTTGCTACCAAATTCTTTAAACATTGCCTCTTGTATAGGTAGCTAAATGTTATCATACCCTTCGTAGTTTCATAGTAAGAGGGATTAAAAGACATTCGATCATATAGAAATGTGTTTTGACCTTATCAACAACAGTAATTTTTTCATTAATATTTTTATACCAATGTATGAATCACTTCACTTTATAATACTTTATTATTCGGGGAGTCATTATTTTATGTGTTTCTTTTACCTTTGCATACATGATTTATCCAAAAATATTTGAGCAAAAGATAGGGTTTGATTTAATAAAAGATTATCTCCGAAACAATTGTATCAGCGATATGGGTATTAAATTCGTTGACAAGATAAGGTTTAGTTCAAATCCAGAAATCATTAAAAAGTTATTGGATCAATCATTTGAGATGGTTACACTATTAACCACCGGGCCTTCATTTCCAGCTAAGGACTTTTTTGATATGAGGGATAACCTTTCCGAATTAACCACTCCTGGCAGCTATATCGAGCAGGATGTACTTTTTAGTTTAAAGGCATCATTGGAATCAATTGGAAATATTCTCAGTTATTTTGATAATGTTGAAAAGGAAGAATACCCAGAGTTATTAAGTCTTTCTGGCGAAGTTGTATTTCCCTACAATCTTTTTCCGGAGGCTGAAAGGATAATTGATGAAAAAGGAAAAATAAGGGATAAGGCATCTCCGAGATTATCCGAAATAAGAAAATCACTAGTTAACAAACAAAATAAAGTACTTAGTGAAACAAAAAAAGCTTTTGAAAGAGCTAAGAAGTCTGGATATGTCCCTGATAATTCTGAGATAACCATAAGAGGTGGTAGACCTGTAATTCCGCTAAAAGCAAGTGATAAAAGGTCAATAGGTGGTATTATTCATGACGAATCATCATCGGGTCAGACAGTATTTGTTGAAGCTCCTGCTTCTTTTGAAATAAATAATGAAATACGTGAGCTAGAAAATGAGGAGAAAAGAGAAATTATAAAAATTCTGATAGAGTTCACTGATAAATTAAGACCATTTATTCCAGATTTATTTAATGCCTACAGATTTTTAGGGTTGATTGATTTTATTTATGCAAAGGCCAAATTTTCCATTAGCATAAAAGCAAGTAGACCAAATATATCTTCTCATAAGCCTATTATTATTAAAGATGGAGTACATCCTCAGTTATTTCTTACTCTAAGCGATCAAGGAAAAAATGTTGTGCCTCTAAATCTTTTATTGGATGAAAGTCAACGGATAGTAATAATTTCTGGGCCCAATGCTGGTGGTAAATCAATATGTTTGAAAACAACAGGTATATTGCAATATATGCTTCAGTGTGGCCTACTTGTATCCGCTTCACCCGATAGTGTTTTTAGAGTATTTAAAAATATATTTATTGATATCGGTGATGAACAATCACTTGAAAATGATCTGAGTACCTATAGTAGCCACCTGCTAAATATGAAATATTTTCTTAGATATTCTAACTCAGAAACACTTATTTTAATTGATGAGTTTGGCTCCGGTACAGAGCCACAGTTGGGAGGTTCCATTGCAGAGGCTACACTTGAACAACTCAATAAAAAGAACTCTTATGGAATTATTACAACCCACTATACCAATGTGAAATTAGCTGCTGAGAAACTTGAAGGAATTGTGAATGGTGCAATGCTTTTTGATTCAAAGGAGATGCAGCCATTGTACGAACTTCAAATAGGAAAACCAGGAAGTTCCTTTGCCTTTGAAATAGCAAAAAAAATAGGGTTTCCTTCTTATGTTCTTAAAGAAGCAAAGAAAAAGAGTGGAGGAAAACACGTTAGGTTTGATAAACAACTTCAGCAATTGGAAATAGATAAGATCAAGCTTCAAAAGCAACAGCAAAAAGCTAGCTCCTATGATGAAAACCTAAATAAAATGATTGAAGAATATAATGTGCTGATTACTGATTTGGAAAAATCAAAAAAGAAGATAATAAATGAAGCTCAGGAGCAAGCATTAAAGATAATAGAATCATCCAATAAAGCTGTTGAAAATACAATACGTGAAATTAAGGAAGCTGCTGCAGAAAATAAAAAAACAAAAGAGATTAGAAGGGAGCTTGAGAAAAAAAAGGATGAGATAACCAAAGAAAACGACGTAACAATATCTACTACTAAGAAGCCCAAGCTGCCAAAGAAAAAGAAACCAGTTGTGGTTCCGAAAGGTTCAAAACATGAAATTTTGAAAAATGGTGATTGGGTGAATATTGTTAATTCCACTATGGCTGGAGAGGTAATTTCATTAAATGGAAAAGAAGCAGTTATTAACATCAATGATGTAAAAATTACCACAACAATTGAAAAAATACAGAAAACCGATCAACCAGCAAAACCAAACATACGACGTAAATCCTATTCTGATATAGTAAATAACATTAATCAAAAGGCAGCAAACTTTAGTTTAAAACTAGATCTTAGAGGAAAACGTTCCGAGGAAGCCCTATCAGATTTAAGAAGCTACATCGACGAGGCTATTTTATTAAATCAGAATGAAGTAAGCATACTACATGGAAAAGGCTATGGCATACTTCGCGAGCTCATTCGAGAATATCTTGAGACGGTAGATGAAATTCGAGATTTTGGTGATGCACCAATTGATATGGGAGGCTCAGGAATAACCAGAATTTACTTCTAGCAATTCCTCACCTTAATTTAGATATATACTATATTTCTATGGGAAAAATGTAGTAACTTTGCTTTGTAAAACATATGTTCATACATATGAACATATTAATAAAATCAACATTATGAGAAAAATAACTGTACTCATAGTATTGCTATTGCTATTTGGTAGTAGCATTTTAGCTCAACAGCGGACAATAACAGGAACTGTTACTAATGTCTCAGATGGTACTACAATACCTGGAGTTACGGTACTTGCAATAGGTACAACCATAGGGTCAGTTACCGATATAGATGGTATCTACCGAATTCAGATCGATAAATCAGTGACAAAACTGCAATTTACCTTTATTGGAATGAGAACGGAAACCATAGATATTCAAAGTTCCAATGTAATTAATATTAGAATGGAAAAGAGTGATATCGGACTTGATGAAGTTGTTGTTATAGGTTATGGAAGTGTTAAAAAGAAGGATCTAACAGGGGCAGTGGTTTTGGTGGATATGGATGATTTATCAGATATTCCTGTGAGTTCGTTTGATAAAAAAATGCAGGGACGCGTAGCAGGTGTCCAGGTAACATCACTAAGCGGTCAGCCCGGTGGCGCAACATCGATGAAAATCCGTGGATCCAATTCAATTATGTCTGGTACAGAACCTCTTTATGTTATCGATGGTGTACTAATGGAAGGACAGCAGAATTTCTCATGGATAGGAAGTCCTTCAGAAAATGGGTTAAGCTCTATTAACCCCAATGATATTGAATCCATTAACATACTTAAAGATGCATCGGCAACTGCTATTTACGGTGCAAGGGGAGCAAATGGTGTGGTTATCATCACAACAAAAAGAGGAAAAGAGGGTAGTGACAGAATAACCTTTAAGGCCAGTTATGGTATTCAGGAAAAGTCATCCTCAATTGATGTAATGAATGCAAAGCAATTCGCAACATTATATGATGAAGCTGGATACAATGCTAATCCATCAGGATATATGCCGCTTTATCCGAATCCTGACTCTCTTGGTGTGGGTACTGACTGGCAAAAAGAGATTTATCGAAATGCACCAATACAAAACTACCAGCTCTCGTTTTCGGGTGGAGACGAAAAAACTCAGTATTCTCTGAGTGGTAACGTATTTCAGCAGGATGGTATTATTGTAGGATCTGATTTTACCAGATACAGTTTGAGGTTCACATTCGACAGGCAATTGAATAAACGCTTAAAGGTTGGAACATCAGTAGGTTATAATCATACAATAAATAACACCGTTCCGACTGATACTCCTGGAGGATTTTTTCCCGGTGTTGTAAATTCTGCGTTAACCTTTAATCCAGTTCTTCCTATATATGACGAGGAGGGTAATTATACTTTAACGGATCCAAATGCAGATGCATGGCTTGATAATCCAGTTGCCGTAACTAGATTGGTTGATGCAGTTAGTAAGATTGGCAGGTTAATTGGAAACGTATATGCCGAGTATGAGATTATTAAAAATTTGAGATTTAAAACAAGTATTGCAACGGACTTATACAATCAAACTCAGGATATGTATACCCCAAGAACTATATATTCGGGATCCTTTAATGATGGCCAGGCTCGATTTGCTTATACAAGACTTCAAACCATCCTCTATGAGAATACCTTTTCATATAATACAAATATCCAAGGCGTTCATGATATTTCAGCTTTTGCTGGCTTAACATTCCAAAAGAACAACTCAAGAAGTTATATAAATATTTCAACGGGCTTCCCAAATGATATTCTCGGTTATTATGGAATTGAAAATGCTGAAAATATGCCAAATATTTATGCTTCATTTTCTGAGTCTGCAATTGTTTCCTATCTGGGAAGGGTTAATTATAATTTCAATAAGAAGTATCTGTTTACAGTCACGGGTAGGGTAGATGGGTCATCCCGTTTTGGCAGTAATTATAGATATGCTTTCTTCCCATCAGCAGCATTTGCATGGAGGTTGATCGAAGAATCATTTATTTGGCAAACAGGAATTTTTTCTGACCTAAAATTGAGACTGAGTTATGGGATGTCTGGAAATGATAGGTTTTATGATTATGCTTATATAAGCACTATTTCAGGGACATCATATTACTTTAACGGTGGTTATCCTGCTTCAGGTTTTGCACCTATTACTCCAGCCAATGCCAATTTAAGATGGGAGAAAACGGCACAGTTTGATATTGGACTTGACATGGGATTCTTCGACAGCAGAATTGCTATCACTACCGACTATTATTACAAGAAAACCACGGACATGCTTTATAATTCTGAATTGCCATTCACTACCGGCTATTCAAGTTATTTCGAGAATATCGGGAGCATGAAAAATTCTGGATTTGAATTTAATATTCGTACAGCAAATCTTATAAACCGATTTAAGTGGAATACGGATTTCAATATATCGTTTAATGACAACAGAATTCTTGATCTAGGTGGCAAAACACTTTATATTAATAATGATACCTACAAGTTAAAAATAGGGACTTGGTCAATAATAACTCAGGGTGAACAACTTGGAAGTTTTTATGGACTACAGGCAGATGGAATCTGGCAGCTTGATGAAGCTGATCAGGCTGCAGTATATAATGCAGAACCAGGTGATTTTAAATACATAGATCAGAATGACGATGGTAAAATTGATAATAAGGATAGGAAAATAATTGGCCATGCACTTCCAAAATTCTTTTGGGGACTGAATAATTCATTTTCCTATGGTAATATATCTCTTGATATATTTATTCAGGGGCAACATGGTAATGAAATCCTTAACAGTAACAGGTTCGAGCTGGAATCAGGCAATGGTTTGTCAAATGCATCAGTTAATATGCTTGACAGGTGGACACCTGAGAATCCAAGCAATAAATATCCAAGAGCCAATAGAAATACTGATTATCTTCATATGTCAGACAGGTATCTTGAGGATGGTTCATATGTGCGAATTAAAGTTATAACAGTCTCATACAACCTTCCATCCAAATTGATGAAGGCATTGAAGATAAGTGATGCCAGAGTATTTTTAACAGTAGAAAACTTGTTCACATTTACAAATTATTCTGGTTTTGATCCCGAGGTAAGTAGGTTCGCATTTGATAATACCAGAATAGGTTATGACTATGGCGGATATCCAACTGCCAGAACTTATTTAGCTGGAATTGTAGTTAATTTTTAATCTTAAATTATTTAGTCATGAAAGCGATATATTCAATACCACTGATTTTAGTTCTACTTATTGCTATTTCCTGCCAGAAACAACTTGAATTAGAACCCTATAAAATATATTATGATAATTATTATCAAACTGAAGAAGATGCCAACGGTGCCATAAATGCTGTTTATTCTTTATTGACATATGTAAATCAATATAACAGCTATCTATGGTTATTACAGGATGTAGCATCTGATGATTGCATTTCACGTACGACATTGAATGACCCGAATATTCATCAGTTTAACAACTATGATATTGAAACAACGAATACCTATCTTGAAGGTATATGGCAGGGATCATACCTTGGTATCTTCAGGGCAAATATTGTTTTAGAGAAAGTGCCTGATATTGAAATGGACTCGGCAAAAAAATCTCAAATATTGGGGGAGGCACATTTTCTGAGAGGATTGTTTTACTTTAATCTTGTAAGAATCTATGGTGATATTCCTCTGATTATAAAACCTATCAGCCCGGACTTAAATGATGAAGAGAAATATGTATCTAGAACACCTAGTGATGAGGTTTATAATCAGATAGTATCTGACTTCAATGTGGCATCCGAGAAATGTCCCCAATTATATTATTCTGGTGGTGATAAGGGGCGTGCAACAAGTGGTGCATCATTGGCATTTTTGTCAAAGGTTTACCTTACAATGGGAAACTGGGAAAATGCTTACCAGATAGCCAATAAAGTCATGGAATTGGGGGTTTACGCACTATATGATGATTATTCAAGTAACTTCAAGGATATAAACCGTAATGGCAAAGAGTCAGTATTTGCAGCTCAATTTTTTTCAGGAGTGCCAAGCCAGCAAAATCAAATAGTTATTAGTGGTTTACCTAATATCCCAGGTACGTTTTCTGCTGGTGTGGAAATAATGTTGCCAACAGAAGATCTTCTCCAGAGCTTTGAAGAAGGGGACTATAGAAAGGAGGTTACATTTTTTGACCAGTACTGGTTTGATACCTTTTATCCTCATGTATGGAAACACTGGGATCAAGATACTTATGCACCAGATGAAACTGCACAATGCGGATCCAATTTTGCCATAATGCGATACTCAGAGGTTCTTTTAATCTATGCCGAGGCGCTAAATGAATTTTTAGGTCCATCGAGTGAGGCTTATTTAGCAATTAACACTGTTCGCCAGAGAGCACGGAATGGTAATGAAAATGTATTACCTGACCTAGATGGATTATCAAAGGATGAATTCAGAGAGGCTGTATTGCATGAGCGTCGTGTTGAATTTGTTAATGAAGGTATCAGATGGTATGATCTTGTTCGCACCGGGAATTTGATAGAATTTGTCAATAGAGCTAAGAACGAAGCAAACCCGCAGGAATACAATTATGTATTTCCAATTCCACAAAGAGAAATGGATGCAAATTCAAAACTCACCCAGAACCAAGGATATAACTAAAGGCCACTAATTTGAAATCAAACTTTAACAATTACCCTGGAGTAGAAATCCGACCATCCAATGACGAATGCCTGGTTGGTTGGGAAAGTATCGTGTCAAAGTTAAGACATGATATAGAAGGAAAGAAAAAATTCACCATATTAATGGAATGTAACCAAGGTGTTTTGGAGCAGGAAATTGCAGATGAGATAAAAAAAGGACTTCAGCCCGATAATTTCTATTATTCCTCTGATATATTTCTTTCGGAAGGTCGAATAAAGGAATTGACTGCACAGGATGTTACCACAGACAGGGTATTTGGTTATATCACCAGGTTAACTCTTGATAGTTTTATTGATAGCGAGAAGCTTGCCAAAGCAAGAAATGAGATTGAATCCAGAACAGAAGGTCTGACAATAGCATTGGGCTCAGGTGCTTCATATTTAATCGAAAATCCTGATTGCTATATTTACCTTGATATGGCAAGATGGGAAATTCAGATGCGTATGCGTCGTAATGAGGTAAATAATCTAGGAATAATAAATATTGATGAGGGAATCGAATCCAAATATAAGCGTGCATACTTTGTCGATTGGAGAGTACTTGACAGATTCAAAAAGACTCAGTTTAATAGGTGGGATTATGTTCTGGATACTAATAATATGTTAGAACCAAAAATGATAACCGGCAACTTATTCCGTGAAGGAATTAATCTTGCAGCCCACCAGCCATTTAGCCTAGTACCTTATTTTGATGCCGGCCCATGGGGAGGTCAGTGGATGAAAGAGGTTTGTGATCTCGATAAAGAAACAGATAATTATGCATGGTGCTTTAATTGTGTACCGGAAGAAAATAGTTTATACTTAAAATTTGGAAATATAAACTTTGAAACTCCATCAGTAAATGTTGTATACTATAGGCCTGTTGAATTACTAGGTGAAGCTGTATACGGCAGGTTTGGGGATGAATTTCCAATCAGATTTGACTTTCTTGATACCATGGATGGTGGGAATTTAAGTCTTCAAGTACACCCTGTTACTGAGTACATCCAACAAAAATTTGGAATGAACTATACACAGGATGAAAGCTATTACCTTCTTGATGCAGGAGATGATGCTGTGGTTTATCTTGGTTTGAAAGAAGGCATCAATTCGGAGGGCATGATCGATGACCTGAGACACTCCAAGGAGACAGGAGAAAGATTCCCCACTGAAAAATATGTAATGAAATGGCCAGCAAAAAAACATGATCATTTTCTAATTCCGGCTGGAACCGTTCATTGCTCAGGGAAAAATTCAATGGTTCTGGAGATAAGCTCAACACCTTATATTTTTACCTTTAAACTTTGGGACTGGGAGCGTCTGGGAATGGATGGTAAACCTAGGCCAATTAATATTGAACACGGTAAAAATGTAATCAATTGGGAACGAACAGAGAGCTACACTAAGGAAAATCTCATTAACCAAATTGAACCGATTGAATTCGGTGATGGTTGGAAAAGTGAAAAAACAGGTCTGCATGAAAGCGAGTTTATAGAAACACGAAGGCATTGGTTTATCAAACCAGTTATACATAAACAGAAATCTGGAGTTCGGGTCTTTAATGTTATTGAAGGCCGTGAAATAATTGTAAAAAGTCTGGAAAACAATTTTGCTCCTAAGGTTTTTCACTATGCTGAAACATTTATACTCCCGGCCAGCGCAGGAGATATTATTATTGAACCGTATGGAGAATCAAAGGGAAAGGAGTGTGGAACCATACTGGCCTATGTTAGAACAAATAAATAAAAAGTTGACATGAAGAAAAGTACAAATCCTAAAATTTTTATACCAGTAATATTCTCATTTTTTGTAATGGGTTTTGTTGATCTAGTTGGTGTTTCAACCGGGTATGTTAAAAACGATTTCAACCTTTCCGATAAGGTAGCTCAGCTTATACCATTTATGGTTTTTATATGGTTTGCTTTGTTGTCAATTCCCACAGGAATATTTCAAGATAGAAACAGTAAAAAACTTACTGTAAATATTGGAATTATTCTTACCGCAATTGGATTGTTCATTCCTTTTATATACTATACTTTACCAACTTCATTAATTGGCTTTGCATTGCTTGGTATTGGAAATACCATATTACAGGTAAGTGCAAACCCATTGTTGATAGATATTTCATCATCTGATTCAAAGGCTGCAAACCTAAGCCTTTCTCAACTAGTAAAAGCCATTGCATCTATGCTAGGGCCCATGATTACTGCCGGATTGGCCCTATATTTTGATAACTGGAGACTTGTGTTCCCGATTTTTGCTGTTATTTCAGTACTTTCAGCGATTTGGTTGAATTCGATAAAAATTGATGAGTCAAAACCAGAGAAGGAACCGGCAACATTTAAAAGTTCCTTCAAACTACTGAAGAATAAATATATCCTTATTACAGTGCTAGCTATATTTTTTATGGTGGGTTTCGATGTTGCCATGAATACTAATATTGCCACCTTTCTAGTGTCGAAATTTAGTTTAAGTCTTGAAGCTGCAAGTATGGGCATCGTAATTTACTTTGCTTCATTGATGGCAGGACGGTTTATAGGTGCTATACTACTTCGTAAACTTAATATTAAATTGTTCATGGTAATAAGTACCCTTATTGCAATATTGGGCTTAATTGGAATTTTAGTTTCTGAGGATCTGCTCCTGACACAGATATTAATTTTTATTTCCGGTTTGGGGTTTGCCAATGTTTTTCCCATAATGTTTGCACTGATAGTTGAAAAGAAACCAGTTTATGCAAATGAATTATCTAGTCTTATCATTCTGGCAGTTAGTGGTGGTGCTATTATTCCACCAATTATTGGATTACTAGTTGATATGTTCGGAATTATGGCCTCAATATTTGTATTAATTTTCTGTATGCTTTATATTGCATATGCCTCCTATTATGTTATTAAAACCAAGTAATGAAAACAACAATTGACGATAGAATTATACTAACACTGGATGCCGGTGGAACTAACTTTGTCTTTTCTGCTATCCAGTCAAATAAGGAAATAACAAAGCCTTTTAGCTTACCTGCAGAGGCTGATGATCAACATAAGTGTATCAAAAATATAATTGACGGTTTCAGACATATTAATTCTTTCACGGATAATAAGGCAGTGGCAATAAGTTTTGCATTTCCAGGACCAGCAGATTATGAGCTTGGTATACTTGGAAACCTTCCAAACTTCAAAGCTTTTAATGGTAATGTACCGTTGGGTCCCATATTGGAAGATGAGTTCAATCTGCCTGTTTTCATAAATAATGATGGTAATCTTTTTGCATATGGTGAAGCACTTTTAGGATTTCTTCCTTATATAAACGAAAGAATATTTAAAGCGGGAGGGATTAAACAGTTTAAAAATCTTATTGGGCTAACACTTGGAACTGGTTTTGGAGGGGGTATAGTAATCGATAATAATCTTATGGTTGGTGATAATTCCTGTGGTGCTGAGGTTCATAATACAATAAATAAATTTGATACTAACTGGAATGCCGAGGAAAGTATTAGTACAAGAGCTATTCAAAGAATATATTCCAAGGAATCGGGAATTGCATTTTCAGATACACTTATGCCAAAAGATATTGCGGATATTGCCAATGGCAACCTTACGGGTAATAGATTAGGAGCAGTTGAAGCATTTAGACAGTTTGGAGAAGCTTTGGGAAGTTCAATAGCTAATATTGTTACCGTGGTTGATGGTTTGGTGGTCCTGGGAGGGGGACTTACTGCGGCATGGGATCTATTTTCACCCTTTATGTTCAATGAAATTAATAGAAAATACAAACATTTTACCGGATATGAAACCGATAGATTGTCAATCAATTTATTTGATTTAGATGATGAGAGAATATTTAGGGAATTTGCAATCGGAAATATTCAATCCATTGATATCCCCAATACCCGAAAGAGAATTGAGTTTGATGCGCTGCCCAGAATAGGTGTAGGAGTATCTAAAATTGGGGCAAGCCACGCAATAGCTCTTGGTGCTTATTCTTTTGCTCTTCAACAACTAGATAAATAATATTATGAAGAAGTTATTATTGATCACATTTATCCTAGGGATATTTTTTCAGTTATCAGCTCAGAAAAATAGAATAGTACCTGTTGACTATATTGACCCACTAATGGGAACCACATTTGCCAGATGGATGCTTTTTCCAGGTGTTACCATGCCCTTTGGTATGGTTAAACTGTCACCTGACAATCAAAGGAAAGGATGGAAGGCTGGATATGAGTATAAAATAGACAATATTACCGGATTTTCACATCTGCATTCTTGGACAATGGGAGGATTACTTACTATGCCTGCTACTGGCCCTTTAAAAATTATTCCCGGAACGGAAACAAACCCTGATCTGGGATACAGGTCACGATTCAGTCATAGAAATGAAGTAGCCAGAGCTGGTTATTATCAGGTGTTCTTGGAAGATTACAATATAAATGCAGAACTCACTTCCACCACAAGGGCAGGTTTCCAGCGATATACATTTCCAAAAGCTAAAGATGCACGCATTATTATCGACCTAAAAATCTCAACCGAGTATAGCTATGAAATATTTGCTGCAAGAATTACGAAGGTGAGTGATACAGAAATAGAGGGTTATTCAGTACAGCAAAGCCTCAGAGGTGCAAACTATAATGAGTTTATCCTCCATTTTGTTATCAGATTTGATACGCCATTTAAGTCATTCAATGGTTGGGTTCGCGAAGAAATACAAGAGAATACTGATGATATAATTCTAATATATGGAGACGAGGACGTCGGAGCATTTGTAACTTTTGAAACACATGAAGGAGAACAAATTCTTATGCAGTCTGGCGTTTCTCTTGTTAGTGTTGAGCAGGCAAGACTTAATATGGAAACTGAGCTAGATCCCTTTAACTGGAATTTTGATAAGGTGGTAAAATATAACCAGAATACATGGAATAATCTACTGGGAACAATTCAGGTTTCCGGAGGAAGTGAAACAGATACTAAAAAGTTCTATACAAACATGTATAGGGCATATGCTAGTCGCACTATATGGAGCGATGTAAATGGAAAGTATCGTGATATGTATGAAAAGGTTCAGCAACTCAAAGATAGTTCAGATGTTGTTTATGGTGGAGACGCCTTTTGGAATACATTCTGGAATCTGAATCAACTTTGGACACTTCAGCATCCAGAAATTGCAAATAGCTGGGTTCGATCATTACTTGAAATATATGATAAAGGTGGCTGGCTTCCTAAAGGTCCGACCGGAATTGAATATTCAAGTATTATGGTTGCCTCACATGAAATACCTTTAATTGTAAGCGCATTTCAAAAGGGTATTAGAAATTATGATGTTGATAAGGCATATACTGCAATTCGACACAATCAAATGGAGCAGGGTAAACCTCATGCTGGCGGAGGATTGGTTGGCAATCGCCATCTTGAATCCTACATAAAATATGGATTTGTGCCAAATGAGGAAGGCCCGGTTAGCAACACCCTTGAATATGCATATGATGACTGGACAGTTGGTCAGATGGCAAAGGCATTAGGAAATGAATCTGATTTTAAGACATTCACCAAGAGAGCTTTTAATTATAAAAATGTTTTCAATGAAAAAGTGGGTTATGTTTGGATGAAAAATTCAGATGGTAGCTGGAAAGAGGATTTCTCACCTTATGGTCATTCTGTATTCCTTGGGCCGGGTTTTGTTGAAGGAAATGCCTGGCAATACACATGGTTTGTTCCCCATGATCAGAAAGGACTGCTTAATTTACTTGGAAAAGAAACATATATAAGCCGCTTGGAAGAAGGATTTCAAAAATCACTTCCTCACCGATTTAATTCAGAACATCTCAACGAAAATGGTTTAATTGGAGTTGGCATTCTTCCTATTAATCATGGAAATCAGCCAAATATGGAAGCTGCTTATTTATTTAATTATGCCGGTGCACCATGGCTCACTCAAAAGTGGGTTCGTGAAATAATGTATGGGTTTTATGGTGATAGCATTGATGCATGGCCCGGTGATGAGGATCAGGGGCAAATGGGAGCATGGTATGTTATGAGTGCTATGGGCTTATTTGAGATGGATGGCGGTGCATCTATAAATCCAATATATGAAATTGGCAGCCCTATCTTTGAGAAAATAATGATTCAACTTGATTCAAACTATTATTCGGGTGGCACTTTCGTGATAGAAGCTAAAAATGTAAGCAGGGAGAATAAGTATATTCAATGGGCAAAGCTTAATGGTGAAAAGCTTACTAAACCATGGTTTTATCATTCGAAGCTTGTGGGCGGAGGTAAATTAGAACTCAAAATGGGAAATAAACCAAATAAAAAATGGGGAAGTAAACCTGAAGATGCACCACCTTCGATGAGCAGTATATTAACACAGGGTGAGATTAATGAGATAATGGCTTATGATAAATTTGATGAAGATATGGAAGCATGGAACAAAGCCATGCGGGCTTATTACTATCAGAAAAAGGAGCATTTCGAGTTGCTACCTGACACTGAGAATGAGATAATTTTTCTTGGAAATAGTATAACCGATGGTTGTGAATGGGCCGAATTATTCCAAAATCCAAATATTAAAAACCGAGGTATTGGCGGGGATGATACCGACGGTGTATTGGAACGACTTGATGAGATTATTAGCTCTAAACCTTCCAAGATATTTATAATGATTGGAACCAATGATATGGCCTATGGTAAAACTGTGGATTATGTTGTATCCAATTACACAAAGATTATTGATAGTATTGAAATCATATGCCCTGATACCAAAATTTATATTCAAAGTGTGCTACCGGTTGATGATGCCATTCATTACACTCGTAGTACCAGTGATATCATGCAAATTAATACACATTTGGAAAAGCTTTCCGCAGAAAAAAGCATCGAATACATTGAACTATTTTCAATTTTTTCTAATGATGATAATAAACTAAATCCTGACTATAGTTTGGACGGATTACACCTGAATGGTAAAGGATATCAAGTTTGGAAAGAGGCAATTCAAAAATATGTAGAAGAATAAAAAAATGAATATGAAAACCATTGCCATACAAATATTTACTGTTTCAATACTAATTGCATCATGTATTAACAGTAATGAAAAGGAACAACCCAACAACACAAGAAATGTTTTTGTTGATGAGTATTATACCAACTATTTTGCTCGTGATTGTTGTGGAGTAACCGGTGCCGATGGCTTTTATTCAGTAGAGCTTCCCGATAAAAGAACAGTTTGGATTTTTGGAGACTCATTTTTAGGAACTGTTAATCCGGATGGTGGTCGTGATAAAAGATCACCGGTATTTATTAGAAATGCCATGGCAGTCCAGGATGGTGATTCTTTAAAAAGTTTATACAATATTATTGATGGATGGGAATCTTCACTTGTAATACCTCCAGAAGCAGTTAAAGGAACCGAGTTTTCTGAAGATTCTTTGTGGTACTGGCCAGGCGATGGGTTCGTTGAAAATGGTAAACTGATGGTCTTTATGACAGGCTTTTATCAGGCTGATACAGGCAACTGGGGATTTAGATGGACAAATGCAAACATTGCTACTTTTAGTCTGCCTGATCTGGCATTAGAAAAAATCGATCATTTTGATTATCCGGGCGAAGTTGAGATTCACTGGGGTCATGCCGTTTGTGATGATGATCCTGATTTCACATACATCTATGGTGCGGGTGATAAATTTCCGTATGTTGCCCGCGCTCCTAAGGGAAATATATTAGCAGACTGGGAGTTTTATACAGGAGAAAGCTGGGTATTAGATTCAAAACTTGCAAAACCAATGACTGATTTCAAAGGATCAGAGCAATTTAGCGTATTTAAGTATGACAACAAATATGTGATGATTACTCAATCAGGGGATTTTCTGGCAAGTAGTATTTACTCTGTTACATCTGACAATCCCTATACTGGGTGGACCAACAAAAAGGAATTATGGAAACTTCAGCCACTGGTTAAGGAAAAGGATCTTTTCGCATACAATCCGGTGGCACATCCACATCTAATTCATGATAATGAATTGCTTATCTCATATTGTGTGAACAGCTTTAATTTGGATGACTTATTTGAGGATGCTAGTAAATACCGTCCTGTATTTATAAGAGTGAACATGGATAAAATTTTAAATAATTAAATCCATGAAAAATATAATCATTGCATTATTACTGTTGTTTAGTATTATTTTAAACGCTCAGCAACAATTGATAATTAATTCAAGTTATTTGGTTTCTCCTGATACGGTATTGGTTTTTACCCCGGATAATGGTGAGCTTCAGAATGCTTTTCCTGTGGTATATTTACTTCATGGGTGGGCTGGAAATTACCATTATTGGGATGATATTATTGACTGTCAATCATATGCTAATAAATACAATACAATAATTGTTTGCCCCGATGGATTATACGATTCATGGTATATTAATAGCCCGGCAAAGAACGAAAATGACTGGGCAACATTTTTTTCATGGGATCTGGCTCCAGTGATTGCAGAAAATTACAATATTCAGAAAGACAGTATTTTTGTCACAGGATTAAGTATGGGAGGACATGGAGCTTTGTATTTATTTGAAACATTTACCGAGTATTTCAGAAGTGCCGGAAGCCTTAGTGGGTTACTTGATTTAACTGATTGGTCTGAACACTATGGAATCAGCAGGATATTAGGTTTGTCTGATTCAGAAAACCCGGAAGAATTATTAAAAGACTATTCTGTTATCTGGAATATTGAAAAACTTAAAACCTCAGAAAATGGAATAATTGTTAGTTGTGGCACAGAAGATTCTTTCTATAATATCAATATTGCAACTATTGATGTATGTAAAGAAAATGATATTGATGTAAAATTTATTAGTAGCAAAGGATCTCACAACTCCAGTTATTGGCGTTCAGCCATAGATGGCCATTTCGAGTTTTTCTTTAAATAAGAAATTGCTGCCATATTAACATATTAGCGCTGACTAAAGTTACCTTTCACTTTCAATGGTGTAGGTAAAGCTATCTGCACGGTAATAACCAAGGTTATATTCCACTGGCCTGCCGCCTGGATCATAAACAAACCTTTTTCTTATCAGGATTGGCTTATCAGACCCAATTCCCAGAGTATTGCCAATCTCTTCACCTGCAAGTCCGGCACAAATTTCTTCCTTTGATAGTTTTACAATAACTGAATAATCTTTTTCTAGAATTTCATATAAGGGTCTATTGAAGTCTTCATCGCCTGTAAGCCCAATTCGTGGATGGAAATATGATACAAAATAAACAAAGGGATAATTATCGCGTCCACGAAGTCTTTCAAGTTTTAGTATTTTTTTACCTAATGGAATATCAAAGAACATAGATATTTTGTCATCGGATTCTGTCCAGGATATTTTTAAATCAAAATTGATAATTTCAATTCCTGCTCCCCTCATCTCTTGGGAGAAACTCAACCAGTTTTGCGCTCTTGTGTTCACATTACTGTCAGCTACTCTTGTGCCAACACCTTTTTTTCTAACCAACAAACCTTCATATACAAGTTTATTGAAGGCTTGCCGTACAGTATTTCTTGATATACCAAGCTGATTTGCAAGACTCATCTCATTGGGCAGAAATGCACCGTTACGATATTCGGGTTGCTTTATCATTTCCCTTACCAAGGCTTCTACCTGAGCATGCAAGGGCACTAAACTCTTATGATCTATTACAATTTTCATAATATGAAATCAGAGCAAAAATAGATTATTTATGTATGAATCTTCCAAAACTGCTTCCAATATTGATTATATAAAATCCTGTAGCTAAATTTTTAGTCGGAACTTTAATATAATTATCATTGTAGCTAATTCCTGATATTGTATAAACTCCCACTTTTTCACCCCGCGCATTAAATAAAACTGCTTCCTCAAAAGTTACTTCAGTATCTGGTATTTTGACGTACAGTGAATTATCTGATGGATTTGGATAAAGGATTAATTCTGATCTTTCGTTCTGTTCAATTATATCCGATGACGTAAAGGAAGGATGTATTGTTGAATATGGAATTCTGAGGAATCTTGGTCTGTATAATTCAATATTATTGAAGATTTCAAAAAAGTCTCCATTTGAATTGTAAGATACCAGTAACTCATTATTATCATTAAACTGACTATGAGGATAGGCATTGTATGTGAACATATCTTCATATGGGAGAGGGGTGATATAAATAACTTCAAGGTTACTCCACGGCCCGTAAGGCTGGTTTGAAACCATTGAATATATATGTGTCCCCAACCATATCTCCTGGGTAATCATCACAAACTTATCCTGATATTTGAAAACTCCATATTGTTGAGAAACAGGCTGATCAGATATTTTTTTTGATGAAGATGAATTTGATGTCCAGTGATTTCCATCATAAAATTCCCATTCTGATAAAATGTCTCCTGATGGAACTCTAGCTATATGGGGCATTGGAATATTGTAATCAGGACTAACGGGTTTTCTTCCAAAAATATATGTATAGCCATCGTGCTCCAATAACCTGTCACCATACATTACTCCATTTTCTTCAAAGTATGGAAGCTTGACTTGATTAATGTATTCTAATCCTGGATATGAAAGATATATTATCCATGCATTAAGATATTCAAAATTCCAGCCGGGTGTTCCATCCGTTTTGCCAAACTCGGAAAATATTATTTTCAGAGTATCATTTTCTACCATTCCATGTTCTGGCCAAAACCATGTTGAGTCAGGATAGTTTGTAGACACAAAATCCTCAGGTTCACCAAAGCTTCCATTGTAAAGTGCAAACATGATTTCATCCTCTTGAACAATGGCACAGTTTCTAATCATACTTGCTCCTGGAGCGAGCGAACTATCTTCATTTACCGTTCCGATAAAACTATCCCCGAATAACCACAAGGTTCTGTTGTCAGGAAGGTAAATAGAGAACGTTGCATCCCCTGCAACCCAGCCTCCATTCTGGACTCTGATTGACTGATTGAATGCTGTGTCAGGTATTCCCTGTGAACTTCCTTGAATCCACAAGACTAAAAAAAACAAAGCTAAAATTGAAAAGATAAACCTGTTCAAAAGCATATGCATATGAAATCACCAGATTATTAAAAGCTATTTGATAAACAATCTGGCAATTTCAGATTAAAATAGTTACTATTTAACGAGAATCTTATGTGACTTTTCAGACTCTCCGTTTCTAAGGTTTACAAAGTAAATACCCTGGGATAGGTCAGGAATATTGATTCGGGTGCTTTTACTAGTAATTTCCTGATTATAAATTATCTTTCCAGTTATATCATAAATCTCACAAACTATAAGTTCATTCCTGTAGATGTTTATATCAATATTGAAATATTCTGAAGCTGGATTAGGATACAGGGTGATATTTGAAGAAGAAAGAAATTCATCTATCCCTGTATTGTCTATCAGGGTAATTGGAATAGGGTCACTTACATCATCTGCAGGGTTTCTATCCCAATAGTCAATATCACCAATGGAATAACGAAGGAAATAGTTGCCGGGAGTGCTTCCAGTATATATCCTTGGTTCCATATATAAACTATCAAAATATATTAGTGAAGCTTCAGCGCTAGTTGCGGCACCCCACCAGTAATATCCATTCGGAGATGGAATCGAATCCTCAAGAGTTTGGGACCTATCAGCGCTCCAGAGTAATATTCCTGAATTATTGTACTCAGGGTTAGTACAGATAATTGTAAATGGGATACTGTCCCCAACAGTCCAGCTATCAGGAAGCATAACACCAAACAACCCATAATCATGAAGATCAGGATTTGTCCAGTCATTATCTGGATTTCCATCATCATGGGCACTTAGAAATACATCAAAATATGAATTCACGGTTGCATAATCAGGCTGAATTATGGTTTTCCATTCATAACATCCCATAAAAAACAGGAATGAGAAGAGGGTTGCTACAGTTAGGCTTTTAAACATGGAATTTTTTCCAAAGCCATTTTTAAGAGTAAAGTTTTTTTTCATCGCTAGAATCCTTTAGTTTATATATATGTTCATATGTTCATACATAATAAGTAACAAAGGTACAATAATTTTGGTAAGTCGTCAATGATATTTTCAAATGAGAAAGAAATGGGAAAGTAAATATTTTTAATTCATCATTCAATTCAAAAGTAGATGCTGTTATATACTATTTAATTATGTCTTTAAGTTTCAATGTACAATTTTAGTTTTTAATTTGGAACATCATTGTTACTACCTTAATACCAATATAATATCCTAAAAAACGATACGACATTGTGATAATTTTATCGCTAAACGACAATTTATTATTTGCTCTGGATTGGCATCATTAACAACACATTTCCAGTAAGTTAAAAATTTATTTTGTGCTTATGAAGATAAAAAGGCATGATGGTTTGGGATTTTGATATACTTTTGTAAGCCTAGAGATAAGTTATCAACTTGGAAAGAATTCATTTGCATGAAACTTATCTCTTTTTTTGTAACCATAAACAAATTGGTATGGGCATAAAAGAAAAGTCGATTGATCTTAAGAAACGCATGCGAACTGCCTTAAAAGGTGGAGGCGACAAAGCTATTGAAAAGCAAAAAGCCATTGGCAAGTTGACAGCAAGGGAGAGAATAATTGCTTTGCTTGATCCAAAATCATTTCATGAATATGACTTATTTGTGGAACATGCTGCCAAGGATTTTGACATGAACAAAAAGTACCTGCCCGGTGATGGAGTTATTACAGGTACAGGAACAATAAGAGGTAATCCTGTATGTATTTATGCCCAGGATTTTACTGTTGCTGGAGGATCACTGGGTTGGATGCATGCCAAGAAGATTACAAAAATTATGGATCATGCACTTAAGTTAAAGGTGCCCCTTATTGGAATAAATGATTCAGGAGGTGCTCGAATACAAGAAGGTGTAAATTCTCTTGCAGGTTATGGTGAAATATTTTTCCGTAATACCCTTGCCTCAGGTGTAATCCCGCAAATATCTGTTATACTTGGCCCTTGTGCTGGAGGAGCCGTTTATTCTCCTGCTTTAACTGATTTTGTATTTACTGTGGAGAAAATTACCAAGATGTTTATTACAGGTCCAGAAGTAATAAAAACTGTATTGGGTGAAGAAATTACAATGGAAGCGCTTGGTGGTGCTAGAGTGCATTGTGAAGATACAGGAAATGCACATTTTTATGCTGAAAGTGAAGAGGAATGTTTCAGTCAAATTAAGCAATTGGTTAGCTACATACCTTGGAATAATATAACAAAGGCGAAGAAATACCCAAAGAAATCACCAAAATCTAGAAAATTCAAAATCGATGCTGTTATGCCTTCGGATGCAAAGCAGCCGTATGATGTTAGAGATTTAATTAAAGCACTTGCTGATGATTCTGAATTTTTTGAAATTCAGGAATTATTTGCAAAAAACATAGTAATAGGGTTCTCAAGAGTAAATGGGGAAACAGTTGGTATTGTTGCAAACCAACCTTTATTTCTTGCCGGAGTTCTTGATGTTGATTCATCTGACAAGGCCGCAAGATTTGTGCGGTATTGCGACTCTTTTAATATTCCGTTGGTAACATTGGTTGACCTTCCTGGATATCTTCCCGGCGTTGATCAGGAGCATGCAGGTGTTATTCGTCATGGTGCTAAGCTTCTCTATGCATATTCAGAAGCAACTGTTCCAAAAATTACTTTAATAACCCGTAAGGCTTACGGAGGGGGATACATAGCCATGTGCTCACATCACCTTAGAGCGGACTTTGTTTTTGCATGGCCAACAGCTGAAATTGCAGTTATGGGTCCAGAGGGAGCTTCAAATATCATATTTCGTAAAGAAATTATGACGGCTACAGACCCTGATTTGATGCGTAAGGAAAAAGTTGCGGAGTATAAATCTAAATTTGCTAATCCATACGTTGCAGCTGCATACGGATATGTTGATGCTGTTATTGAACCAAATGAAACTCGGAAAATGCTTATCCATGCCCTTGATATCTCAAAGGATAAAAAGATACAATTACCACAAAAAAAGCATGGTGTACCACCATTTTAAAAAAATATCATGGCCAAAGAAGTAAAAAAACCAAGGTATAGCTCCATTGAGATAGGGGGCGTGAAGTATAAAACGTACCTCACGGAGAAATATAAAAGACGGACCAATTATTCAGAACACGAACCTTCCAAAGTTATTGCCTTTATTCCAGGAACAGTAAAAGAAATCTATTTTAAAAATAAGAGAAAGGTAAAGGAAGGTGACATTATATTGATTCTTGATGCAATGAAAATGATGAATAGTGTTGCAGCTCCAATGGATGGAGAATTACGGCTTAAGGCAAAGGCGGGCGATATTGTTTCTAAAAACCAACTCTTATTCGAGATTATATAGTACCTTGATCAAAGATTAAATTTGTTTTCTCAATATAATCTAATACCTCATCACGTCCATCTCCTTTAACGGCTGATGTAACCAAACATGGCGGAACCTCTTCCCATTTTTCAAGCAATTTAATTTTATAATTTTCAATGTTAGTAGTCAGTTGCAAAGGTTTTAATTTATCTGCTTTCGTAAATGTGAGCACAAATGGTATATTAGATATCCCTAGCCAATCAATAAAATCAAGATCGATTTGTTGAGGTTCTATCCTTGAATCAATTAATACGAATAGCGTTAGCATACTTGTTCTATTGAGAATATATTTCCGAATCATTTTCTCCCATTTATGTCTCTCTGTCTTTGATCGTTTAGCATACCCATAGCCAGGTAAATCCACCAAGTACCATGACTTATTTACAATGAAATGATTTATTAAAATTGTCTTACCAGGTGTTGAAGAAATTTTAGCAAGTTTTTTCCGAAATGTCAGCATATTTATAAGCGATGATTTACCTACATTGGATCTGCCAATAAATGCATATTCAGGTTTGTCAGGCTTTGGGCACTGCTTTATATCAGTTGAGCTAATTACAAATTCTGCCTGATTTATTTTCATTGGAAAAATTAATTAGATTTATTGTAAGTGGTTATATGCCTATCTTTCTTTATGGGAAATATATCATCTACAGTTATTAATATACCGGTTTCTTCTACATCTCCAAAATGATCATTAACTGCGGTCCCAAATGTTTTCATTGTTGAGGATAGATTCATATATGCATTGATAAGCGGAGGGACATTTTCTCCAAGCTTTCTTACCTTTTGGATGAGGATCTTGTAATCTTCATCATAATTCCAACCTGTGAATATGCTGTTTAGCACCTTGTCTGATGTGTCTCTCTTTAGAGCAACAATTGGAAATATGAGCTTATCTGGATCAGGGAAATATTTCTGCAGAAAGAACAGTATTATGTCTCTTGCCAGTTTATCAAAATGTGTGTACATGGTTACTTTCCCAAATAAATATTTTAAATCAGGATTTTCTATTAATACTGCCCCTAGGCCATCCCATAGGTTGTCTAATGCATACATTCCACGTCTTAGGTTAAATGTAGGCTGATAGAGTGGTTGCACAAAAGATCTTCCGAGCTCTATGGTATAAGGAAAATAATCGGTTATGAATTGATTGGAATATTTAAATAATCTAGAAGTTGGCGATAATACCTCACCCTTGGCAGTAACTTCTAATTCATTGCATCTATTATATCGGTAACCTCCAATTATTTCTTTCTCTTTGGGATCCCAAAGTACTAGTTGCTTAAATGAATTATTTCCTAAATCATAAGAGTCCAAGTCAATATCTTTTCCTGTTCCTCCACCAGCATCTCGAAATGTAACTTCCCTTAATCTTCCAATTTCGCGCACCACATTGGGGGAGTCAATGTCGCTAACAATATAAATTTCATTATTACCATTATTAGTATCACGGAGGAAAGTGTCCTTATTAAGTTCCCTTTTAAGTAATACTTTATCTATTGGAGGAATGATAGTTTTCATTATTGTAGTTTGAGTTACAAATATACTTACTCTAAATATTTTTTGGTACTTCGAATGGCATTGAATATCCTTTTACAACCTTGTATGAATATTCTCGGATTAGTTCAGCCCACTGTCTCATTGTAAACCTATTATCAAAAATTTTATATGATATTGGAGGTCCAAAGGTAATTTTAAGAGTTTTATTTTCTTGTTTAAACAATTCATCAACCAAAAAGAACATCTCAATATTTGCCTTAATACCTATGCTTTTTCTTATGTTCGATAAGTTATAAAAAAAATTTGAATTTTTTCCATCGATGTGAGTAGGAATTATATCGCGTTTATATTTTATGGCTTTTGTTATAAATGTGGGACGCCAAAAAAGATCCTCTATGGTGCCTGCGTTTTTCCTAGATACAAGCCCAAAGGGAAAGTAGCATATAATGCTATCTGATGCAAAAGTTTTATCTACAACTTTTACATTGGATGAGTTTCCACCATGTTTGTTTATTGGCATAAATAGTGGCCTAAGGTTTGTAATATTCATAAGAATATCATTTACTGGAAAAAGAATGTCACCCCGTACTTTTGAAACAGCTACCATTAAAGCCATACCATCAAGTCCCCCCAGTGGATGATTTGAGGCTATAACAGCTCGACCTTTTTTTGGAATATTTTCCAAACCATTCAAATCAAGCTTAGTGTTCATCTCTCCTAATATACCTTCAATAAAATCAATACCAATCTTATCCTTATGATTATCCATATATTTATTAAGCTTATCCTGATGGACTATTCGCTTTATATAATTCACAATAAAAATTGGTAAAATCCTTTTTAGGGTAGGACTTTTATCAGTAATTACTTTCTCAATGTCCAAATATAGTTTGGTATTTTTCTTTGACTCTGTCATCCGAAGATTCTAAAATAATTGTACAAATTTAAACAAACTATAGCTCTATTTGTGTTAATCGTGTTTCCATTGCTCATGGATAGCTATATATGTTTATTAATACCGGTATAAATGAAAAAACCCCGTCTGATAAACAGATCGGGGTTATTTAAATTATTGTACTTGTATTTTTACTGAATTCCTAACTTTGTCTTAACCAGAGGAATAATGTTATCTCCTGTTTCATAAAATACAAGAGCTCCAGTTCCCACATCAAAAATGTAATTGTAACCATTTTCTCTGGCAACTTCAGTAATTGCAACTTTAACCTTGTCAATTAGTGGATTGAACAATTCAGCTTGTTTAGCTCCCAGATCTTGATCAGCTGATTGCTGAAAGGCTTGAATGCGAGCTTGCAAATCCGTAATCTCTTTTTCCTTAGTTTGACGAATTAAATCAGACATTGTGTTATAATTCTCCTGATAATCTGTTACCTTGGTTTGATATTCCATTCCCATTGTTGACATTTGTTCGTCAAGATAGTCAGCATAGGCTTTTAACTCATTCTGTAACGAGTCTGTTTCCGGCATTAGAGCTAATATTTCATTTGAATCAATATATCCAAATTTAGCTCCTGTTTGGGCTGAAGCAAAACCTGTAATCATTATAATAAGAGATAATACCGCAATTACTTTTTTAAGTGATTTCATTTTTTAATTGTTTTTAAAATTCTGTTTTTTCGGCCTTTACTTGACTAAAATATTTTCTTTATTTTGTTAATGAGGTACATTGAAACCTCAAATCAGGGTTGCAAACTTACACAAAAAAGAGTAATAATCAACCATTTAAAAATATGGATTGACAATATTAAGATTTATTAACAAATTGATTTTATAACCGTTCCGAACTAGAGATTATTTTTGTTCCAACTAAGGTATAACTTAATTATTCTGACCCCTATTGTCTCTTTTAACGGTTTGCATAACATTACCAACTTCATCAAGAACGTCGTCACTAATATCATATTTTGGGTTTCCGTAAAGTAATGTCATTCCTCCAGCCTTATCAAATACGAAGGAATAATTACTTGATGATGCAATTGATTCAATTGCATTATAAACCTTCTCTTGGATTGGCTGAATTAACTCCTGACGTTTCTTAAAAAGATCTCCCTCCTTACCAAAGTATTGCTGCTGTAAATCTTTAACTTCCTTCTCCTTATCTATTATTTCTTCTTCTCGTTTGCGCTTAATATCTTCAGGGAGAAGTACTGCTTCGGCCTGATATTTCTGATACATTTCGCTAACTTTACCATAATTATCCTCGATTTCTTTTTGCCATTTTTTTGAATATTCGTCAAGTTCGTCTTGGGCATCTTGAAACTCAGGGATATTATCTAAAATGTATTGAGTGTCAACATAAGCATACTTTTGCTGTTGAGCTTTTGCTGTATAGGCAGTTAACATAAGTGTCGCAGTAAGTATGCTGAAAACAGATTTTAATAATAAATTTTTCATGGTGTTCAATATTATATTCGATTAAAACATATCAAAAATGTTGCCAAAATTAATCCAGAGATTGATTAAGTGAGAAATGGAAATGACTTCCGTTTGCACTTGGAATACCATATATAGGATCAAATCCATATGCCCAATCAAGACCAAGCATACCAAACATCGGTAGAAATACTCTAACACCAAATCCTGCAGATCTTTTCATATCAAATGGATCAAATCCTTGGGAACCCAACCAAGAGTTACCTGCCTCCACAAATGTTAAAGCATATATTGTTGAACTCGGATTAAGGGATAATGGGTATCGTAATTCAAGCGTGTATCTTGTGAAAACAGTACCTCCAATATTTTTATTTTGATAGTAATATGGAGTAATTGATTCATTGGTATAGCCTCTCATACTTATAATCTCTCTTCCATCAAAGTTATTGGCTCCGGATAGACCATCACCTCCAAGATAAAACCTCTCAAATGGGGTTACTCCTAAATCACTATTGTAATAACCTAGGTATCCAAATCTGAATTTTGTTGCCAAGACAAGTTTCTCCATCAATTCAAAATACCAATATGCTTTAAACTTCCATTTATGATATTCAATCCACTTATATTTTTCATTATCACCAATTTGGCTATAGTCTTTGTTGGGACTAAATAATGAATAGGGTGGTGTTAATTCAAGTCCAAGTGAAATATCTGAACCACGTCGAGGATAAATTGGTTGATCAATGGAATTTCTGCCAAGGATTATTTCATAATTAAAGTTATTATAAGTACCATTACCATCCCCAATATAAAATATGGTAGCATAATTATCTAATTTATAAAGCTGAAGGTTTACACCCTGATAAAGAGTGAAAAAGTCATCTGGCCATGTTAGTCTTTTACCAATTCCTATTGTTATACCATCAATAACAAATGAAGATCTTAATGTGTCGTACGTTGGCAAACCATTAGAGAATATTGAATGATAATAGGATATGGTTAGGGCATTTGGCTTTTTACCACCTAGCCATGGTTCCGTGAAAGAAACACTCCAGCTCAGATAGTCTTTACCATATGTCTGAAATCTTAGAGAAAGCTTCTGCCCATCACCAGATGGAATTGGTCGCCATGCATCACCTTTAAATATATTCTTAACAGAAAAGTTGTTAAAACTAAGGCCTAATGTTCCTATGATTCTTCCATAACCCCATCCACCAGACAATTCAATTTGATCAGCAGATGTTTCTTCAACTTCATATTCTATATCCACAGTTCCATTGGCGGGATCAGGATTAATATTTGGAGTGATTGATTCTGGATCAAAGTATCTCAAGTTTGCTAGCTCTCGTGTGGTTCTTATTACATCCTCTCTACTGAATAGCTGTCCAGGACGAGTTCTTAGCTCACGTATTACAACATGATCGTTTGTTTTGGTATTTCCTTTTACTGATACATTTCTTATTCTAGCTTGTTTTCCTTCAAATATCCTTATTTCAAGGTCAATGCTATCATTACCTACATATGTTTCAACGGGTGTTGCATTGAAAAATAGATATCCATTATTCATGTAGAGTGAACTTACATCAAATCCAGAAGGGTTGTAATTTAGGTTTGTTTCTAACAACTCTAAATTGTAAACGTCACCAGGTAATATGCCCAGAACCGAACTTAAAAATAGAGAGTTATATACCTTATTTCCAACCCATGTTATATTTCGGAAATAATATTTGCTTCCCTCATCTATATAGATATCAATACCAATATTTTCGTTATCGATTATATAAACTGAGTCTTTAACTATTTGTGCATCGCGATAACCTTTTTTATTGTACTTGGCTATAATATTATTTAAGTCTTCCTTGTAGTTTGATTTAATATATTTAGATCCCTTGAAGAGATTTACCTTAAAATGTTGTTTGAAATAACTAACAAATTCATTTCCAAGTTCTTTAAATTTAAGAGTTATAACATCAGTGGCAACATCAATTACAAAAGGACCTAAGTCTTTTAGAGGTGTAAATGTCCCCCTTGCTTTGGTTTCTCTCATGCTTGATTTGATTGCATCTGCTGATAATTCGGTTACACCGTAAATATTAATTTCTTTTATTTTGACCTTTTTATTTTTTTTAATGTCTATGGTAAGGTCAATGAAGTTAATATCTCTCTTATCTGTTTTTTCCGTTATGGTTATCTCACTATTGAGGAAACCTTTATCAGCATAAAAATCTTCTATGATGTTTTTAGTTCTGATGAGTAGATGATCTGTTACGACATCACCCCTGCTTAAATTTATTTTTTCCCTAATATCATCAGCTTCTGTTTTTCTAATACCATTGAATGAAAATTTACTCAACCTTGGTCTTTCATGAAGAATAATTTTCAAGAAAATTTTGTTTGCTTTTATGTCTGATGCTACAATGCTAATGTTATCAAATAGACCTTGGTCCCAAAGTCTACGTATGGCTCCTGTTATAGCATCTCCTGGTACTTTGATTTTTTCACCAACCTCTAGGTTTGAAAGCATAATTATCACGTTTTCATCTAGATATTCAACTCCTTCAACTTCAATATCACCAATAATATAATCCGTTGGTGCTTCGTAATTAATTCTGGATAAATCATTACCAATGCTAATCTGAGCCTCCGATAAAAATACAGACAGCAAAAAGCTCAGAATAAATGTTAGTTTTAATATTTTATTTCCCACGTCACTTATCATATAATAAATCAGCTTTGTAATTGGTCACTTGTCATACCAAACCTTCGCTCTCGACTCTGATAATGAACAATTGCATTGTATAATTCTTCTTTTCTAAAATCTGGCCAAAGTAAATCAGTAAAATAAAGTTCTGAATAAGCAATCTGCCATAAAAGGTAATTACTAATTCTGTGTTCTCCACTTGTACGTATTAATAGTTCTGGATCTGGCATTGGGAATGTTGACAAAAATGAATTAAATACTTCGTCATTAATATCGTCAATTCTAAGTTCTTTTTTTACAACTTTTTCAGAAATACTTTTGACAGCATTCAAGATCTCCCATCTTGAACTATAACTAATGGCAAGAGTTAGCACCATTTTGTCATTGTCCTTGGTTTTTTCCATGGTTTCAGCTAATCTGTTATAGTTCTCACCGGGAAGTGCTTTTAAATCGCCAATGGCATTTAACCGTATTTTGTTTTTATTCAAAGTGGATAACTCTTTGATTATAGTTTCAACAAAGAGAGTCATGAGAGCATCCACCTCATCCTTAGGTCTGTTCCAATTTTCTGTGGAAAAGGTATAAAGAGTCAGATATTTGATGCCTAGTTCTGCAGCAGCTTCAGCAACCTCTCTCACAGATTCAACTCCTTCATGATGTCCATTAACCCGATCTAAGCCGTTTTTAATAGCCCACCTTCCATTCCCATCCATAATAACAGCAATGTGCTCTGGAAGCTTGTTTATATCTATTTTATCCTTGTTGCTCATCATTAAAAACTACTTATTTCCAGCTTGTGCTATTACAACGCTTATTGCTTCTTAGATCAAATTTATAAGTGACAGTAACTCCTGTGATGTTATACCAGTCGTTATTGTTGTCATTTCCTCTTTGCATATATGCGTCATGGCTCATTGTTGGATCACTTAGTATTTCATCTGAAATATCAGGATTTATATTTTGACCTTCGAGATAAAAAGTAGTGCTAATATCATCAATGTAATCAGTCAATGTTTTGCGCATTCCCCATTCAAATGCTAAGGCCAGTTTTTTTGAAAGGCTGTATTTAATTCCAAATCCAAATGCTAGGGCAAAACTAAATTGGTTATAGGGGCTACGTCCATTGAAGCCAACATTTTGGCCTTCAGTTCCAATGGCTTGTAATTCTACACCACTGTAGGACACAGGCTTGAAAGTAAAATATGTTAGTCCACCATACAAGAATGGAGCAAAATAATTTTTTTTGCTTCCAGTATAGTACTCCCAAAAATTAAATTCAGCCACGAGTGAAAAATCATTTATGTCAGACTTAAAGTCTAAATTCCTATCTTTTACTGAACCTCCCGTTTCATCACTACCTTGAACTTTTGCCCTATAATAGTTGAACTTAACCGACCATCTAGGGTTTAGATTATACCTCAATAGCCCACCATAAGCAAGCTGTGTTTGGTTATAGGGCAGAGCAGGGTTTAGTTCGCCGAGGTAATAAGAGCCTCCAACCATCCCTCCAATTTCCATTGTTTGCGATTTTACATTCACCGATAACAGTAAAATAAAAATAAACCCCATTGAGGCCTTTAAAATTAACTTTGACATATATTTTATAGTGTTCTGAATCATCGTAAAATCGAGGCGCAAAAATATAATTTTTTTGGTTATGCCTATCATATATTTTAAGTATAAATCAACACATAACAAACTTAAATAACTTGCTATTAGTATAAAACAAATTAATTCCTATTATCTTTTCCCCAGTATAGTTTATCTCTTATGGTAGAGTAGAAGTTCTTATTTTTCATTTGAATTAGATTAACAGTGAAGTTGCATCTTTTTATTATTATCTCATCTTCTCTGCTTATTGCTGATATTTTCGAATCAAGTGTCAACAGGTGTTTTTCTTCTCGACCGTCTATTTTTATTCTAATTGTACTTGAGTCCTGTAGGATTATTGGCCTTACAGTGAGGTTGTGTGATGCTATTGGTGAAATTATAAAATTTTTAGACCCTGGCGTCACAATCGGTCCACCTACACTCAATGAATATGCAGTTGAGCCCGTTGGTGTAGAAACTATTAATCCATCTCCCCAATAGGAGTTAAGAAATAAATCATCAACATAAACATGCACTGTTACTAAAGCGGTTGCATTATTCCTATATATGGTTAGGTCATTAAGAGCATAGTTTACATTACCAAATAAATTTTTTGGCTTTTTTAATTGTAAAAGTGCTCTTTTATCTATGTCATAGTCACCAGAAAAAATGCATTCTACGGCTTCTGATATTTCATGTTTTGAAACGCTTGATAAAAAACCTAAACGACCAAGGTTAATTCCAAAAATGGGGATACCTGAATTTCTAATAATAGAAACGGTGTCTAGCATTGTACCATCTCCTCCAACTGAAAAAAGAATATCTACATTTCCTTTGATATCCTTGTTAGTGTTGAATTTTGAGATATTACTGCCCAATTTAATCTCATTTACAATATTCTTGTAAAATGGCTCATAAATTGATATTTCAGCATTTCGTTTAGCGAGCTCATCCATCAAGAGCTGCAAGTAATTCTTCTGCTCATCAGAATATGACTTTCCAAACACTGCGATCCTCATATCTCCACTTTTTTGGCAAATGTAACCTAAAAACACGTATAAATTAATAGTAAAAAGGGACTTAACTTTTTTTAAGAAACAGTTGTTCGGGATCTAATTTAGTAGGGTAAGTAGTTTATATTGGAGCAACGAAACCAATGTAAAAACCTATCTCATTCTGTTTATTATAGGATAATTCTAGCCTTAGAACAAGATCATAATATGTTACGAAGTCTAAGCCTAATCCTGTTGCAAATAAAAATTGATTTGAAAGAGGATTTAATTCGGCTGTGTTCACATCACTAACATATGCCAAATCGAAGAAAATATTTGCATACATCGATAAAAATGATTCGTTAAATTTTGTAGATTTTATCCATTTTATATTGAATTTTGTTTTTGGAATGACCTCATATTTCAAATTGGATTTGAAAATTGCTATTTGCTGTCCATCAACCACATATAATTCATAACCTCTGATGTTAGTGGGAAAGTAACCTAATCCTGATTTTATGAAGTATGGTAGCATAGGCTTCTCCGTGGATACTTTCCCCCTTACATTATATCCAAAATATAATTTTTTATGTATATTTAAGTACTGATCGAAGGAAATGTTAAGCGAAGTATTATCAACATTATTATTGAACAATCCAACACCATTCTTTGTTACACTAGTTTCAAAATAATATCCTTTCAAAGGATATGGCTTGTAATCTCTGTAATCTAGTTTAAAGGAATAACTGATTGAGAAATAAGAGTAATTCATCTCATCTCCGAAATTTGGGTTAAGATCTAAGATTGTATCTTGAAACATGTAATTATTATATCCAACATTGAATGTGTGCAAATAATTAAAACCAGGTCTAAAGGTAAGGCCCACATTCCCGTAAATATTTTGTTGGGCATAGCCAGAGGGAGAATTGTAAAATTGTTCTTTGTTATCAACAGTTTTATAAGCTACTGTGTGGTTTAGTTGAATGCCACCATTTAAACTCACCCCAAGAACTTGGTTTTTTGTTAGGTAGGGAATAGTCCATTTTGCACCTAAAATCACATCATAACCCAACTGGATAATAATATTAAGCTTTTCCATCAATCCCCTGAAATTATCAACCCGCAAATCTATACCGTAATTGACTCTACTAAAATCTTTTTTATTTAACCATGCATTAATATTCCTGTCAGCAAATTGAATGATTGGTATTGGCCAGAAATACCATCTCTCGACAACATTTATGCTAACATTTATCGTATCATTTATTATCACTTTCTTTAATGTTACAAAATTGAAAAGAGATCTATTTATGAGGTTTTGCTGACTCTTTATCATCAGACTATCAAGCTCGCCGAGTTCCATAGATGAACCTGAGCTAAACTCTAATTCGCGCAATATTATTCTGCTCTTTGTTATTTTATTACCTGTGATTGTTATCTCTCCAACCTTTACTAAAGTATCACTACGCCCTACTTGGATTTCTGCATTTATATGATTGGAGTTTAAATTAAAAACCAATAATAGTATAAATGATATAGTGCTTAAGCGAGTCAAAAGCTAAAAATTAAATATTAAGGTAGTTGATAAGGGAGTCATAATTATCTCTTAGTTCATCGTAATTTGTACTTTCTTGATAAGAGGCAACAATTTTGTAATTATACCTTTCAAAGGTTTTTATAATTAGGTCCAAATTTATTTTACTCACTTTGATGACTACTTCCAGTTTAGTGGAATTCATTTTAGATACTATATATGAACTTAGAACTTTTGCGTCATTAGACTCAACAATATTTGCTATTTCAGTTAGACTATAGTCATTTTCGCTTACTTCCAAGATGATAACCCCACCTGGTAATTCAACGGACATGCTGTTTGCAAAATAGCTTATTAGATCATTATTAGTGATACTACCTATGTATTGATCAGCATCGTCCACAACAGCAATTATACTTAATTGTTGATCATTAGATAACTTTAGCACTTCATAAAAATATTGATGTTCATTCACACAGTGATTGTCTATTTTTAAAATATCCTTGTTAATTTTGGTTTCATTATCATAACTATTAATAATGTCTTTTTCAGAAATAATGCCAATAAATTTTCCTTCGTCACACACAGGGAAATGAGAAACATTGTACTCATTCATTCTGGCAATGGCTTCTCCAAGTGTATCTTTAAGTTCAAGAGATAAAATATCTTCCTTTATGAGCATAGAGGCTATCATACGTTATATTTTTAGATTGAGTTAAGCATATTTAGATAATTTTCGTATCTATATTCTGCAATTTCACCATTTTTAACAGCTGCAATTACAGCACATCCAGGTTCATTCAAATGTACACAATTATTAAATTTGCAGTCTTTCATAAGACAACGAATCTCAGGGAATCGTTGACCTAAAGCAACTTTTTCAAATTCCACAAGACCAAACTCCTTAATTCCAGGAGTGTCTATAACATTTCCTCCAAAACTCAGTGGAAACATTGTGGCAAAAGTAGTTGTGTGCATTCCCTTGAGATGATAATCAGAAATCTGTCCTGTTTTTAAATTAAGATTGGGGTCTATCTTATTTATTATTGCCGATTTACCTACCCCCGAGTGACCAGACAATAAACTAATTTGATCCTTTAAAATATGTTTAAGATTTTTAAGCCCATCTCCTGTTATAGCTGAGGTTTGAATTGTTTTGTAACCAATACTTTCATAATTAGATCTTAAATTATGGAGTTGCATTAATACATTTTCATCATATAAATCTGTTTTATTAAAAACAATTACTGTTGGTATGTGGTATGCTTCAGCAGTGGCTAATATCCGGTCAATAAATCCTGTTGATGTGCGTGGCTGGACAAGAGAAACAATTATTATTACTTGTTCCACATTCGAAGCAATTATATGTGTCGATTTTGAGAGCTTAGTTGCCTTTCTTATAATGTAATTTGTACGTGGGTGGATATTTGTGATTATTCCAGTGTTATCGCTACTTTCAATTTCTATGTCTACTATGTCACCTACTGCAATTGGATTTGTGGTTTTAATTCCTTTATTTCTGAAAACTCCCTTTAACCTACATTGATATATTTGCTCAGTATCAGTAGAAACTGAATACCAACTTCCTGTTGATTTTTGAACTCTTCCCTGCTTTTTAAATATCATTAAAAATTAAAGTATTTTTTTGTTGAACAGTTATAATCTAAGCATTAAACCTTACAATTTATTGATTTGACATCACGAAATTACAAACATTTATTATATTTGATAAAATTAAACAAGATACTACTCAAATGACTACAATAAACTACCTGAGCTTTGCAGTTGCCCCCTTAATTACCATTGTGGCTATTTTATACATGAAGTATAAATTTGAAGTTAAGAACTTTTCAAACATCCGAAATGCAATTTTAATGGGTGCTATTGGGGTCATAATTTTACTTTTGGCAGATTACTTTATCGATCTGAGATGGGATGGTAATTACAAAAATATGAGGCGCATGGCATTCTTTGTTTTTGTTGGAATTGCCTTAAGCTCAGAATTTGCAATGATGCTTCCGCTGCGCTACTCATTATTTAAACTAAATACATTTACAGGACCCTTAGAAGGAATTATTTACTCTATTTTTATTGGATTAGGGTTTTCAATTGTTGCCACTGTTTTATTTGCTTTTGAGATTATTGGTTCATCCGAACAAATGCATAATTTCACTCTCTTTTTATATACTTACCCCATTGCAAACTTAGTTTTTTCAATAGTATTGGGGTTTTTCATAGGGATGGCCAAACTTCGTAAGAATGAATTTATTGATACTTTAACAGGACTTGGGGTAGCTACTTTTTTCCATGGGTTATATTACTTTGCCTTTGTTACATCTGATATCAGATTGTTGATATTTGTTGCATTAGGATATGTAATCATTGCCTTTGGTTTAGTCGCTAAATCAGTTTCCATAAAGATGCACAATCAAAAATAATCAGCATTACTTTTTGGAGGTAGTGTTCTCTTTCCTATTCTTTTTTTCAGAATTTTGTAAAAATTTACCAATCAATAATGCTCCAATCATTGTAAGGTATAGCTGACCAGCAAAGCTTAAAAGTACAGATACATTTTTTGCCAATGGCGATCCCGGAGAAATATCCCCATAACCCAGAGTGGTTATGGTTTCGAAGCTGAAATACACCAAATCCGTTGACTCAAGAACATTATTGTCATTTATATTTATTGCTGAGGGGTCTGAGACGTATATGGAACGAAAGATTATTGCTCCTACTATTCCAATCAAGAAATAAATATTAACAGCTCTTAAGAACTCTAAACCTCCCACTTCCTTACTTGTAGCAATCCTTATAACAGAAATAATAATTATGTATAAGAAGAATATTATTGAAATAAGAGATGTGAAATGGAGCATTATATTAAGGTTCATGTACGTAGAAACCCATGTTAATATTGTTAGGATAATTGCTAAAAATAAAAATCGTACATGATGATCTGATATGCTAATTACAGAAGCAAAGAAAATTCCTGAAACAGAAACACTATATAATTCACTAATCCAGCTTTTTATGGGGAATATGCCTATAATAAACACAAAAATAAAATTCATGATAAAAAGCAGAATACTAAATTCTAACTTTCTTTTTCTAGTGGATAGAACCTTTAGGTTAACAAGTTTTGTAAATATATTCATACCCAAAATTACATAAAAAATAATTTAGTCTTCTTTATTTACTTTTGCAGTTTAAAATATATCATGTGAAATATCAGTATCATATATTAAAGAATGGTATCAAAATCATTCATAGACAGACAGAAGGTAAAGTTTCGCATTGTGGCATAATGGTCAATACGGGATCAAGAGATGAATGTGAAGATGAGAATGGGCTAGCTCACCTAATAGAGCATATGCTGTTTAAGGGTACAAATAAAAGAAAGGCACATCACGTGCTTAGTAGAATAGAGAATATTGGAGGAGAGCTAAATGCCTATACAACAAAAGAAGAGACTTGTATCTATGCATCTTTTATGCCAAATTACTATAAACAAAGCATAGAACTTTTTGCTGATGTGGCTTTTAACTCTGTTTATCCTCAAAAGGAGATAGCCAAGGAGAAAGATATAATTATAGATGAAATTAATTCATATAACGACAGCCCTGCGGAATTAATTTTTGATGATTTTGAAGATTTAATTTACAATGGCCATTCATTGGGTAGAAATATACTTGGGAGCATTGAAAATATTAAATCATTAAAGCGGAAAGACATACTTCGTTTTATTAAAACCAAATATAGCACTGAGGAAATGGTAATTGCATCTGTTGGACAGATAGATTTTAAGAAACTTATCAGCATTATTGAAAAGTATTTTAACGATATTCCCCAAACAAGATCATCCCTGACAAGAATTCCATTTAATAATTATATCCCAACTAATCATGTTAAATCAATGAATTCTCACCTTTCTCATTGCATGCTTGGCAACATAGCTTATTCTAGGAGCCATTCAAACAAACTGACATTACTTCTTATAAGCAATTTGCTTGGTGGCCCTGCACTAAACTCAACACTTAGTATGGAAATACGAGAAAAACATGCCTTAGCTTATAGTGTTGAATCAATGTTTCAACCATATTCGGATACTGGGGTTTTTAATATTTATATAGGATCAGATATTAATTATGTTGATAAAAGCATAAATCTTGCTTTAAAAGTGCTTGCTAGGATGCGAAATAAGAAGCTGGGTACCATGCAATTACATCGTGCAAAAAGACAGATTGTGGGTCAGCTTGCAATGTCAAGCGAATCGTATCAAAATGAAATGTTGGGAATTGCAAAGGTTTTGCTTTATAAGTCTCGAGTAAAAACAATTGAAGAGGTAATTGATGAAATAGGAAATATAACTGCTGATCAAATTTTAGATGTGTCAAATGAGATATTTGATTCAAAGAAGATGAGCATTTTAAGATATTTAAATGAATAATTATAATGATTAGAGCCGATTTAGAAAAATATATTGAAGATCACACCAGTGATGAGGATACATTACTTTATGACCTTAACCGTAAAACAAACTTACGAACTACACTTCCACGAATGATCTCAGGAAAAATACAAGGAAAATTTTTGGAGTTGATATCAAAAATTGCCAACCCAAGGGTCATATTAGAGATTGGATCTTTTACTGGCTATTCTGCTTTATGCCTTGTGAAAGGCCTTGTTGAAGGTGGAATACTTTATACTATTGAATCAAATGTTGAATTAGAAAAAATTATCCAAGATCATATTTCAAAATCCGAAAACGAAAATAAAATTAAGCTGATAATGGGTAATGCTTTAGATGTAATTCCTAAGATAGAAGAGACATTTGATATGGTATTTATTGATGCTAATAAAGCGGAGTACCTAAGATATTATAAATTAGTACTTCCTAAGTTATCCAAAGGTGGATTAATAATAGCAGATAATGTTTTATGGAGTGGTAAAGTTACAGATCAAAATCCAGATGCTGATACCAAATCTCTTTTGGAATTTAATACCTATATCAAAAATGACAAGAGTGTTGAACAAGTCATGTTGTCAATACGAGATGGCCTTTTAGTTATCAGAAAATTATAGAGTTGATTTATTCTTAAACTATAGGCAGGCAAGCTTAATTAACTTTGAATTTGTAGTTAACTGCTTTGAGGTCCTCATTTGCTTTTACAATTTTTTGTTTAAGCGTTTTTTTATGATGATGTATTTTTTCCATCATCTTAGGATCTCCCGTTGCCATCATTTGTGCTGCAAGAATACCCGCGTTTAAAGCTCCATTTATACCAACTGTTGCAACAGGTATACCAGGAGGCATTTGAACAATTGCAAGAAGCGCATCCATACCGTCTAGAGATGCATTTATGGGCACCCCTATTACGGGAACAGTTGTCATTGATGCAATTACACCAGGGAGATGTGCTGCCATTCCAGCTCCTGCAATGATTACTTTTATACCGTTTCTTTCTGCATTTTTTGCAAAAACTTCTACTTCACCAGGCGTTCTGTGTGCGGATAACGCATTGATTTCAAATGGTATCTCCAATTCATTGAGGAAAGCGGCAGCTTTTTCCATAACTTTTAAATCAGACGTGCTTCCCATTATAATACTTACAACTGCTTTCATAATTTTGTGTAATTAATTTTTTTAGGAATACAAAAATACATAAAATGAGTTTGCTAATAAAGTGTTAAGTTCTATCTTTGTCGTCTCTTTTTTTTAAATGGTTAAATTACCATTGATTAAGCAACTAATATTTGATGAATACAATTAAAATACATGATAAATATTTTAAACCATTTATTTCATCCACAGAAATAGATGTAGCAATAAGTAAGGTTGCCACTAAGATAAATAAGGATATGGAGAATAAAACTCCAATTTTTCTTGTAATTTTAAATGGCTCTTTTATGTTTGCAAGTGATTTACTTAAAAAGGTAGAGCTACCATGTGAAATATCTTTTGTTAAACTAGCATCATATGAAGGAACATCTTCTACAGAAACAGTTAGACAGCTTATTGGTTTTGATGAGGATTTAACTGGTAGATCGGTTGTAATTATAGAAGATATAATCGATTCTGGTATAACCATGGAAAATGTACTGGGACAGTTGGAGACAATGGGAGCTGAAGATGTTAAAATTGCAACTTTATTATTCAAGCCAGATGCCTTTAGAAAAGATTACAAAATAGATTATGTAGGATTAGATATACCCAATGATTTTATAGTAGGGTATGGTTTAGATTATGATGGTCAGGGAAGAAACTTGAAAGATATATATAAAATCACTGATAATAAATAACACCCAGTATTATGCTTAATATAGCTCTCTTTGGCCCCCCGGGCGCAGGTAAAGGAACTCAATCAAAGAAGTTACTTGATAAATATCACTTAACTTATATATCTACAGGAGAAATTCTTAGATCAGAAATTGATGCAAATTCTGAGCTTGGCCAAGAAGCAAAAAGTATAATTGAAGCTGGAGGACTTGTTCCTGATGAACTTGTGGTTCAAATAATTGAGAAAAAGATAAAAGAAAATAAAAATGCTAGAGGAATTCTTTTTGATGGTTTCCCACGCACTGTTGTCCAAGCATATATTCTTGATGGATTATTATTGAAGCTTAACACCAGTCTGCAAATGATGATAAGCCTTGATGTGCCAGATCCTGAACTTGTTGATCGCTTGTTACTTCGTTCTGCAACTTCTGGTCGATCTGATGATAATTTAGATGTAATAAAAGTACGCCTTCAAGAATATGAAGAAAAAACAAAACCTGTTGCTAGTTATTATGAGGACCAGGGCAAGTATCATAAGGTTAATGGCGTAGGTAATATGGACGATATTTTTGAAAATATTGTCAAGTATATAGAGAAAAACAAGAAAAAAGAGTTTACTAATATTGTCCTGCTAGGAAAACCAGGGTCAGGTAAAGGTACTCAGGGTCAGCTTCTTGCAGATAAACATAACCTAGTATATATTTCAACGGGTAAGTTGATGAGAGAAGAAATAAAGAATAATACAGAGACTGGAAATATTGCCAAACCATATATGGACAAGGGAGAGATAGTTCCTGATATAATTCCCATAAAACTTATAGCTGATAAGATAAATGCAAACCCAAAAGCCAATGGATTTATTTTCAAAGGTTTTCCTAGAACAATAGTTCAAGCCTATATCTTAGATGGCTTATTACAGAGGGTTGGAATGAAAGTTTCCAATATGATCGAACTTAAGTTGGGAACCCTTGAAGCAATAAAAAGATTGAGCTCAAGAGGAAAAAATAAGGGCAAGGCAAGACCTTATGATAAAAGCACAGAGTTGATAATCAATAGACTGGAACAGTATACTGAGAAAACAGAACCCGTGGTTGATTTTTATCAAAAACAAGGTAAGTATAGTAAAATAGATGCTGATGGAAATCAAAAACAAGTATTTAATAAACTGTCAGATGAAATTGCAGATACATTAAGACGAAACTTCTGATTTTAAAAAATTCCCAACCTATTAATTTGGATAAATGCAAAAAAAAAGAGATTATCATTTCTGACAATCTCTCTTCTGTAAATATCTTTTTAAGCTAGGCCTTATAAAAACCTTTTTCGGCAGCTTCTTTTAGAGCACTGGTAATACCTTTCTTGTTTATAGTACGAATACCGTTTGCACTTACCATTAATGTTATCCATTTACCTGTTTCGGGCACAAAAAATCTTTTTGTATGCAAGTTAGGTTGAAATTTTCTTTTGGTCTTAGCATGTGAGTGACTTACATTGTTTCCTGAAATCACTTTTTTTCCTGTTATCTGGCAAACTCTTGACATCTCTATGTAATTTAAATTATCCTGTTCAAAAAAGGAGTGCAAAATAAGACATAATTTTTCAATTAATCAAATGATTTCGAAAATAAATTTAAATGAATACAATTAATGGATACTTATTCATTAACAGTGAATTAAATGAAATACATACTAGACGTTTTAGTCTACAATTAATTAGTGAGCTAATAATTGTATAAAATGCTATAAATTTTAAATCATTATCGAATTAATATGGAAGGCATCTAAATAAGTAGAAATTATTTTCCCACAAGAAATAATTGTAATTTTGTGGCACTAAACACCCTATTAATTTTAAATCTAAATTAAAACAATATGTCACAGTTCATCACCAATCACGATGTAACTAAAGCTCTAAAAGAAGTCATATTTTTTGCCAAGCAAAATAATATTGTTGACTTGGGAATGATAGATGATATCAGCATAAAAGGAAACGTTATAAAAGTAAGTGTTGTTTTTCCAAAGTTGGATGATCCTGCAGTAGGTATTGTTTCCAATTCTATTGTAAAAACTCTAAAGACAGAATTGGGTGAAAAGATATCAGTTGAAGTAAGTTCAATTGCTGAGAAAGATAAGGGATTAGGTCCATTATCAGGTGTAAAGAATATAGTTGCTGTTATTGCTGGTAAGGGTGGTGTTGGTAAATCAACAATTGCTGCAAACCTTGCTGTTGCGTTGTCAAAATCTGGCAAGGCGGTTGGAATTCTAGATGCAGATATAATGGGACCATCTGTTCCAATGATGTTTGGTGTTGAAGGCAAGCAACCAGCCCTTATTGAGCGTGAAGGAAAGTCAATAATGGTCCCTTTGGAAAATCATGGAGTTAAAATTTTATCTCTTGGCTTTTTTGTTAAACCGGATCAGGCTCTTATGTGGAGAGGCCCCAATATAAATAGTGCCTTTAACCAATTAATGAAAGGTGCCGAATGGGGAGACCTTGATTATTTGGTTATTGATATGCCTCCAGGAACAGGAGATATACAGCTTACATTAGCTCAATCATATAATGTAAAGGGTACAGTATTGGTTACTACACCTCAAAAGATAGCAACTTCAGACGTTCGACGAGCAGCAATGATGTACCGTCAGGACAAACTCACAATTCCCTTGTTGGGAGTCGTTGAAAACATGTCATATTTTACCCCCGATGAATTACCAGACAAAAAATACTATATATTTGGAAAGGGAGCTACTGACGAACTAGCACAAGAACTTGATATACCTGTATTAGGTCGTATTCCCATCAAAGAAAAAATTGTTGAATCAGGCGATGGTGGAATTCCGGTTGTTCTTAATAACGATAATGGCTTAGGCATTAACTTTGCGGAAATTGCAGATAAAGTTGAAGAAGAAATAGAAAGACTATAAAAACTCAATAATGGAAAGAACTAAGGAAGAATTAACTCAAAAAGTACTCAATGTTTTAGAACAAGTAAGGCCTTATCTGCAAGCCGATGGTGGGGATATTACATTTTTAGAAATCACAGATGATAATGTGGTAAACGTAGAGCTTACTGGAGCTTGTGGGTCATGTTCACTTAGCACTGTTACCCTTAAGAACGGAGTTGAAACTACGTTGAAGAAGGTGCTACCAGAAATAAAGGAAGTTGTTGCAGTAAATGCATAAGTGTTTAAAACTATCATACACAATAATCATTTATTCACACTCTCTTTACTTATTTTAAACTTTGAAAAAGCAACTATCCCCGTAACTCAAGAACCTGTATTCATGTTCTAACGCAAATTCATAGGCTCTTTTCCAATCGTCACCAACCAGAGCAGATACTAATAAGAGAAGTGTGCTTTTTGGTTGATGAAAATTGGTAATTAGACCGGTTGCAAATTTAAATTTATACCCTGGAGCAATCATTAACCTGGTTTCTCCGTGAATCTCAGATAAATCATTTTCCCTAAAATAACTTAGTAATACTTCGATTGCTTCCCGATTACTTAGCTTATAATTATTGAGTTTATAAGCGTCCCATTGACCAACTGAGAAACTTGTATCTCCTTGTAATAATTTAATTGCCATCCAATAAAGGCTTTCAAGTGTTCTCATGCTGGTGGTGCCAACCGGAATTATATCAGAATTAATCTTTTCTAATAGATGTTCTAGGGTTTTAACTTGAACTACAATCTTTTCCACATGCATTTCATGGCCATCTACCTCCGGAGAAACAACAGGTTTAAATGTTCCTGCACCAACATGAAGTGTTATACTATCAACTTCAATACCCTTTATTTTCAAAGCATTAAAAATAGATTCTGTAAAATGTAAACCTGCTGTTGGTGCAGCAACTGATCCTTCATCTTCAGCATAAATAGTCTGGTATCGCTTATTATCAGATTCTTCTGCTTTTCGATTAAGATAGGGTGGAATTGGAATCATACCGATTGCATTTATTATTTGAGAAAAAGTAATCTCATTATCATTCCAACTAAATTCTATTAGATATTCATTTGATAACTTAAGCTTTTTCCTTGCTATTAAGCATATACTCCTACCTTCAACTTGGATTGCAAGTTCTAATAGCCCAGACTTCCATCTTTTGGCATTGCCCACCAAACATTTCCACACCACAGGAGAATTTTGTTGAAGAGCAAGTTGAAAATCATTCACAGGTTCAACAGGTTCGAGACAAAATACTTCAATTATTGCACCTGTTATTTTTTTGAAATTTATTCGAGCATTAACAACTTTTGTTTTATTAAATAATAATAAAGAATCTGAAGGAATAAGCTCCGTTAGTTGTTTGAATCTTTTATTTTTAGGAATTCCACCATCAAGATAAAGCAATTTAGATGAATCCCTTTCGTCTAAAGGGTATTTTGCTATTTGGGCATCATTAAGATTATAGTCATATTCTTCTATTTTTAGTTTTCCGGGATGCACAATTATTTCATTAATGGATGGCAAAAGTAATCTTTTATTTTGCAGCCAAGAAATGATTTAACAGGCCTTATTATGGTAATAAGAATAAAAGAAAATGTACTTTTGAAAAATTGAAAAATTATAAAATGAAAAAACATGTTCCTAACATTATTACGTTATTGAATCTGGTGAGTGGTATTTTATCCATCTATCTATATACAATTAATAATATTGAAATGGCAGCGTGGTTTATATTTATCGCTGCGGTTTTTGATTTTATGGATGGTTTTGCAGCTAAGATACTAGATGCAAAATCAGAAATTGGAGCACAGTTGGATTCTCTTTGCGATATTGTTTCATTTGGGGTTGCACCTGGGTTTATACTCTTTTATATGATTGATATAAGTATAGGTCAATATGGTGATCATCTAAATAATTTATTCATACTACCGTTTTTAGCATTTCTAATACCTATTTTTGGAGCATTACGCCTTGCTATATTTAATACAGATGAAGAACAGGTTATATCATTTAAGGGCTTACCTGTGCCTGCAATGGCTATTTTAATAGCATCGTTGCCACTGATAAGATCAGAATTATATGTGGAGGGCAGCATGTTATACACAATAATAACAAATACATATTTTTTATTGACGATTGCAGTTTTTGGCTCTCTTTTAATGGTATCTCGCCTTCCAATGTTTGCTATGAAGTTTCAAGGGATTGACCTTAAAAGAAATAAGACAAGATATCTATTTATTCTCTTATCATTATTTGCTGTAATATTTCTAGAGATAGTAGCAGTACCATTTATCATACTTTTATACATAGTAATGTCATTTACGATATATATTTTTAATCCCAAGTAATAATTACTTTGAGATATGACACTATAAAACGGGGATAGTTAAATTAAAACTCTGCTGTTAGTTTTATGTTTAATAATCTTGGAGTGAGGTAGTTTGGAACTGCATACTGACGATTATTAATATCTTTTATCCACACATAACTTACTGTATTATATATTTGTAGCAAGTTAAAAATTTCCAGACTTACCCACATATTTTTGAAATGTTTAAATGGATTTCCAGATTTGAAGCTACTTCCTTCATTAATAAATTGGTATGAAAAACCTATATCTACTCTTCTGTAATCTGGCATCCTTAATGTGTGAGCGTATCTCTCTGTGTCTGGCGCCCCAAATGGTAATCCGGTGCTAAAAAGTAATCTTAGATGCATTTTAAGATATGGATGGTTTGGAATATAGTCTTGGAAAAAAATGGAAAAATTTACACGCTGATCAGTAGGTCTTGGAATAAAACCTGGTTCCACAAGAACACTGTCTGTTACTGAGTTATTTAAAGTAATGCCAGGGTATATTATTTCACCATCAGAATTGTAATAATCATAATAGAAGTCATCATATATGTCTTCTTTGGTTTGCATAATTGATAAACTTAGCCAGCTATCAATACCTTTCACAAATTCACCATATATCTTGAAATCGATTCCTGCAGCATATCCTTTGGCAGTTTGATCTGTTAGATAACGTATTCTTAAATTTTCCACATAATACGGAATAAGGTTATCGAGCATCTTATAATAAACTTCCGTTGTGAAGATAAATGGTCTGTTCCAGGTTGTAAAACGATAATCACCACCCAATATAAAATGTGTAGATTTTTGAGATTTAACATTATTGTTAATTGTGCCATCTAATCCTCTCATCTCCCTGTAAAAGGGAGTTTGGTAGTAAATACCTGTTGCAAACCTAAATACAAGATCTGGATTTTTTGCAGGTTTATAAGAAAAATTCCCCCTGGGAGCAATTAAAAACTCCTGATTAAAATCCCAATAATTTGCTCTTAAGCCTGCTGTTAAAGTTATTTCACTGTTGTTTTTGGTTACAATATTCCATTGACTTGAAGCATATGCCACAAACCTATTGGTGCTAAGTGAATTATTAGCACTTACAAAGTCCTTGAGTATGAAATCAGGATTATCTGGATTTGCACTTCCGGGATTAGGTGATGGATTTGGTATGGAGTATCCAGCAGAATCTACCATTTCCCATTCGCGCAGCTTATCATCTATTTGTTGATTTTGATATCTTATTCCCCATTTGAGAACATTATTTTCCTTGATGGTCGTACCCTTGTGTTCCGCACTTATTACTCTGGCTTTAAAATAATTTCGAGCATGAAGTAAATAGGTTCCAATTCCTTGAGTTTGCACAGCTTCTCCAAATTCTTCACTACCCAAACTTGTTTCAACTTGTCCTATCCAATATTGTCCTTGAATATCATATGTTTCAGATTCATTTGTGTTGAAAGCAGATAATATGAATTTTAGATTTGTACTTTTAGTGGGTTTGAACCTTAATGTTAAACCTCCTTGGTAAAGGTCATACCTGTCAGTTTCATTACCATCGAAATAAACCTTGAATCTTATTACTTCCTGAAAAGTGCCAAAGTCGGTTTCACGATTTGAAGGAATTACTTTATACTTGTTCCTTGAATAGTATCCTAAAAACGACAAATCCCATTTATCACTTAATTTGTAAGAAAAGAGAGATTGGATATCCATGAACTCAGGTTTATATTCACCTTGAGTTTCCAAACTATTTAGCAAATAGCTATTTGACTTGTATCTGGCACCAAACAAATATGTAAACCTATTGTTGAGTGCTGTTCCTCCAAAATCAAGTTCTGCGCCTAAAAGACTAGCAGAGAATGAACCTCCAAATTCATCAGGAGTTCTGTATGTTACATCCAAAACAGAAGACATTTTATCACCATATTCTACCCCAAACCCGCCAGCCGAAAATAAAAGTGAAGAAACAAGAGATGAGTTAACAAAACTTAACCCCTCTTGCTGACCAGAGTTGACAAGAAAGGGCCTATATATTTCTATATCATTAACGTAAATAAGGTTTTCATCGAAATTGCCACCACGAACTGAATATTGGGAGCTCATCTCATTTGTTGATGTAACGCCAGGGAGTGTTTTTATAATATCTGAAACTCCTTCAGTGAGCGAGGGGGCAAGATTTGCATCCTTTGGATTGAGCCGAACCATACTCTGTGTTCTCAGTTGTTCATCCTTTACCTCAAAACCTGGTAAATCGGTCGATATAGATTCTAAACGAATATTTAACACTTTGGATTCGCCTGATTTAAGCTTGACCTTAACTCTCTTAACTGCATAACCCACATATGTTGCAGCTAGAACAATTTCCTTATTAGAGGGTACCTGTAATTTGTATTTTCCAGACTTATCCGTTGTAGTGCCCCCAATTTCGCCTACAATAGCGATATTAGCAAGCTCAATGGGGGTGTCTTTTTTGTCAACAACTTTACCACTAACCCATGATATATCACTCTGAGGATACATCACTTTTGATATGAAAATCATGATAAAAGTATAAAGTAGCAGCTTGAATATGTACCTCTTAGTATTCATTATTTGGTAAACTTAAAAGCTGCAAATTTATTATAAACTATTTATCTAATGAATAGAATTTATATCTTTAATTGATGAAATGAAAAAACTATGGATGTTCTCATATTGGATGTCTTAATATTTAGATTTTTCTAAGATAAAACTAAGGCGCTAAAAATCTTATACAAAAACGGAATAATCTTTTACAAAATATCATACATTTGCTATTCATTAGCAATATAAATTAATGAACACAACTAGAAACCTTCCGAAGATTACAACGCATGTTTTGCAGGAAATGAAGCAAAAAGGCGAGAAAATAGCTATGCTAACAGGCTATGATTATTCAATGGCGAAACTCTTAGATGAAGCACGTATTGATGTAATTCTAGTTGGAGATTCTGCGTCTAATGTTATGGCCGGCCATAAAACAACACTTCCAATTACTCTGGATGAAATGATTTATCATGCATCATCGGTCATGAGGGCTATAGAGAGAGCTTTGGTAATAGTAGATTTGCCATTTGGAACATATCAAGGGAATTCAATAGAAGCTCTTAACTCAGCTATCAGAATAATGAAAGAGTCTGGTGCCAATGCCATCAAGATGGAAGGAGGCGAAGAAATCCTCGAATCAATAGATAGGGTATTGAGTGCTGGAATTCCTGTAATAGGTCATCTAGGTTTAACACCTCAATCCATTAATAAATTTGGAACTTATGTGGTTAGGGCTACTGAGCAGGAAGAAGCAGAAAAATTGAAACGCGATGCTAAGATCCTAGAAAGTGCTGGTTGTTTTGGTGTTGTGCTTGAAAAGATACCTACTGCTCTGGCTGAAGATGTTACCAACTCAATATCAATACCCACAATTGGGATTGGAGCTGGTCCTTATGTGGATGGACAAGTTTTGGTTCTTCATGATATGTTGGGGATAAATCAAGATTTTACTCCAAGGTTTCTAAGAAGATATCATAACCTTCACGATGAAATGGTAAAAGCATTTGAATCATATATTGATGATGTAAAGGAAGTTAAATTTCCAAATGAAAAAGAACGGTACTAAATATTAAATAATAACTTTAGAGTGCATATTGTAATCTAACAACTAAAACAAAAACTAATGAAAACTTTAAAAATCATTGCCTTAACATGCTTATTCAGTTTAGCTTTTACTTTGTCATCGCATGCCCAAGAAAAAGGAACAAGCGAGATAAATTTAGGTTATGGATTAGCGACTTCAGTAACATTGATGAGTACATTTGACGATATTTTTAATGACTTATTTATTTCTGATCAGGCAAATGGCGGATCAGTTGGTGCATTCTTTTTAAGTTATGATTATGCAATCGCTGATAAGTTAATGCTAGGAGGCATATTTGCTTATGAAACTGGTAAAACAAAATATGAAAAGAGTGATAATAGTATTGTTGCCAATGGAAAAACTAATGCTTATACAGTTGCCATAGAAATTAATTACAACTATGTTTCCAAACCTAGTTTTAGGGTTTATTCAGGAGTGGGACTAGGATTTACTGCCTATGATAATAATGTAGTTTATACTGACAATACTACTCCTAACGTGGATGATAATATAAATACATTCAATTTTCAGTTGACCGGAATAGGGATTAGAGTGGGTAAAAAATTAGCGTTTTTTGCAGAGGCTGGCTTTGGCTACAAAGGTGTTGTTTCTGGTGGTTTGAATCTTCAATTCTAGATTATAATAAGTTAACTTCATTTAGGTTTTTGTCTGCATATTTAAAAGGTAAAACAAATAAAATTTTGGCAATTTTGAGTGCAATAGGGTCAAGAGTGTTATATGAAGATAACCATCTTATTGCCATAAATAAATTACCTTCTGAAATTGTTCAAGGTGATAAAACAGGAGATAAACCACTTAGTGAAGAGGTTAAGAGTTTTCTCAAGGAAAAGTATAGTAAACCAGGCAACGTATTCACAGGTGTTATTCATAGGATAGACAGACCAGTTAGTGGGGTTATTATATTTGCGAAAACAAGCAAAGGCCTTTCTAGAATGAATGAACTTTTAAAAAACCATGGTCTAAAGAAAACCTATTGGGCTATTGTTCAAAACAGACCAGAGTTTGAATCTGGTGAAATTATTCATCATCTTGTTAGAGATCAAAGGAAAAATAAATCCTTTACGAGTAAAAAACCAAAAGTAGGGTCAAAGGAAGCCATACTAAGCTACAAATTAGTAGGAGAAAGCAATAATTACTTTCTTTTGAAGGTTGATTTAAAAACCGGGCGGCATCATCAAATAAGGTGTCAGCTTTCAGCAATTGGATCTCCAATAAAAGGGGATCTAAAATATGGCTCACCCAGAAGTAATAAGGACGCTTCAATATGTTTACATGCTAGGCAGCTTGAGTTTATGCACCCAATAAAAAAAGAGGTCGTTTCTATTATAGCAAGTCCGCCTGAGGATCCCTTATGGAATTTTTTTTCCAATATTGTGTAAACAAATTTTTCATTCTCATTATTGACAGGAAACAGGTTGAACCTATTATTATTGTGAAATCTATTACTTTTGGATTATGAACATATTACTTCAGAATATCCATAGTTTTTTCTTCATTCTATTTGTTTTAATTTCCAATATATGTGTATCCCAATATTATATTACAGGACAAGATCCTGCTTCAATAAAATGGAAGCAAATAAATACTAAACATGCAAGAATAATATTTCCTGAGGGATACCATATTAAAGCAAATGAATACGCCAATTTAATTGAGGTTGCCCATAAGCCCGTGAGTTACCCTTACCTAAAAAATAATAAAAAGGTCAAGATAGTATTGCATAATAGGTCAGTTACCTCTAATGCAATGGTTAGTCCTACTCCAATGCATGCAGACTTTTTTGAGATGCCGGATCAAAATAGCTATGCACAATTATGGAGCAGACAGCTAATACTTCATGAATATCGCCATGTGGTCCAAATGCAAAAGCTAAATCAAGGATTTACAAAGGGCTTGAAAATATTGTTTGGCGATCAGGCGATAGGTGGGATAATGGGTATATTTCTGCCTTTCTGGTTCATTGAAGGGGATGCTGTTTTAAGTGAAACTATATTTAGTAAAAGCGGACGAGGAAGGGACCCTAGTTTTTCAATGGATTTGGTAGCTCAGGTATGTGAAAAGAAAATTTATTCATACGACAAGGCTCTCTATGGATCTTTTAAGAACTACACACCAGATTATTATACTCTGGGTTATGAATTGGTAACCTTTGGATTGGTAAATTATGATAGTGAAATATGGAATTATACATTAAACAAAGTTGCAAGAAAACCATATACCTTGGTTCCATTTTCAAGTTCTCTAAAAGAAATAACTGGAAAAGGTAAAGTTAATTTTTATAGAAATGTGCTCCGGGAAAGAGGGGATTATTGGAAAATAAATATTAAAGGTATGTCGGATCCAAGAATGATTACTCCTAAAAAAAATAAATTCTATTCAGATTATAAATTTGCACAGGAGCTTTCAGATGGTTCGTTCATTGCTGAAAAATCAGGCCTTGATGACATAAACAGATTTATAAGAATTCACCTAGATGGCTCCGAAGAGGTTATTTTTACCCCTGGATTTGATTTCATGGAATCATTGTCGGTTAATGATAGCCTAATTTGCTGGAATGAAAGAAACTATGATCCTCGATGGGCCAACAGAGATTATTCTGTAATTAAGATTTATGATTTCAAAAACAAAAAATTAAAACAGATTACAAAGCGCTCTAGATTGTTCTCTCCTTCGATGTCAAATAATGCAGATGTTATCGTAGCTGTTGATGTAAGTAGTTTAAATGAATACTATTTAAGTTTTATTGATATTGAAACGGGTGAAGAAATAAGTTCTTTCTCAACGAAAGATAATTTGTTTTTTATGAACCCATCATGGTCTCATGATGATAATTTTGTTGTTGCCATTGTGCTTGGAGAGTATGGTAAGTCGATAATTAAAATTGATGTTAAAACAGCAGATTATGAGTACCTCCTACCATTTAATTTTACTAATATTTCATATCCGGTAATGAAGGATAACAAGGTTATGTTTACAGGAGCATATGGGGGTATTGATAACATATATTCATTGGACATTATTAACAATAATCAATATCAACTTTCTAATGTGAAATTTGGAGCATCCTATGCAAGATTTCAAAATATTAATGAGTTAGTAACATTCTCAAATTATACATCCGATGGTTTTAGAATTGCATTTTTAGATACACTAGATTTTAAAAGAGTTAATTTAAAAAACCTTAATGCAAATTATTTAATCGATACTCTTGTAACTTCTAAGACATTTATTCTGGATGAGCAGGATATTCCAGAAATTGAATACAATTCGACGAAGTATAGTAGAATAGGGCATCTTTTAAATTTTCATAGTTGGGGGCTTGCGGCAGTAGATTTGAATAATTACGATTTTCAGCCAGGCATTAATATTCTGACCCAGAATACACTAAGTACCGCATGGGGTACTCTTGGATATTATTATGATCCCAATGAACAAGCGGGAAAGGCAAAGGCATCTTTTACATATGCAGGGTGGTATCCAAAACTTACTTTTAGCGCTGAATACGGCATTAGAAGGAGTAACTATTATGATATAAATAATGATATTCAAGAACTTAAATGGAATGAGACAGACCTCGCAATAAGTTTATCCTTACCGTTAAATTATACACATAGTAAGTGGATAACAGGCATAATACCCATGATAGGAATATCTCAAAAACTTCTTGGTAAAATTGATAATCCTGACATTAGCTTCAAGGAAAGTAGCATAACATCATTAACGTATTCATTTGATGGTTATAGGCAGATTAAAAGATCTAAGAAAGATATTTACCCTAGATATGGCTTGAATACAAATATTATCATGAGACATACGCCTTTGTCTGATTCCATTAGTTTGGTTTATGGGTTTGCAGGTATAGTTTATCTGCCAGGTGTAATAAATCACCAGGGTATCAGGGTTTATGGCGCTTATCAATTTATGGATAATGGAAATTATACATATGGAAATGTTATTAGCACACCAAGAGGATATACTGGGATTAATTTGAAGGAAATGTTAAGTCTAAAGGTTGATTATGCATTTCCTGTTATTTATCCTGATTTGGATCTTCCATCCATAGCTTATCTAAAACGTATAACAATACATGGGTTTTATGATCATTTAATAGGTAAGGATATTCTGAGTAACAATTATAAATATAGTAGTGCAGGCATTGAATTATTTTCGGATTGGAATTTTCTAAGCCTGCTTCCTAATATCAGACTTGGTGTTCGCAGCACTTATCGTTTAAAAGATAATCAATTAAGGTTTGAATTCTTGTATGGATTTTCCATATAATTGTTTGATAATATATTTAACAGCTACTTTTTTATCGATTTATTCCTAGTTTGTATCCTTGAATTAAATCCAAGTATTTTACAATTGTATATAACCTTATATCAGTACTTTATAATTGAAAAAACCAATTTGCATAATAATCCTAAACTAATTTAATAAATTGTATACGTATAAGCCCTCATAATGGCCTAAGTATCGGTAATTTTAGTAATTTTGTGGTCTTATTTATAACTATTCTAAATAGGAATATAATGAAGGAAGAAAACGACAATAATAATATATTAGAAGAGGTTACATCCGGTGAATATAAATATGGTTTTGTTTCTGATATTGATACAGAAACAGCGCCAGTTGGTTTAGATGAAGATACCATACGATTTATTTCAAGCAAAAAAGATGAGCCCGATTGGCTTCTAGAGTATAGATTAAAAGCATATAGATATTGGTTAACCATCGATGAGCCTAATTGGGCATTGTTGGAACATCCGCCAATTGATTATCAAGCTATAATATACTATGCGGCTCCAAAACAAAAAAAAGGACCTGAAAGCTTGGACGAAGTAGATCCAGAATTGTTGGAAACATTTAATAAGCTTGGTATTTCACTTGATGAGCAAAAAATGCTAGCTGGCGTTGCTGTAGATGCAGTTATTGATAGTGTTTCAGTTAAAACTACATTTCAGGATACACTTGCAAAACATGGCATTATATTTTGCTCCTTTAGTGATGCCGTTAAGAATCATCCAGATTTAGTAAAAAAGTATCTAGGCACTGTTGTGCCGCACACCGACAATTATTTTGCTGCTCTTAACTCTGCAGTTTTTAGCGATGGATCATTTTGTTACATCCCCAAAGGGGTGAGATGCCCCATTGAGCTTAGTACTTACTTTAGGATAAATGCTGCCAACACCGGTCAATTTGAGCGCACATTGCTTATTGCTGACGAAGGTGGATATGTTAGTTACCTTGAGGGATGTACTGCACCTCAGAGAGATGAAAATCAATTGCATGCTGCAATTGTCGAGATAATTACACACGATAATGCTGAGGTTAAATATTCCACAGTACAAAACTGGTATCCTGGAGACAAGGATGGAAAAGGTGGCATATACAACTTTGTAACAAAAAGAGGCTTGTGTAAAGGGGATAATTCAAAAATAAGTTGGACTCAAGTTGAAACTGGTTCAGCGATAACATGGAAATACCCCAGTTGTATTTTACTAGGTGATAACTCGATTGGTGAGTTTTATTCTGTTGCTGTCACAAATAATATGCAGCAAGCTGACACGGGGACAAAAATGCTTCATATTGGTAAGAATACTAAAAGCACAATTATTTCAAAGGGAATTTCAGCAGGTAAAAGTAATAACACTTACAGAGGATTAGTTCGAGTTTCAAAAAAAGCTGAAAATGCTCGTAATTTCTCACAATGTGATTCATTACTTTTGGGAGATAAATGTGGAGCACACACATTTCCCTACATCAAAAATAATAATACATCCTCTGTGGTTGAACATGAAGCCACAACATCCAAAATATCAGAAGATCAACTTTTTTATTGTCAGCAAAGGGGAATTGATACGGAAAAGGCAATAGGACTGATTGTAAATGGTTACGCTAAAGAGGTTTTAAATCAGCTACCAATGGAATTTGCCGTTGAAGCTCAAAAACTTCTTGCAATAACTTTGGAAGGTAGCGTTGGATAAATATTAGATTTCGAATACAGAAAATAAGAAACATATGTTATTAAATATAAAAGATTTACATGTAAGTATTGATGGGAAAGAAATTCTTAAAGGGTTAAATTTAGGAGTTAACAATGGAGAAGTACATGCAATTATGGGACCCAATGGTACCGGCAAAAGCACACTTGCATCTGCCATTACAGGTAGAGAAGGTTTTGATATTGATTCGGGAGAAATAATTTACAAAGGTCAGAACATTAACGAACTTTCGCCTGATGAAAGAGCCAATGAAGGTATCTTTTTAAGTTTTCAGTATCCTGTTGAAATTCCAGGTGTAAGTATAACAAATTTTATGCGAACCGCATTAAACGCTCGGAGAGAATATAAGGGTGAAGAACACATTTCTGCTGGTGAGTTTCTCAAAAAAATGGAGGAAAAGAAAAAACTGGTCGATATTCAAGCTAAGCTTACCAAAAGGTCAGTAAATGAAGGATTTTCAGGTGGAGAAAAAAAGAAAAATGAGATTTTTCAGATGGCAATGCTAGAGCCCACATTGGCCATTCTTGATGAAACAGATTCAGGATTGGATATTGATGCATTAAAGGTGGTTGCCAATGGTATAAATACGTTAAAGTCGCAGGATAATGCATTTGTAATTATAACTCATTATCAGCGATTATTGGAATATATTGTGCCTGATTTTGTTCATGTAATGTATGATGGTAGAATTGTTAAATCTGGAGGTAAAGGCCTTGCGGTTGAACTTGAAGAAAGAGGTTACGACTGGATAAAAGAACATGCATAGATTGATTCCAAAAGCTATTGAATTATGAAGTTAACTGATAATAAAAAATTTCCACTTGAGGCATCTCTGGTTGATAGGTATAGAGAAAACCCAGAAGGAGTATTCAAGTCCTCTCACCAAAAGGTTAATAAGTCACGTGAAACAGGCTTGGAGAGGTTTAATAATATTGGATTACCAACAACTAAGCTAGAGCAGTGGAGAAGCACTAACCTTAGTAAAAATTACAATACGGACTATACCATAGGTGCTACTAAACCTGATTTTGATAAGGAAATTAATGAAATATTTAATTGTACCATCCATGGTTTCAATACTGATGTTTATGCTTTGTTAAATGGATGGTATTATTCTCCAGACAACAAAAGGCTTGAGGTACTTGATGATGGCATAATTATAGGGAGTATGATCAAAGCTCAGGAGGAATATCCTGAATTATTTGATGAGTACTATGACGAAATAGCACAGAATAATGACCATGGTTTAAAAGCTATAAACTCAGCCTTGTATACAGATGGCTTATTTCTTTATGTCCCAGATGATGTTCAGTCTGAAAGAACTATCCAGCTTGTGAAAATGGTTAATCTAGAAAGTAATATAATGGTTAACACTCGTAACCTTATAATTCTTGGGAAGAATAGTAAATTATCCTTTTTGCATTGTGATGATTCAATAAACCAGCACACAGGTTTCTTGAATACAAATACGGAAATATTTATTGGTGAAAATGCTAGTTTAAGTTTGTATAAACTTCAAAATATAAATAATCAAACATCCTTAATTAATTCAACCACATTCCAGCAGAAATCAAATAGCAACCTGAATGTAATTTTGTTATCTTTCAATGGCGGAAAACTTAGGAACGAATTTCACATAGATTTAATGGGCGAATTTGCAAATGCTGATATTAGCGCCATGTATCTCATGGATAATGAGCAACATGTTGATAACCAGGTAAAGGTAATGCACTCAGCTCCAAATTGTACCAGTAGTGAGTTGTTCAAGGGAGTCTTAGATGATAAAGCATCAGCTGTATTCAATGGATATATATATGTTGCCAGAGATTCACAAAAAACTGCTGCATTTCAAAAAAATGCAAATATACTCATGACGCCAGACGCTACAATTGATACTATGCCTTTCCTTGAGATTTATGCGGATGATGTAAAATGTAGTCACGGTGCTACAGTTGGTCAGATTGATAGTGAAGCATTATTTTATTTGATGCAAAGAGGAATTCCTGAAAAAGATGCTAAACTACTCCTCATATACGCCTTTATTACAGAAGTAACTAGTAAAATTGATATATTGCCATTGCGTATTAGTATAGATGATATGGTAAAAAAACGATTAAGGGGAGATTTATATATATGCGATAAGTGCGTCTTGCATTGCTCTAAGCCAGAAATGCCAGTTGAATTTGTTCTTGACATGAGCAAAATTTAAGTAATGGGGTTTAAAATAAATAGTATAAGAAATGATTTTCCAGTTTTATCCACTAAGGTAAACGGTAAACAATTAGTTTATTTGGATAATGGTGCCACTACTCACAAACCAATGCAGGTAATTGATAGGATATCAAACTATTATATGACTGAAAATAGTAATGTTCATCGTGCTTCATATAACCTCAGTCATATTGCTACTGATTTGTTCGAAAATTCACGAAAATTTATTGCTAACTTTATTAATGCTGCCAGCTATAGAGAAATAATATTTACCAAAGGCACAACAGAATCTGTTAATTTAGTGGCATCTGGATTTAGTGATATTATAACTGAGGGAGATGAGATTATCATAACAGTTATGGAGCATCATTCAAATTTTGTGCCGTGGCAACAACTATGCAAAAAGAATAAGGCAACATTAAGATTTTTGTCTGTTTTGAAGGATGGAACAATTGATCTTTCTGAACTGTTAGCTATGATTAACTCCAAAACAAAATTAATATCTATAACTCATATCTCAAATGTATTAGGTACAATAAACCCAGTGAAAAAAATTTCTGAGATTGCTCACAATAATGGGGTTCCTGTATTTGTGGATGGCGCCCAGGCAATTGCACATGCTAATGTTGATGTTTCAGAAATAGATTGTGATTTTTATTGCTTTTCTGGGCATAAGGCTTATGGTCCCATGGGAATAGGAGTTTTGTATGGAAAAGAAGAATGGCTAAACAGGCTAAGTCCATATCAGTATGGTGGAGAGATGATAAGTTCAGTAAATTTTAAATCTACAACTTTTAATGAATTACCTTATAAATTTGAGGCGGGAACACCCAATGTGGCTGGAGCACTTGGATTGGAAAGATCATTGAGGTATATACAAGATATTGGTTTGGATAATATTTTTAAATATGAGGATGATTTACTTCAGTATGCCACAAAAAAATTTGAAAATATAAAAGGTGTCATGATAATTGGTAATGCAAAATCAAAAATACCTGTTATTTCATTGAATATTGAGGGGCTGCATCCTTATGACATAGGCATTTTGCTTGATCAAATGGGCATAGCAATAAGAACTGGTAATCATTGTGCACAACCCCTCATGGAGGCTCTGGAATTGCCAGGTACATTAAGGGTTTCTATGGCATTATACAATACCAAAGAAGAAATAGATTTATTTGCTGATGCATTGATGAAGGCAATTGATATGTTAACATAAAAGTAATAAATGACAATAAAAGAAAAATCTGAGGCCATTGTTGAAGAATTTGCAATTTTTGATGATTGGATGGACAAATATGCTCATCTGATTGAATTGGGAAAGGAACTTCCAATAATTGATGAGAAGTATAAAGATGAATCTCATTTAATTTCGGGATGTCAGTCTAGAGTTTGGTTACATGCGGATTATGTGAATGATAATGTTGTATATACTGCTGATAGTGATGCTGTTATTACCAAGGGAATAATATCACTACTAATTAGGGTTATGTCAGATGCAAATCCTTCTGAAATATATAGCTCTGATTTTACCTTTATTGATGACATAGGGTTGAGTACTCATCTTTCGCCAACAAGAGCAAACGGATTAGTTTCAATGGTAAAACAAATGAAATTGTATGCAAAAGCCCTGTATTTGAGGGCAGAAAAATAATTATTGAAAGTCACCAAAGTTTTTTTATTATGACAAAAGAAGAAATACGAGAACTTGAAGAGAGAATAATAGGAGTTCTAAAAAATATATTTGACCCTGAAATCCCTGTAAACATATATGACTTAGGGCTGATTTACGAAATAAATATTTCTGAAACAGGTCACGTCAAAGTTCTAATGACATTGACTTCTCCCAATTGTCCTGTTGCTGAATCAATGCCAGCTCAGGTAAAGGAGGAGGTTAGTTATCTGAATGGCGTAGCAGAATCTGATGTAGAAATTACTTTTGAACCTCCGTGGGATCAAGATATGATTACTGAGGAGGCTAAACTGGAGTTAGGCCTTTTATAGCTAAATTTTAATAAATTTGCCTACTTCTTAAACTTGTGAATATGCCGATATTGGGAAGTATAATAAAAAAAGCATTTGAGTTACGGAATTTGCCGGTTGAAAAGCAGAGGAGGAAACAAAATCCCGTTACTGCCCAAAAACGTCAACTTACCAAGCTAATCAGGAAGTCACAGTTTACAGCAATAGGAGAGCATTACGGATTTTCAAAATTGCTCCAATCCAAGAATATTACTGAAGAGTTTGCAGAGTCAGTGCCAATGCATGACTACCAATCAATGTATAAAAGGTGGTGGTATAGGGCATTAAATGGAGAGTCTTATGTTGCATGGCCTGGAAAGGTAAGATACTTTGCTTTAAGCTCAGGAACTTCAGAGGCGTCAAGTAAATATATTCCCATTACCAATGACATGTTAAAGGGGATTAAGCAGGTTACTTTACGCCAACTCATTTCTACAACTAAATTTGATTTTCCCTTAGATTTTTATGAAAAAGGTATCCTTATGATTGGAGGTAGCACACATCTTCAATATAATGGTACATACTATGAAGGAGATCTCTCAGGTATTACTGCTGGTAATATCCCTTTTTGGTTTCAACATTTTTATAGGCCTGGAAGACGAATATCAAAAACTCATGATTGGGCAACTAAGTTGAATGAGATGGTTCGCAAGGCACCAAATTGGGATATTGGAATTATTGTGGGAGTCCCTGCATGGGTTCAAATTCTAATAGAAAAGATTATTGAAGAATACAATTTAGATACCATTCATGACATGTGGCCAAATTTATCGGTTTATGTTCATAGCGGAGTCTCATTTAAGCCATATTTGAAGAGTTTTGAAAAACTTTTCTCAAAGCCAATGATGTATAGTGAATCTTATTTGGCATCGGAGGGATATGTCGCATTCCAAAATGGAAAGGATATTAAGGGAATGGAAATGGTTCTTGATAATGGTATCTATTATGAATTTGTGCCATTCAATAATGAAAATTTTGACGATGAAGGCAATTTACTTGATAATTCTAAAGCCATAACCATAGGAGAAGTAGAAGAGGGAATTGACTATGCATTGCTAATGTCTACTAATGCTGGAGCATGGAGATACCTGCTTGGAGATACAATAAAGTTTGTTGATAAGCAAAAGAGTGAAATTATAATAACTGGACGAACAAAGCATTTTATTAGTATTTGCGGTGAACATCTTTCACAAGAAAATATGAATCGTGCAATGGAATTACTTCAAGAAGAACTTGACATAGAGATAAAAGAGTTTACAGTTGCTGGTGTAAGCCACGGCTCATTGTTTGCACATCAATGGTATATTGGAACTGATGATTTGCTTGATGGTGATAAAGCAGCCAAAATAATTGATAACCATCTTAAGAATTTAAATGATGATTATCGTGTAGAAAGGATGGAAGCAATAAAAGATGTATGTGTAACTGTTTTGCCTTCTCAGTCATTTTATAACTATATGAAAGAAACTGGCAAGGAAGGAAGTGCAAATAAGTTTCCCCGAGTTTTAAAGAATTCTAGGATTGAAGAATGGCAATCCTATCTAAAGAAGCATAGTTTAATAAGCTGATAATAAAATTGCCGTATTATGGGAGTTTTTATGGAGGGTACTATTCTTGGATTTTCTCTTGCATTTTTGTTTGGTTTTGGTCCTGCATTTTTTGCGCTAATACAAACAGGTTTGTACAGAGGACTGCTTTCTGGTGTGCTTCTTGCTTTTGGGATATTTCTAAATGACTTAGTAGTTGTTGGGTTGTCATTATTTGGTACTTCTACCATTATGAGTAATGTTGAAAATTTTAAAACTATAGGTATTATTGGTGGAGCTATATTAATAGTTTTTGGGGTGGTTACTTATATTAAAAAAGCATCTTTGAATAGTGTTGAAAATAATGAAAATCCTAAGTTACCACATCCATTGATATATATTGGCAAAGGGTTCTTACTGAATGCAGTAAATCCATTTGTATGGATATTTTGGATAAGTATTATAGTGGGCGTTACAGCCCAATATAATGCTGATAACACAAAGCTAATCTTATTTTTTTCAGGCACATTATCAGTTGTACTGGTTACGGATATTATAAAGACTTTTGCTGCTAGCAAGTTCAAGGAAATAGTTACTAATAAATTTCTCATACTAGTAAATAAAATAGCTGGAATTGCCATATCGATATTCGGTGTTTTCTTGATATTAAGATCAGTATTTGAATTTTAAATAATGGCGATATTAATTATGATTTTGTAAATTATCGGGTATTTTGTTAATATAATTACCTTTGTATACTGATTAAGAAGAAAGGGGTGTAAGCAAAATGGAAGAAATAATAGATCCTACCATAATACAGAATAGTATAATGAACTCCAGAGGATGTTGTGCCATGAAAGGAACTAGTCCTGATGATTTATCGATAAACCAGTCAAGCTGTTGTAAATTGAGCTCTACTGATTGGTTGTCAAATTATACTGATGGAAATAGTGGAAGTAATATTTATGTAGTTGAAGTTAGGTTTAAAAATGGAAGAAAAGATTTTTATACTCATTCACCAGATATTGCCCTTAAAAAAGGGGAAGTAGTTGCAGTTGATGCATCACCGGGTCATGATATAGGTATTGTCACTTTAGCTGGTCAGCTTGTTGAAGCTCAGATGAAGCGCAAAAATGTTGATATTAATACAAAAGATCTAAAAAAGGTTTTTAGACACGCGCGATCCACAGACATTGAGAAATGGTTTGAGGTAATTTCCATGGAAGATAAAATAATGCTAAAGTCACGAACAATAGCTTCGGATCTTCATTTGGATATGAAAATTAATGATGTGGAGTATCAGGGTGATAAAACCAAAGCTATTTTTTATTACACAGCTGATGATAGAGTTGATTTCAGGGAATTAATTCGAAAGCTAGCAGATTCTTTTCGAGTTAGGATTGAGATGAAACAGATAGGTGCCAGACAAGAGGCTGCTAAGGTTGGTGGCATTGGTTCATGTGGACGTGAAACTTGTTGTTCATCATACATGAGCAGTTTTAGTAGTGTTTCAACCACATCTGCAAGGGCCCAACAGCTATCCTCAAACCCTCAGAAATTAGCAGGATTGTGTGGTAAACTCAAGTGTTGTTTGAATTATGAGGTTGATGACTATGTTGATACAATGAAAGACTTTCCTGATAGTTCAATTCCCCTAAGAACAAAAAAAGGTAAGGCATATTTCATAAAGAATGAAGTTCTTAAGAAAACTATGTGGTATGCTTATGAAGGTGATTCGCAAAATATGATGTCGTTACCCATAGATAAGGTTAAGTATATTATTGAACAAAATAATAGTGGTAAGTTACCTGTTGAACTTGAGAAATTTGCCGATAAAAATACTCAGGCTGAGGTCGTTAATGATTCAACATCTGATGATTTATCTGGATATGTTTAGGAGAGGTAGTAATTCTGGGTAAAATTTCTGAAATCTTATCATTGATGAATAATCAAAAAAAGATGATTAAAAAACTAATATTAATTTTGCTAGTAGGCATTACTATTATTTCTTGTCAAAAAAATACCATAATAAATCAAAGCATTGACATACCTTCTGAGGGTTGGCATAAAAATAATGCTGTAGAGTTTAAAGTTGATGTGCAAGACTCCTTGCAAAATTACGACTTTCAAATATCCATAAGAAACACAATTAATTATCGTTATAGTAACCTTTATGTTTTTTTGATAACAGAATTCCCCAATGGTAATTTTACACGAGATACATTGGAATTTATGCTTGCCAATCCTGAGGGTAAATGGCTGGGCACAGGATGGAGTAGTATAAAAGAAAACAACATCCTACTTAATAAAAACATGAGATTCCCAATAAGTGGAGAATACAGATTGCTTCTTCAGCAGGCAATGCGCACTGATACACTTGAGGGTATAAATAGCCTAGGGATATCTGTTTATGAGTCATCAAATTAAAAAATATACGGTTACAAAATGAAGAGCAACGAACCATCTGTGCCCCAAAAGAAAATATTTAACTACATATTTAAACTTTGGTTTTTGTGGGCAGCATTGCTGATGTTAGTGTTCTTATTGTTTTATGGTATAGCTCGTGAATGGTATGGCAAAATGCCAACCTTTGAGGAGCTTGAAAACCCCAAGAGTAATTTGGCTTCAGAAGTATATTCTTCAGATGGACACTTATTGGGAACATATTTTATTGAAAATAGATCTAATATAAGTTACAGAGAAATATCTCCGAATTTAATTAATGCCGTTTTAGCTATTGAAGATATAAGGTTTGAAGAGCACTCAGGTATTGATGAGAAGGCTCTTTTGAGAGTATTTTATGGTGTTGCCACTGGTAATAGTAAAGGTGGAGGTAGTACCTTAACTCAGCAATTGGCAAAAAATCTTTTTCCACGTGGTCAGCGATTATCTAAACCTCAGCTCGTGCTCAGAAAATTTAAGGAATGGATAACTGCCTTAAAGCTTGAAAGGTATTATTCAAAAGAAGAGATAATAGCAATGTACCTTAATACTGTTACCTATGGACATAACACTTACGGTATTAAGTCAGCAACAACAGCTTTTTTTGATTGCACTCCAGATTCACTTAACCTTCAGCAGGCAGCTCTCATGGCTGGTGTTGTTAATGCTCCAACAAGGTACAGTCCGATTTCAAACCCTGAAAATTCGATTAGTCGCCGAAATCTAGTTTTAAGGCAAATGCAAAAGTATGGTTATATAACATCAGAAGTTTATGATTCTGTTAGTCAATTGCCACTTGGAGTTTCCAAATATACCCTAAGAGATCATAATCAAGGGTTGGCAACTTATTTACGAGAGTATCTTAGAGGAGAATTAAAAGAATGGTGTAAAAATCACTATAAACCAGATGGCACTCCCTATAACTTATACAAAGATGGATTAAAAATATATACTACAATTGATTCAAGGATGCAAAGGTATGCAGAAGAAGCTGTTAGAGAACATTTGCAACTAGACTTACAGCCTGCATTTTACAGGCATTGGGAAGGGTATACAAATGCACCATTTGACTTTGAAGAGGAGGAGATAGAAGAATCTGTTGAACGAATAATTGAACAGTCCATAAGACGAAGTGAGAGATATAGAAAGTTAAAAAATTTAGATGTTTCAGAAGATTCGATTCGTGCCAGTTTTATTATGCCTGTAAAGATGAGGGTATTTAGCTGGGAAGGATCAATTGATACTATAATGTCTCCCATTGATTCTATAATATATTATAAACACATACTGCAAGCGGGATTGCTATCAATGGAATCAAAAACAGGTTATGTTCGTGCCATGGTGGGTGGAATTGATTATCAATATTTCAAATTTGATCATGTGGTTCAAGGAAAACGTCAGGTTGGGTCAACATTTAAACCATTTCTTTATACCTTGGCGATGCAAGAGGGAGAATATTCCCCATGCTACAAGGTATCTAATATACAGTATAGCGTTGAGCTTTTTGATGGAACTTTTTGGTCACCTAGAAATTCTGGAAATGATAGAGTTGGAGAGGAGGTTACTTTAAAATGGGCTCTTGCTAATTCCAATAACTGGATTAGTGCGTATCTAATTGGAAGGTTTTCGCCTCAATCAGTGCGACAAATGGCAAGAAAAATGGGAGTGCAGTCTGATATACCTGCTGTTCCTTCAATTGCCTTAGGTACGCCAGATTTATCATTATATGAAATGGTAGGTGCGATGAACACTTTTGCAAATAAAGGAGTTTATGTGGTGCCAACCTTCATTACAAAAATTGAAGATAAGAATGGTAACCTTTTGGAAAGATTTGTTCCTGATAAAACAGAGGCAATGAATGAAGTTACAGCATATAAAATGCTTAAACTCATGGAGGGTGTTGTAGAAAGTGGGACAGGAATAAGATTGAGATATAGATACGGGTTTAATAATCCTATTGCAGGAAAAACCGGAACAACTCAAAACCAATCTGATGGATGGTTTATGGGAATTACCCCAGACCTTACAACCGGAGTATGGGTTGGAGCTGAAGACCGAAGTGTTCATTTTAGAACAATAGGTCTAGGTCAAGGTGCTAATATGGCTCTACCCATATGGGCAATTTATATGAAAAAAGTGTACTCAGATCCATCTCTTGGTGTTAGTCAGGGAGAATTTGATACACCATTGAGGGATGTAATGATTGAATTTGACTGTGAAAAATATGATCGTGAAAGACAGAATAGTTCTCTTGACCAAAGTCACGAAGATGAATTCTAGGATTATTTATAATAGATAGCAAATCATTCATTAACGATATTGTTTCCTTGATAGTTTAAGATAATGACTTATCTTCATGGAGAATATTACTAATGATAACTATAAACCATAAATTATGTGAATTATGAAATATGTATATCTTCTAATAACCTTATTAGCTTTTTCACTTTCAGGATTATCTCAAATATACGTGGGCGATGTTAATATCAATAAAAAGCAAGACTTAGAGTTTGTTGAAATTATAGGTAATACCAAAAATTTTAAAATAAAAGTTCATATAGACTATGGTCAATTGAATCCTAAAACTGAAGAAATACGTGATAAGAGTGGTACCATTGCACGTTCCAATAATATTATTTCAATATTAAACCTTATGTATAAAAACGGATGGGTATTTGTAAATAGCTATGGTTATGGAACAAATAGCGAAAATGTTATTAGATACTTATTGAAAAAAGAAAAATAATAATCTAAATGGGTAAAAAAATAAATCCATTAATACACATAAATAAATTATCTTTGAGAATTGTTTATTTAAATACATAATTAAGCAAACAATACTTATTAAACCTCCAAGTTAATTCAGCTACGCATAATGTATGTGAGCCTATATGAAAAGCAATTTATTTTTAATTAAGTAACTAATCTTTTCTTTAAAAACAAACAATTAACTATGAAAGCATCAATACTAACCAAGTTGATGGGGCTATTATCCCTATTAATAATTTGCCCATTTTATTTAGGAGCTCAAGAGGCTGCAGACGACCCAAATTTGGATCAAATTCCTTTATGGTATCTTGAACAGACTCAGAATATGCAACGGCTTCCATCGGAGGTTATAACTATTAATGATTTTGATAATTTTTATCTAGGAGTAGACTTTGCTGAGGGCCATATTAGTGTTAATCCGCTTGATCCTAAGCAGTTCTTTACGGCTTTTAACACTGATGGATCACATTATACCAATGATGGATATAATTGGCTTAGTAGCAACCCCAGTTGGGGATCTTCAATGAGAGGTGATCCTGTTACAGCTTATGATGGAGATGGAAATTTATATTATGAAAACATGTATGGTTCTAGTATTCAGGGTTGTAAAGTGGTAAAATCATCAGATAATGGTGAAACATGGGATCCTGCGGTTATTGCAATATCAGGAAATGACAAGAATTGGCTTGCTGCCGATCAGAGTAATGGACCATATGCAAATTATGTATATTCAACAATGACCAATAGTGGATCTGGTAATTTCACAAGAAGTATTGACCAAGGTTTAACATGGCAAAGTACATTTGCTCCATCAACACAGAGTCTTCCAGGAATGATGGTATGTGTTGGTCCTGATGCTTCAACACAGGGCGGATCGGTTTATGTTGTAACAAACAGTGGAAGTGCATTTGCATCAACTTATACATTTTACGAATCAAATGATGGTGGTTTAACTTTTGAAAATAAATCGGCACAAAGTTTTGCTGGTTATGTTGGCAGTAATGTAAATGGAAGAAATGCGGTTCAGAATATGCGAACACGCCCTTACCCATTTATAACAGCCGATAATAGCTATGGAGCAAATAGAGGAAGGTTGTATTTGGTTTATGCATCCAATGACCCACCAGGAAACGGTAATAAACCTGATATTTGGTGTCGTTACTCTGATGATAGTGCCGAAAACTGGTCTGAACCAGTAAGGGTGAACTCCGGTTCAAATCCCACATTTAGTAATCAATGGCAACCTGCAACTTGGTGTGATTACGAAACGGGAAGACTATATGTGCAGTGGATGGATACTAGAGATACACCAACGAATGATAGTGCTTTAATTTATGCCACATATTCAGATGATGGTGGACTTACTTTTAAGGCAAATAAAAAAATTAGTAATGAGAAAATGAAAATTAACTGTAGTAGTTGCGGTGGTGGAGGAACTCCTAGATATCAAGGAGATTATAGTGGAATAGTATCTAACTCGAGTACATCTATGTCTTCTTGGAGTGACTTTAGGTGGGGTACTTTTGCAAGTTTTACATCCTATTTTCCTGATTTTGCCATGAGGGTGTATCCCACAACTGCTGATATTCAAATTCGTGATACCATATGGGCAGTTATTCCTGGTGTTAAGCTATACTCTGATGAGGTAATATTTTCAGCCACCATTGATACACCACAATCAGGATCATTTTCTTTCGAATATCCTGATGGTAACAGCATAACTTATTCATTTTTGCCTGATTCAATACCAATTGTTGTTAATGCAGATCAAGTGCCAATTGGAGGCTATACAATGTTAATAAAGGGTGAAGGCCCAAATGGAACTCCTGTACATTTTCGTGAAGCAACTATTAATGTGGTACCTATACAGCCTCCAAGCTCTGATTTTTCAGCAGTTGATACTTTAACTTGTTCAGGAAGTAATGTCAGTTTTATTGATGCGTCTGTTAATGCCACATCTTGGCTCTGGACTTTCGAAGGTGGAGATCCGGCTCAATCCACAGAACAATTCCCAACTATTACATATAACGAAGTTGGTGAATTTGATGTTACACTTGAAGTTTCTAATTCTGCCGGATCTAGTACATCAAGTAAGTCAGATTATATTTCAGTTAATACAATACCTGACCCACCATCAACAGAAGATAAGTCAGCTTGTGTTTATTCTACAATTCCTCCACTTGAGGCAGTTGGGGATAATATTAAATGGTATTTCGACTCAGATTTGACTCAATTAGCATATAGTAGCACTCCATTTTACACAGGTAATACCTTACCTGGAGAATATGTTTACTTTGCTACACAAACTATAAATAATTGTGAGAGCTCTGGTTACGAGGTGTCTCTTACCATTCATGAATTACCAATTGTTTCATTTGATCCTCTGGGCGAGGTTTGTTTAAGTGCTGAAGCTTTTGAACTTTCGGGAGGTATGCCAGCTGGAGGTGAATATTTTGGAGATGGAGTTTATGAAGATATGTTTTATGCTTCAGTTGCTGGAGTTGGTTCACACGTAATTGGTTATGATTACATGGATTCAAACCTTTGTTCAGATACTGCTTTTCAAACTATAGTCGTGTTACCAATTGATAATGTAACATTAACTCAGCTACCTCCAGTCTGTGCAGATAATGAGCCTTTTGAGTTATCTGGTGGTAATCCTACTGGAGGAGTATTTTCAGGTGATGGTGTTATTGATAATATTTTTTATGCAGGTGATGTTGGAGCAGGTGATCATATAATTACATACACGATTATAAGTCAGAACGGTTGCCCAAGTTCCACATCAGAAGTTCTAAAAGTATGGGCTTTGCCAGATGTTAATCTTGGAAACGATACAACCATTTGTGGAGATCAAATTATTACTTTGGATGCATCCGTGCCCGATGCTGCCTCATATCTTTGGATGCCTGGAGGTAGTACCTCACCATCAATAACTGTTGATTCTGTTGGAATTGGGTATAATTCTCAGGAGTATACTGTTGGAGTTACTGATAATAACTCTTGTTTCAATGAAGATGTTGTAACGGTTACATTCATTAATTGCACTGGTATCAAAGATATTGACGGCTTAGTTAATATTGGGCTATATCCAAACCCCAATGATGGTAAATTCAACTTTAATATCGAATCAAATAAATCCACAGTAGTTGATATAAGTATATTTGACAACAATGGTAAGCTTCAGTATGAGCTTAATAACCTTCATATCATTGATAACTACAAATCGGAAATAAACCTCAAGGATCCTAATCCTGGTATTTATTTTATTAGTATTAGGAATGAAACAGGTTCATTTGTGAAAAAATTCCTTGTGAAATAATAATTATAAAGTTATTGAATAGGGTATATTTTTTAAAGATGTAAGGCGAATTATTAAATTAAATCGCTTTACATCTTTTCAAGCATAATTTCTATTTATTGTGACCAGAGTTAATCACATAAGGCTAATACTTTCTTTTATTATTTTGTTATATATACCTCAAATATCTGCTCAGATAGTTGATTATAATTTAATGGATGATACAATAAATTCAAATATTGATGAAGTTATAATAACGGGAAGTAGGATACAAAAAAGAGTCTTAGATGTCCCTTATTCAATATCAAGAATAGACTATCGGGAATTTAAATATGACAGAAAAATAGGTGTTAATGAAGTGCTTGAATCTGTTCCTGGAATGTTTTTACAATCCAGGTATGGAAACCATGATGTTAAAATATCCATAAGAGGATTCGGCAGTAAATCCAAATCTGGAATAAGAGGTGTAAGAATATTACTAGATGACATACCTGAATCAGAACCCGATGGGCAGACACGAATTGAAGCAATTGACTTTAACTCAATTGGTAAAATAGAGATAGCCAAAGGAAACCTATCTTCTATGTATACAAATGCTCCAGGCGGAGTTATAAATTTCATTAATGACATTAGTTTTAATACGCCATTCGTTGTTCAATTCAATCAGTTAGGTTCATTTGGTCTTCGACGAAATGGCTTTAAATTTGGTTACAATAATGATAATTATAATTTACTTACTTCGTTTAGTAATCATTATTTTAAAGGTTATAGAGATCACAATAATGAGAATTGGAATATTATAAATACAGTAGTTGAAACTAAATATAGTAATAACTCTAGCCTAAAACTACTTTTTTATTTTGTGGATGGAATGATTGAGTTGCCTGGATCATTAACTAAGGAAGAATATGACACTAACCCTTATCAGGCAGAGCAAAGATCTATAGATAGAGATGCAAAGCGTGTTTCAACCAAGGGTAGACTTGGTGTAAGATATACAACCAGATTTGGCAGAGAAAATAATAATGAGTTGGAACTAACTACATATGCAACCATTAAATATTTTGAAAGAACCAATAGAGAATATAAGATTATAAATAGAAATGGTTTTGGCCTAAGAACTCATTATTTGAATGAGTCGAATATTTTTAATCGAAAAAATGAATTTCTAATTGGAACAGATCTTTTATTTCAGCCTGCACGCATTGAATATTATTCCAATATAAATGGTAATAAAGGTGATCAAATACTTCAATTGTTAAATGAGAAGATATATAATACAGGATTCTATATATCTAATAATTATGAGGTTTATGAGAATCGTTTATTTCTTTTGCTAACAGGTCGTTATGATATTATAACATTTGACCTTAAAGAAGAAACACTGCCCTCAAGAAAAAATTCAAGAATGTTTGATGCGTTTGTTCCTAAAGTTGCACTGAATTATAAACTCACAAATATGATTTCCATTTATTCAAGTTATGGATTTAGTTATGATAGCCCAGCTAAAAATGAACTTGAAAGCTTTGATCCTGAGTTATTATATAACCAAGAACTTAAACCCCAACTTACAAAGAGTTTTGAGATGGGAGTCAAAGGATTCCTAGAATTAAATAATAATTTTTTGAATAGAGTTAGATTTGAAGCAACATTTTTTAATTTGAATATAGATAATGAGGTTGTACCATATGAGATATATGGTGATGTTTATTTCAGAAATGCTGCAAAAACAAACCGTAGAGGGTTTGAAATTGGAACCCAAGTAAGATTATTAAAAAAGATGGATTTAATAATTGCTTACACATACTCTGATTTTATTTATGATTCCTATTCTGCCTTAACAATAGAAATAGATTCAATTGGTAATATTACCGAGGAAGAAAAAGATTTTTCTGGCAAAGTGGTTCCAAGCGTACCTGTGAATAATCTTTTTGTATCATTAAGTTTCTCGCAAAATATTACAAAAAGTATTGAATTATTTGCAAAGGGGAGTTTAAACTCAGTAAGCGGGTTATGGGTAGATGATGCAAACTCAGATTTAACAGATACTTATAATATCCTAAATAGTATGTTGGGAATAGATATAAAAGCAGGAGGGTTTAATTTTTTAATTTCTGGTGGTATAAATAATATACTTGATGAGGCTTATGTTGGATTTGTAAACACTAATTCTGCTGAACAACGATTTTATGAACCTGGCGAACCTTTAAATTTATTTGGCCAATTTAACATTGGATATAAGTTCTAATATATATGAAATACTATTACCAAAAAATATGTTCCTTGTTAGTTCTAGTTATTTGCCCTTTAATTTTGAGCGCTCAATTAAAAATAATTCCATCCGAAAATTATAGAATATATCCCAGTAATGTTACACAGACAGAAGTTTTTATTGTAAAAAGCCCAAATAATGAGGATTTATTATTTTCTTCTTGTAACACACTCACATTTATACCATTTTTTGTAAGTGAGGGGGTATATGTGTCAGAAAACCAAGGCTACAATTGGGTTGGATCTGACAGTTGTAATGGAAGTCCCATAGATTTTCATGGTGGGGATCCTGGAATTGCAATTGATAAGAATAATCGGTTTATTCTTACTCGCCTGGGAAGAACGCCATTTACTGGATTATATGCTCACTATTCATATGATAAAGGTAAGACATGGTCTCAGCAGGTACCTATTTCCACTGATGATCTTGAAAGAGCCGCCATAGCATCCGATATAAATAGTAATAGTTCATACTATGGGAACACATATGCATCATGGGTAAAATTTGCATTCCCATTTCCTATGATGTTTTCAAGGGTGGGTTCTGATCTTGAACAATGGTTAGAGCCAATTCAAATAAATCAACCTGAAAATAGAAGTGCAGGAGGAGATATTGTTGTTGGAACAAGCGGTAATATATATACATGCTGGGCTGGAGTAGCTGATGAATCTCCCTTTAAAGAGGTACATGTTGGATTTGCAATTTCAGAAGATGGTGGTTACGATTGGAATGTTAATGAGAAAATTTTTATTATCAATGGCATAACAGGGCTTCTTCCCGAAAAGGGAAACATAAGAGTAAATGGCCTTCCTAATATGGCGATTGATAATACTGATGGTTTACGTAGCGGATGGATATATATTGTTACAGGCCAAAAGAATTTATTACCAGCGGGTACAGATCCAGATATTATATTGAATATTTCTACCGATGGAGGATTAACTTGGTCTGATGGAATAAGAGTTAATCAGGATGCAATAAACAATGGAAAAACTCAATATTTCCCCACTATACATGTAGATAACTATGGAGCAGTTAATATAATATTTTATGATGATAGAAATACATCAATTGATTCCACAGGAGTTTATTTGGCAAGGTCTGAAGATGGTGGAAGTACTTGGAGGGAATTTGAAATAAGTGACCATAATTTTGCTCCTTCTGCCATAGGTGGTTTGGGTCAAGGTTATCAAGGGGATAATATTGACATGACATCTACAGAGGATGCTCTGTTACCGGTGTGGATGGATAATTCAACAGGTATATATCAAATATGGTCAACACGAATTTATATATCTGATATTGATATAATAAATACCAATAGTGATAAGAATGGTATTATGATATATCCAAATCCTTCAGGTGATATAATAAACATCAAATTTGATTCACATGTAATGGAGGATGTTTATTTAAAAATATTGGATTTAGATGGTAATATGGTTAAAGGTCTTACCATTCAAAATTTTAATGCTGCAAATAATACTATTTCACTATCATTAAAGGATTTAATGATAGAAGATGGCGCATATCTTATCAATTTAGAAACAGGTAGTATGTCCATTACAAAAAAACTGATTCTATCTAAATAGTACTGCTTTTTTTGTTTCGGATAAGCCGTAATGGGTGCTAATATTATAATTGTAAATACCATTAGCCATGTTACTTCCGTCTATGGTGAAACCGTATTCATCACCTGAAATAAAATTAGGTTCTTTTTCTAATAATAACTTACCATTACTATCATAAAAGTGTAAAACAGGTAAATTTATGGGGCTAGTATTTTTAAGAACCCTAATTTTAATGGTGGTGTTTTGCGAGAAAGGATTTGGAAAGTTTTGGGATAAAATAATTTTTTTATTATCAGATAATAAATTACCAACTCCAACGGGAATTGAAGGATTAAAAGCTAGGAAAGCTCCATCCCTGCCAATAGCATAGCCATGACTTTCGTCGGGAAAATCAACTTTGAATATTGATGTGTTATCAGGAGTAGGTGTAGACGTCCATGTTAAACCCGCATCCATTGTAAAAACAAAGCTTCTCTCTGGACCCAGTGGGGCCCATCCTTCCATGGAGTCAACAAAATCAATGTCATATGCAATTCCTTGGACTCCAATTTCATCGTATTCCCAAGAAAACCCTCCATCATATGTATTCATAAACCCTGCTCCGTAGCCAAAATCGGGATCACCTCCAGAACCAATGATTCGAAGTGAGTCAAATGGATAGATACCATGCACTTCATCTGCCGGAGCATAATCTGTACTAATTGCTTTCCAATCAACACCAGAATTATCAGTAATCCATATTACCCCTGCTATATCAAATATACCACCGGATGCATATCCATATTTTTGGTTGTAGAACGTTATGTTTAATACTGGAAAAAAGGCCAAAGTACTTGTGTCTATGCTTGCTTGGTTCCATGTTTGACCTCCATCAATGGTGTTTACAATCGCATGAGGAGTTCCGCCCATCCACCCATTTAGGCTGTCATGATAATAAATACTTGTAATAAATATATTATCTTCGGGATACCTACTTACAGTCCATGTTTCCCCACCGTCGCTGGTGCTTAGCAGATCAGTTCCATAGGGCAAAATGGTAAAATTGTGTGCTGATGCAAATCCAATATCATTGGAAATAAAAAATACTGTTTTGATATTATTGGTGGTATTACTTTGTTGGATTTCCCAAGAACTACCACCATCGTAGGTATGTATAATGATACCCGAGTCTCCAACACACCATCCTGTTATGCTATCTGTAAAGTGTATATCATTTAAATTTACAGAAACAGCTATTTCCATACGTTCCCAAGTTCCTTGTCCATAACATATACTAATTAGACCTAAAGAAAATACCAAAAAATAATTTCTCACTAGCCTGGGTACGGTCTGTAAATTATTTATCTCAATTATTTTAATTATCATATAAAAGCCTGGTTATAAGTTAATGAAATGTGTTGGGTTAAAACTTAATAAATAGTATCTGAGGGCATCCAAAAATAATCTGCAAAGTTCATTACCTTATTTCCATTAATTTCAACACCTTCATTTGCAAGTAATTCAGACATTATAAATTCTCCTCCAAAATGATGTTTACCTGTGAGAAGACCATTTCTGTTTACCACTCTATGTGCTGGAAGGTTAATAGGCCTAGATTTTGATTTATTTAGTGCCCAGCCTACCATTCTTGCAGAACCTCTGCTCCCTGCGAATTCTGCGATTGCGCCATAGGTAGTAACCCTACCTTTGGGTATCTTAGATACAATTTCGTATACTTTTTCATAGAAATTTTGCTTCATTTATAATTTATCACATAGATAGTGTTGTAAAATTAGAAAAATAAAATTTAATAATACAATAACTCATTTAAGTTGTTGAATAAATATTTTACGATATGGATAAAACACACAAATCATTTGTAGATTTGTCAAAAAGATGAATAAACTATTATGAATAAACTATCATTTTACTCACTTTTAATAGTGGCATTAGTATGCATAATTGGGTGCGATAATAAAACAAATACTTCCTTAGATATTGCATTTTACAATGTTGAAAACCTATTTGATACAATAGATAACGTTAATGTTTCAGATGAAAAATATCTTCCAGAAAGTGAAGTTCCATGGACTAAGGATAGGTATTCTCATAAGCTTGATAATATTTCTCGTGTGATGAAAACCATAGATTCAAATGGGTTTCCTGATTTGTTTGGCATATGTGAGGTTGAAAATTTGGGTGTGATTGAAGACTTAATAGCACATCCTGATATGAGTATTGCCAATTATAGAGTTATTCATAAGGATAGCCCCGATGAAAGAGGCATAGATGTTGCATTATTATATAAGCCTGAAATATACACACCAATATATAAGCAATTTATCCAACCCGAATTGTGGAGTACAAAAGATTCTATTAAAACAATAAATAGAACGCGAGACATACTATACTCTAAAGGATTAGTTAACAAGTCTGATACCTTGCATTTATTTATAAATCATTGGGTTTCACGTTGGGGAGGTCAAGCTAAGACGGAACCACAAAGAATCCAAATTGCTTTGATAATAAAAAGCTTTTGCGATTCAATTCTAAAAGCAGATTCACACGCAAATATTATAATAGCTGGTGATTTAAATGATAACCCAACGGATACTAGTGTGTATAAGGTCTTAAGTGCCAAAGAGGTTGATTCAAATCCGAATCCAGAAAACCTTTACAACCTATCCATAAATCAGTTTTTAAATGGGAAAGGATCGCTGTATTATAAAAGTTGGGATATGTTCGATCAAATAATAGTTTCTGGATCAATGCTAAGCGATGGTAATAATTTACAAGTGATGGAGGCGGACCAACTTATTTATAAGGAAAGCTGGATGCTTTATCAACCAAAAAAAGGACCAGCAAGACCCTCTAGAACATCAAGTGGTAAAAACTATTACGGTGGCTTCAGTGATCACTTGCCTGTTATGGTAAGTATACAGATTAACTAATAGCTATTTATTTATCGCATTTTTAAATTCGGAGCTGTCAATTGAAATTTTTGGTGTTGCACGTTTATCATAGTCTATATCATAGTCAAACTCGCCATTCTCATCATAAAATTTCCAGATGCCAGATTTTTGTGCCTTGTTAAACTTACCTATATAATAAAGGTTTCCGTTTGAATGGTATGTTATGGTTTTACCTTGCCTTACACCATCAGAGTAATCACCTTCACTCCAAAGTTTACCATCTCGATAATATGCTTTCCAATTTCCATCACGTTTTTCATTTTTACTCAACGCACCTTCTTTGAGCTTATTACCATCCTCATAATATTCCCATTCATACACAGCAGCTCTTTTGCCATCGATTATTTTATATTCACGCTCTATTTCAGCAGTTCCATTGGTATACCTACTGATGATTTCTTTGCCTTCAATGTTTTTTTTCTTCTCTTCATTATTAACGCATGAGATAGTTACTAAGCCAATTATTGCAAATAATAATAATTTTTTCATTTTCTTTTTGTTATCTGTTAAATGTTAATCTTTCTCCAAGCTTTTCATCATTAAACACGCCATTGTCATAAACTTTGTTCCCATTAACAAATGTCGCTTTAATCTTTGATTTAAATGTCTGACCTTCCATTGGAGACCATCCGCATTTATAAAGTATATTGGATTTAGTCACCGTATGAGGGTTGTTTAGGTCCAATAGTGTTAAATCTGCTTTATATCCTTTTCTAATGAACCCTCTTTTTTCAATGTTAAATATAATTGATGGATTATGACACATCTTTTCAACTATTTTTTCAAGAGTAAATACTCCATTGTGATACATCTCCAGCATTGCTGGTAATGCATGCTGTACCATAGGGCCGCCACTGGGGGCCTTGAAATATGGTCTTTGTTTTTCTTCTAAAGAGTGAGGGGCATGGTCAGTTGCGATAACGTCTATTTTATCGTTGTGTAAAGCATAAATAAGGGCTTCTCTATCGGATTCTGATTTAATTGCAGGATTCCATTTAATGAAATTCCCTTTTTTATCATAATCTTTATCAGAAAACCATAGATGATGAATACATGCCTCTGCAGTGATTTTTTTCTCACTTAATGGAATGTTATTTGAAAATAGTTCCATTTCTTTGGCTGTTGTAAGGTGCAGAACATGCAGTCTTGTGCCATGCTTTTTTGCAAGTGACACAGCTTTTGATGATGAAAGGTAGCATGCTTCTGATGATCTTATCTCAGGATGAAGTTTTGTGGCTATACTGTCACCATATTTTTCATAATATTCTGTCGTATTTCTTTTAATGGTTTCTTCATCTTCGCAGTGCACCGCAACAAGTATGGGTGCATTACTAAAAATACCTTCAAGGGTATTATTGTTATCAACCAACATATTACCCGTGGAAGATCCCATAAATATCTTAATCCCACATACGTTATTTGGATTTGTTTTGACTACTTCGCTTAGGTTGTCATTTGACGCTCCCATATAGAAGCTATAATTAGCAATAGATAGGGTGGAAGCATGGTCATATTTGTTTTGAAGGATTTCTTGTGTTAAGCAGTTGGGAATCGTATTAGGCATATCCATAAAACTGGTAATGCCTCCAGCAACTGCCGCTCTGCTCTCAGTGTATATATCTCCTTTGTATGTTATCCCTGGATCACGAAAATGAACTTGGTCATCGATTACACCTGGTATTAGATAAAGTCCCTTGGCATCTATTATTTCAAAATCAGAATTATTATTATTTAATGATTGCTCTTTGATCTCATGAATTAAATCATTAACTATTACCACATCACCGAGGAACACCTTTCCTTCATTTACAATTTTAGCTCCCTTAATGATTCTTTTTACGGTATTCATTGTAATTGTCTGATTTTAAGATTTGATAAAATAAGCAGATTAAAAAGTTTTGAGGGGCTTAATTTTACCTACAATATTTCTGAATCTCAAATCTAGGACCCCAAAAATAGCTTCTCTAAATATACTTTTATTCATTTTCGATGTTCCCTCTGTGCGATCAGTAAAAATGATAGGAACCTCAACAATATTAAAACCTAGTTTATGAGCTGTGTATTTCATTTCAATTTGAAATGCGTAACCTACAAATTTAATGCTATCAAGATCAATGGATTCAAGAACACGACGAGTCCAACACATAAAACCTGCAGTTGTGTCCATTATTTTTAGGCCTGTTACCATACGAACGTAGGTAGATGCGTAATATGACATAAGAACACGACCCATGGGCCAGTTTACTACATTAACTCCTCTAATATACCGCGAACCTATAACAACATCAGCTCCGCCTTTCGCTGCAGCTTCATACAACCTGCTTAAATCATCAGGATTATGAGAAAAATCCGCGTCCATTTCAAAAATATATTCGTATTCATGGTCAAGGCCCCACTTGAATCCTTCAATGTAAGCAGTTCCTAAACCAAGTTTCCCCTTTCTTTCCATTATGAACAGCCTTTTGTCAAATTCTTTCATTAATTCCTTGACAATTGAAGCGGTGCCGTCGGGGCTATTATCTTCAACAACTAAAACATTGAATTCTTTTTCAAGGCTAAAAACTTTGCGTATAATACCCTCAATATTTTCCTTTTCATTATATGTTGGTATAATTACAAGACTGTCATTCATAACAATTGATATTATTTTTTGCAAAAATAGTCTAAACTTCTTATTAATATAACTTTATTGCAACGAAAGTATGTTGTTATTAGTGTTAAATATCACATATTTTAAATGAAGATTGGCAATGAGAAGTACTTATGTAAATCAAATTAATGTAAAATCTCAATTTAGCATAAATTACATGATCATCATCAACTTCTTTTTTACATTTGTATATTAATTAATCTCCTAAACTATGGATTCAAAAGAGAACTTTCAGATTTCGGGTAACATAATTGACATAAGGTCATGTGATATATTTAAAGGAACTATTTATGTAGAAGATGGATTAATAGTAGATATAAAAAAACATCACGTAGATGGGAATAATTATATAATGCCTGGCTTAATTGATTCACATATTCATATTGAAAGCTCAATGTTGATTCCCTCAGAGTTTGCGAAGTTAGCAGTTATTCATGGAACTGTAGCAACTGTTAGCGACCCTCATGAGATTGCAAATGTACTGGGCATTGATGGTATAAAGTACATGATACAAAATGGAAATAAAGTTCCTTTCAAGTTTTATTTTGGAGCCTCATCATGTGTTCCTGCTACTCCCTTTGAAACAAGTGGTTATGAGTTTAAGGAAGAAGAAATGCTAGAGCTATTAGCAATGGACGAAATAAAATATCTTTCCGAAATGATGAACTTTCCAGGAGTAATTAATCGTGACCCATGGGAAATGAGAAAAATAGAAATAGCAAAAAGCTTTAACAAACCAATTGATGGTCATGCTCCCGGTGTAACAGGAGAGGATGCTAAAAAGTATGCTGAAGTTGGAATTACCACTGATCACGAGTGTTTTACAATGGAAGAAGCTTTAGATAAAATCAAATATGGAATGAATATTCAGATAAGAGAGGGGAGTGCCGCCAAAAATTTTGAAGCCCTCATAGGTCTGATGGATGATTATGATGATCGAATTCTGTTTTGTTCTGATGATAAGCATCCCGATGATTTGCTAAAAGGTCATATAAATGAAATGGTAGTAAGAGCAATATCAAAGGGTTATGACCCTATAAAGGTATTGCGAAGTGTTATTCTTAATCCAATTAAGCATTATGGTCTTGATGTTGGAACTCTTCAAATTGGTGATCCAGCTGATATGATAGTGGTTGATAATCTAACCGATTTTAATATTCTTAGAACATACATTGATGGCATTCTTGTTGCCGAAAAAGGAATCTCTAATATCGATTCAGTTCCTGAGAATCATCCCAATAAATTCAATGCTAAACCCATCACTCCTTCTCAACTACATGTAAAACCTGAAGGAGATAAGTTATGTGTGATTGAAGCATATGATGGTCAATTAATAACGGGTTTTGTTACTCATAACTACAAAGTTATAGATAATAATGTGGTAAGTGATGTAGATAATGACATACTTAAGCTAGTGGTTTTAAATAGGTATAATGATGCTAAGCCAGCCATAGCATTTATTAAAAACTTTAATCTTAAAACGGGCGCTATTGCTTCAAGCGTTGCCCATGATAGTCATAATATTATTGCTGTTGGTACTAGTGATGAAGAAATAGCCGCTGCAATAAACCTTGTCATAAAGGAAGAAGGAGGAATATCCTTTGTCGATGGTGATGATACTAAGATTATTCCATTGCCAGTTGCCGGCCTTATGTCAACACTAGATGGTGGACAAATTGCTGCTAGTTACTCACTTATAGACGATGCAGTTCACAAGGCTGGTTCAACATTAAGGGCTCCCTATATGACACTCTCATTTATGGCATTGTTAGTAATTCCAGAATTGAAATTGAGTGATAAAGGTCTTTTTGATGGAAACAAATTCCAATTTACTAATTTATTCAACTCTTAGAACAAATCTAGCTAACCCTCAACATTGAAAAGCGTCAGCATCATATCATCTAAATAGATAAAAAAATAAAGGAGTATTAATTTCATAAAGAGATGGAAAGAATATCCATTGCTCACTCCAAAGTATAATATTAGCAGAAATAATAGATTGTGTGAATAGGTCCAATGAGCTTTAGTATCAGAATTTCCATTCTTCTGCAATTTCCCAATTAGCTCTTATTTTTATTTCCTTGGGAAAATATTGAACTTTTTCAGGCTGTAGATCTTTTGTTAGATCTCCTGGGTCCCATTTATGATTATTATTATCATCAAAGATAATTTTGAATTGAACCGTTTGAGGTTTTATATAATTATATGTTATGGTAGTGTCATTCGAAAAATAAGCCTCATTTAAAATTTCCTCCTTTTCATTCAGCATTTGAATTATATAATTTTGCTTCTCATGGGGGAATAATTTTAGTGTAAGAAACCCGTAATCACTTGTTGGTAATGTTTTAAAACGAATCTCAATTTCTTTGGAATGAATATTATTCCAACTAGTAAAAGCTGAGTCAGGGAAAGATATGTAGTATTTTGTTTCCTCTTCCACTTTAAAAGGGATTTCTATGGTTCTTCGAATGCTATCAACAAATATTATTTCAGGATTTAAAATAGTATCCGCATTAATCACAAGTATGGATGAATCAACATTATTAAACTTTATCATTGGCTGATTAAAGGTGATTTGTAGTTTACCATCGGGCTCCAATGTACTGGAGGAAATATTAGATTTCCAACTTAAAAATTCCTTCTTACCTTCTTCTTTTTCCCTAACTCTAGCTGATTTCTTCGATGGATCTAGTTTTAAATATGCTATGCCAAGAGTATCACCATATTCTTTTATTAGCAGTTCAAGAGAATCTATGGTAGGGTTATTTAAGTACCATACTAGTGTATCTGAGTTTGCAGAATATTCAGAAAGAATAAGTGAGTCACTTAATTGATATTTGAGCTTCTTAAAAGTAACATTGTTTGCAGGTTGTGAAAATGAAAATAATATTTTGTTTTTTGCAGGAACTACTGCCTTTAATAGCCTCTGTATTGTATCCTTAGATGTAAACATATATAAATCAATACCATATTTTTCAATAAAAAGGCTGTCTGTGGTAAATGATTTTTCTTTTTTAAAACTATTAGTATCAAGTGTCGCCATATCGCTGCTATCGCTATTAATGGTGTCTAATGATATGGTAGGAATAAATATGGGGTGTATTAATGAATCTAGGAATGCTATTTCTTCAACAGGCTGATCAAAGAAAAAGTTACTATTCTTATCATTTAGTCCAAAAGCGAAGAAATAATTATTCGATAAACCTGAAAACCGAAACTTGCCATTTTTATCAGTTTTACTGAGGTAGTATGGTGGTATTAAATATGGTAATGAATCAAACTCAATGGTGTCATTGTTGTCCTTGTATAAGCCAACATATGCGCCTTCAACTGGTTCTAGGTTAAATGCATTTATAACTTTACCAAAAATACTCAAGGAATCAACAAATTTACCCGTCGAAAATATATAAATATAGTTACTCAGGGGGTTCTTTTCCGTTATGTCTGTTATAGCATCACCAAAATACACTGAGTAAGTAGTGTTGGGCATTAATTCCTCGTTAAACTTTACCTGAATGCTCTTCCCCTTTATTTTAAAGTCAGGCATTTTTGCCATTGGTGGCGAAATTAAAGCAGACTGTTGGATATTTTCAAGAGAAATAAATTCGTTGAATTTGATTATAAATTCATTGCCGATAAAATTGGCACTACCATTTGCGGGGTTGGTTTCAATCACAGTGGGAGCGGTTTCATCCTTGGGCCCACCTCCGGGAGGAGTTATTGAGTTGGCACAATTGTTCATAGCAATTGCAAGTAGCAGTATTGCTGATAAATGTAATACTCTTTTTAGCATTTGATATTTTATACTTGCAAAGATGCAAATTATTGCAATTGATATTAAATACTCTTACCTATACTTCTAATTAAATATCCTTTATCAATAAAATGTCTTAAAAATTTTGGTAAAGCATATTTTAAATTCCTTTGTGATTTTTCACTATCGTGGAAAACTATAATTGATCCTGATTTTGTATGTTTTATGGAGTTTCTAAGGCACCTTTCCATGCTAACATTAGAGTCGAAATCATATGTTAGAATAGACCACATGATAATTCTATAATTATCCCTTAATAATTTAATTTGTGAAGGAGTAATCCTGCCATATGGTGGTCTGAAATAATTAGAATCTATATGTTCATGAGCCTTCAAAATATTGTTTAAATACTGATCGTCTTTTGTTGTCCATCCATTTAAGTGATTGTGGGTATGATTACCAACGTCATTTCCATTCTCTATGATTGAATCAAAAACCTTGGGGTATTTGCAAACGTTTTCGCCAACACAGAAAAAAGTAGCGCTAGAACTGTGTTCTTTCAAACAGTCTAGTACCCATGTTGTTATGTGCGGATGGGGTCCATCATCTAGGGTAAGAAAGATTTCTTTAGCTGTAGTTTTTAAGTTCCAGGTTAAATCTGGGAAAATATATTCCAGTATGAAAGGGCTATTTACAATCATGTGGTAACAAAAATAACATAGAGAATGGTTTGTAGAGCACAATTTCTTAATTTTGTTGAAAAATATGCAGGTCTATACACCTTGATTATTCAGGACATGCTATTTATAGTAGTTTATCATCCAAATAGAATAAAAATGAAGAGATTAGTTCTTGTAAGACATGGGCAAAGTGAATGGAATAAGCAAAACAGATTTACTGGATGGAAAGATGTTACTTTATCTGACCAAGGAATCAAAGAAGCTAAAAAAGCAGGTCAGACATTGAAGAAAGAGGGGTTTGAGTTTAAACTGGCATATACATCTTATCTAACAAGGGCTATTAAAACTTTATGGTTAATTCTTGAAGAAATGGACATGATGTGGATTGAGGAAAGAAAGAGCTGGCGTTTAAATGAAAAACATTATGGCGCTCTTCAAGGACTCAACAAAATGGAAACTTCAGATAAGTATGGTACAGATATGGTGCTCTTATGGCGCAGAAGTTTTGCGACACCACCTGAGCCTTTGATGACAGATGATGAACGAAACCCTAAATTAGAAGCAAGATATGCTGATTTAACGCCAGATGAGCTTCCAATGACAGAATCATTAAAAGAAGTAATAGATAGACTTATTCCTTATTGGGAAACAGAAATTAAACCTGCATTGCATGAGAATAAGGACTTGCTGATTACAGCACATGGTAATAGTCTAAGAGCTCTTGTTATGCACATTAAGAATATGAGTAAAGAAGAAATTCTAGACTTCAATATACCTACTGGTGTTCCTTATGTGTTTGAATTTGATGATGATCTTAATTTTGTTAAGGATTACTTTATTGGTGATCCAGAAGAGATAAAAGCATTGATGGAGAAAGTTGCTAATCAGGCAAAGGCAAAGTAATACAAGTTCTTTTGTCCAAATAATATTTTTAAATGATTAAGAAGTGGGTAATCCCAGATATACATGGTTGTTTTAGAACACTAGAAACTCTTGTTGAAAATCATATAGTGCCCAACAAAAATGACCTAATGGTATTTTTGGGAGATTATATTGACAGGGGTCCTGATAGCAAAAAGGTAATAGACTACATAATGAATCTTCAAAGCAATGAGTATAATATTGTTGCCCTGAAGGGAAACCATGAAGATTATTGTGTAAAAGCCTATAATGCTGATAAAAATAAAAAAAGCTTTCTAGGATTAAAGTCAAAAACAAAAATTCAGAAAGAATGGGAAATGCATGGGGGAAAACAAACCCTTGTTAGTTTCAATGCTGAATCACCAGGAGATATACCAGAGAATTACATTCGATGGATGGATGAATTACCCTATTATTATGAGCTGGATAATTACATTATTGTTCACGCAGGCCTAAACTTTAAAGAAGACGATCCCTATTCAGATAAACATTCAATGCTATGGATTCGCGATTTTCAGGTAGAGGAACATAAGATAAATAATAAAAAAATTATTCATGGACATGTTCCCGTAAACCTTGAGTTCATAGATTTAGCAATTAACAATAATGATTACAAATTTATTGATTTGGATAACGGGGTTTATTTTGATGACAGAGTAGGTTATGGAAATTTAATTGCTTTGGAACTAACCTCTATGAAGTATTCTATACAATCACTAATGGATGATGTTAGATATGGTAAATAGATATAATATATTTCAATGAAAAGAGCTTTAACAGGCATTATTCTTGCAGGAGTTGCCAGTCGGAGAATGGTCTGAGATAAATGACTTGTCTCTTACAAGGGTAAAATTCTCATTGAATACTCCATAGAAAATATAAAAGGTGTTTGTGATACTATCATAATTAGTTCAAACAAATTAAGGGAATATAACAATTTGCAGTACCCTAGTAATTAAAGATTTTACCGATCCAATAAGACCCTTTGGCGGGATATATTCCTGCCTTTTAGCATAACTAGAGATATTTATTGAAGTTTTTTGCGTAATTCAAAATTTATCTATTTATTTCTTCTGAAAAGTATTTCACGTAATAATTTTCTCTTTCCAATTTGGTCATTCCAATACTTTTTTCCATGAAAATATTTCTATTTATCCTGCTTTTAAATATCCATATGCAGACACTATCCTTACTGTGATATATGGCTTTTAGCTCATCATCAATCTTACATATTTCTTCAGGAATTGTTGCTTTAATACATATCATAATTGATAAATTAAAAATATTGGTAAGTATTATTGATATTGGGCTTACCAATAAAGGGCATTTAATTTTTTCTTGACATCTTCTTCTTTTGGATCCATATCAAACACTAAAGATGGTTTTAAATAGAAAAGTTCATTCTCATCTTTGAATCTCTGCTCTCCTCCTCCTGTTATATTTAGCATTATAATGCTTTCTGCAGATATGGTTTTATTTTTTACTTCATTTATCAATGTTGCAGTTGCCACAGCTGCAGCAGGATGTATATCTATACCTTCAGTTTTTTCAAATAATATGGCTGCCTCTTTGGCTTCTTCATTTGTTGATAATAATACATCACCACCAGCATCTTTCATAGCATCAAATAGACCTCCAATAATACCATATGGAGGCTTTCTGTTGGAGAGTACTTTTGCATCTATTATTTCTACTTGTTTTCTTGCTTCATCATCATTAAATGGCAGCATTTCTCTTGATTTTGCCTTCCAGGCATCATATATGGGTTTAAATGGATAATTTTGACTAACCATTAACTTCATCTTACGATTACCAAACCTTCCATCCTCAATAAACCTCAAGTTTGCCTCCCAGGCTGCAATTGCACCTGTTCCGCTTCCTATTGCTTGAAAATAATATTCTGGAATCTCTCCTATTGTTGTGGTTGCAGATAACATGGTTGTTCCCATACCATCTCTGCGTGCTACATTTTTCGCACCTCCCTCTGCATAAAACTTACTCATCTTGCATGCAATATTTGAAAGATGAATTGCATCAAAATAATCACTTCCACTTTTACTACAAATAAGTTTAACACAGTCATTTAATGGTTTATCAAACCATAGTGCGTTGATATTGTCTTCGGGAACACTTAGTAGTATTGGTATATTGTTTTCAGAACAAACCTGCGCAAATGCTCTTGCCGTATTTCCAGCTGATGCAACAACAAGTATTCTTGTTTCATTTCCACTCATTCTGCCACATACACTAAAGGCTTCTGTTTCTTTAAAAGAGCATGTTTTCATTGTGGCACCAATTTCTGGCCAGTATCCACTAAATGTAATGTATAGGTTATTTAACTTAAGATATTTTGCCAAACCTATACTCTTGTATGTTATTGGAGAGCTCGAACCCATCAATGCTCTTTTAATTGGGAGCCAATCTGAGAATTTATATAATCCGTTGCTATTGTCTTTTAAATTTAGTTGTGGGTTATCATATATTGCCCTTATTAAAGAAGCAGTATCTTCATTTTCAGGATCTAAATCCCAACCCTTATCTTTAAAAACATTACCAGTTGCAACCGACATCAGGTTATAGGCTGTATGTACGTCAATCATTTAATTGAAATTTATGCTTCGCAAAGATAAGAATTCAGAATACAGAAGTATTTGTAAAACTAATTTTTTAACCTTTTTAGGGAAATAATTAATTAAGGATTACATGAATGGTGTTGATTCAACGTCTTTTAACCCGAATATATCCTCCAAACTAAGCTGAGGTCTTGAATCATCATGCTCAAATACTAAATTGTGATATTGGATATTGCTGCCATAGGACCATATACCTGCAATTGGGTTCTTTGTTTGTTTGAGAGTTCTTATGAACTTCTTTTTAAGAATTTTTTCATTGTACAATTCATGCCAATTTATGGATATTTCTTTATCCATTGTTTCTTGATTCATTAAGTCATGATTCCAAACAACTTCACCAAAATGATAATGTTGCCAGTCTTGTGGAAAGTTGTTAAATTTAATCTTTCCATCTTCTTGCATTCTATTGAATAAACGAGTCCCAGGTAATGGTGTTAGAACTGTTGCCTGCACGGAATCTATAGCTGCATTATTAATATACTTTGTTCGTGCTTTCATGGTTTCAGGAGTGTCTGTTTCCAAGCCATAAATAAATGCTCCTAATACGGCAATACCATACTTGTGTATTTTATTGAAAACTATTTCGTAGCTGTCTATTTTCAGCATTTTAGCATTCAATCGCTTATTCATATCTTGAAGTTGATCAATACGCTCCGATTCGATGCCCAATAATACCATTCTGCAGCCTGCTTTTGCTGCTAATTCTATTACTTCTTCATTATCAGCAAAATTCATGGAGGCTGAGCAGAACCATTCTATTTTTATTCCCCTTTCAATTATACCATTACAAAATTCTATCGTTCTTTTTTGTGCTCGCTTTCCATATCCAATTAGGTTATCATCAACAAAATAAACCATGCTATGGTTAATTGTTTCTAGTTCATCTAAAACGTCTTCTATGGGTCTGTATCTATATGAATTTCCGTTAAAACTAGGAACAGAGCAGAACTCACAATTCATAGGGCACCCTCGGGATGTTTGAACACTAGAGAATTTATAATCCTTGTGAAATATTTCATGCTTAGGTCTAACCATTTCCTCCATTGGTAATAGCTTACCCGTATACTGGTTTTTCATTTTCCCTTTGGTAAAGTCTTCCAAAAGTGTTTTCCATACACTTTCCACTTCTCCTACTACAACTGCACTGACAATTTTTTTTGCTTCCTCTGGCATCATTGAAGCATGTATACCTCCAAGAACTGTTGGAGTGCCTTTTTCTTCATAAATGGTTGCAATTTCATATGCACGTGTAACACTTGAGGTTAGGGCAGTAATGCCAACTAAGTCAGCATCTATATATTCAAAACTATCAAAATTCTCATCTATTAATTCAACTTCCCAGTCATCTGGAGTTAGGGTTGCAATTATGCCCAACCCCAGTGGTGGATAGATTACTTGTCTATGTATAACTAGTCCTTTAGTGCTGGTATTAAGAGGGTTAACCAACACAAGCTTCTTTTTTTGTTTTGTCATAATACGGTTCTTTATTTAACAAATATATAACATCTCTGAACATGTAAGATAACAAACAAGAATTTGTCAGCTAATCATAATTGTAATTAGCTATTGACTAATCACTATTTTATGACATTAAAAAAATTATTTATCTGTGCTAGATTAATAATATATTTGGGAATTGAAATCAAATATCTACAATTATTATGCACAAAACAAACTTTAGTTTAAGGCGGTTGAATATTATCCTGATAATATTTCTTCTTTTCTCAGGGCATCTTAATTCTCAGAATAAGAATTCCTCAGATACATTAAAAAAGTCAATTGAAGTAATAAATACATCTGAGATACCCATAAAATCTGGAGATATAATAATTGAATATCAACGAATCCAAGAATCGGCAGTTTCAACATTGGAAATAGAAAATAGGGCGCAACAAACGGATTCAATACTTTCCATAATTGATAGCTTAATGATTTTGGATAGAACAATAGATCTTGGATTAGAAACAACGAGGTTTTTGAGTAATAGAATGGTTTTTTGGAGAAACTTTGCTGATTATCTTAATAAGGAGAAAAAGTCACTTACCAAAGTATTACATGTTATTACCGATTTTGAAGATGAAGTTGAAAAGGATATCATAGTATGGAAGAATACCGAAGATAAATTAGTAAAAGATGAAAATCAGTCAACTTTGTTATTTAGAGTTGTCGATGTTTTGAAAATTTTAGACTCGGCTAAGTATATTTTGAAAGTTAAGAGTGAAGATTTATTAATTATTCTCAATAATACTGCCGAAAGGAGTATAAAGGTTGAAGAATTTATTAATGATCTTGACAAGGCTTACTCAAACAAGAAAAGTGAAATATTTGTGAGAAATGAACCATCCATTTTTACAATAGACTATAAAGATCCCGATACAAGATCATTAATAAAACCTTTAAAAAATTTCTATAACACTGAGTTTACAGAACTGGTTTTATTTTTGAAGAAAGATATTTTCGAAGGAATTTTACAACTTCTTTTATTGATCGGCTTAATATTCATTTTCAATGAAATTAAATTCAAAATTTTAAAAACGGATATAGTAGTTGACTCTATATATAGCAGAATGTTATTTAAGATTATGTCTAGGAGTGTTAGCGCTGCCATAATAATAGGGGTATTTGCAAACTTTATAATTTTTAAAGATCGACCAGAATTATTTAAAGATATTTTAGTTCTAATAATTAGTGTTCCAATAATAGTAATAGCGCGTACAATTGTTCCTCGGGGATTCTATAAATATACTTACTTATTTGGTATTGTAATTATACTAAGTATGGTATATTTTATATTTCCTACAGACAATATGTATTTTATGATATTGATGCTTCTCATAGCTTTGATAGAAATGTATGTGCTCTACAAACTAACAGTTTATTTTTATCATAATCCATATAACCAAAGGCTATATAATTTATCAATTTTTCTTATTTTACTGGTTCATCTTGGATTCGCAGTAACGGGCTTTTTTGCCTTACTTTTAGGATCAACAACATTGGCCGAAGTTTCTTTGCGTATCCCGGTTACAAATGCATTTAATGCATTATTGATATTTTCTATAGTTATAATCATAAATGGGTTTATAACATTTGGCGTTGAAACCAATTATGCCAAAAAGTTAAATGTTATAAGACTCTATGGAGAGATCATAAAGCGCAGAGCTATTTCATTGGTAAATCTGATATTTTTTATTTTATGGATACAAACAATATTAAATGTTATTAATATTAAAAGAGTTGTAATAGATAGTATAACTGCATTCTTACATGATACAATAAGTATTGGATCAGCATCATTTACTCCGGGCAATATTATTATGTTCTTTTTGGTAATATGGCTGTCTATAGTTATATCAAGAATAATTCAAATACTTCTAGAAAAGGATATACTTTACAGATTAAATCTTGCCAAAGGTATTCCCAATACAATTGCTGTAATGGTTAAATATAGTCTTGTCACCATAGGAGTATTGTTGGCTATTTCTGCTGCTGGTATGCCATTAAGCAGCTTAACTGTTCTTGCTGGAGCATTTGGTATTGGTATAGGCTTTGGGTTGCAACATATTTTTAACAATATAGTTTCTGGGTTTATTTTACTACTAGAACGACCCATACAAATTGGAGATACAGTTGAGGTCGGTCAACTTATCGGAAATGTAAAAACAATTGGTATTCGGGCAAGTTGTATAAGAACTTTTGATGGTGCTGAAGTTATTGTCCCAAATGGCCAATTAATATCAAATGAAGTTGTGAACTGGACATTATCTGATCAGAAAAGAAGAATAGAAGTCTTTACGGGAGTTGCATACGGTTCAGATCCTCATTTGGTAAAAAATTTGTTTGAGAAAGTACTTAAAGATCATACAGATATAATTGATGATCCTACCCCAAAAGTTTTTTTCAAAGGTTTGGGCGATAGTGCTTTGGAATTTAGGTTATTATTTTGGACATCCAACTATCACGAGTGGGTTAGAATTCAAAGTGAAGTAGTATTTGCAATACATGATGTCCTATACAAAGAGGGGATTTCAATTCCATTCCCTCAAATGGACCTTCACTTTAAGTCCATTGATAAGTCCTTTGACTTTGGAGATAAAGGAAAAGATGAAACAAAGTGATTTTCAGACAATATTGAATTATAATAAATCGTAATTATAACTTTATAGTATATTATTATAGTAGTATATTTTTATCATTTGAAATATAAAAAATAGCTTTATTTTAAAAATATGAGGGATGCTTAATTGCTTATATTTGCATCGATTTTTATTAAAAACTACGCTCACCAAGTATTAATCTACAAATCATAACAAAATAGGTAAATACTAAAAGAAATTATACATGAAGAAACATACATTCCACATTCCTGTTATGGGAATTGGTTTTACAATAGATACTCCATTAAAAGTTTCTCATCTTGGAATAGATTCTGTGATTTCATTAGTTGATGATATATTAATGGAAAAACTGCGCAAAATGTACAGTGAAAAATTGGAATTACCCTTTCAGGAAATATCAAATAAGGTTGAGGACTTTAGAGCCAAACGTATAACATCGTATTTAAACTTGATAAACGATTTGGTAGAAAAGAAATTCAATGAAATAAAAACTGCAGCTGTTGAGAAAAGCCATGAAGTAAAGGACTACTTTAATTTGCTGCCCGATGGTGTTGAGTTGAAGCATGAGTTTAATAGTTTAATGTCAAAACATCTTCATATTGATGAACTTAGATCTTGGGTCAATGAAAATATGAGCATGGGTAATATTGATGTTAATATTATGACAAAAATTGATAAGGAAAATTATAAAGGATTTGACAAATTACCTGTAGAATATAATGATGCCCATGCAGCGTTGCGAGGCTTTGCATCTAGCAAGCTTAAATCATCTGTTGTATTATCTGCCGGAATGAATCCTAGACTTTACTCTTATATCCAAAACTTTGATGATTTCTTCCCAGATCAGGATGGTAATTTCAAAAAGAAAATAATACTAAAAGTTAGTGATTACAGATCAGCTATGATCCAAGGAAAATTTTTTGCAAAAAAGGGACTTTGGGTTAGCGAATATAGAATTGAGTCAGGTTTAAATTGTGGAGGCCATGCTTTTGCTACGGATGGTTATTTATTGGGTCCAATATTACAAGAATTTAAGTCAAATAGGGAAACTCTAAAGGATGAGGTTTTTGGAATATTTTGTGAATCATTAGTTAAGTTAAATAAGACTGTGCCCAAAAACTCAATTCCGTTAAGGATTACTGCTCAAGGAGGTGTTGGATCATCAGAGGAACATGAATTCCTACAAGATCAGTTTGGGATTGATTCTGTTGGTTGGGGTAGCCCTTTTCTGCTAGTTCCAGAGGTTACTAATGTGGATGAATATACCATAAGAGAATTAGCTGATGCCAGGGAAGAAGATCTTCATTTAAGTGATATTTCTCCATTAGGAGTTCCGTTCAATAACCTTAGAGGTAATACAAAAGATATTGAAAAATATGCCTTAGTGAATAAAGGAAAACCTGGTAGTATGTGTCCTAAAAAATATCTTATTTCAAACACAGAATTTACTGACAGGGTTATATGTACAGCCTCGTATAGGTATCAAAATAAAAAAATTAAACAACTAAATAATCTGCAGCTGCCAGCTGATGACTATGCTAGAAAATATGATAAGATTGTTGAAAAATCATGTATTTGTGTTGGTTTGGGAACGGCAGCATTATTAAAAAACAAAATAGAAACTAAGGTTGAAGGCAATGGAGTTTCTGTATGTCCTGGGCCAAACATTGCTTATTTCTCCACAATTACATCCCTAAAAACAATGGTGGATCATATATATGGTAAAACAAATCTTATAAACAGAGTTGATAGACCTAATATGTTCGTCAAGGAATTGGGAATGTACATTGATTATCTAAAAGGAAAAATAGATGAGGCATACGAACAAAATAATATTAATGACAAATATTTAATAAAGTTTGCTAATAATCTTAAAAGTGGAATTGCATATTATCATGATATGTTTGAAGGTGCCAAAGATAGATTTGAGTCAACAAAATCTAACATAATACAGGATTTAAATCAATATTCTGAAGACTTGCATAGGTTAATATTGCAAATAGATAGCCATAGTAATATGAATTCTATAGCTGTAAAATTAACTAAGTAATTTTGGAGTACAAATAATATTTTTTTTATCCTGTTCTATAACCAATGGATTTTAATAGTGAAATAGCATTAGTTACTGAGCTTACATTTTCAAAACGAAGAGCCAGACTTCCCTTAATTTCCTTCATTACTGCAACTTTTGGATTTGCTTGGATGAATGTAAGGATATTACCGAAGGTTTTGGAGTGAAAGAATGGCGAATCGTGGCTCCCAGGAAAATATCCTGTCATTCTTCTATTTTTTAGGTTTAATTTTGTAAATCCTATTTCTTTTGCAATCCATCTTAGCCGTACAATATTTGTTAAATCAACAGTTTCATCTGGTAATGGACCAAATCTGTCTATTAGTTTGGAACATGTTTTTTGCAGTTTTTCTTCGTTGTCAATGTTGTCAAGTTCTTTATAAATGCTCAATCTTTCAGTAATATTTGTTATGTAATAATCAGGTATTCTTATTTCTAAGTCTGTCTCAATCTGGCAATCTGAAACAAAATTATCAGCCATTTTTCCTTTATTATAAAGATTGGCAAACTCACCCTCCTTAAGCTCAGTAATTGCCTCATCGAGTATTTTTTGATACATCTCATAACCTATATCAGAAATAAATCCACTTTGCTCTGCTCCTAGAATATTTCCGGCCCCTCTAATATCTAAATCACGCATGGCTATATTAAATCCACTTCCTAAATCACCATACTCTTCAATTGCCTTGAGTCTTTTTCTTGCCTCATTGGTAAGGCTCGAAAGTGGTGGCGAAAGAAGATAGCAGAATGCTTGTTTGTTTGACCTTCCCACACGACCTCTTAGCTGATGGAGATCACTTAAACCATGGTTTTGTGCATCATTTATAATGATTGTATTTGCATTTGGAATGTCAAGACCAGATTCAACAATTGTTGTTGATAGCAGTACATCGTAATCTCCATCAATAAAATCAAGCATTATATTTTCAAGAGTCTTACCATCCATTTGCCCATGACCTATTCCAATTCGTACCTTCGGCACAAATTTCTTAATCATATCATAAACTTCCAAAATATTTTGCACTCTGTTATGTATGAAAAAAACCTGTCCACCTCTTGATATTTCATAATTAATTGCATCACTAATAACTTCTGCACCAAATGATCTTATTTGTGTCTGAATTGGATGTCTGTTTGGTGGAGCAGTATTCATTATGCTCAAGTCACGAGCACCCATAAGAGAGAATTGTAGTGTTCGTGGAATTGGTGTTGCGGTTAGTGTGAGTGAATCTACATTAGACTTAAATTGTTTTAACTTTTCCTTTGCTGTTACACCAAATTTTTGCTCCTCATCAACAATGAACAAGCCAAGATCTTTGAACACAATATCCTTACTAAGTATACGGTGAGTGCCTATTATTATATCTATTTTTCCGTCTTTGAGGTTTTGAAGTGTTTCTTTTTGTTGCTTTGAACTTTTAAATCTGTTTATATAGTCAATATTTACTGGAAACTCTTCCAAGCGTTGACCGAAGGTTTTATAATGTTGCAATGCAAGAATTGTAGTTGGTACTAATACTGCAACTTGCTTGCTATCACAAACGGCTTTAAATGCTGCCCTTATTGCTATCTCGGTTTTACCAAATCCAACATCTCCACATATAAGTCGGTCCATTGGATATTCGGCTTCCATATCTTTTTTTGTGTCTATGGTTGCTTTAAGCTGATCAGGCGTATCTTCATAAATAAACGATGCCTCTAATTCATTCTGAAGATAGCTGTCAGGTGAATATTGTATACCCGATGAATTTTTTCTTTTTGCGTACAATTTAATTAGGTCACGGGCTATATCTTTTACCCTACTTTTTGCCTTATTTTTTACATTAGTCCAGGCTTTTGAACCAAGTTTATTTAAGCTTGGAGGTATGCCTTCCTTCCCCACATATTTTGAAATTCTGTGCAAGGAATGTATACTAATGTAAAGAATGTCATTATTCTTGTAGATTAGTCTAATAGCCTCCTGTTTTTTACCGTTATTATCAATTATTTGGAGGCCATCAAATTTTCCTACTCCATGATCAATATGCGTTATGTAGTCACCTGGATTTAGATTATGCAGATCCTTAATGGATATTTCTTCTTTGCTTGTAAACCCTTCTCGCAAGGTAAACCTATGATATCTGTTAAATATTTGATGATCAGTATAGCAAAGCAGCTTTGAATCATTGTCTATGAATCCAGTACTTAAACTTTGATATACAGGGTTAAACATTATTCTACCTGCATCTGGTATTTTCTCTTGTAAGTCTTCAAATATGACGTATAATCTTTCGATTTGTTTATTGTTACCTGAAAATATAATGCATTTATATCCTTCTTTAGTTTTAACTCTTATGTCATTAATTAGAATATCAAAATTTTTATTGAATGATGGCTGGGGCTTCTGATTAAATTTTAATGGTGTAGGATTTTTAAATATTGAGAGGCTACCAAACTCAATTATAGTGAATTTGTCAAGAAGTTCCAGCGTAGCTTTACCATTAGTAAATAGTATCTCAGGTTTTATTGCATTATTATCATCTGATATTTTACCAAATCCAGTTTTTGCTTTTTCATATTCCTTGTCAAGCCTGTCCATGGTCAGGTTTATGTCTTCAAACCAAATTGCAGTTGTGGAAGGTATATATTCCATGAAATCTACACGTTTCTCAATAATCTCTCTACTCTGAATATTTGGAAGTAGAGTTATCCTATTTAAAGTTTGAACAGAAAGCTGAGTCGCTGGATCAAATGCTCTAATGGATTCTATTTCATCACCAATAAACTCAATTCTGTATGGATGCTCGTTGGAAAAAGAATGAACATCAATAATGCCACCTCTTATTGCAAATTGGCCTGGTTCAGTAACAAAGTCAACATGTTCAAATTCCAATTCAAAAAGTAGATCACTTATAAAATCAAGAGATACCTCTTCACCTACCTTTAGCTTCATTATATTCTTTGAAAGAAATTTTTTTGTTATTACTTTTTCAGCAAGAGCCTGAGGGTATGTAATAATTATTGATTTCTTATCGCCAGAAATGGTCCTTTTTAATACTTCTGTTCGGGATAATTGATAATTACGATCTACATTTTCTGGCTCATATGGTTTGGAATATGATGTTGGATAAAAAAGAACTTTTCTCTGATTTAACTCTTTTCCTGTTTCTTCCAATAGGCTTTCTAGATCGTTATAGAAATATGCAGCTTGCTCTTTGTCAGGTAGCACACAAACATGTTGCTGCTTTCCTTTGGCTTGAATAATACAGCTTATCAAAAGCGGTGTTGAAGAACCAATAATACCTTTTAGGTGAATTTTTTTATGCCCACTATCCAGGGTATTTATAAGATTAATTACTTCAGGGTTTTTAGAAAACAGGTTTATGAGGTCCGTGGGAATCAACTTTTATGCTGAGGTTTTGAATTATTTAATTGGCGCAAATTTAATTAAAATGATAAACTGGATTTGGTAATCAATGTTTTTACTTATAATGAATTTCATAATAATTTTTGAATATAATAGTTATTTATAATTTTGCAGCGATTTTTAAATATAACCCAAAATTACTATGGAGAAGTTTACCTCTAGAAAATACTTAACAAAAGACCTTGAAAATCAAATTAAGTATCTGAACCTGTTAGCTGACAGGTTCCCAAATGTTCAGTCTGCTAGTACTGAAGTTATTAATCTTGAAGCAATTTTAAACCTTCCCAAAGGAACAGAACATTTTTTATCTGACATCCATGGCGAATATGAAACTTTTAGTCATGTTTTAGCCAATGCCTCAGGTGTTGTGGTCAGGAAAATTGATGAAGTATTTGGAAAAACATTAAGAAAAAAAGAGAAAACCTTATTGGCAACTCTAATTTATTATCCAAAGCAAAAGCTGCAACTTATTTTAAAAAGTGAAGATGATATAAGTGAATGGTATGGGATTACACTTCAAAGGTTATCAAAAGTTGCAAGAGCGGCAGCTTCAAAATACACCAGATCTAAGGTGAGAAAGGCTATGCCACATGATTTTGCTTATATAATAGATGAGCTTCTTAATGAGAGTGGAGAAGGTAAAGAAGAGTATTTTGAAAGTATTATTAATTCTATAATCTATATTGATAGAGCAGAAGCATTTATTGTTGCCATATGTGAATTTATTCAACGCTTATTAGTTGATAGACTGCATATAATAGGAGATATCTTCGATAGAGGTCCACATCCAGAAAAAGTAATGGATAGACTCATTAAATATCATGCGGTGGATATACAGTGGGGTAATCATGATATTGTGTGGATGGGTGCCGCATCAGGTAATATGGCTCTTATAGCAAATGTTATAAGAATATCTTTAAGATACAATAACCTAGATACACTCGAGGATGTTTACGGTATTAATATGTTACCACTTGCTAGATTTGCGATGAAAGAGTATTCCAATGATTCGTGTGACTTATTTTCAATAAAAGGTGAAGCAAAACATTCGGATATACAATTATTAAAACAGATGCAAAAGTCCATTGCAATAATTCAGTTTAAGCTTGAAGGACAAACTGTAAAAAGAAACCCTAGTTTTTGTATGGATGATAGGCTAGTACTTGATAATATTGATTTCAAATCAGGTAAAATAGATATCGATGGTGAAAAGCATGATTTATTGGATAAAAACTTTCCTACAATCAATCCCAATAATCCATACGAATTAAGCGATGAAGAGCAAGAGGTGATGGATAAATTAAGATCTAACTTTTTGAACAGTCAAAGGTTGCAGTATCATATTGACTTTTTGTTTACATCTGGAAGTATGTATCTTACCTACAATTCAAACCTTCTATATCATGGCTGTATCCCAATGAATTTAGATGGAGATTTTGAAAAATTTGAAATTGAGGGGAAAGTATATCATGGAAAACAACTTTGTGATCATTTTGATCGTGTTGCCAGAAAAGGCTACTTTCATAGGAATACTAAAGCCGAAGATAATGCAAGTATAGATTATATGTGGTATCTATGGTGTGGACCACTTTCACCATTATTTGGGAAAAATAAAATGGCAACCTTCGAAAGATACTTTCTTGAGGAAACATCTACTCACAAGGAAGGTCGAAATGCGTATTATGATCTAGCATATAAGGAGGAACAATATTGTGATAAGATTCTTTCAGAGTTTGGATTAGAGCCTAGGGATTCACATATTGTAAATGGCCATGTGCCCGTAAAGGTTAAGAAAGGAGAAAGCCCCATAAAAGCAAATGGTAAGTTATTTGTTATTGATGGTGGAATGTCCGTGCCTTATCAAAAAGTAACAGGTGTTTCTGGCTACACTTTAATTTACAATTCATATGGCCTTGTATTGGTTGAGCACAAGGAGTTTACATCAAAAGCAAATGCAATTCAAGAGGAAAAAGATATTATTTCTAACAGAGTCTTTATAGAAGGAGGTGCAATTCGCAAACGAGTTAGTGATACTGATGTCGGTGAGGAATTAAGAATCCAAATTAATGACTTAAAAATGTTACTTGCGGCATTTAAAAAAGGACTTATCAAAGAAAAACGTTAAAAGGGTAAATCATTTTACTAGAAATATTATTTTTATCTTTATCAATTCTGTTTAAAATACGATTGATTTGAGGAGAGTAATGAAATTTGGAGGAGCATTGATGAGTGATGCTCAAGGTATTGTAAAGGTAGGCCAACTTGTAGAAAAGTATAGTCCTGATCCTCTTGTAATAGTTGTATCTGCAATGGGAAAAATAACAAACAGTCTAGAAAACCTCCATGCCAACTATAAGAATAAACATAAATCAGAAAAATTATTCTTAGATATTAAAGATTACCATCTAAACCTTATTAATAAGCTTTTTCCGGAAGGGAATGATGAACTGAATAAAGCCCTAAGTTCTATTTTCAATAAATTATTGGATTCTACTAATGAAACATATGAAAACATCTATGAGGCATATGACAGTATAGTTTCAATGGGTGAAGAAATATCCAGTTGTATTGTTTATTATTATTTGTTGAGTATGGGTATAAGTGTAAGGCTAATTAATGCTAAAAGTTTGATTACAACAAATAGCAATTATACGGATGCGGATGTTCATTGGGAGTATACACAGAAATCCATAGAAACAAGTATTAATCCCATGTTAGAGGCTTCAGATGTGGTTGTAACACAAGGGTTTATCGGATCTGATATTTTTGGAAAGCCAACTACCTTGGGTCGTGAGGGTTCTGATTTTACAGCAGCTATATTTGGTAATATTATTAATGCAGATGAGGTTACTATATGGAAAAATGTACCTGGACTAATGAATTCTGACCCTGCAAGATTTGATGATTCAGAGAAGATTGAAAACATTTCTTACCATGAAGCAATTGAACTAGCCTATTATGGTGCTTCTGTAATTCATCCAAAAACCATACAACCACTGAAGCAGAAGAATATACCTTTGCTTGTGAGACCTTATTATGATTCAAGCCTTATGCCTACAATAATTAACAATAATACTTCCAATGATTCAAGTACTCATAGTGTTATAGTAAAGGATGAACAGATTTTGATGTCCATAAGTACACGAAACCTTTCTTTTATTGCTGAGGATAACTTAAAACAGATTTTCTCAGCATTTAGTAGAAATAGAATTCACATCAATATGATGCAAAATTCTGCTGTTAGTTTTTCTGTATCATTCACTAAAGAAAATGATAAATTAAAAGCTATAATTGATGATTTATCTATGTTTAACCTAAAATATAATTCGGGTTTGCAGCTAATAACGATTAGGCATTATACCGATGAACTTATAAATAAGCACGTAATTAATAAAAAAGTTTATTTGCTTCAAAAAAGTAGAGTTACAGTACAGATTTTATTATCGAAATAAAATATTTTGTAAATTTTCCATTCACTTTAAGATTATTGGCCAAAGGTTTAGATGTTACTTTAATATACAATGGGTTTATGTTTATAAATTGATGAGATTAAGATATAAATCGTTTGCGGAATTTTATTCGAATCATTCTTAGGGCGGTTGATATGCCATATACAATCACATAAATTATATCATAGTTTAATTTTGTTCATCATCGATTTATGGCTGTAAACATCATATCTACAGACTAATAACCTATATACTGCACTCTTAATGTCACATATATGGCTGACATATTATTAATTGACTTACAATGTATGGACAAGATATTATGGATATTTAATAATTGTTGAATTCTAAAAACATGTTTAAGATTTTAAACTTAATGATTTTATTTACTTATAATTGAAGTGCAATATTTATCTTTGTACCGGATTTTAAAATTTGAAAATTTAGTTAGATGAAAGAATCAATTGCGATATTATGTGGTGGTGGTCCTGCACCAGGAATTAACTCTGTAATAAGCTCAGTATCACTAGTGTTTTTGAGATCAGGATATGAAGTTATAGGTATTCATGAAGGCTATAAGGGTTTGTTTTCAGATGATCCAAACACCATTGATATAGACTTTAATTTTGCAGATGATATCCATAAGCAGGGAGGGTCTGCGCTTCAGATGAGCAGACATAAACCCAAAGCCAATGAATTTTCTACCAAATTCTTCATGGATCATAACGTTAAATTGTTGGTGACAATTGGTGGGGATGATACTGCTTCAACTGCAAATCGAATATCTAAATATTTGAAGTCCAATGACGTAAATATACAGAATATCCATGTGCCTAAGACTATCGATAATGATTTGCCACTACCTCCAGGAATTCCAACTTTTGGATATCATAGTGCAAAACAGGAAGGAGTAAGAATATCACAAACTATCTATGAAGATGCAAGAACAAGTGGTAATTGGTTTGTATTATCAGCAATGGGACGTGAAGCTGGCCACCTTGCATTTGGAATTGGAGCAGCTTGTCATTTCCCTATGATTATAATACCAGAGATGTTTGATAAAGTGGAGGTTACTTTTGACAAAATTATAAATCTGGTTATTTCAGCAATTGTCAAAAGAAAAATTGAAGGTGTTGACTATGGAGTGGCTATAATTAGTGAGGGAGTGTTCCATTTTATGAGTGATGAAGAAATTAAAAATTCTGGAATTAATTTCTCATATGATGATCATGGTCATCCCGAATTAGGTAATGTCAGCAAGGCTCATATATTCAATGTTTTACTGCAGGATAAGCTAACTGAGATGGGATTAAATGTTAAAAGTAGGCCAGTGGAATTAGGTTATGAGCTTCGTTGTGTTCAACCAACTGCATATGACCTTATGTACTGTGGAATGCTTGGTTTTGGCGTTAAGAAATTATTCGATGAAGGAAGAACGGGATGCATGGTAACTGCCAACCCAGTTGGAGAAATAAATCCATTATATCTCGATGATGTTGCTGACGAATCTGGAAAGGTACAGCCTCGGTTAGTTGATATTAATGGTGATAAGGCAAAAATGGTTTATAACCAGGGACTTCAATTTGTTGAACCAGGTGATTACGAGTCAGCAAAAAAGTTTGTTACCAATCCTCAAGAATTGGACTTTAGAGCTATACTAGGTTGGTAAGCTATAGTTTCTTCTCAAGTTTCTCAATTTCTTTATTTCCAGACATTAGTGGCATTATTATAGTAGTATCACTTTTTAGCATGAATTCTGACTTTCTAAATGTAGGAGGTGATTTGGGTTTGTGCTGGTAATCGGAAACGCAAACGGGTTCTATGGGAATACCAAAAATACCAGTATCTAATTTTTTATTATTGTTCAGATCTTGAAAACCAGCGGCAGCATAAATGCCTGCATGCTTAATGTTAAAAGTTAATTTTATAGTTTTTGTTTTTGGAATAACTATTACTGAATCAATGGCATGTGACTTGTTTTTAAAGTCTTTCTTACTATCATAAATACCAACATATAACCTGGTGTCATAGGAATTTATATTTTCAATTTCCAGTGTAAGGGTGATATTATCTTGAGCAAAAATATAATTGGAAGATATTGATAATATGAGTATTAATGCGAAATTCTTCATGGCAATTTTTTTAACGATTATCTATGAACACTTTTGGTTTCCGAGAGTCATTTGTGAAATGTAATTTTACTATTTCTTGTGGACTATGAAATTCTATTTCTGGAGCTACTCTCAACTTAGCCCGAAAATTATCTTTTATATTTTTCTCATTATCTGATTTATGAGATAATGAACCTATTTTAATCAAAAGTTCATCAATGCCTAATTCATTTGATGAAACTTCAACGATGTAATTATCTATGTAATCAATTTCGTTCAATATATCATATATGGCAGGAGGATATATGGTTGTGCCTTTTAGTTTTATCATTTGCTGCTTTCTTCCAATTACAGGCCCTAATCTCATTGTGGTCCTTCCACATTTACATGGTTCTGTGTGATGATAGCACATATCCCCAGTTTTGAATCTTAATAAAGGCATCCCTTCCACACCAATTGTAGTTATTGTAACCTCTCCGGCTTCTCCTTCGGAAACAGGGTTATTATTCTCGTCTAAAAATTCAACTATTATCATCTCAGGATGATGGTGCCCTCCTTTACCTTCTGAACATTCTGTAAATGCAGTTCCCATTTCTGTGGAAGCGTATGTAGAATAAAGCTTTAAATCCCATTCTTTAGTTATTTTCCTCCCCAATTGATTTAAAGTAAAATCAGGATTTCTTATGGGTTCTCCAATGCAAATTGCTTTCTTTATACTTGTTCCATTAAGACTAATATTGTTATTTAATGCATATGTAATTAATTTGGGAATAAAGGATGGTACTGTTACAAATCCAGTTGGATTGAACCTTCTAATGGATTCAAATTGCATTTTCTGAAGGCCTGGACCAGTTCTAATTATACCCGCACCTAGTTTTCGTAATCCCATAAAATAAGCCATGCCAGCCATAAATCTTTTGTCTAGTGTAACCAATAGCTGATATATGTCTTCTTTGGTAGTATCAGCGCATAAAAATGAAATATATTCATTGTAAGCTAATCTCTCCAAATCGCCGTTGGTCATTGCAAATATTACTGGTTCGCCAAGAGTGCCCGAAGTAGTTATATAATCAATAACCTTATCTTTTTCTACGCATAAGAAATCATGATTATGTTTCTGCAAATCGTTTTTTGTAGTTACAGGAATTCTAGTGAGGTCACCTAGAGTCTTTATCGTGTTTAAATTAATACTATTATCATCAAATAATCTTCTATAAAAGTTGGAATTACTATTTAAATAGCCTAAAATATTTGGAAGTTGACTTTCTTGAAATTTTATAATTTCTTCCTTACTTTTCGTTTCAATTTTTGGAATACTCATATTAATTACCTTACTTTTGATTCTAGTTCTGTAATTTTATACTTAACATTATCAGCAGCTGTGGTGTTTTCAAATTCTTTTGAAAGAGAAAGTTTATAATAATCCAAGGCTCTATCATAATCCTTTATATCATAAAAATAATTAGCTGCTAGAACATATCCTTGATAGTAATCTGGATTTACCGATATAAATTCGTTGATGAGATTATCATTATTCTTAATATCAGTTCCATTATTTAAATTATCAATCAATACTTTTTTAAGCTTTCTAAATTTATTTATACTTGCCAATTCATTATTTATGGTTAATGAATCTGCATTTATTATTCTAACGGAATCATAAATTACTTCCCCTATTCCTCTCAAATCTGTTTTAGAAAACACATTATCAAGATTATAGTTAAGAAAAGCTCCAAATTGATAATCTGTTGTAGATACCCAAAAATCATGTTGGAGGGGTTGAAATATTATACTATGATGTGAAATAAACTGAGCCATTGCTTTTTCATTTCCAATGCCTATACTTGTATCATCAATTCCATTATAGTCTCTCAAAATTGATGCAGCATTCTCATAAGTAATTGTATCATGTTTACTCACTAATTCCAATGCTCTATTTTGTCTATAAACTGATGCAGACTGCTCAATATATTCTTGATTATTGGGTTCATTTTTAAATTTATCACTCTGAAAATGATTTGAACAGATTAGTAAATCTTCTTTTGGGTAAAAGGTATCAAATTCTCCTGGTGATTTCTCAATTATGATAGCATTATTATCTTCGGCTGACCCAACTAATATTGATTCTGAAACAAATGTCTCTCTTTTTCTTGCAATTGCAATTGCTTCATTAATATTACCTGCGTATTGAAGAATCTCACGAGCAAGTAGTGATATTGGCATTTTTGCTTTAGTCGGCATATCAGACTTAGCTGCATTTATTGTAACAGTTAAGCCCTTTTTATTTATTCCAGAGACAACACCAATCATACTTGCCCAAGTTACATAAGCAAATTCATGACCACTATCAGGTTTAATAAAAGCGACAATTTTATTTTCAGCAAATTCATCATTAATGTAAAAATCAAAATTTCGGCCAATTATGAGGGAGCTATCATTAAATCCAAGATTTGCACCAAACGAAGTGCAGCCCACAAGTGCAAGGTTCTGCAATGCATGACCAATGTCGTGAGCTCCATGATAATTTAGCATTCTTTCATACTTAGTTCCAATGTACTCGTAATTATCTGTCGCACTAAAAGAGACACCATATATTTCTTCAATGTATTCCGGAGGCACATATTTATGCATATCACGGTTAAACCATGCAATAAAGTATTTTAAAAATCTTAAATACCCTTTGGAAGGAACTAGAGTATTTATTTGATCCACAAATGAGTCCTCTTGTTGTTTTATAAGTTCCTTTGTTAGTTTACCATTTATAACTCCAATCTCGAAAGGATTTCCTTCTAAATACATCTCCCATAGCCCAAAAGCATTTTTTCTAAGCCATGAATTACCAACAATAAAATAATTGCTATCATATATTTCACGTTCTAAATCAAGCACTTCCATATTATCTATATTGGGAGGGCTTATAGTTGTCATAAGATTAAATATTATTGTGATTGTTACCACTACAATAACAAGCAAAATGGAAATATTTCTAAGTTTTATCAAATACTTATATTTCTTGTTAGGTTTCATCTAAATTGATCTCCTTAATAAGATTTGCAGTGCCAAAAAACTCACCACATGTAATAATTGCGCTTAGGCTAACGCCTAATACTCCATGGAGGTTCAGATTTTGTCCGGTGAAAAATAAATTATCAAGTTTAGTTTTTGTATGAATATAAGAACCCAATGGATTTTTGTGGTCTCTTAAGGTTCCATACATTGACCCCTTTGGTGAACCAAGATAATCTAGATAAGTTAATGGAGTTGAAATGTAGTAACTATCAATACTTTCTTTTAATTCTGGAAATTGTTTAGAAGCAAGTTCAATTAGTTTTTTTGCCTTATCCTCCTTAAATTCTTTGTAATCAGCTCCTCTCTTTTTTGAGTCTAAATCTTTCCACTTTGCTACTTCTTCAAATTCCATATGAGTAAGTAAACCAATACATTTAGCATACTTACCTCCATCGTGTGGAACACTGTAATGCATAAAATAATGTTCAGGCCAGGTAACCGAATTATAATTAGATGCATACCAAACATCATCACCTTTGTAATAATTGTAGTTATGATTACGATATTTAAAGCAATTATCCTTTAAAACTAAATTGATAGCAAATGCAGAAAGAGTATTTTCTTTTCTGTTCATTCTGTTCCTAAAAGATTTCTTGATTCCACCATCAGGTATAAGGCTCATTGTGGTAGAAGGATGGACGTTGGATATGAAATTTTTTGCTGTAAATACATCTCCGTTAATTGTTTTCACAGATTTTACCAAATCATCTGCCGTATCAATACCTATAACTGCGCTATTTGTTATAACCTTGCCACCATTGGCAATTATCTGAGATACTAATTTTTCTGAGATTTGCGAGCTACGACCTACTATTCTATATGCACTGGATATATAATGGTTGTTGATAAGTGCATGAACATATAAGGGAGATTTACTCTTAACACCTCCATAAACAAAATTTAGAGCGGATAATACTTGCTGTAACTTTTTGTTGGTTGTTAATGACTGAATAAATTCCCAGGTATTTATTTTGTGGTATTCATTAATATTTATTTCATTATTACCATTTGCATGTAATAAGTTAACTTCTTGTAAGTCAATAACTTTGTGAATTTCTTCAATATAATTATCAATGGCAACTTCTTCGTCAGGAAAATAATCAATCATCTTTTTTCTAAAGCTATCCCAGCCAATTGGAAACTCGTATTCATAACCTCCAATATTAAATACATCAAAACACGCATCATCTAGCCTTTGGTAAGCTATATCATCAAGCAGACCGAAATAGCTAAAAATTTTATGAAGAGGTTGTCCCTTATCCAAGCCTCCAAGATAATGTAATCCTGTACTAAAATTATATCCTTTACGATTGTATGATTGCAAGGAACCTCCATATTGATAATTCTTTTCAAGAACCAAAACCTTCATTCCATGTTTTGCCATTAAGGCGCCACAGAGCAGTCCACCCAATCCACTACCTAATATTATGGAGTCGTATTGATAGCTCAATTCTTTTGGGATTTAATTATATAAATAATATTTGATGTTCTTTTTGTATTATCAATAACATCCATCTTCATATTTCTCTGGGTTACTATTTTTTCAATTTTTAACTTAGAGGTAAATTCTAGTTTATTGTCATATTTGTTAAACCCTAATCTTGTGGAGAAAAATTCAGTTACAATAGTTCCAATGTGTCTGCTTGTCATATCTTTATCAGCATCCCTTATAATAATCATACCATTTTCATTTAAGCTACTTATGCATGAATCTATTATCAGCTCTTGCTTATCAGTGGGAAGATAATGGAGAACATCATTTAGTATGAATACGTCAGATTTATTGAGGACTAAGTTAGTTATATCTGCTGAAATAAAAGTAACATTATCTGATTTTACTGCACAGTTCTTTGCAGTAGCAATTTTATTATAATCATAATCTACTCCAGTGATAACTCTATCATTGGACATCAACCCAAGTAAAAGACTTAAATAACCATAGCCACAACCTAGATCACTTACTACTGAGGTATTAGGAATTAAATCATTAAATAATTTATAATCATCTTCAAGATTGATTTTTATTTTTGTATACCATTCTAATACTGGTCCTTTGTAAATGAAATTATTTTTTATAAAGTTGCTGAAATAATTTGGTGTCTCTAAGTATCTAGCAACTTCGTGGTATTCATTCTCAAAGTACTTCTTGATGTTTTTTGCTTGATCTCTTGGTGTGTCTCCAAAGGCGTGTTCATTAACCCTAATTCGCGGAAGAAATTTAGTTACTATTTCAGCTCTTTTAAGAAAAAATTCACTTTTCTTTAGGGCTTCCTTTTGCCCATAAATAATAATTGGTAATATTTCTAAATCCAATTCGGATGCAAGCTGAAAAGCTCCCTTATGAAATCTTTTTAACTTATTACCTTCTGATCTGTGTCCTTCGGGAAAAATAACAACGGAGTACCCTTCATCTGTTTGTTTTTTAACCTGCTCTAGCATATAATCAAAATCACCATCTACTTCAATGAAGCCAGCATACCTTAGTGCACGACCGTAAATAGGGCTTGAAAAATTTCTTGGGTTTGTTAGTGCAACAACACGCCAGTTTAGTAACATCATTAACATTACATCAACATGGCTTTGGTGATTTGCAATAATAATAGAAGGCTTAATATAATCTTCACCAGTTGTGTTAATAATTGTCTTCTTAGACATAAAATTCATGTATATCATTAACCATGTTAGATACCTGAATACTTTGTGAAGTAGAACTTTCTTCTTTGATCTTTTTATTGGCACAAATTCAAATAGAATAGTAATAAGAGAAAGTATTATAGAACCTGAAACAAATACCAGAAGTGCCCATATTGAGAATATTAAATCTATAAAAGTTATCGGTCTGTTTCGTTTACCATTCTTATTGTATACTAGCCATCGAAAAATTATGGGTAATAATGAAAAGGTTACTATTATTACAGACATAATTCCAATAATTGACATTATTGCTATTGATCTTAATGCTGGATGTTGTGCAAATATCAATACTCCCACACCAGCTATTGTAGTGATCCCAGATAGAATTATGGATACTTTATAATGCGTTAATTCTTCCTTACCAGTTTTGAATTCCAATAATAGTCCTCTCATTATAAATATGCTATAGTCTATGCCAAGGCCAAATATAAATGTAAGAATAATTACATTGAAAATATTAAAATCTATTCCTAATATGCCCATAATCCCAACTGTCCAAATCCAGCTTATAATTATTGGAATCATTGTTATAATGGCAAGTTCGATTCTACCGTAGGCAATTAGAAGAATTAAAAATACTAGTGATAGTGATATGGTTACTAATTTGTTAAAGTTGTTATTGAGGATTGTTACAAATTCACTGGTTATAAGCCTTTTGTCAATAATCCAAACATGATCCATATCATCAAATTGATTGTAAACAGCATTTATGTCTGTATTTAAATTATTAACCTTTATAATATTTATAATTGCACAAAGAGAGTCTTTTTCAATTAAAAAATTTTCAATGAAGAGATCATAAATAATTTTAGAGTCTTCTATAGTTATTGTATGATAATCTTTTTTAAGAAGTTCAAAAAAATCATCAAATGCGTTTTCTCTAAAGCCTGACTTTGTAGCGCATGAATCTATTATTATTTTTAGGTTTTGAGATTTATTTACCCAATAATTATTCCATTTATCAATCGCATTATTTTGGTCATTTTGTGATGGGAATATTTTATTAATTACTGAAGCCCCTTTTATTAAACCATTAGCTTCAAGTTCATAAATTATTTTCCCAACTTCAGCATTTCTTTCAAGTGCTTTTTGTGAGTCTTTGCCCGTTGTAACTATGTAAATAGTTTTTTTGCTAAGGCTTGTTATAGCATTAATTCTTTTCTCTGTTTCAGCAAGCTGATCACTCATGTAGTTGTTTTTCATCATATCTGCATCAAAACCTACATTACTTGATGTTATGAAAAGAATTATTGTAATGATTACTATGATGTATTTCAAATATTTACCTCTGGAGTAATCATACTTTGCAATAGTATCTATGATTGATAAGTTACTCTTACGCTTATCTTTTGACTTACCCAATAAATGTGGCATAACAACCAATGAAAATATTGCTGCACTTATGATACTAATAGCTGCGAATAGACCTAGATCATTTAGGGCTGCGGAATTAACAAAATATAATGACAAGAAAGCAGAAGCAGTTGTCAAACTACTTAAAATAATGGATCCTGATAAATTATTTAGAATTGTTGTTTTTGACACTCCTTCTCGAAAATGAGAATATATATGTAGTGAGTAATCTATACATATTCCCAAAAGTACAGCCCCAATACCCAATGAAATGGCGCTTACCTCTCCTTTAATAAGATATAAGACTGCAAGTGAAACAATTGCACCAAATATAGCAGGCATAAATATTATTATGAATGCTCTCTTACTTCTAAAGAAAAATGTGATAACTATAATCAATAGTATTATGGCAATACTAACGGTTATTATAATATCACTCTTTATTTGTCTAGCATTACCAAGTGCAACCAAGGCATTACCAAAGTAATCAACATTAAATTGATTATTAAATTTTTGGTTTAATGTCCCAATGGTCATATCAATATTATAAAATAGCACTTCATTTTCTGCTGTTTTATTGCTTGATGCAGGTGTCAGAAGAAAAATTATATTCCTTTTATCTTTGGTAATAAAGTATTTGCCATATGTTAGGAAATTGTCATCAGAATTTACAGTTTTAAGTTTGTTAAGTACAATTGGCGTCAGGTGCAAAGGATCTGCGGAAATCATAGCTTTTGTGGCAAAAGATACAGGCCCTATTAGGTTAGTGTAATTGCTTCTGATGGTTTTACTTACGTTCAATGGATTTATTATGGTATCAATAATATCATAGTCGGAATCCGAAAGAAATATGGGCAGATTTGAACTTAATAGGTCATATACTTCCATCATCTCATCTTGTGATGGAGCATAATCAATTGTTTTTATCAAATTCGGTACATACCTTGAATAAATGGAGTCGGTTAAATTATCGGCAAACTCGGAGAGTAATTTGGCATTGACCTGAGAGGTATCATTTAAGCTTATACTAAATACAATTTTATCGAGTAGTTTGGAGTTAGAATAAACAAAGTTCACATGGTTTAATTTCTTATTATCGGGAAGAATTTTAGTAATATCTTCAGAAAGTGAGATCTTTGAGGCAAGAATACCACATAGCACAATAATCACTATTAACAGAGACAGTGATTTTAATCTGTTATTCCTGATTAGATTATATATACCAACAAAAAAACTGTTCATTTATTTTCTTTAAGGCCCGAGGTAACTTTTATGATAGTCCACGAAATCAAAAAAGAAAGAATACCCAATGATAACCCAAGAAGAAGACTTCCGAATATATATTGTATAATGCTGTACCCAAACTCTTTAAGGGTTTTATAAAACTCTCCATCAACTATCTGTTGTTTTAAATAATAGATAGTATCAATAGTAAACTCTTGTGGGTTATCAAAGAACAGACTTCCAAATTGATAGCTAAAATATATAATAAATGGTATGGCAGGAGGTAGACTAATATTTGAAAATATTAGTACAATTATTTTATTCAGCCTGAATATATGAGCCAAAAAAGCAGCTACTATCATTTGAAAACCCCATATGGGAGCAATGCCCATAAATATGCCGAACCCGATTGCCATACTGATCTTTTGTGGATTTTCATTATGTAGCATAATTTGTTCTCGTACAACCTTAGTGAACTTGTTTCGAGTAATATATCGAAAGGATTTTATGGGTAAGACCATTAAAAATGTAATTAAAACAAGAACTGTATTTAGTAAGCTTATTCTCATAAAATCTCTGAATGGTCTAAAGTGGGTAATCCTGTTCTCGGGTGATGCATAATATACTTTTACTGGTATTGGAATAATGTTTATCTCTTTCCAAGCGGATCTAACAAGTATTTCAATTTCAAACTCAAAACCAGTGGTTACAAATTTCGTGTTTTTATAATACTTGATTGGATATATTCTGAATCCCGACTGAGTGTCAGGTAATCTTTTATTCGTTTCTGCCCAGAACCAAAAATTTGAGAACTTATTGGCAAATGTATTCTTTGATGGCATTCCATCTGCATTAATATTTCTAGAACCAATTATAAGAGCATCTGGATTGTGGGTTAATGCATTAAACATCTTAGGAATATCATCAGGATAATGTTGTCCGTCTGAGTCTATGGTCATCGCATATTCAAAACCAAGAGATAAGGCTTCAGCAATTCCTGTTTTTATGGCTGCACCTTTGCCTTTATTTAATGAAAATGTAATAATTCTAAGACAAGAAACAGAACTTAATAATTCCGCTGTGGAATCAGTAGATCCATCGTTCACTATGATAATGTTATTCGAGTATTTTTGGACTTCACCTATAACATCTATTAGTGTATTAGCATTATTATATGTAGGTATAATAACACATATTTTTGAAATTAAATTATTTACAACGTCCTCCAATTTTGATTACATATTGGTTTAATCATAATATGATTTACTATCTATTAACTGATTTTTATCATTCTTGTATAGCGCATAATTAAAACCAGGTTTTAGACAATAGGCTCCTGTTTCCCCTGCTTTATTCATTGCAATAAAACCTATTTGATATGAGAGGTGGTCAGGAACTTTTTTCACTATTCTAATAACAGCTTCTTCAACAGCCTGCTGAGGAGTTTTTCCATTTCTCATTAACTCAACAACTAAAAATGAACCTACGGTTTTCATTACTAGCTCTCCCATACCTGTTGCAGTTGCACCACCAACTTCATTGTCAACAAACAATCCTGCACCAATAATAGGAGAATCTCCCACTCTACCTCTTTGCTTGAAACCTAACCCACTTGTTGTGCAAGCTCCAGCCATATCACCCTTGGCATCGATGGCAAGGAGTCCAATTGTATCATGGTAATGGTTTGGAGCATTCTCCCAATTTATAGCAGGATTATAATCTCTTTTTTTAATTTCTTTTTCCCAGGCCTTCTTAGCCTTTTCGGTCAAAAGATTTTCTCTTTTGAAGCCATTTTTAATAGCAAAATCTTGTGCTCCTTGTCCTGATAGCATAACGTGCGGCGTACTATCCATTATTAACCTTGCTACTGATATGGGGTGCACAATATCCTCCAAAAAGCATACTGAACCAGCATTTCCATCTGGACCCATTATTGAAGCATCAAGAGTAACCACACCTTCTATATCAGGTAATCCCCCCCGCCCAACACTCATATTTTCGGGATCTGCTTCGGGTATCCAAACACCTTGTTCAACTGCGTCAACAATACTCCCTCCATTATTGAGCACCTTGATGACTGCCTCATTTGATTCAAGTCCGTGGTTCCATGTTGATATAACAACTGGTTTGTTTGATACTGAAGGGATTTTTGAATTTAATGATGCCGACTTTAGTACTCCAGGAATCAATGTAAGAGCACCAGCAACACTTGTTTGCTCTAGAAATTTCCTTCTATTAATCATGATTTTAGAATTGAAATAGTTAAATGCAATTTATGAAATATTTTTTGGTTTATAACCCCTAATACCATAGAATGCAATATAAATATAGCTAGCAACAGGTACTATAAATGATATATGAACACCATATCCATCTGCAATCATACCCATTATTAGTGGAAGCAGTGCGCCACCAAGTATCATCATAACTAATAATGATGATCCCTGACTTGTATATTTACCCAGACCAGATATTGCAAGTGTAAAAATATTAGACCACATTATTGAATTGAATAATCCTATACCTATTATTGTCCATAATGCTATTTCTCCTGTCGTAGACAAAGCGATGGCAAGAAAAATAATATTGATAAATGCAAATATGTACAGAGTTCTATTTGGAAGAGATTTCCCAATGAAGAATCCCATGAGATTCAAAATGAGAAAAACAAGGTAAATATTTGCTGATGCAAAACTGGTTGTCAATCCTATTATTACATATGCTGCAATAGAAATTAAAGGCATTGAGATATATTTTTTTAGGTTATTTGTATCACTTAGTGATATTGCTCCCAGAAACCTTCCAATCATTTGTCCTCCCCAATATATTGAAACATAAATACTTGCTTCTGCTGCATTAATACCTGCTATTTCAGGAAGAGTTATGTAGCTTATTAGCATACTACCAATACTTACTTCACCACCAACATACATGAATATGGCAATCATCCCAAATACGAGCTGAGGATATTTGAGAGCCTGAAACCCTGGTTTAACCTCATCTGGGTTGGTAAACCTTGGAAGTGGTGTTTTTGAAATGGCAAACGCCATAATCATAAAAATAAGAGCAAATACTAAATACGGCACTTTAACTGCATCTGCTCCCGTTGAACCTTTGAAGAAAATAAAAACCAAGTAGCCTCCAAGAATAGGAGCAACGGTTGTTCCTAAAGAGTTGAAACCTTGAGCTAAATTTAATCTGGATGAGGCTGAGTCAGGACTACCTAAAATTGCAACATAAGGATTTGCAGCTATTTGCAGAAGTGTGAAGCCAAGTCCCATTATAAAAAGGGCGGATAGGAAAAACCCATACATATGAAATTGTGCAGCGGGATAAAATAGTAAAGCTCCAATACCCGAAACTATTAGCCCTATTATAATTCCTTTCTTATAGCCAATTTTATTTATGGGGTCGCCCTTGTAAACAGAAATAATAAAGTAGATAACAGAACCTATAAAATAGGAAGTGAAAAATGCAAATTGAATTAGCATTGCTTTTGTATGTGTCAATGTAAAAGCATCCTGCAAATAGGGGATAAGAATATCATTAAGTGCAGTCATAAATCCCCACATAAAAAATAGGAATGTTAGACCAACAAATGCTCTTCTGTATATGTTTGGACTATTGTCGCTCATATTAGAGTATTATTTTAGATGTCTTCTTTAGTTGTTTAGTAAATTTTTAATGATTGTTGACACTGTTCTGTTATCAGCTTTTCCAGCCAATTGTTTTGAGGCTATTCCCATTACCTTACCCATATCTTTCATTGTTGATGCTCCTGCTTCTGTAATAATATTCTGAATTAGAGCTTTTATTTCGTCTTCTGACAATTGTTCTGGAAGATAATTTTCAATGATTTCAGACTGAAATAATTCAACTTCAGCCAAATCATCTCTGCCTTGATTTTTATATATTTCGGCTGACTCCTTGCGTTGCTTCACAAGCTTTTGCAATACTTTTAATTCAACTTCCTTAGGTATTTCAGCTCCACCTATTCCTACTCCTGTTTTCTCCATCAGAAGAGCAGATTTTATAGCTCTAAGGGATTCAAGTTTTGGTTTATTGCGATTAAGCATCGCTTTTTTAATATCATTGTTTATCAATATCTCTAAACTCATCATTATATAGTTTATGCAAATATAATTATAGTTATGTGTGTCTCATTATTTTCTTAATAATACAATGATTTTTTGGAAATTATATTATTGCAACGAACTTGCAATAGTAGAGATAGTGACATTAAAAATTTAGAATACTTAATCTTATGCTTTGACTCTAATTATAAACCATAAAATTCTTCAAATATTGATCTAGTAATTTTACTAATCTACATTGTCATGAAGGAATGAATTATCTGATTTAATTATTGGTTGATTTTTTGAATCTTCACCAAGTGTATATCGTGACACAACAGATTCTGAAGAATGGTCCTTTTCATCAAGTTCAACATTTTTCCTAACATAAGCAGGCTGATTTTCAAGCTCACTCATTTTCTCCTGAGAACGGAGGTTTATACTTAGATCCTTAAGTTTATTAACCCTTTCCTGAGCATTTTTGTTGATACCATCCTCATTTCCTTCTTCCTTTGGCTGCTCTTTGGTTTCGATTTCTTCTTTTTTTGATGATACGGTGTGTCCAATACTAAGATAATTTTCCTCCGTTTTTTTTATCAAGGAAGACGTGTCTTTTAATATTTTCGTTGATGATGACTTTGGTATTATTTCTTCTACTTTATCCAACGAATGCACAACTTTTGACTCCTCATGTTTAGCATCAACAACTATTTCTGTAGCTTTTGGAGTAACTTTAATAATTTCTGTTATTACTTCTTTATTTTTTTCTTCATCTACTGATTCAACTGGTGAAATTGGCTTTTCCTTGCCCTTATCTCCTACTATACCCACTGTTGTTTTTACGGGTTCTGGATCTTTTCTAACTGCATCAAATCCTGTAGCAATAATAGTTATACCTACTTTATTTCCGAGTGTTTCATCTTTTCCAACACCCCAAATAGTTTCTGCACCATCTCCACTTTCACTTTGGACAAAATTTGTAATTTCTGTTATTTCATCCATTGTAATATCATCCGTACCCGCAGTTATATATAGAAGTATATCTGTTGCACCTACAATTTCATTATCGTTGAGTAGTGGTGAATTCATTGCTTCTTCGATGGCTTTTGCTGCCCTGTCTTCGCCTTCGGCAGTAGCGGAACCCATAATGGCTTTTCCGCTATCTTTTATAACTGTGCGTACATCTTCAAAATCTACATTAACATAGCCAGGCACTGTAATTAGCTCTGCTATACCTTTTGCTGCAGATGTAAGAACATTATCGGCTTGCGCAAATGCTTCACCCAAAACAAGGTTTCCAAACTGCTCGCGCAATTTATCATTGCTTATAACTAGTAGTGCGTCAACATGTTTTTTGATTTCACTTATCCCTAATTCAGCCTGTTGCTTTCTTCTTCTTCCTTCAAAACCAAATGGTAGAGTAACTATACCTACCGTAAGTATATCCATCTCTCTGGCAAGTTTTGCAATCACTGGTGCCGCACCAGTTCCGGTTCCACCACCCATTCCGGCAGTGATAAATACCATCTGTGTGTACTCATCATCAAGTAACTCTCTGATTTTATCTATGGAGCTTTCGGCTGATTCCTTGCCAACTTTGGGGTTGGCTCCAGCACCTAATCCACCACTGTCACCTATCTCTATTTTGATTGGCACAGGACTTGATTCAAGTGCCTGTAAATCAGTGTTACAAACGGCAAATTCAACTCCTTTTATTCCTTGTTTAAACATGTGGTTTACAGCGTTGGAGCCACCTCCACCAACGCCTAATACCTTGATGATTGAAGGATGCTGCTTAGGTTCAAATGTAATCATATCAGTTATTTTGATTTGGAATAATTAAAATTAATCTATTTGAAAAGGTTGATAATTGAAGTTAGCTAGTAGTTTTTAACAAAATAAAGTTAATTGCGACATTACTCAGAAGTGTCATTTTCAAACCAATTCTTAAGTGATTGAAGAAACCTTGATGGACCGGATTCTCCATCACCATCCTTGCTTCTTTTATCACGTTTTTTTGCTTTATCGTTTCCTGAGCTATTGTCATCTGAATTTAAGTTACCCTCTCTAACGTTTGCTATGTCAAAACGAATAATACCCTCAATAACAAGTCCAATACCAGTAGCATACATTGGACTTGCCATTTCTTCAATCACATCCTTGGCAAGATGTTCATTTGGGTATCCAATACGAGTTGCCATGCCAGTTGTAAATTCAGCCAATTGATCAATATGTTTTAGCTGTGATCCACCACCTGTCATTACGATGCCAGCAATTAGTTTTTTTTCAAACCCCGAGTTCTTAATCTCAAAAAATACTTGGTCAATAATTTCTTCCATCCGTGCTTGGATTATTGACGCCAAATTTTTCAAGGTAATTTCCTTTGGAGGTCTGCCACGCAAACCTGGAATAGCAACAACCTCATCATCTCTGTTTTCACTAGCAAGAGCCGAACCAAACTTTACCTTTAATTCCTCGGCATGTTTCTTAATTATGGTACAACCTTCCTTTACATCCTCAGTTACAATATCACCACCAAAAGGGATCACTGCCGAATGTCGTATGATACTATCTTGGAATATGGCGATATCGGTTGTTCCTCCCCCAATATCAACCAACACGACACCTGCTTCTTTTTCTTCCTCGCTCAATACCGCTTCAGCTGAAGCGATTGGCTCAAGGATGAGATTAACCATCTCTAGGTCTGCTTTTTTTATACACTTATAGATGTTCTTGGCAGAGGCTGTTTGTGCTATAATAATATGAAAATTAGCCTCCAGATTGTTGCCAAGCATTCCAACAGGTTCCCTTATGCCACTTTCGTTGTCAATTATGTAATCCTGAGGTATAACATCTATTATTTCTTCTCCAGGAGCCATACTTAGTTTATACATATTTTGTGTAAGACTATCTATCTCTTGTATAGTAATCTCTTTATCTTCATCATCTCTTATGATGCTTCCCCTGTGTTGATGACTTTTGATATGCTGACCAGCAATGCCTACATTCACGTATTTAATGGCAACTCCTGATTTCTCTTCAGCCATTTGTACAGCTTTTTTTATGGATTGTACAGTGTTTTCAATGTTGGCCACAACTCCACGTTTAACTCCAATGGACTCAGTTTTTCCGTAACCCATAATATCAATTTTACCAAATTCATTTTTTGTCCCTACTATACAAGCAATTTTAGTAGTTCCTATGTCCAGTCCGACGATAATTTCAGATTCCATACGATTATTTTTTAGTGCAAACTATTTGATCTTTATATTTTAGATTTATTGTTCTATACTTATTCCAACCCTCTGTCACTAAGTTTTTCTTGTAATATGATGTGAGGTTTTCTATTTTTTGTTTTATATTGTCTGTTTTACCAAGTTTTATTATATGATTTCCGAGCATTGGTATCAAATCATATTCACCTATACTATTCACATATACCTGCCCTATCTGAGATTTTAGTAATTCATTTTTTAAGATGAGATTATTTATATGAAATACATTATTTAGAGGAGTATTGATATAAATGCTATCATAGATATTACTGCTTAATTTAATATTCATATCACCAATATAACCACTTGCTATAATTACTCTAGGCGTGTAACGATTACTTAATGGAATGAAGTTACCATGTTTGTCCACATATAAACTTTTTCCGTCAGTGTCATAAATCCTAATAACTGGAACTTTTTCAGAAACATTTATTAAAAGTTTGCCATCCAGTGTCATATAGCTATCAACATGTTCTATATGAGGGTTTACAATTAGTAGCTCCTCTATGCTCTCTATCTCTGCTTCCCTCAATGTTAGGGTTTGGATACTATCGATATTCCCCAACTCACTAAGAATAATGTCTGAAGAAAGAAAACCTATTTCTGTTGGTCGATATATATTTACTGTAATATCTTTTACCCAGATATCAGTATTCTCATGTTTTATTAGGACTGTAAGCGAAACTAATCCCATTACAGCAAGGATAAATAGCACTATTTTAAATATTCTTAGCATATCTTAGTTTAAAAATAGCGTTTCGATTTCTTGGACCATTGTTCCTATATCTCCTGCACCCATTGTTATCAAAATCTCTGGTTTATTTGCTTTTAAAAATTGTATTACCTCATTTCTTTTTGAAACTGTACAATTTTTATTTGACATTTTATTTTTTATTAAACTTGAACTAACTCCTTTTATTGGTTGTTCCCTGGCTGGATAAATAGGTAATAATAATACCTCATCTAATTTGGAAAGTTCATTGGCAAATTCCTTTGCAAAATCATTTGTTCTGCTGTAAAGGTGTGGTTGGAATACTCCTGTTATTTTCTTTCCAGGGTATAGTTCTTTTATGGTTTTGATGGTGTATTTTATTTCCTCTGGATGATGCGCATAATCATCTATATAGATTATATCACTAGATTCAACTCGGTAATCCATTCTTCTTTCCACACCTTTAAATGATTCAATACCAGATTTAATATCATCACCTGATAACCCGGTAAGATATCCAATTGACGATGCGGCAAGAGTATTCATTATATTATGTATTCCAGGAACTTGAATTCTTACCTCTGGAATCAATAATCCTTCAACCTTAATATCTATGTGGTATTTTCCATTTTTTATTTTAATATTTGTGGCAGTTGCATTGGTATCTGAATTTACTGCATAACTCATTTTTTCGCATGATAATTTATCAAATGGACCTACCGATAAATTGTGTATTAGAGTTCCGTTTTCTTTTATACGCTGTCCAAATTCAAAAAATGTTGATTTTATATCATTGTGATCATTATAAATGTCCAAATGATCTTCATCAGTTGACGATATAACAGCTATTAAGGGATTCAGTTTAAGTAATGATCTATCATACTCATCAGCTTCAACCAACAGATAGTTCGAGTTTTCGGATAGTATTAGATTAGAGTTGTAATTTCTACAGATGCCTCCAACAAATGCTGATACATTTAAACCAGCGCTCTTTAACATATGCGCAGTTAGGGCTGTTATACTTGTTTTACCATGAGTTCCTGCTATGGCAATGGTTCTAAACTGTTCAGTTATGAGACTTAAGAATTCCGATCTCTTGAAAATGGGTGTTTTTCTATTTCGAAAATATTTAAGCTCAATATTATTTTTTGGTATTGCAGGTGTGTAGATAACATAATCAACGTTTTCTGGAATCATACTTGTGTTTTCTTCAAAGTGTAAAAGCATGCCTTCTTCTATTAATTCATCCGTTAGGTTTGTTGGTTGTGCATCATAACCATAAACCACCGCCCCAAGATGTTTGCACCATCTTGCAAGTGCGCTCATACCTATTCCCCCAAGACCAATAAAGTACAATATGTCTCCACTTTTAATTGTCATCTCCAATAAGTTTAATAACCTCGTCAGCAATATCAGAGGCGGCATTTGTATAGCTAAAAGAATCTAGATTATTAATTATTTCATCTTGCAACTCACTATCTTTAACAAGGTTTTCTAATACAACAGGTAGCTTACTAATACTATGATTTTCCTCTATTAATAGTCCTGCATTTCCTTCAACTAGCGACATTGCATTCTTTGTTTGATGATCTTCTGCAGCCGAAGGCAATGGTATAAAAATTGCAGGTTTTTTTGAAGCTATTATTTCTGCAATGGCAATTGCTCCAGCTCTAGAAATGATAAAATCACATGCAGAGTATGCCATATCCATCCTGTGTATGAATTTCCTAGCTTGAACATTTTTATATTTTGTGGTATTTTTAACTATTGTATCAAAAGAACTATTGCCTGTTTGCCATATCAATTGAATATCCATATCTAGGATAGTTTTAATATTATACAAAATTGCCTCATTTATTTTCTGAGCTCCCTGACTTCCTCCTATTATTAGTAATGTGTTTTTATCTGAGTCTAGTCCAAAAAAGTTTAATGCTTCTTCTTTATTTATCTTATTTAGAATTTCTTTTCGGATTGGGTTTCCAGTTATTTTTAACTTATCTGGTGGAAAGAATTTTTCCATATCAGAATATGATACGCAAACCGTAGATGCATTTTTTGCAAGTAATTTATTTGTTATCCCAGGAAATGCATTTTGCTCATGAATGAGAGTTGGTATCTTCGATTTGGATGCACAATATAACAATGGCCCACTAGCATATCCACCTGTTCCAATTACTACATTAGGTCTAAATTTGTATATGATACTTTTTGCTTTCAATAAACTTAATATTAGCTTAAATGGAAATAGTAAATTTTTTATTGTTAACCTCCTTTGTAGACCACTTATCCATAATCCTTTTATTTGATAACCTGCCATAGGGACTTTCTCCATCTCCATGCGCCCTTTTGCACCTACGAACTGAATTTCTATATCATTTATCTTCGATTTAAGTTCATTAGCTATTGCTATTGCTGGAAATATATGACCCCCAGTTCCACCACCACTTATGAGTATTTTGGTGCTTTTACTCATAAGCTTCAACAGGAGTTAAATTATCTTCATCTTTCTTATCCAATTCTTTGCTAACGCTCAATATTATGCCAATTGCCAAACTAGTAAACCATATTGAAGTACCACCCATACTTACAAGTGGTAATGGTTGTCCTGTTGTTGGTAGTAATCCTACAGCTACTCCCATATTAATCATTGCCTGAAATACCAGACTAAATGCCACACCAATAACAAGGAATGACCCAAAGGTACCTGGTGCTCGAGTCACAATCTTAACAGACCTAAATAGAAGGACTAAGTATAGCAGAACAACTATAATACCACCCACCAATCCATATTCTTCAACAATAATTGCAAATATAAAATCCGAGTAAGGATGAGGAAGAAAATTTCTTTGAGTGCTATTTCCTGGCATTTTTCCTATAATACCTCCCGTTGCAATAGCAATCTTCGCTTGCTCAATTTGATAGCTGTCGCCATCACTTTTATCTGCAAAGTCGATTATTCTTGTTTTCCAAGTACCCAATCTGCCTTGTTGACCTTCTGGTAATGAGTATAATATACCAATGCCTACCGCAGCAGCAAGAATACCAATTCCCAGCATGCTTGCTATGTAAGTAAATTTTACTCTTCCAATAAATATTAATACCAGGGATGTAGTAAATAAAAGAGCCGCTGTGGATAAATTGTCCCAGAATATTAATCCTGTAACCAGTAAAACTGGAAAAATTATTGGAACAAAGGCAGATTTGAAATCATTTATTTGATCTTGTTTTTTAGTAAGCATTCTAGCCAGATAAATAATCAGAGTTATTTTAGCTAAGTCGGATGTTTGAAATGTTAAACCAAATGGTAATGGTAAAACTCTGCGTGCTTCATTAAGGTTTAATCCAAAAAATAGCGTTATAAAAAGTAGCGGAATCGCGATGTACAAAGCAATTTGAAAAATACGTGAATAATATGTGTATTTAACAATGTGGGCTAGGTACATAAGAACTAGTCCCAGGAACAGGATTAAACCATGCTTCAGCATATAGTATTCAGTATTACCACCTTGATATTTATACGCAAGAGTTCCAGTTGAGCTATATACCGCTAGGAATGACATCATAGACAGTAGAAATACGATTGCCCATATTACTTTATCACCTTTTATATTTCTAAGCGAAAAACCCATTGGTTATAATTCTTTTACTGCTATTTTAAATTGATTACCTCTGTCTTCATAATTCTCAAATAGGTCGAAACTAGCACATGAAGGTGATAGTAAAACTACATCTTCCTTTGCGGCAAACTCATATGCTTTTCTTACGGCATCCGAAGTATTATTTGTGTCTACAATTATGTCTACAATGTTTCCAAAAGTATCATGAATTGGTGCGTTATTCTCACCTAGGCAAACAATAGCTTTTACTTTACTTTTAACAAGATCAATCAAAATAGAATAATCATTACCCTTATCTTGGCCACCAGCAATCCATATGATCGGCTTGTCATAGTACTCCAATGCATACCAGGTTGCATTTACATTTGTTGCTTTAGAATCGTTTATGAAACTTATGCCATGGACGCTGGAAACATATTCAAGTCGATGAGCAACATTATGAAAATCTGAAAGACACTGTTTTAGAGTTTCTCTTCTTATATCCATCAACTTTGCTGCAACACCTGCGGCCATTGAGTTGTAGACGTTATGCTTACCTTGTAATGCCAATTGTTCTAAAGTCATATTAATACTGGTTTTATTATCAATGATTTCTATTTCGTTATTTTTTAAAAATGCGCCTTGATTTCTATTATTTTCCATTAAGCTTATTGGATAGAGTTGCGATGGGATGTTCCCCTCTGAAACTCTGTTGGCAATAACCTTATCGTCGATGTTAAAGATCAAGGCATCCTCTTTTGATTGATTTTGAAAGATTCTAAACTTAGATTCTGCATATTTTTCAAAGCTGAAGTTGTACCTGTCAAGGTGGTCTGGGGTTATGTTTAATAATATTGCAATGTTTGCTTTGGTGTTAAACATACCGTCAAGCTGAAAGCTGCTTATCTCAAGAACATAGTAGTCGTAGTCATAATTTGCTACCTGCTTTGCAAAGCTTTCACCCAAATTACCACCCACACCAACATTCAACCCTGCAGTTTTTAGCATATGAAAAATCAACAATGTTGTAGTTGTTTTACCATTGGATCCTGTTATCATAATAAGCTTAGCATTAGTATACCTTGCAGCAAATTCTATTTCAGAAATTATAGGAATTTCATTTTTTGCAAGGCTTATCACGATTGGTATATCATCTGGAATACCTGGGCTCTTGATGACTTCTTTAGCTTCCATAATAAGCTCCTCAGAATGTCCTAGCTCCTCAAAATCAATTTCATTATTTATAAGAACGTCTTTATAATTATTGGATATCTTTCCGTTATCACTAACAAATACAGATACCTTATTTTTTTTGGCTAGAATAGCAGCTCCAACGCCACTTTCTCCAGCTCCAAGTACAACTATTTGGTAATGTGTATTCATTTGTTTTTTTCATTACCTAAGTTTGAGAGTTATTATTGTTAATACCGCTAGAAAAATTCCAACTATTAAGAACCGCTGAACAATTTTTGGCTCTGGATATCCAAGTTTTTGAAAATGATGATGAAGGGGCGACATTTTAAATACCCTAATTCCCTCACCATACTTTTTTCTAGTATGTTTGAAATAAGTTACCTGAATGATTACTGATAGACTCTCTGCTAGAAAAATTCCACATAATATGGGGATCAATAATTCCTTTCGGATTATTATTGCAAACACTGCTATAATACCACCTATTGCTAAGCTACCTGTGTCACCCATGAATACCTGGGCAGGATAAGTGTTGTACCACAAGAAGCCTACGGTAGCGCCCACAAATGCACTTATGAATATGGTAAGCTCTCCAGCGTTTGGGAGATACATAATATTAAGATAGTCTGCAAAGATTATATTACCAGACACCCATGCGAGCAGGCCAAGAGTAAGTCCAATAACTGCTGACGTGCCCGTAGCAAGACCATCCATTCCATCCGTTAGGTTTGCTCCATTTGAGACAGCTACAATAATGAAAATGACTATTGGTATAAATATTAGAAATGCCCATTTTTTGTATCCTGAACCAAGCCAACTCAATAAGCTTGAATATTCAAATTCATTGTTTTTAAAAAAAGGAATAGTGGTTTTAGTAGATCTTTCCTCTGTTATGGAAAACTTTGAAGTTGTCTGATCATCGCCTATGGTTGTAACTATTTGTGATTCTACAGGTGCTTTTTCACGAACAACAATGTCAGTATTAAAATACATAACAAGACCTACAATCAGCCCTAGTATTACCTGACCTATTACCTTATATTTACCCTTTAGCCCTTGCTTATTCCTTTTAAATACTTTTATATAGTCATCAGCAAATCCAATTCCTCCAAGCCATACAGTTGTAAATATCATTAGCAGTATGTATATGTTTTCCAACTTTGCGAATAGGATAACAGGCACTAAAATAGATGTTAGGATTATGAGACCTCCCATGGTAGGTGTTCCTTGTTTTTCTAGCTGACCTTCTAGCCCCAAGTCTCGAATGGTTTCGCCCACTTGCCTCTTGTTAAGGAATGATATCCACCTTCTTCCAAAAAACAGACTTATAATTAGCGATGTGATTATGGCCATTGCAGCTCTGAATGACAAATATTCGAAAACACCGGCTCCGGGAAAGTTAAATGCTGCATCAAGATATTTGAATAAGTAATAAAGCATATTATCAGTTATTTTCCATTAGTTCAGTAATTACTTGTTTATCATCAAAAGGATATCTAATACCACTAATCTCTTGGTACTTTTCATGTCCCTTACCCGCGATTAGAATAATATCGCCTGGCCTAGCTATATTAAAAGCCGTCCTTATGGCCTCCTTCCTATCAGTAATCATCATGGTTGTATTCTTTTTTGCGGGATCAATACCTATTTTCATATCATTTAATATGTCTTTAGGATCTTCATTGCGTGGATTATCTGAAGTAAGAATAACCCTTGTGCTAAGTAACGATGCTACATTTGCCATAATAGGGCGCTTTGTTTTATCGCGATTTCCACCTGCCCCAACAACAGTTATTAATTCTTCATTTTGAGTTCTTATGGAGTTGATAGTTTTAAGTACATTTTCCAAGGCATCTGGAGTATGAGCATAATCTATGATTGCAATTATTCCAGTTTGTGATTTTATTAAATCAAATCTTCCTTCGGCTCCTTTTAGTTTACTGAGGCTTATTAGCACTTCATTTTTCTCCTGATTCAGGAGCATTGCAGTGGCATAAACCGCAAGCAGATTGTAAGCGTTAAAGTTTCCAGGTATTAAAGAATAAACATCTTCTCCATCAATCTTTAGCATCATACCCTCAAACCCATTCTCAATAATCTTACCCTTGAATTTTGCAATACTTTTAATGCCATAGGTGTATTTGGATGACTTAGTATTTTGTAACATCACAGACCCGTTCTTATCATCCGAGTTTGTAAGTGAAAATGCATCTGCTGATAAGGAATCAAAGAAATACTTCTTGGCGTTAATATAAGCTTTGAAAGATCCATGATAATCCAAGTGCTCATGTGTAATATTTGTAAATAATCCTCCTGAAAACCTAATGCCTGAAATTCTTTGTTGAGCCACTGCGTGAGAGCTAACCTCCATAAAAGCGTATTCACATCCTGCATCTACCATTTTTGCCAAAAGGCTATTCAATGATATTGAATCAGGAGTAGTATGGGTGCTTTCTAAAATAGTATCGTTTATGACATTATGAATAGTTGAAATAAGCCCTACCCCATATCCTAAGTCTTTGAACAATTGGTACAATAGTGTAGCTATAGTTGTTTTACCATTGGTACCTGTAATCCCAACTAATTGTATTTTTTCAGTAGGGTTATCATAGAAATTAGCACTTATGAAACCAAGTGCTTTGGCACTATTTTTAGATACGGCATATGTTACAGCCTCATTAATATTCATTGGTAATTCATTGCATACTACAGCAATAGCTCCATTGGAAATGGCCATTTCAATAAAGTCATGCCCATCAACCTGAGTGCCCTTTACAGCTATAAAAAGAGATCCTTTTATAACCTTCCTAGAGTCAAACTCAATGGTAGATATATTAATATCTATTGATCCATTTATCTCAGTTATTCCACTACGGTATAATATGTCCTGAAGTTTTTTCAAATTATTTAATAGTTACCGAGTTGTAGATATATATTAGTGTTTTCTCCTATTTTTTTTCCAGCCCTTATTGACTGTTTTTTAACTTTTCCTCTTCCAGAAATATTTGTACTAATACCCATATTTTCCAAAAGAAATACAGCATCCTTAGCATTCATGCCGATTACATTTGGGATCCTATTATCACTGAATACTATTTCTGTTATGTAATTTTCATTATTATCTTTTTTTGCCCATACTCCTGTTATGGGAAGGTTTACATCAGTTTCTATATTTAGAGAAGTGTAAATAGACTCTAGGTCATTTAGCCAAATTGCTTTTTTTGGTATTGGAATAATTAGGCTATCTGATGGCAAATCAGAATTATATTCATCGGCAACAATTGTGGAGTATAAAACATCTGCGATTTCTCTAAAAACAGGTGCTGCAACGCTTCCTCCGTAATATTTTCCAGCACTTGGATTGTTAACAACAACTATCATTGAATACTTTGGATTATCTGCTGGAAAATATCCCACAAATGAAGCATTATAGTTGCGCTTGTTGTATTTACCTCCGGTTGCAATCTGTGCTGTTCCCGTTTTGCCTGCAGCCTTGTATGGACTGTTCTTAAAAACCCTCTTTGCGGTTCCTCTTTCAACAACCCCTTCCAATAGTGACTTTGCAGAATCTATTGTTTGTTTGGATGCAAGTTGGTCGTTAATTATTACAGTCTCAAACTCCTCAATAATTGCACCACCCTCTTTTATGGATGTCACAAGCATTGGCTTTACCATTGTACCATCATTGGCAACAGCATTGTAGTATGTAAGAGTCTGCATTGGTGTGACCATAAGCTCATAGCCTATTGACATCCATGGCAATGAAGTGCCATACCAGAATTTTTTATTTGAGGGGTGTTTGATTAATGGTTTACCTTCTCCTTTTATCCTAAAACCAAGAGGTTCGTTTATGGAAAAGGAGTAAAGCCTGTCGATATAATCTGAGGGATTTTCCTTGTAAGAGTTATAGATTATTCTCGAAATACCAACATTTGACGAATGTTCAAAAGCATCTCTCACTGTAACCCTACCATTTCCAATTTTGTGCACATCTTTCATTTCACGATTATAGTATCTAGTATATCCCTCGCCTGTTACAAGACTATCCGTCAGCTTCACCTTTTCATCCTCTAAAGCTGCTAGTATAGATGCAAGTTTAAATGTGGAACCAGGCTCAATACTTTCTCCTATTGCATAATTGTATGTTTCCTTGTATTTTAAATCAGAGCTGTCATATCTGAGGTTAGCAATGGCGATAATATGTCCAGTATTAACTTCCATTACCACAGCGCAGCCTTGGAAAGCTCTATGTTTTAGTAGCTCCGCCAGTAATGATGACGTGGCTACATCTTGGATGTGAACATCTATGGTTGAAACTATATCTAATCCATCTTTAGGTTCTACTTCATTTTCATCATGAATAGGTATCCAGTCACCATGGTTAATACGACGCATAACCATTTTACCATTTTTACCAGTTAGGATGCTTGTGTATGCTCCTTCCATGCCAACAAAAAGGTTTTCTTTTTGATTAACATAGCCAATGGTTCTCGCAGCTAATTCATTATAAGGCTTCGCCCTTTTTGTTTTTTGAATTGCAATAAGCCCTCCCTTGTATTTCCCAAGTCTGAGTATGGGAAGGTTTTTGATATTTGTCAATTGATCATAGTTTGCTCGACGGGTAATTAGAAAATATCTGTTCCCATTGTTTCTTGCTTTAACAAGATTTTGTTTGATTTTCGATATGGGTTTGTTTAAGATAAATGCTAATCCATTTGCAATAGAATCAATTTTGCTTTTAAATAATTTGTCAGATATGTGAGGAGATGAAACATCAAAGCGGACTTCAAATATTGGAACTGATGTGGCTAGAAGACTGCCATTTTTATCAAGAATATTACCACGTGATGCTTCCAAGTCAAAAACCTTTAGCTCTTGATTTTGAGCTTTTGCACTTAACTTTGGACCCTCCTCTATTTGTATGTATAATATTTTAGCAACAATAGCGAATGCAAAGACCAATACACAGAAATATACCAAGTAAACACGCCATAATATGTCTTTCTTTGGATCTGTCATTTTACATTTATGGTTTTTACTGGTTGTTTGTTTTTCTTAATTCCTTTTTTTTCTAATTTTCCAGCTATCTGTGATTGCTTTTCTATGTGCATCAGCTGAGTTTTAACGTGTATGTATTGATATCTCAGCTCTTTTAATTCTTTTCTAAGCTTATTTATTTCACGAATGTTATTTTCAGCGTAATAATTATTTGCTATGTATATAAATGCCAGAAATGATAGAAAGATTAGGTAGCGAAAGAATTTGAAGGTACCAGTTGATATTATTGAGCCACCAAGTACATTCTTCAATGCATCTCCTACTTTACTATCCTTAAAAACAGTTTTTGCAGACTGCTTCTTTTTTTCGGATGCATTAATTATTTTATTTGATTTTGGTGACATTATAGTTTCTCTGCTATTCTTAGTTTGGCGCTTCGCGCTCTATTATTTTCATTTATTTCCAACTCCTGAGGCATAATGGGTTTGCGTGTTATCTGTTTGTATTCAACAATGGGATTTCCATAAAAATCTTTCTCTATTTTACCATCGAAATTCCCAGACTTTATGAAATTTTTCACAAGCCTATCTTCAAGGGAATGGTAGGAAATAACTACAAGACGACCTCCTGACTTTAGTGATTCTGTTGCTTGCGTTAATAGAGACTTTAAAACATCTATCTCATTATTTACCTCAATTCTAAGAGCTTGAAAAAGCTGTGCAAGGAATTTATTCTTCTTATGCTGCGGGAAGCATCCAGATACTGCATCAATCAAATCGCTAGTAGTAGAAATTTTATTATTGTTTCTATATTTTATTATGCCCTTGACAAAACATTTGTAATTATTTATTTCACCATAATTCTTCAATACCTCTGTGATATCTAATTCAGAATATGTGTTTAAAATATCTGAAGCTGTTTTTGTTTGATTTTGATTCATTCTCATGTCAAGTGGTGCTTCAAAACGGGTTGAAAAGCCACGTTCAGGAACATCAAACTGATGTGATGATACACCTAGGTCAGCTAATATGCCATCAACTTTTGTGGCATCGTGTAATCTCAGAAAATTCTTTAGAAACTGAAAGTTATGATTTATGAGAGTGAATTTTGCATCCTCTAATTTATTGATAACAGAATCATTGTCCTGATCGAATGCAATTAATTTTCCATCTATAATGAATTTGAATATCTCCTTGGAATGTCCACCACCGCCATATGTAACATCAACATAGGTCCCCGAAGGGTTAATATTAAGTCCTGATATACACTCGTTTAATAAAACAGGATTGTGATACATTTTTTCTATTCAGTTTCAAATTCGCCCATTACCTCTTCTGCCAAGTCGGCAAAATCATCTGGATTATAATCCACGGCAACTTCATATGCCGACTTGTCCCAGATTTCGATACGATTTACAACTGATGTTAGTACTATTTCTTTGGTGATACTGCTGTAGGATATTAGATCCTTAGGGATTAGCAATCTTCCGGTACCATCAAGTTCAAGAGGTTTAACACCTGCCATAAACTTCGTAGCAAATTCTGCGTTTTTCTTTTTGAACATATTCAATTTGTTAACTAATAATGACTCTTCCCTCCAGTTTTCCATCGGGAATAATTCAAGACATTGTTTGAATATGCTTCTTTTAATCACCATACCTTGCTTAACAGCCTCTCCAAGCTGCCCTTTGAACTGCACAGGGAACATGAATCTTCCCTTTGAGTCCACTTTACATTCGTATGTGCCTAGTATGTTAACCATTATAAAAACTCAGAATTATGGTTCAAATTTAAAAACTATTTTACCACAATATTGCATAATTTACCACCTTTTACCACTTTGTTGATAAAAGGTTACGTTATTAACAATAAAAAATAATGTGATATACATACTAAATACTTATAATGAGATATTTAATATTGATATTATGAGGGATATTCACAATTGTTAACAATGTCAATACATGTAAATTGTTAATAACTCACAATTGAGGAAAAATGGTTGATTATTAGGAAGGAGATTATGGTGAATAGATTAATTTCTTAGCCTTTGTATTCCTTGTTTAGCTTTTCCGCGTATACTGTTGCGATACTCAATGAAATCCATATCACTGCAAAGCTTATAATATGTAAGTGCATTTATCGTATCACCCTCAATCTCGTATATATTACCTAGTTTAAGAGCTGAATTTCCAGCGTAGTAATTTGGTAGTCCATTACCAAGGTATATTGTCTGTATGTACTTTAACTTGGCTTTCTCATTATTATTTAATGCATGAGATATTCTAGCACTCCTATAATGGAATTCTGTAATATCTAAAGTATTTAGATCCTTAATGGAGATAAGATTGATTATTGAATCTGCTCTATAATAATATCCACCATCAAACAAAAGCCTTGCTTTTAAAAGATTAATATTTGGAATAGATTTATCAAATGAAATTTCTTGAGCTCTTTTATCAGCATCTAAATCCATAGTTCCTATATTTCTTATGGCGGCGATTTTGCTTAAGTATTTTGCTGTATCGCCATTTAATAGGCTGCACCAAGCTATTTTAAGCTGGGCATCTTTCATATAATTGACACCAGAAAAATTATTTCTAAATATTTCAAGACTTTGTTCTGAATTTGATAAATCAAGTCTTCTAAGATAGCACTCACCCTTTAGGTAGTCCATGTAATAAAACGGGAAGTAATTATATTTGTAGTCAATTCTGTTAAACATTTTCAATGCATTATCATTTTCTCCATTTTTCATGAGTATATTTATTGCCAGATAGGATAGCAATAGGTTGTTATTTGCTTTTTCTTCAATTTTGGATAATATATAGCTAGCCAAGTTAGGATCTGGCGAAAGACTTAACTCAACCATCCCTTTATAAAAAATAATCTCATTTGATAAGAAGTTAAATGAAGGGTTGGAATTAGATTGCTCAAGGGCATATTCCAATTCAATTTTACCTTCGGATACTGTTCCCTTAATCGAAACCAGGTTAAGAAGCCATTGGTATGAATCTGGAACAATTCCTATCATTATGTGAAGAACACCTAAACTGATTTTATTTGGGAAGAATGTGGGAAAATCCTTATCATTTTCGCTTACTAACCTATATGATTTATTAAGTTGGATAATACCTGTGATATAATTTTGAAAACGTAAATTTACAGTTGCCCACTGAAGATAAATATTTCCAAGAAAATATTTTTTAAACCTAGAGCTATCATCTAATTTATTAATCAGTCGGATTGTTTCATCAACTTTATTTTCAATTGAATTGAAGTACACCTCGTCTTCACTTAAAGTCACTTTTAGAAAATCAATATAATTATCCAGATAGTTAACAAGTAAATTATCTGGGTTTTGCCTTCTTTCCAGGGCAATTTTTTCTTTAGCATCATCAAATCTTAGTGATAGTATATCTGTATAGGCTAATTTGCAATTATCATTAATTACTACTGATTGAGCATTAATAATAACACTACTAATTATTATGATAATTGTTAATAGTAGGCGAGTCATACTAAATGTAAAAGTACAAAAAAAGGGGCATTATTATTTGCCCCTTTAAGATAAGTAATATGATTTTAATTACTTAGTCATCTTTTCTGCCACCAGTTCGGTTACTTCATTATCAACGAGAATGCGACCACAATAATCACAAACGATAATTTTCTTGTGAACCCTTATATCTAATTGGTGCTGAGGAGGTATTTTGTTAAAACATCCACCGCATGCATCTCTTTCTATTTGAACAACAGCAAGACCATTTCGTGCATTTGATCTTATTCTTTTGTATGCAGATAATAGTCTGTCTTCTATGAATTTTTCATTTTCTGCTGACATATTGGTGAGCTTTTCTTCCTCTATTAGCCGTTCTTCAACAATATCTTTTAATTCTTTATTTTTTTCTTCAAGGTCAATGCGTTTATCCTTGAGTTTTTCATCTGCCTTTTCTGTTTCAGTTAAATGCAATTCAATCTTGTATTTTAATTCAACAATCTTTTTTTCAGCATGCTCTATTTCAAGATTTTGAAATTCAAGCTCCTTGGTTAGTGAGTCGTACTCACGGTTGTTACGCACATTCATTTGTTGCTCCTTATATTTTGTAATAAGGGCTTGACTATCTTTGATTACACCTTTTTGCTCTTCGATGGAATTCTTATAATCCTCTTCTTCTTTGTGAAAGTTTGCAATACGAGTTTCTAATCCTGCGATTTCATCTTCTAAATCTTCGACTTCCAGAGGCAGTTCTCCTCTTACAATTTTGATTTTATCAACCTGTGAGTCGATTTGTTGCAGGGTGTAAAGTGCTATCAGTTTTTGCTCTACACTCACTTCCTCATTTTTTGTCGCTTTTTTTCCAGCCATAGTAATCTTATTTTCAATTTATTACAAAAATGAAATGGGGTTAACATTCATTTTTGAAATTTGGAGGGCAAAATTAGGAAATTTTTTCTTTAAATACGCATAAATTAATTCTTTTACAGGATGTTCTGTTTCAAAGTGCCCTGCATCGGCAATTGTCATTTCCCCTAAATACTCAAAATAGTCATGATATTTAATATCTGCGGTTATGAATAAATCTGCATTTTTTCGGGCTGCCTCGGGTATCAGAAAGCTTCCGCTGCCCCCACATATTGCAACCTTCTTAATTGGTTTGTCAACAAGCTTATTGTGTTTTATATAGCTACATCCCAATGTTGTCTTTACCAATTTAAGGTATTCTTTTATATTAGTTTCTTTTTTTAGCTCACCAATCATACCACTGCCAATGCTACTATTTGTATTGGTTAATTTATATATGTCATGCGCAACTTCTTCATAAGGATGAGCTTTAATCATAGCACTTATTACGTTGGCTAAATTATAATCTTCAACGATTACTTCAAGTCGGTATTCATCTTCTTGATGCAAGCTATTTTCAGAACCAACAAAAGGATTACTTCCTTCCAATGCTCTGAAAGAGCCTTTACCATCGGTAATAAAACTGCAGTTATCGTAGTTCCCAATGCTTCCAGCTCCATTATTAAACATGGCACTTCGAACAGCCTCAATATGATCCTTAGGGCAAAAGACTACCACTTTTGATAGGCCTTCTTTTTTGGGCGAAAGAATTTGCGTATTAATTAACTTAAGCTTTTCTGATAGTATACCATTGATTCCACCTAATACATTATCCAAATTTGTGTGTATGGCAAACAGATTAATGTCATTTTTTATGGCTTTTATAACCAGCTTTTCTGTCATTGTATTTCCAACTAATCTTTTTAGTCCCTTGAAAATAATTGGATGATGCGCAATTATGATATCACATTTGTTTGCAATTGCTTCTTCCACAACTTCATTTGTAACATCCAGTGTTATAAGGGCCTTGGAAACTTCTTTATCATAGGACCCAACCAATAAACCTGAGTTATCATAGCTCTCCTGAAGACATGATGGGGCTATGTTTTCAAGAAAATTTGTAATATCTTTGACTTGCATAATAATTAGTAAAAAGTTAAAAAATTTAGCTAAAATTACTTAAATTAGCACACTTTTGTGGTGATTCTGGCATAAAAGTATACATTGAATTAGGTTTTTTGCAGTTAAAACACAAAAAAACACATAACTTTTATTGAAAATGGGAATTTGGAAGTTATTGTTATTACCTATTGCAGCTCTATATGGTCTAATTATAAGAATTAGGCATTGGATGTTCAATACAAATATATTGGAATCAGTCTCATATGATATTCCTTTAATTGGAGTTGGAAACCTCAATCTTGGTGGTACTGGCAAAACTCCAATGGTTGAATTTATTATTAGATTATTATTGAAAGAAAATAAGGTAGCTGTATTGAGCCGCGGTTATGGTAGAACTTCAAAAGGTTATTTAATTGCTGATCAATATTCGGATCATCAAATTATAGGTGATGAACCGATGCAATACCATAACAAATTTAGAAAAGAACTTAAGGTGGCTGTTTGTGAAAATAGACGATTGGGAATTGATAATTTAATGCAGGATTTTGAGAAACTTGATGCAATTGTTCTAGATGATTCATTTCAGCACAGGTATGTTAAGCCTGGTTTATCCATTTTACTCACTGATTTTCATAATCTCTACATGGAAGATTATTTACTTCCTGCTGGAAGCTTAAGGGATGTTGTTTCAGCAGCTAAAAGAGCAGACATAATTATCGTTACAAAAACTTTCAAGGTGCTTTCTCCCATTACACGACGGCGAATTAAAACCATTTTGAAACCAGATAGCCATCAAAGTCTTTACTTTTCTTATCTCGATTATGGCGATATGACTCCATTGCCTGGTATTGATAATGTAATAATGCCGAGTAAAATAAGTACCATAGTTTTATTTTGTGGTATTGCTAATCCATATCCTCTCCAAGAGTACCTTAGGGATTTATGTATTGACCTTCATGTGTTAGATTTTCCGGATCATCACGTTTACAAAAGGAAAGATATTGAGATGGTGATTAAAGCGTATGAAGATGCTTTCACAAGAAATAAAATTATCATAACTACGGAAAAAGATGCAATGCGTTTGATAAAATCTGAATATATTCGCGCCATGGATTCTTTACCATTGTTTTATATTCCCATTGAAGTGAAGTTGCATGGTTTAGATCAATCAAACTTCTCAAATCAAATCAAAAAGTATGTTAGAGAGAATAAAAGAAACAGTGGCTTTCATTAGTGAACGAATTGATGTTAAACCACACATTGGAATAATTCTAGGATCAGGTATTGGTGAATTAGCACATGAAATAGAATCCGAAGTTATAATTCCGTATGATACAATACCAAATTTCCCTATTTCAACTGTAAAAGGACATCATGGACAGCTAATTTTTGGCAAGCTGAATGGAGTGCAAGTAGTTGCCATGAAAGGAAGATTTCATTACTACGAAGGTTATTCCATGGATGAGGTAACACTCCCTGTTCGTGTTATGAAAATTCTTGGAATAGATTATCTATTTGTCTCCAATGCCAGTGGAGGTGTGAACGCATCATTTGAAGTTGGAGATATTATGTTTATTACGGATCATATAAACCTCATGCCTAATCCGTTAATTGGTGAAAATATCGATGACCATGGTCCAAGGTTTGTTGATATGAGTGAGGCCTATGATAAAAGTCTTTTAAGTGTTGCAAAAAGAATAGCTCGTCATAATGGTATCAATTACAAAACTGGGGTTTACGCTGGTGTTACCGGACCAACCTACGAAACTCCTGCTGAATATAAATATATAAATATCTTGGGTGCAGATGCTGTTGGAATGTCAACTGTGCCTGAAGTAATTGTTGCAAGGCATATGAAACTACCCGTATTTGCCGTTTCAGTAATATCTGATTTGGGTGTTGAGGGTAAAATAATCGAGATTTCTCATCAGGAAGTTATAGATGCTGTTTCAAGGGTAACGCCCAAACTGATAGCTTTAATAAAAGAAATTGTAAAAGAAGTATAGTTATTTCAAATAAGTCAAAAATATATTTTGCCTCTGATTTTCATTTGGGGATACCTGATCACGAAAGTAGTCTGCTTAGAGAGAAAAAATTAGTGCGATGGCTTGACATGGTTAGTAAGGATGCCGATGAAATATTTTTGATGGGTGATTTATTTGATTTTTGGTTTGAATATAAGTATGTTGTTCCAAAGGGGTATGTTCGATTATTGGGTAAATTGGCCGAAATTACCGACGATGGCATACCTGTCCATATGTTTAGAGGTAATCATGATATTTGGGCTTTCAACTATCTTACAAACGAATTGAACATAAAGCTATACAGAAATCCCATATTACGGGAGTTTGACGGGAAGAAATTTTTTCTCGCGCATGGAGATGGTTTAGGCCCTGGCGATAATGGGTATAAATTCTTAAAAAAAGTATTTGAATTCAAGCCTAATCAATGGTTATTTAGATGGTTACATCCTGATATTGGTTCGAGGATGGGGTTGTATTTTTCACAGAAAAGTCGTCTTGCCAACATAACAAAATCAAAAAATAATGTCGAGAAGGTGGACATTGATAATGAAATGCTATTTCACTATGCTCATGAAACACTATCTAAACAGCCTGATATAAATTATTTTGTATTTGGTCACAGGCATATTCCAATACAGAAGAATATTGCAGACAACTCTGAGTTGATTATTTTAGGCGATTGGTTGAATATTTTTTCCTACGGCGTATTTGAAAATGGCATTATGAGATTAGAGTATTTTGAGGCTGATCACTAACTGCTTGCTTAATTAAAGAGGCCCCTTTCTTTATCATTAGAATTAAACAAATTTCTCAATTAGGTCCACAAGCCTGCTGGAATAACCCATTTCATTATCATACCAGGCAACCACTTTCACAAGTTTGTTTTTATCTCCAAGTACTGCTGTAAGATTTGAATCAAATACTGCTGAATGAGTGTTACCTATTACATCAATAGATACAATTGGGTCACTAGTGTATTCTAATATTCCTTTCATGTAGGTTTTTGAAGCTATTTCAAATACTTTATTTATATCTTCAACGGAAGTAGACTTTTTCAGAGTACATGTTAAATCCGTAAGTGATCCATCTGGAACAGGCACGCGAAACCCTGCACCCCCCAAATCATTTTTTAAATGTGGAAAAATTTTTGTAGCCGCTTTGGCAGCACCTGTTGATGTTGGAACTATTGAGTAGGCTGCAGCCCTGCCTCGTCTCCAATCTTTGTGAGGCCCATCCACAAGATTCTGATCTTTTGTGTAACTGTGAACTGTGGTGATAAAACCTTTTTCAATACCCCAATTATCATCTAGAATTTTAATAAGAGGTGCTACGTTATTTGTTGTGCATGATGCATTGGAAATAATAGTGTCATCACGATTGATAATATTATCATTTACTCCCAATACCACATAATTAACATCTTCTCGCTCTCCCTTTGTGGGTGCAGATATAATTACTTTTTTTGCTCCGGAATTATTAATATGTTTTATTGCATCAATTGGATCTGTAAACTCTCCAGTTGCTTCAATTACAATGTCAATGTTCATGTCTTTCCAGGGAAGGTGCGATGGATTAGGCTCACTGAGAACCACTACCTTAGATCCATTTACGATTATGTGTTCTTCGTCACAATCAATATTGCCGTCAAAGGCTCCTTGAATAGAATCATATTTTAATAAATGTGCAAGATTTGCTGCATCGGTTAAATCATTTATAGCGATGACTTCCAGGTTATCTTTTTTCTGTATATTTCTGAAGGTCACACGTCCAATTCTTCCGAAACCATTAATGGCTATCCTGATTTTTGACATTTTTATTCAAATTATTTCAAAGGCAAAACAAGGGGTTTATAAGATACATTAGATTAAACATGTTATTAGTTGAAATCAAGCATGCTTAGATTAGCCAAGTAATTACTTTGTTTTCATTTTCTTATTTTTGAAATATTCTCTATTTTATATTGCTGATATAAAAGAATTAAACCTATAATTGGTATAAAAACATCACTCCAAAAAATAATCCCTGCATTACCTGGATTAAAATTATGTTCAGTAATCATTTGATAAATATGTCCACCAGCAGCGCCCCACAAAAAACAAGCTGGACCAATAATACCGGCAGTTCTAAAACTAATATTTGATTTAAAAGCTATAAAACCAATAACTGCAAAACCCAAGCTAGCAAAACCTACCTCTAATTGAAAAGGGCTATTTTCCCAACCTATAAAAGAAGCGGACTTCGCTGAAAAAAATACGTGCATAATAAAATTATACAAAAAACTTATTCCAATATTAAATAGAAAGTAATATGAAAATAAAGCTTCAATTATATGTTTTTTTGTTAATGATTGCTTTTTTATAATTAGGCTTACAACAGAAAAAATAAATCCCAAAATTAAAAAAGTAAGAGTGAAGTTATAAATAAAATAAGTTATAAATTTTTCCATGACATTAATTGTAGGTTAAAGATAACAAATTATTTTAAATAGGTGTTTTTGTATGAATTAAACCATTAAAAATTAGGCTATTAAAAGTACTTTATAGACTTTCCCAAAAATGAGTCTTATTTATGTTAACTCTCAATTAAATCCTCATATAAACTCTTCTTATGGAGTGTATTCAAACCCTACATTGCTGATAATTTTTGAAGGACATGAGCATAGTAGAGAAAGCAAATACCTTTTTATACCACTGTTGAAAGAACAGATCCAAAGACCCTATAATATGATTTTCACTTAAATGCCTTCCATTAGAGCATCTTCTATTTCAAAATTTACATTTTGTAGAAAATCAATGGTTTTTTGAATTTCAGTATGCATAATTTTATCTTCTACTACAAATGGGACTAATTCTCGATATTTATTTAGGAAGTCTACAAGCATTTTAGATGTTTTCTTAGGACGTCTAAAATCTATTGCTTGAGCAGCATTAAATAGTTCAATAGCTAGTATTTTTTCCAGATTTTCAACTACCCTATAAGCCTTCGTAGCAGCATTTGCTCCCATGCTAACATGATCTTCTTGGCCTTGGGATGATTCAATTGAGTCAACTGAGGCTGGTGTGCAAAGCTGTTTATTTTGATTAACAATGGAAGCAGCAGTATATTGCGGAATCATAAATCCCGAATTTAATCCAGGATTGGCAACTAGGAAATGAGGAAGTCCTCTTTTGCCATGCAGAAGTTGATATGTCCTTCGTTCACTTATATTACCCCACTCTGCTGATGCAATGGCCATGTTATCAAGAGCAAGGGCTAGGGGTTGCCCATGAAAATTTCCACCTGAGATAATTAAATCTTTATCGGGAAAGATAGTAGGGTTGTCAGTCACAGAATTAATTTCAGCTGAAAATACAGAACTTACATAGTTTATACTGTCCTTTGACGCACCATGCACCTGTGGTATGCATCTAAATGAATATGGGTCTTGCACATGTTTTTTTGCCTGAGACATTAACTCACTCCCTTCAAGGAGATATCTAAATCTCTTGGCAGTTTGTATTTGTCCAAGATGGGGTCTTATCTGATGCAATTCATCAATGAACGGTTCCATCCGACCATCAAAAGCATCCAATGATATTGCTCCAATTATATCTGCAAGCTCCGATAACTTATGGAGTTTTAGCAAACAGCATACACCATAAGCACTCATAAACTGGGTACCATTTAATAAAGCAAGTCCTTCCTTTGATTTGAGGGTAATGGGTTTTAATTTAAGAGTGTCAAGAGCTTTCTGTGCACTTGTTCGTTTTCCCTTGAAATAAACTTCACCTAACCCAAGTAATGGCAATGACATATGTGCAAGAGGTGATAGGTCTCCAGATGCCCCAAGAGATCCCTGTTGGTATATTACAGGAATAATATCATTGTTAAAAAAATCAATAAGCCTATTTACAGTTGATAACTGCACACCTGAGTGGCCATAGGATAGGGATTGGACCTTTAGCAATATCATAAGCTTAACTATTTCATTAGGAACCTCTTCTCCTATGCCACAAGCATGAGAAATTACTAAGTTTTCCTGAAGTTTGCAAAGATCTTTATTCGATATACTTTTGTTGTAGAGAGCTCCAAAACCTGTATTTATGCCGTAAATTGGGGTGGATTCATTTTTAGTTTTATTGTCAAGGTAATTGCGACATTTGATAATAAGATTTTTTGATTCTTCAGAGAGCTTTATTTTTTGATTTTGTTTAAGAAGGTTACATATGGTCTTAAACGTAATTTTATCTTTATTTACATAATAAATATTTGATGTTTCCATATTTATTTTGACTTAAATAAACCGATTAATTGATTTAGATCTAATTTAGTCTGCTCTCCGGTTTTCATATTTTTTAGAGTAAACAAACCCTTATTTATTTCCTCTTCCCCAACCAGAAGAACAGAGCTTATTCCTTTCTGATCTGCATATCTCATCTGTTTTTTCATTTTTGTTGTATCCGGATATAATTCTGCACGTATTCCAGCTTTTCTTAACTTTTGTAATATGCCCAGACAAAACTTTCCTTCTTCTTCACCAAAATTCACTAACATTATTTGCGATGTGGATATTGATTCTTCAATAAATAAATTTAGATCATTCATCACATCATATATGCGGTCAGCTCCGAAAGATATTCCAACACCACTTATTTCAGGCAATCCAAAAATACCGGTTAAATCATCATAACGTCCACCACCGCAGATACTACCAATTTGTGTGTCTTGAGCAGAAACTTCTATAATGGCTCCAGTATAGTAGTTAAGGCCACGTGCCAATGTTAGATCAAGGGTCCAATTGTTTTTTACTTCAAGTTTTTCGAGTTGTTTGAAAATAAACATTAATTCATCCAATCCCTTTAAGCCTATCTCTGAATCATTAAGTATTTCAATAAGTGCAGGAAATTTTTCTTTGAACGATCCTTCAAGTTTTAGGACTGGTTGCAGTTTTGCTATGGACTCTTTTGATAATCCTTTTTGAACAAGTTCCTCATTAACTTTTTCTAGACCTATTTTCTCAAGTTTGTCAATTGCAATTGTTATATCAATTATTTTATCGCTCTGACCTATATATTCAGCGATGCCTGCAAGTATCTTTCGGTTATTTATTTTTATAACAGACTTAATGCCAAGTTCAGAAAATACTTCGTCAATTATAAGAATCAATTCTACCTCATTTAGTAGGGAATCGCTTCCTATTACATCTACATCACATTGATAAAATTCTCTGTATCTACCTTTTTGAGGCCTATCTGCTCTCCATACTGGTTGAATCTGATATCTCTTAAAAGGAAAGGTAATATCATTTCTGTTTTGAACAACATATCTTGCAAATGGTACTGTAAGGTCATAACGAAGGCCTTTTTCACATATTTGTGTGGCAATTGTATTTAGATTCGAACTTTCAAAATCATTCCTGTCAATTTTTTTAAGGAAATCTCCAGAGTTCAAAATTTTGAATAATAACCTATCACCCTCTTCACCATATTTGCCATTAAGAGTGCTTAGGCTTTCCATTGCAGGAGTCTCTATTGGCTGATAACCGTATTTTATGAAAACATCTTTGATAATATCAAAAATGTAGTTCCTGCGGATCATCTCAAATGGAGAAAAATCTCGTGTGCCTTTTGGTATTGACGGTTTCTGAGCCATATTACTTTAATTATACAATTCGAAATAATTGATTGGCAAAATTACTAAATTAAAATTTATGTGGGATAGTTTATAATACTATGAGAGCGGGGCCATAAGCTAAGCAATAATAGGCACTTATATGCTTTGGGAATATTTAACCATAGTGGTTATGAATTTATAATAACATTTAGTTTTTCAGTTGCTTTTTCCCAACTATGGTTTTTATGTACAAATTTATATCCAGCTTCAGCTATTTTTTCATTAAGAGCTTTGTCTTCCATGAGTTTAATAATATTTTCTGCAAGTTCATTTGCACTATCACCAATTAATATCTCCTGACTGTTCTTTGCTGTAAGAGCATCATTTGCAAGTGACGTAGTAATTGTTGGTATTTTCATTGACATTGCTTCAAGTAATTTGTTTTGTAAACCAGTGCCGATTCTCATGGGGGCAATAAATATATTAGATTCTGCATAAGCATCCCTTATATCATCCATCCATCCTGACACAACTACCTTTGATGACCTTAGGGATAAGACTTTTCTTGACGGACTTGCTCCAGCAATTAGTAACTTAGTGTTGGGGTGTTTTTCCCATACAAGTGGCATAATATTGTTTGCCAAAAACTCTGAGGCATCAACATTAGGGGGATAACCCATATTACCTGTAAATACTATATCGTATTTTTTTTCTGTGGCTTGAGGTTTAAAGAAATCGTGATCAACACCATTTGGTATTACATGAATTCTGTCTTTTTCGGGATGGTTTATTAGCTTTTGGTCTGGAATTGATATTATTGTTTTGTTATTAAAGATGTTAAATATTGCAGCTTCATATTTTAATAACCTGCGATACTCAAGATTATAAAGAGGTTTTGCGAATAAAGACGACGTATCCATTCGTCTTTTCATACCGTAGGATAAAACGTCTTGATAATCTAAGGTTTTTGGAATATCATGATCTTTTAAATATTCAGTTGTTCTAATAAATTGACAATATAAATGATCTGGCTGATGAGTTTTTATCAGTCTATCAATATCTCTTGCTGCTTTTCTGTTGTAGAAATAACCAGTTTGAAGTGGAAGTTTTCCGAATAGCGACAAAAAAGTATTCCATATTCTTGTATGCGGTGGTAAATCCAAGAAATTTACGGAAAGACAATATGGTTGCAGCTCTCTAAATGCTTTTTGTTTATCAAGATCTGCTAATGGATTTAATGCACAAAGAATTATTTCATTCTTTTTCGATAATTCTTTTATTTGATGGAATGCTCTAAGTTTGTCTCCCTTTTCAAGAGGGTAGGGTACACGTGACAGAAGCACAAAAATCCTCATCTGAATTCCCTTTAATTTCAATTAATGTCATGCAAAGATAAGTGAGATTTTGAGACATGTTATGAAATCATGATGTTTTAATTATACAATGACTTGAACTATGAATGCTAATCTCTAAGAGTATTGTGGTTATTTTTTAATTTAATATTACATCAGAGATTTATAAAAATCAATGAGCTTGTTGATTATAATCTCGTTATTATGGTTAGTGGCTATCAATTCCCTTGCATTGTTACCAATTCTAGAAGTAAGTTCTTTATCATTATATAATTTAATGATGGCATTTACTGTTTCACTGGAGTTATCAGCAATTAATATGTTTTCTCCATCAATATAATTTATGCCTTCAGCACCTATTGATGTTGATATAACAGCCTTACCCATTGCCATACTTTCAATTATTTTAATTCGTATTCCACTTCCTGAGAGCAAGGGCACAATGGAAATACTTTTTGATTTTATAAATTCTAATGCATCTGGCACTTCTCCCTCAATACGCAAGTTTTTTGATTCTTTCTTGTATAGCCATTTCGGCATTTCTCTTCCCGCCAGATATAACTTAATGTCAGGAATTATGTTGCACACATCTCCCCATACATTATCCAAAAACCATTTCATTCCTTCATCATTTGGAATCCAATTCATGGAGCCTATGTGGAAAAGAGATTGCTCTTCAATATTCTCATTACTTGTAACATATTTGGCAGTATCAACTCCAAAAGAGATTGTAGATACGGGAGCATTAGTTTGCTCCTCAAAAAATAATTTGTCTTTCTCTGATATGGCTGCGATACCATCATATTTACCTATTATTTTTCTCTCATAATTTTCAAGAGTAATAGCTAAATGTTTAAGGTAAATTTTTTTAATTGGATTATTGGTTGACTTAGATACTCTTTTCCATATTAGATGCTCTATATTGTGAGCTCTTAGAATAATCTTTGCATTTGAATTATTCCTGATTATTTCAATATAAGGAGACATGAAAAGAGTTTCTATCTGCACTATGTCATAATTTTCTTGGTGCAGAATCTCCACAAGTTTATTCTCGAAGGATTTTGATATAAATCGTTCAACATGATATGATTTACTTGAGAATAAATTAAAAAAAGCATCAATAGGTTTAATGCCTAAATCAAGGTAAACAAGCTCTATTTCTGTTTTGTCTTTGTAATCAGTTGGAATGGTTGATGGATCAAAATTGTATTTGTTGGTATTTATGGCCAATACTTTGGCTCTGTGGCCCTTGTTTATTACTCCTTCTATGATGTTATTCATTGCAATTGGTCCACCTTCCTTTGGAGGCCACGGAGACTTGTTACAAATGAATAATATGCTTAACTTATCCTTCATAACTAATATTTCGTTTCTTCAGATTAATCTTTTTGAAGAACTTTTTCCAGCTTTCTGTGTCCATTAACTGGGCATCAGTTGTTGCTTTATAAGTAAGAAATAGTCCAATTGGTAATACGATTAATGTTGATAACCAAAGACCAAATTCAATATTCCACTCGCCAGTTTTTGCTGCCTTTTCGCCCGTCATTGATACGATGTGATATAATACAAAAAATAGTACGGAAATTACCACTGGTAAGCCTAGACCTCCTTTACGTATGATAGCTCCAAGGGGAGCCCCTATGAAAAAGAAAATAAAACATGCAATTGACAATTTGAATTTTTGATGCCATATAACTTCATGTTTTGTTATAACTTGCTTTCGAGTTTCTAGGTCTTTGTTAAAGGCTATAATATTATCTTTTGCTGCTCTTGCATCTCGCATAGCTCTTTGAATTACCTCACTTTTTGATTGAATATCAAAATTATCAATTATTGGAATCATAACAGTATCAATAGCAACCGGCTTTTTATTAATGGGTATTTGATTTGCGGAATCAGATATATAGGAATATTTTCTAAGAAAGTTATCATAGTATCGCGACCTCGAATCTATGTGCCTTGAGCTCAGGGAATCAATACTTTTATTTAATTGCTGGATATTTAGCATGGAATAATGAGATTTAAATAAATTCTCATTTGTTCGGCTAAGCTGAAACTGAGATAAATCAAAATTTAGCACCTGTTTATCAAAGCTAGTTGCTTCGAAAGGTCTTGTTTTCCGATATCCATTTACAGTGGTAATATCATTATATGTGTTGCCATCATAAAGTGTAAATATTAGATTCTTCTGATTTGAACTTAATTGCATTATACCCCTTTTAGCAGTCGTAATAGTTATATTACCCTTGTTCTTTGAATGATTATATATTTTAACATCGTAAATTGTTTTATTATCCTTGGCTTTCTTACCAACTCTGATAACAAAACCTTCCAAGCCATGATAATAAATGCCCTCGTTAATATTAAAAGCTAATTTTTGCTGTCGAACATCGTATAATAGAGATCCAAACTTCAGATTCGCCACAGGTAATACATAATTCGAGAAAAGAAATGCAAAAATACTAAGGGCCAAGGAAAGAATAATTAGAGGCTTCATAGCTTTTCGTAATGAAATTCCAGCTGCTTTCATTGCCACCAGCTCATAGTGCTCGCCCATGTTGCCAAATGTCATAAGTGATGACAAAAGTATGGCAAGAGGGAGTGCTAATGGAACAAAGGTTGAGGAAGCATAAAACATTAACTTTGCTATTATATACCACTCTAAACCTTTTCCCACAAGGTCATCTATGTACTTCCATAAAAACTGCAGGAGAAGTATGAATAAAGCAATGAAGAATGTAAATATGAAGGGCCCCAAATAGGACTTAAGCATATAGAGGTTTAATTTCTTCATAGGTTTCTTAACAGATGCAAATATAGACACAAATCACTTGAATTCGTCATTAAATATAAATGCTAGAATAGCTGCTAAAAATAAAAGCGTATTCAAACTACAAGACAAATAACTAATCTTAATACGTTTAATTTACATATTTATTATTCAATAGATGCAACCATAATGACCTAAAATTGTATCTTTAGTTAAACTAGACATAAATTAAAAAATTTGGATTTAAACACTATGTTAATCAAACAATATGTTATATTTGTTCCCTTGTTACATTTTTAAACCAAGCATAAAATATTTAAACTTAAGTTAAATTAAAATTGGAATCATGAAAAAATTATTACTTTTAATCTTAGTTTTTGGAATTGGCTACGCTGCTAATGCTCAGCTTAAACATGAGTTAAGAAGCACAAAAGCTCCAGCAACGGAACTATTAATGGAACCAGTACCTCAAGGTGCTTCTTCTATTTTTGATAATGAACTCCCAGAAACTATTCAAGGAGATATAAAAGGTCGTGCTGCTACCTTTGTGCCTATAGGAACGGCTGGTAATGCATACGGACTTTATTCAAATCCACGTACTTATTTGTGGGCAGATCCTAATCTAAACAGTGTTGTATTCACTCACAGAATGACTGGTGGTGTTGAGGTTGACGGAAACAGTCGTGTTTCATATGATGTTTCAACAGATGGTGGTGCATCATGGGCAACTAATGTTCAAGTTTATTCGCCATTAGGCCCAGGGCCAACATACCCAGATGCTGGTGGTAGATATCCACAAGGAGCTATTATTAATCCGTTTGGAAACACTAATCCTGCAGATGCGTTTTATACATATTTTATTTGTACTCTTGACCAAACAAATGGCGGAAGCTGGGGTGGTTATGGTTATGGATCGAATCCACTTACAGAAACGGATCCTGCAAATCCAACACAAGTTAACCTAACAACTGAAGATGGTTATTACAGATTAATTCCGGATGCATTTACAGTAACTACTGGAGGTGTAAGCTGGTATGCTGAGCCAAGTACAGATTATTCATCAGGTACTGGTGAATATACTGGAGAAGTTATTATGGGGCGTGGTGTAATGGTAGATGGAGAAGTAGCTTATGAAGAATCTCTTTATGAGTTTATGGAGCCTCTAGAAGCATTCAATGATACTAAAATTGCTTTTGGACCTGATGGTCTAACCGGTTATATGGTATTTATGACTGATGCTGCAAGCGATCCAGTTCCATACACTAGCTATCACCCTGTTATTGTTAAAACAATAGATGGTGGTGATACTTGGGAAGATCCTATTCAAGTTCAGTTTGGTGGTGTTGACGGTATTGAATCACTAAAATATTACTGGTCAGATGAAATTTTGGAAAGTATCGATGTATATGGACCAGGATTTAATCGTGATGAGGTGTATTATAATATGGGTTTTTCAGTTGACCTTATTGTTGATGGTGAAGGTAACCCACATATTACAGGTATTATAGCTATCGGTTCTGAAGATGGATGGTATCCTGGTGAAGGAACAATGGCTACATGGCATGTATTTTCTGATGATGGTGGTACCACATGGGATGCAACAGCTTTATATGACAATCTTTTCTTGGATGGTGATATAGGCGGCTTGTCTCAATACAATCGCCCTTATGCTGCGTCTACATATGATGGACATTACTTGTTCTTCTCATGGATTGATACAGATCTTGATGGTGCTGAAGGTAACACTAATCCAAATATTTTTGTAGTTGGGTATGATTCAGAAGATCACGTTTACACAGAAGTTGAAAACGTAACAGAGCTTAGCCTATACTGGTTTAGTGCATTTTATGGATCAGCTTCACAATATGTTTTTGCTTCTGAAGCAGGTGACGTATGGCAATGTGAGATTCCATTTATGTTCACCGAATATACAGTTCCTGGTGATCCAGCTTCTGAAATGAACTTTTACTATGTAGATGGATATACAATGGATATGCCTGTAGGTGTTGACAATGTTGAAGGCGCTATAGATTTTTCAGTTGCTCAAAACTCTCCAAACCCTGCGGTTAATAACACAAGTGTTCTTGTAACATCAGAAACCCCTGGAGTTATTAATCTTAGAATCAGTAATATTCTTGGACAAGTTGTTCATACACAAAGCGTAAATAACAGTGCTCTTGCACATACATTTAACTTTGATGTTAGCAATTTTGATTCAGGTATCTACTTCTATACAATAGAAATAGGTAATAAAGCTGTAACAAAAAAAATGCTTGTTAAATAAGCATTTTTTCTAATAATATAAAAAGGGCTGCCAGTTTTCTGGCAGCCCTTTTTTAGTTTATTTTTCTGTGGTCACACAAAGATCAACAGCCAAATAAATAACCTTTTTATCTATAAACATATCATACTGGACAAAGATTTTGATTGCATATAGAAATAATTATTTACCTTTGAAATTATACAACCACTACTTTTAATTGTTTTTGGATTTTAAATTATTTATAAGTTATTAATTAAAAACTAGTATCATGAAAAAAGCATTACTATTATTTGTTTTACTCAGCCTAGGTATGGCAACAATTGGTCAGAAACACAATATAAAAAACACAAAAGCTCCCATGGATAAGGTGCAATTGGAATTAGCCCCAAAGGCTATATCAACTGCTTTTACATTTGATCAGCCTGAAACCATATCTGGAGATATAAAAGGACGTTCTGTTGACTTCATACCAATAGGTCAAGCAGGTAACGCATACGGCCTTTACAGCAATTCTCGTACATACCTATGGGCAGATCCGGCACTTAATAGTATTGTATTCACACATCGTATGACGGGTGGTGTAGAAGTAGATGGCAACAGTCGTATATCATATGATGTTTCAACAGATGGTGGGTCCACATGGGAAACAAACGTAAAAGTATATCAACCTACAGAGCCTGGTCCAACTTATCCATATGCCGCAGGTAGATATCCGCAGGGATTGATAGTAAATCCAGAGGATAATACTGATCCTGCCAATGCATTTTATTCTTATTTGGCGGCATCTATAATAAATACAAATGGTATTTGGGGAGGCTATGTTTTTGGTTCAAATCCACTTACCGAAACTAATCCTCCAAGTCCAACACAAACACTTTTAGAATCTGAAGATGATTATTGGAGATTAATACCTGATGCTATGACAGTTACTCAGAGTGGCACAGTTTGGTATACTGAACCAAGCACTGATTATACTTCTGGAAGCTCTGAATATACAGGTGAAATAATAATTGGTCGTGGTGAAATAGTCGATGGGGAGATTGCGTATGAAGAATCTCTTTATGAATTTCTTGCACCACTTGATGCATTTAATGACTCGAAGGTTGCTTTTGCACCAGATGGGTTAACTGGATATATGGTTTTTATGACCAGTTCTGATAGTGACCCTATACCATATACAAATTATCATCCCGTACTTCTTAAAACAATTGATGGTGGAGAAACATGGAGTGATCCTATTCATGTTCAATTTGGCGGTGTTGATGGAATAGAATCATTAAAGTATTATTGGTCAGATGAAGTTCTGGAATCAATTGATGCCTATGGTCCAGGGTTCAATCGTGATGAAGTCTATTATAATATGGGCTATTCGGTAGACGTTGTAGTTTGTGATGAAGGAAATCCTCATCTTGTGGGCATTATAGCCATTGGTACTGAAGATGGATGGTATCCTGGTGAAGGAACCATGGCTACATGGCATGTATACTCAAAAGATGGTGGGGGTAATTGGAATGCTACGGCTTTATATGATAATATTTTCTTGGATGGAGATATAGGTGGCTTGCCACAATACAATCGTCCTTATGCTTCCTCTACTTATGATGGACACTACTTATTCTTTTCATGGATTGATACGGATCTTGATGGTGCAGAAGGTAATACCAATCCAAATATTTTTTTGGTAGGCTATGACGATGCCCATCATTCCTACACAGAAGTTGAAAACGTAACCGAGCTAAGCCTATACTGGTTTAGTGCTTTCTATGGATCAGCTTCACAATATGTATTTTCTAATGAAGTAAGCGGTGTTTATGAATGTGAAATTCCATTTATTTTCACCGAATACACAGTTCCTGGTGATCCAGCTTCAGAGATGAATTTTTATTATGTAGATGGATATAGAATGGATATAGCTACAGGTGTTGATAATATTGAGGGCGCTATAGATTTTTCAGTTGCTCAAAACTCTCCAAACCCTGCGGTTAATAACACAAGTGTTCTTGTAACATCAGAAACCCCTGGAGTTATTAATCTTAGAATCAGTAATATTCTTGGACAAGTTGTTCATACACAAAGCGTAAATAACAGTGCTCTTGCACATACATTTAACTTTGATGTTAGCAATTTTGATTCAGGTATCTACTTCTATACAATAGAAATAGGTAATAAAGCTGTAACAAAAAAGATGCTTGTTAAATAAGCATTTTTTATAATAATATAAAGGAAAGGGCTGCCAGTTTTCTGGTGGCCCTTTTTTGTCTAATAGAAATAGGTAACAATACTGTAACAAAAAAGATTATTGTTAAGTAACATTTTATCTTAGAATTCAGATGTGAAAAAGAATTCTATGTTGTTATATTTCTGTTGAGCCATTTGAAGGGAAAATTGTGAATCAGCGAGAAATACTTCACGACCATCTTTGTCAAGTGCTATTTGATTAGCTTTTCTTGCTCTGAAATCTTTAAGCTGATCCTCGTCTGAACTTTTATACCAAACAGTTTTGTAGAGTGTAATATGTTCAAATCTACATTTTGCACCATATTCATGTTCAAGTCGATATTGAATAACTTCAAATTGTAAAGCACCCACAGTGCCAATGATCTTTCTGCCATTATGCTTTCCTGTAAATAGTTGTGCTACTCCTTCATCCATTAGCTGGTCAATGCCCTTTGCCAATTGTTTTGCTTTCATGGGGCTTGCATTCTCAATATATTTAAATAATTCAGGAGAAAAACTTGGTATTCCTTTATAATTAAGAGTCTCACCATCAGTTATAGTATCCCCAATTTTGAAGTTTCCGGTGTCATGTAACCCAACAATATCTCCTGGATACATTTCATCTACAATTGATTTCTTTTGTGCCATGAAGGAGGTTGGACTTGAAAACTTTAGTTTTCTATTGAGTCTAACATGCTGATAATAAGTATTACGCTTAAAAACTCCAGAAACTATTCTAACAAATGCAATTCTGTCTCTATGCTTTGGATCCATATTTGCATGTATTTTGAATACAAATCCGGTAAATGATTTTTCTTCTGGTAGTACCTTTCTAGTGTCACTTTCACGGCCTATGGGTGAAGGGGCTATTTGTATGAAGTTATCCAATAACTCTTTAACACCGAAGTTATTTAAAGCACTCCCGAAAAATACAGGACTTAATTTTCCTTCAAGGTAGGAGTCAATTTCAAATTTAGGGTATACATTCTCAATTAATTCAACATCTTCTCGTAATTGGGCAGCATCATCTTTAAGGTACTCATCAACTGTTTTATCCTCCAAATTATCCATGGCTATGCCTTCTTCTATAATTTGTTTACCGGGTGAAAATAAGTTTAAGGATTGTGAGAATATATTATAAACTCCCTTGAAAGATGGGCCAATGTTAATTGGCCAACTCAATGGGGTTACTGTTAAATGAAGCTTTTGTTCAACTTCATCTAAAAGGTCAAAAGCATCTTTACCGGGTCTATCTAATTTATTTATGAATACAATAATCGGGATATTACGCATTCTACATACCTTAACAAGCTTTTCAGTTTGAGGCTCAACACCTTTAGCCACATCAATTACCACCACAACACTGTCAGCAGCAGTTAATGTTCTAAATGTATCTTCCTGAAAATCCTGATGTCCAGGAGTATCAAGAATATTGATCTTTACATCATTATATTCAAATCCCATTACCGAAGTAGCCACACTTATACCCCTCTGTCTTTCTATCTCCATCCAATCAGATGTAGCTGTTTTCTTAATCTTATTTGATTTAACAGCTCCTGCTACTTGGATTGCCCCTCCAAATAATAGTAGTTTTTCCGTTAAGGTTGTCTTTCCAGCATCAGGATGACTGATAATGGCAAAAGTCCTTCTTCGATTTATTTCTTTTTGATTTGACATGAATTAAAAAATGAGGTGCAAAAGTAGAAAAATTGTTGTTTATGTCTATGTGCGCCTTTCAACTTCTCTCATATCAACAATTTTATTCATGAGAGCATAAACAGTTAAACCTGATACGGTTTTAATTCCAAGTTTTCGTGCTATTTTCTTTCTATGTGTCATTACGGTGTGAACACTTAGAAATAATTTATCAGCAACATCTTTATTAGATAACCCTAGTACAACATTTTTTAGAATTTCTACTTCGCGCTTACTTAGAGTTTTACTGTTTTCTTCTGGAATGTATTTACCAATAATTGATTGAAGTTCTTCTATTAGCTGATACTTGGGAGCGTCTTGTACAAGCTGGTGAGAAAATTTACTTCTTATATTTTCTTTCATTGATTCTGATACAAGGCCAGCTATTACTGTTTCTGGTTCTTCACTTAGAGTCCTTAATGTAGGTATAAGATGCTTACCCAATGATTCAGGGTCAATAATAATTAAATCGGGCTTTTTCAATAGAACTTTTTCACAGAGCTTCTTTTCAGAACCAGAAAATACTTCATCCACTAATAACCCTCTAATTTCAAGTGCTAAGCTTTCAATACCAGCAGCAAGCAAGAAGGAGTTTGTAATTACTATTATTTTTTTTGTTGAGCTCATTTGCCAATTATCCTAATAAAGCTTTTTTCTCAAGGATTTCTACTTTGGGTAACAAAATAAGATCCTCTATTCTGGCATGATCAGCTAAGTCATTTTCAAGGGCACTTAATTCTTTAAGTAATAAAAATCTGTTTTTTTGATCTTTTACAGTTGGCAAGTATTTTATGATAATATTTTTTAGGTCATTTAATTTCTCTTCTACATCGTCATGTTCTTCTTCATACAATGTTATTGAATATTCTTTGATCATTGAAATAACAGAATCTGAAATAGAAGCAGTCTTCAATGAAGAACTTAGTTTTATTACATAAGGATAAACAAGAGTCTCCTCTCTATCAATGTGTTTTTTTAATTCATATACATAATCTTTAAAAAACTTTTGTAGTAATAGGCATGGCTCTTTATCATCTCTTGCTTCTTCAACCATATCATCAATTAGAGCCTCTATTTCTGGTATCTTATCCGATAAATAATATTTGTGGGTTTCTTTTAAATAATTTATGAGTAGTTCAACGGGAAAGCTTCTTAAATATTCCTTATCCAGGTATTGTGGGTCATGAAAACTATTAAGAATAGTCATAAAGAAATCTAAATCAATATCCTTATTTTTACAAACACTTTCAATGGTTGAATCCCCGAACCCAAGCTGAATACCAAATCTATTAATTATTGGAACCAAGTTGAAATCATGTAAGATTACTTCGGAGAGCTTCATTTCTTTTTCAAGTATCATAATAAATTAATATAAAAGTTATTCCTTAAGTTGAGGCAATAATATCAAGTGAATGGTAACTGGAATTAAAACTAAGCATAGTATTATTCTGATATATAAATTATCCACCAGATAGAATGAGATTCCGATTGATAGCCAAAGCACAAATATGGAATTCATTTTTGCCCTAAGTGTCATGCCTTTTTTCTCTCGATAGTTTCTAATGTATGTACTTACGATTTTATTTTTTTCAAACCATTTTCGCATTTTCTCATTTCCGCGATTAAAAGAATAGGCAGCAAGAAGTAAAAATGGCGTTGTGGGTAATAAGGGCAGAAAAATTCCTAAAATACCAATACCAACAAATAAACTTCCCAAAACAGTCCAAATGGGTTTACTAATGTTTGAAAAAAGGGTATTTAATTTTTTTGAAAACAAGCTTAATTAAATTTTAGAAAACAAAAATAGTTTAATTAAGGTTTAATCAAATATTTGCAAGAATGTATTAGCAGTTATTTAACATGAAATTAATCCTCTCTTTTAGTTTCAAATTGCTGTGACTTATATGAAAACCTTTGTAATTGTCTCCCTTATTAATTGCATTGGTCAGATTAAATTTATCTTGAGACACTGAGAAGGCAATTTTATCTTTTAAAAATCTTTTCGATAGATATTCTTGCTCTGTTTGACCTGGTGTGGGAATAAATATTCCCGATTTATTAATAGCGGCCAGATCCATTAATGTTGAATATCCTGGTCGGCATATAATATGTTTTGCAGAAAGAATATATTCTGCAAGTTCATCATCATCTGCATGTGATATTAGTGTAATATTTTTTATTTGTTTACGAGATATTTTACCAGGTAAGCCCTGAAGAATGACCGTTTCAAAACCAGATTCCAATGATTGTTCAATTAACTTATTCTCAAGAATTGTTCGCTGAGGTTCAGGCCCGGATAAAAGAACAAGTATTGGTAAAACTGTTTTTGATTTTACATTTGCCGAGCTGAACCTACTTAGAATACCGATAAAATGTAATTTCGTAATAAATTTATTTGTTTTTGAGAGATTACCAGAAAGCCTGTGATCACTTGAATCAGGGACCCAAACTTCATCAAAAGCATCAATCATGTTATTTATTATTACATTAATCAGAGGTTTCATCAATTTTTGTAATCCAGACGTTTGAATATTTAACTGGTGAGTTACAAAAACTGTTGGTACACCCATGCCAGATAATTCATAGCGGTTGTCAGAGATGATTGCATCAATTTTATATTCACTTATGATTCTTTTAATTGATCTTCTGGCTAAGCGCGATTTATGGATTATTTGAGGAATAGATCTTACAATCTTCCATGACATGGAGCCCTTTAGAGGATAGCTGGGGCTAAAACCTCTTAGTTTAATAATTTTCTCATTTGGGAAATATCTTAGAAGAAAATCCAGAGGTCCATTATCCGCTGCTAGTATTACATTAGCACCCTGCCCTTTAACTTCTTTAATAACGGGCACCATCCTAGTTGCATGACCCAAACCCCAGTCAAGGGGACAAATTAAAATATTTTTTTTTGGCTTTGGCATCATAACAAAAGTAATAATTAGAATATAATACTCAGTATTCTATGCTCCAAAGTTATTTTCTTATATTTGAATAATGCCCAAAGAAAATCTAAGATACCAAATTGCCATTACATTGATTTCTGGAATTGGAGATATTGTTGGTAAAAAACTAATTTCATATTGTGGAGGTATTGAAGCCGTATTTAAAGAATCTAGGCGAGCCCTACTAAAAATTCCTGGAATTGGAATAACCACAGTAAATAATATTCTTGAACAGAATGTATTGAGAAGAGCTGAACAAGAAATAAATTTTATAATTAAAAACAATGTTAGAACACTTTTTTATCAGGATGCTGATTACCCAGTACGACTATTAAATTGTGATGATTCCCCTATAATGTTGTATTATAAGGGTAATTGTGATCTGAACAGTAATAGAATTATATCATTTGTGGGTACCAGAAAATCTACACAGAGAGGTAAAATAAACTGTGAGAAGTTTATTGATGATTTAAAAACCAAAAATGTTGTAATAGTTAGTGGTTTAGCATATGGTATAGATACTATTGCTCATCGGTATGCCATAAAAGAAGAGATTGATACCATTGCAGTTCTTGGTCATGGGCTAGATAGAATTTATCCATATCAAAATAGAGAACTTGCAAACCGAATTATTGAAAAAGGAGGTTTATTAACAGAGTTTATTTCTGGTACAAACCCAGACAAACAAAACTTTCCAAAGCGCAATAGAATAGTTGCTGGTATGAGTGATGCTGTTGTTGTTATAGAATCTGGAGAAAGAGGAGGAGCACTAATAACTGCCGACATAGCAAATTCGTATAATCGTGATGTTTTTGCACTTCCAGGTCGGACAACTGATAAGTATTCGAAGGGATGTAATGTGTTAATAAAAACAAATAAGGCGGCATTGGCTGAATCTGCTAAGGATATTTCCTACATAATGGGTTGGGATGAAATAGAAAATAAAGTTAAAGTGAAACAGAGGGATATGTTTTTTAAATTTAGTGATGAGGAAAAATTGATTTTTGATACACTCAATGTTGACCTACCCATTGGCATAGATAAAATTATCGCAAATGTCGATCTTCCGCCATCAAAAGTTTCATCTGTACTTTTAGCACTTGAATTTGAGGGCGTTGTGCAGAGCCTTCCTGGAAAACTTTACACAATTTATTAATTGCCGTAAAATAATACCCATAAGATAAATGTATTTTCATTCATTTTATTAATTTAGTAGAAATATACACATAACTTAAAAGTAAAATAATATGTCAATAAAAAAAGGATGCTACGGGTTTAATATCATTTTTAAAGTTCCCAACGAGGATACTGAACGAATGGATGTGTTTTTTGAAACCCACCAAAGTTTTATGAGAGAAACCCACCATATGGATGGGACTGTGGAACCAGTTATCCTAAGCTATTCCGTATTAAAAGGACCCGAGCTTAACAACCCTTTAGACCCAAATAGTGGAGACACTGGGCATACCCTATTTGCTATCAATGAAATTTACAGAGGCCCCGAGGGTTGTCAAGCACATATGACTCTTGGTCAATCAAGAGAAGCGATGTTTGCTGAATTAATGGCTTTAACAGAGCAATACATGGTTAGTGGTTTATTAGGCATGCCAGTAGAATATTCAATGTAAGCTTAACATAATCATTAATTATTTTATCTGGGGCTAAATTGAGGTAGGGAACTACCAAATTGTAAAGAAATCAGTTAAGCAACTGCACATAACTATTAAATAAAATGGCTTTTATAAATGCTATTTTGATTATAGATGTTGCCATAGAGCGTGGTTTCGTAATATACTTGTACGAGAAAAAAATGTTGCCCTTACTACCAAATGCAGACGTTATAAAGTCTATGGTATATAGCCCAAGAAAAATAAGAGTGGCGTTTAGTGTTAGGGTAGGACTTATAAATACAGATAAACAGTATGTTAGAAGTGTGTAACGCCCTTTAGTGAGATATTAACATCAGGATAAAAAAAGTGTTATTTTTGCGTTCCTTTTTAAAGCATCAATATGTTTGCGTTATATCTTAAAGAATTAAGGTCATTTCTGAGTTCAGTAACAGGCTATGTTGTAATAACAGTATTTTTGGTAACAATAGGTCTCTTTTTATGGTTTTTCCCCAATGAATTTAATGTTCTTGATTATGGGTATGCTAATTTGGATGGTTTATTTGTAGTTGCACCAATTGTATTTTTGTTTTTGGTTCCTGCTGTTACCATGAGAATGTTTTCGGAAGAAAAAAAATCTGGTACCATAGAACTACTTCTTACAAGGCCCTTATCAGATATTCAGATAGTGACTGCAAAATTTTTAGCTGCTGTAACTTTGGTAGTTTTTGCTCTAATTCCTACATTGGTATATGTATTCTCCATAAGCAAACTTGGCTTTCCTCCTGGTAATCTTGATTATGGTAGCATTTGGGGATCTTATATTGGATTAATCTTTCTTGGAGCTACGTTTGCTTCAATTGGCGTTTTTGCATCGTCCCTATCCGATAATCAGGTTATATCATTCATAATTGCCATTGTTTTAAGTGCATTTTTGTATTTAGGCTTCGAATTTTTATATACCATAGATATGTTTGGCAATCTAGATTTATTGATTAAGTCAATTGGTATAAGTTCCCACTATAGTTCAATATCAAGAGGTGTCATGGATACAAGGGATGTGATATATTTCTTGAGTGTTATTTTACTATTCCTTTACTTGACAAATTTTTCATTATCAAAAAGAAAATGGTGATATTGTTATGAAAAAGAATGGCGCAAATAATCAAGTAAGAACTAGTTACATTTTGCAATTAGTAGCAGTTACTATTGTTTTAATCGGTATAAATATAATTAGCTCATATATTTTTACACGATTCGATCTAACCACTGAAAAAAGATATACACTTTCAGTGCCTACCCAGGAATTATTAAAAAAAGTAGATGATATTGTTTATTTTAGGGTTTTTCTTGATGGTGAATTCCCAGCTGGTTTCAAAAGGTTAAAAAAAGAAACTAAAGAGCTTCTGGATGAATTCAGGGCTTATAATAAAAATATTGAGTACGAGTTTATAAACCCATCTGTTAGTGATGATCCTAAAGAAAGGAATGCCACATATCAATTATTGATGGAGCAAGGGTTAAATCCAACAAACCTTCAAGTAAAAACAAAGGGAGGTATGGATTCCCAGGTTATCTTTCCTGGTGCTTTGGTGAGCTATAGAAACAATGAGTTTCCCATAGAGTTATTGGATGCACAAATAAATGTACCACCTGAAGCTGCATTAAATAATTCAATACAAAATCTAGAATTTAGGTTTGCGGAAGTAATAAATAACCTGATAAAGAATGTAAAACCTAAGGTTGCATTCATAATTGGGCATGGAGAACTGGATGAGCAGGAAACATATGATATTACTTTATCACTAGAAGAGAATTATATTGTTGATCGTGTTACCATTGATGGCCAAGTTAATTCATTGGTGAAAAGGATTCTTGTGGACTCCATCAATAATGAGTACATGATATCACCTGCATATTCTGCCATTATTATTGCAAAACCAGATTCTGTTTTTTCTGCAAAGGATAAATTCATAATAGATCAATTTATAATGTATGGTGGAAAGGTCTTATGGCTAATAGATCCCGTAATTGCAAGTATGGACAGTATTCAACTTCAGGAACAAACGGTGTCTGTTGAAAATAATATTGACTTGCAGTCGCAGTTATTCACATATGGTATTAAACTTAATAATGATTTAATACTTGACCTGAATGCAATGCCTATACCCATTCGAACTGGGCAGGTTGGTGGTCAAGCACAAATTGATTTCTTTCCATGGTATTTTTTCCCTTTAATAACTCCTACAGCTGATCATCCGATTGTAAAAAATCTAAATACCATTAAGACACAATTTGTATCCAGTATGGACACAACCGCGGCAAAGGGAATAAAAAAAACCATACTACTGCGCACGTCAGATTATTCTAGATCAGATCCCGTACCAGGTATAATAAGCCTTCAATTATTAACAGAAGAGCCAGAGCCAATGAAATACCCTGGCCCTTCAATGCCTGTAGCAATATTATTGGAAGGTGAATTTAGATCAGATTTTAGAAATCGTTTACCCCAATCAATTATCAATAGCGAAGAAATTGGATTTAAGGAAATTAGTATTCCAACAAGCATGATAATTTTATCAGATGGCGATATCATAAAGAATCAATTTCATATTCCACAAGGATATCCTTTACCATTAGGCTTTGACCAATTTACCGGTGAAACTTTTGGCAATAAAGAGCTTGTCTTGAATGCTTTAAATTACTTAACAGATGGACCTGGTCTCATATCTCTGAGATCAAGAGAAATGAAGCTAAGGCTTCTGGACAAAACAAAAATTAATTCTAACAGAACACTATGGGAATTAGTAAATATTATTGTACCTGTTATTATTGTAGTTTTTGCAGGTTTATTGTTAATATGGGCACGCAAACGTAAATATTCCAGTTAAACGCTACAACTAATTAGATTAAAATGAATAAAAACATTAAATATATAATATCTATACTTCTTGTGATACCCATAGCATTATGGTTTTTATTAAGAAGCGATAGTAGTACTCTAACTGAGAAAGAAACGGGCTTTGCGGTATCAGATACCTCGACGATTACAAAAATATTTATTGCCGATAAGAAATCAAACCAGGTTACTTTAAAGAGAACCAACAAAGGTTGGATTATAAATAATAAATTTGATTCAAACCCTAAGCTTGTTGAAGGATTGCTTGGAAGTATGCAGAGGTTAAAAGTTAAAGCACCTGTACCAATTGCTGCTAGGGATAATGTTATTAAACGACTTGCAAGTATAGGAATTAAAGTGGAAGTATATGAAACATCATACAGGATTAATATCAGTGAGAAATTACGATTTTTCCCCTATGAGAAACTTGCTAAAATCTACTATGTAGGTGATGCTACACAAGATAATTTGGGTACATATATGCTTCTGGAAGGAGCTGAACATCCTTATATAATTCACATACCAGGATTTCGAGGGTTTTTATCCACTCGTTATTCACCAAAACCTGATGACTGGAAGAGCCATATACTATTTGATTATAGTTTAACGGATATTAATAGTATTGCTGTGCAATTTGGTCAATTACCAGAGGAAAGCTTTAAAGTTGACATTGATGATAAAACAGGTAATTACAACCTTATAAAACTTTCAACTAATCAAAGAATTGTAAACTATGATACTTTAAAACTTCTTAATTTTTTAACATCCTTCAGCGATTTAAGATATGAAACTAGGCTGAATAATATTATGCCAACAATTAAATTGGATTCAATTGTTAATTCATCACCCATATATGAAATAACATTAGTTGACGAAAATAAGGATACAACATATCTTAAGGGTTTTTATAAGAAAGCTCTGTCTGAAGAAACTCGTCAGGCAGCATATTTTGAGTTGATTCCTTATGATAACGATCGTTTCTACGCATCTGTTAATGATGGAGAGGACTTTGTATTATTACAATATTATATTTTTGATGTTGTATTATATCCATTGAGTTACTACACCAATTGATAAAGCTGCATTTAGTATCTTTACAAAAAAGTTACAATGCTGCAAGCAGCTTACAAAAAACATACTCTAAGCTTCAAACATCCAGGAGGAACATCCCGCGGTATTATTACTCAAAAGGATTCGTGGTTTTTGTTTATTTACTCTACAGATAATCCATCTGTAAGGGGAATTGGAGAGTGCAGTATTATAAAAGGATTAAGCATTGATGACAGGTCTGATTTTGATGAAATGATGAATCATATTTGTATTAATATTAATAATTGGCAATATCTTCTTGAGGAAGGATTAATGGAATTCCCATCCATACGATTTGGTCTTGAAACGGCCATAAAAGATTTTGCTGAAGGTGGCTCAAGGTTACTATTCAAATCGGATTTCACTAGCGGCATTGATTCAATACCAATAAATGGACTGATCTGGATGGGTGATTATAGTGAAATGAAAAATCGTATAATAGAAAAGATTGAATCTGGCTATCGATGTATTAAATTAAAAATTGGTGCAATTAATTTTGAAGATGAGATAAAACTTTTAAAACAAATCAGAGCTGATTTCACCTCGGAAGAGGTTGAGTTAAGACTCGACGCAAATGGTGCGTTTAATCCAAAAAATGTACGTGAAAAGCTTCAGGTACTATCAGATTATGATATTCATAGTATAGAGCAGCCTATTAAAGCTGGGCAATGGTTAGCAATGGCGGAAATATGCGATAATCCATATATTCCTATTGCATTAGATGAAGAGTTGATTGGAATCGATGACAACGTGGGATTGTCTAAAATGCTGGATGAATTAAATCCTCAATACATTATTATAAAACCATCGCTAATTGGAGGATTGAGTAGGTCTAGTGCATTTATAAGAGAGGCTGATAATAGAAATATTAGATGGTGGGTAACCTCTGCTCTTGAAGGAAATATTGGCCTAAATGCCATTGCTCAATGGACTTATACTCTAGATAATTCATTGCCTCAGGGATTAGGAACAGGTCAGCTATTCAAAAATAATATTGATTCTCCGTTGATAATAGAAAATGCAACTCTTAAATATGATAATACAAGAAATTGGAATTTGAACCTCATCACAAATGATTTATCCTGAATCCATAAAAATAAATGGCTCTGTTTTCGACAAAAAGATTTTATATCATCTAAAAAAAGTTGTTGATGAAGATAAATCAATGAACCTATGGGAAAAAGAAATTTATGATTTCATATTGGAATGGTTTTCTCCAACTGAATCAGTTTTAGTTCAAACCTCAGGTTCCACAGGTGATCCTAAAATAATTGAGCTCAATAAGGTTCATATGATTGAAAGTGCAAAAGCAACTATTGAGTTTTTTGGATTAGAAGCTGATTCATCAATATGGTTGTGTCTTCCAATAAAATATATTGCAGCTAAGATGGTTGTAGTAAGAGCAATAGTAGGCAAAATGAATCTTGTTTATAGCAAACCCTCAGAAGATTTGATACAACCTAAATCTTCACCGGTTAGTATTACAGCAATGGTTCAAAATCAAGTAAATCGCCTATTAAAGTCTGATCAGGGAATTGATAAATTAAAAAATGCAGGAGTTTTGTTGATAGGAGGGTCTTCAATTTCTAAGTCACTGGAGGATCGAATAAATAGCATAGAAGGAATAAATGCTTGGCATTCCTATGGGATGACAGAGACCATCACTCACATAGCTTTGCATAGAATTGGAAGTAATGATAAACAAGGTAGATTTTATCCCATGGCTGGAATTGTAATAAAAAATAACAATGATAACCAGTTAATAATTGATGCTCCTTCTCGTGGAGTTGAGATGCTTATAACTAATGATCTTGTGAATATATTTAATGATGGCTCATTTGATATTATAGGTAGAAAGGATAACATAATAATAACTGGTGGCATAAAGGTGATTCCGGAGAAGGTAGAGGGTCTTATTTCCGATCTTATCACTAGTGATTATTTTATCGCTGGTGTTGAAGATGACATACTTGGAAAAAAAGTATCTCTCTTTATTGAAGATGATATTTCAGATGATTTGGTTAGTTTACTTACTAATAAATTGAAGAATCGATTATCCAAATATGAATTACCTAAGAATATATATAAGGGTAATAATTTTGTAAGAAATAAAACTGGCAAAGTAAATAGGTCAAAAACCATTGAGATTTGTTTGAAATCATCTTGAATAACACTGAGCTCAAGTCTTTTAATTAGACCAAATAATTGATCGTAAAAATATATACTTAATGTATTTTAAATGTTAATCAATATTTTCTTTAACCCAATTTTCTAAACCTTTTGTTATTATAAGCTCTTGAGCTGCAGCACCTACAGGACTTATTTGATAGTCTTTATCATTTACTGTAAGGCATGATTTTTTAAAATCAACCAATAAGTCTAGTTCAGTTTTTACTGTTAATGACTTAGTGCCAAAATTATTTTTTAAATCTTCTAATAGTTCTGGTGATTCTATAACCAAAAACCCGTTATTTATTGCATTTCGTTTGTAAGTTTGACTGAATGAACCAGCAATAACCATCTGGATACCTCTATACATTAATGCGGTTGCGGCTTGTTCTCTTGATGACCCAGTGCCAAAATTGTATCCGCCAACTATAATATTTCCTTTCTCAACCAGATTAGTAAATTCCATGTCGTAATTTTCCATTACAACTTTAGCCATTTGCTCGGGGGTAAATTCATCTACATATGTATACTTGCCTGGATATATTCCATCTGTATTAAGGTTATCTTGGTAGCATAGAATAATTTTCCCCGATAACTTTTCAGGAAACCCACTTAAAAGTGAAATATTTATTTCTTCAGATTTATTCTTTTGCTTTTCTACAATTGTTCCATTTGGTTTTATGTTTTTGAATTCAAATGGAGGAGCAATTTTTCCTGCAACAGCTGAAGCTGCTACAACTGCAGGTGATGCAAGGTATGCCTCTGCCGATGGATCTCCCATCCTTCCCTTAAAATTTCTATTAGTTGCTGAAATGCCGATTTCATTTGGTCCTAGTAGACCTGAACCCAAGCCAATGCATGGGCCGCATCCCGGAGGAAGTGGAGTAGCCCCTGCATTAATTAAATCTTGCCAATCACCTCTTGCTTCGCTTTCTGCTTGAACTTCGCTTGAAGCTGCGGCTATATAAAACTCCACTCCAGGAGCAATGGTTTTATTCTTTATAGTTTTGGCAGCTTCTGCCAAATCTTCAACTCTGCTATTTACACAGCTTACTAAATATGCTTTATTTATCTTAATATCCCTATCAAATGCATCATTTACATTTGTCATGGTTTTTACGTTATTAGGACCACTAATATGAGGACATATGGTATCTAAATCCAGAATAACTTCTTTAGCATAATACGCATTACTGTCGGCCGTGGGGTGATTTCGAGTTAATTCTTCAATTGTATTATGATTAATTCTTGGGTGAACTTTATCCTGAGCATCCTCATCCGAAATAACCCCTTCCAAACCTCTTGATTTTATAAACTCAGCTCTTTTCTTAAGCCAGCTTATAAGAGTATGATCTATTGGAAAAACACCTGCCAAGGCACCCCATTCAGTAGTCATGTTAGCAATCGAAAGTCTTTCATCTATCCCAAGGTTGGTAACCCCATCTCCAGTGAACTCTAAAACATGATTTAGAACTTCATCTTTATTAAATAACCCGCAAAGAGTAATTATAATATCTTTACCTGTGACCCCTTTCTGTAAATTACCTTTTAATATAACATTTACAATTGGAGGCACTTGCCACCAAGTTCTGCTTGTGGCCCATAAAGCAGCTGCATCAGTACGAACTACAGGTGTTCCTAAGCATCCCAAACCACCATACATATTGGAGTGACTGTCAGAAGCAACAGCCATAGTACCAGGCCATGCATATCCTTCTTCACACATAATTTGATGACCAATACCTCTACCCGCAGGATAAAAATCAACTCCCATTTTTTTACCAAAAGCTTCTATCCTTAGATATTTCTTTTTATTACTTTCAGATTTATCTTGAACATTATGATCAAGAGTAAAAACTGGTTGCCTTGGATTTGCCATTTTATTGGCGCCAATGGCTTCAAATTTACCCATCACAGCACCTGTGTTATCATGAGTCATTACATGAGCTGGTTGTATTGATATAAAGTCGCCGGATTTAACTAAATAACCTTTTTCTAATCCTACAGCGTGTTTTTGAACTATTTTTTCAATCAGCGTTTGAGCCATACTTTAGGTTTTATTGGTATATATTTAATGCAATGTTCTACTTAATTATAATTTTACGACTATTGGTTCTACCATTAATTAAAACAATTCTTGCTAAATAGATGCCAGGTTTAAAATCAGAGGTAATTATATTAATTTGCTTCTCACAAATGTTATCTTTATTGTAAACAATACTTCCGGTTATATTATGGATCTCAATTTTATTAATCTCCTTTTCAGATAATATATTTAACATTACATCAGCAGGATTTGGGAATAATGTTAAGTCAATATCTTTAATCTCACCTTCAGATAGTCCAACATAATCAGGTTTTGTTAGCTTTTTTGTGGTGTAAATAAGATACTCTCCTGCTTCCATGTCAATGCTTGAATTAGTATTTGTTACAACAATTGAGTCACCTGTCCAGTATTCATACCATGTTCCTGTATTTTGAAATGACGGGTTAATACTTCCTTCTGATACCCCAAAGTTACCTAGAATAACCACATTCATATCTTCATTTGTTAGGTTAATTTTTTTCATTGCATTATTCAAATCCAATGAAAAATTACTTGTTGAAAACGCTTCCTCAGTTTTCTTTAATTGTATGAGTTGTGCATACACATGATACAGCTTTACTCTTCGCCAATCATTCATGTATTCCCACCTGGGAGGCTTCTCTCCCAGTCTTCCATTGAAATCTATGGATACATCATAACCCCTCTCACCAAACTGCCAAATCATTTTTGGCCCAGGAATTGTTAAAAAGAAATTTGCTGCTAGTTCTTGACGACCAAGGGCTGTTGTTAGGTCCTTAATATTATAGTTTCCTTGTGAATTACCAAATTCAAGATTCTTTATCATTAGTCTTTCTTCATCATGACTTTCCATGTATCCAACAACATGTGGATCATTCCATCCTCTTTTTTTGTAGGAGATCCAGTCAAAGTTTGACTTACCATTATCATGGTAACCCATTGTAGCCTCATTGTAGTTGTAGTTAAGATTTCCCCATAGTTTAATACCATAATTAGCAAGTTCTCTTTCCTCACTATTTACAGCTAGATGTTCAAATATTATAGCTGCATCATCCTTTACTTCCCATATTTTATCAGCCATTCTTTTTAATAGTGCAATTCGATCAGCATCATAATTACTTCCCCATGGATCATTATTATCTTTTATATTATTTCCAAAACCCTTTGTGAAATCAAAACGAAAACCATCCACTCTATACTCTGTCATCCAATAGCTATTTATACTATCAATAAGCTGTTTGGTATATATGCTTTCGTGGTTAAAATCGTAACCCCATTGTGCATCGGGATTTGTAAAATTTGATTGTTCATTATACCACGGGTTGTCAGGTGCAGGTCTATTTTGCTCAGCATTCCAATACATTTTTACCATGGGACTTGTACCGTAAGAGTGATTTAAAACCATATCCATGAATACTGCTATGCCTCTTGAATGACATTCATCCACAAAAGCTTTGAAAGTGTTCTTGGGGCCATAATACTTATCTGGTGCAAAATAGTAGTTTGGGTTATATCCCCAGCTTGAGTTTCCTTCAAATTCACTATTTGGCATTAATTCAATGGCATTAACTCCAAGTCTATCAAGGTAATCAAGTGTGTCAAGCATGGTGTTGAAGTCATGTTTAATTATGAAGTCTCTTACCAAAAGTTCATATATCACTAGCTTTTCATCCTCCGGAACATCAAAATCATCAGTTTGCCAAATATATTCTTGCTGATTAGTTTGCATTACCGAAGCTATTCCAGTGGTTTTATTCGTTGGATAATCTATCAAATTTGGATATGTTGCGCTATTAATCCATTTATCATTCCATGGGTCGCTAACTTTTTCACAATATGGATCACCAACTCTTATATTACCATCTATCAAGTATTGAAAGATATACTCCTTGCCATCTTCAAGATCACTCAGTTCAATCCAAAATCGTAGGTTGTCTGGTGTGATTTTCATTTCACTGTTAACATTGATCTCCCAGTCATTAAAATCCCCTATAACAAAAACATGTTCTTTGTCTGGTGCAAGTAAACATAGAATTACTGTGTTTTCATCCACATAATTAATTCCGTCCCTTATACCTGAGGGGAGCTCCTGGGTATTCTGTCCATTCCTTACATAATAATAAATAGAGTCTTTAACAATTTCATTTTCAGACTCACCAATGGCAATAATCCAATGTTTTCCAGAAGATGTTGCTACTATACTTGTGCTGAATGAACTACCAGTATCAGCGTAAATCAAATCTCCGTTATCATAAATAAAGGTAGAATCAATTGAGGCACTGCTACCTTCAATGTCAATGTTATCGCCAATGCTAACGATATAAGGACTAATTTCTGGAATTGTTATAATTATGTTTGATCCTGACTCATATACGTCATAAAATATATCACCTTCATCATCTGTCTTTCCTGTTTGAGACCCATCTTCATTCCTAAAAACGAATGCTAGCCTTAAAATGGTTTCGTTATCAGGCACATCATAAAATTCTTGAATTGAAGGGCTTATTGTTAATTCCCAGAGATTATCGCCAATATTTATCATTTTACAATCAGGTCTATTCTCAGTCCATCCAGCTTTAACATATTTCCAGTCTGTTCCAGAGGAGCTATTTGATGTTATAAGGCCCGTATGAGCGTACATATCTCCATCGAAGCCAGATAAACCTCCGCTACCCAATGATGAATTGAATGTAATAACGACCTCATCATTTTTTGTTGGAAAAGGCGGATCAGAAATTATAAGCTGTGCTTGGGCAAATTCTGAAAATACTAAAGCGAAAAAAATTGCCAGAGTTAGTCTTGTCATATTTTAACTTTATGTAAAGAAACAAAAGTAATGGATTTGGTTGCAGACAGGATAGTTGATCTAGTTAAAATATCATAATTGCAATAACTGAGTTATTCTAAGTAGCAGATTATATTAACGCAATCGTGTGCGCCAATTAGAATTGTGATTAGGTTCGCAAGACCTTCTTTGATTAAATATTGAAAAAGGAACAATATAATGTCTATACAAAACAATCATATGGCTGTCAAAATCAATATTAACAGACCTTGCATAGGTAAAATATATTTTATTTTGGTGAATAGAGCTATAAAAATGTTAATATTAGCTATACTCAAAAAAAGGCAAATTCTTGTTGTTAAAGTATTTTTTGCAAACGATTGCATTTTTTGACTAGTTCTATGAATATTTATATAAAATAACGCTTGTTAAAAATGATTAAAACCGCAGATAATCAGATATATAAGGCTCATTAATAATTTGGATATATACATAAGTAACCTAATATTCTTCCTCAAAATTAATAATTTGCACATTTATTAAATATCTTTATAAAGACATAATTATAAGGTAATTACTAAATTTTAGGTAATTATTGCTAAATTTGAAGGTATTGAATGTGCAATTAATTGCCATTTATAATTCACAATAACTAAAAGAAATATTATGTTAAAAAAATTATTCTCAAAATTGCTAATTTTAGTAGTGATTTTGATAAGTAGTACAGCTATGCTTGCTCAGGGCGTTGATGTTACTGGTATTGTAACAGATGCTGGAGATGGAACACCGTTGCCGGGAGCTACAATTGTTGTAAAAGGCACTACGCAAGGAACGGTTTCTGATATCAATGGTATTTATACTATTGGGATTGAGACTGGACAGGTTCTAGTATTTTCTTATGTTGGCTACGCAATGGAAGAACGAAAAGTTGATGCGGCTAGTTCCGTTAACGTTTCATTAAAATCATCTGCACTTTCTTTGGATGGTGTTGTGGTGATTGGCTATGGTGTAGCAAAGAAAAAAGATGTCACTGGCTCAGTCACAGCAATCGAATCGGAAAGCTTCAATAGCGGTGCAATTACTAATCCTGCAAGCCTTATTGCTGGTAAAGTTGCTGGTGTTCAAATTAGTTCCAATGGAGGTGCACCTGGTACATCATCAAGTATAATAATCCGTGGAGGGTCTTCATTAAGTGCAAGTAATGAACCTTTGTACGTTATTGATGGTATACCTATCTCCAATGATGCTGGTGGTGGTACAAGAAGCCCACTTAATAGCATTAATCCTAATGACATAGCAAGTTTTACCATTCTGAAGGATGCATCTGCCACTGCCATCTATGGCTCTAGAGCATCAAATGGGGTTATTATTATTACTACCAAACGCGGAAAAATTGGTCGTCCTTTGCAATTGGAATACCAAGGCGTATTTTCGTTCTATCAAATTCCAAATACATTAAGCATTAATACATCCGATGAGTTTGTTTCATTAATAAATGATAAAGAACCATCTTATGTTGACATGTTAGGTACTTGGACTGATCCCAATGGAAACCCTATAGTTTATAATGACCTGCCTGATGATAGGACTGGTTACAATCAAACAATTCATAAAACTAACTGGCAGGATGAAATTTACGAGAATACGATGGCAATGGATCATAATATTACTGCCACTGGTGCATGGCAAAACATGCCGTATCGATTTAGTGTAGGATACACAGATCAGCCAGGTATTGTTAAAACTTCAAAATTTCAAAGAACAACCATAGCAGCCTCGTTGAATCCAACTTTATTGAACGATAACTTAAATGTTAATTTCAATGTTAACGCTTCATTTATTAAAAATCAATTTAGTAATGGTGGTGCAATTAATTCTGCTCTTCAAATGGATCCAACCAAACCAGTTAATAGCTCAGATAATTCATATGGAGGATATTGGGCATGGTTACAAAGCAATGGAGACCCTGTTGTTCAGGGAACAAAGAACCCCATGGCACTGTTAAACCTTACAGATAATAAGTCAGATGCCAACAGAGTATTTGGAAACTTACAGCTTGACTATAGAATGCCTTTTTTACCAGAATTAAAAGCTAATATGAATCTAAGTATGGATTATAGTAAAAACAAAGGTCATTACAATGTCCCCAATTATGCTCCATGGAGCTATAATAAATCACAGGGAGGTGGCTCAGATAATCATTACAACAATGAACACAGAAATATGCTGGGTGACTTTTATTTCAGTTATGCAAAAGATGTTGAATCCATTAAATCAAATTTTGATGTAACAGCGGGATATTCAATTCAGTACTTTTATGACTATGCAACAAGTGATAACAGTAATATTCCTGTAATTATTGATCCTGTAACTGGAGATTCAACGGGTCAGGAGTTCATAACTGAAAAATTTGAATCTGGCTCTGAATATTACCTTGAGTCAGTATTTGGAAGGCTGAACTACATTCTTAATAATAAGTACCTTCTTACAGCTTCTGTGCGCCAGGATGGATCAACAAGGTTTGCTCCAAAAAACAGGAATGCAGTATTTCCTGCTGTTGCTTTGGGATGGAAGATTAATGAAGAGGCCTTCTTACGTGACTCCAAGGCTATCACACAGCTGAAATTACGCCTAGGATGGGGAGTTACCGGTCAGCAAGCAGTACAAGGTGCTTATGATTATTTGGGCAGATATACTTTTGGAAATGAATTTGCCTCATACCCATTTGGAAACACTTACTACATTACATTAAGGCCTGATGGGTATAATGAGGATCTAAAATGGGAACAAACAACTACCTGGAATGCAGGTTTAGATTATGCATTCCTCAATAACAGAATTTATGGTTCAGTGGATTACTACGTTCGCCAAACTACAAATTTGCTTAGCTATGTTCCGGTTCCAGCAGGATCAAATCTAAGCAACTATATTACCAAAAATATAGGTGATCTTGAGAACAGAGGTGTTGAGTTCTCAATTAACGGAAAGGTTATCTCAAAGCCTGACATGTATTGGGAACTTGGTTTCAATGCTACTTTCAATAAAAATGAAATTACTAATTTATATGATGGCGCTATGATTGAGACAGGAGGTATTGCTGGTGGTGTTGGTAATAATATTCAAGTTCAAGCCGTTGGACAGCCACGAAATACCTTTTATGTTTATGAGCAGGTATACGATGAAAGTGGAATGCCAATCGAAGGACTTTATGTGGATCGCAATGGCGATGGTCAGATAACAACTGATGATAAATACTTTCATAATAGTGCTAATCCTGATAAATTCTTTGGAATTTCATCAAACTTCAGTTACAAAAGCTGGTCGTTTGCATTTTCTGGACGAGCTAATTTTGGCAATTACATGTATAACAATGTTCAAAGTGATAATGGGTGGTATGGACGTTTGTATAGAGCTGAAGGGCCATATATAAGTAACATTACCACAGGAGTTAGTGAAACTGGATTTCAGAATGCTCACTATTTCTCAGACTATTATATTCAAGATGCAGCATTCTTTAGAATGGATAATATTTCACTTAGCTACTTATTCAAAGATTTGGCAAAAAACACTCTTGACATAAGGTTATCAGCTACAGTAAACAATGCATTTATTATCACAAACTATTCGGGAATTGACCCAGAGGTAAATGGTGGTATAGACAATGGTGTTTATCCACGTACCAGAGTTTGGGTTTTTGGTGTAAATCTGATGTTCTAATTTAAACGACAATAAGACAATGAAAAAAATATTATATATAACAATGGTTTTTGCAGGCTTGATATTTATTACAAGTTCTTGTATAAAAAACATGGAGATGAAACCTATTGATCCGGATATTATAACAGCTGATAAGGCGTTTGAAGACCCGGAGGCGTACACACAATTTCTTGCAAAATGTTATGCTGGGCTTGCAGTTTCAGGACAACAAGGTCCAGCAGGGCAGGGAGATATAAGCGGAATTGATGAAGGATTTGGGCAATATTTGCGTGGTTATTGGTATCACCAGGAATTAACCACTGATGAAGCTGTAATTGGCTGGGATGATGCAACAATTAAAGACTTCCACTACCAGCAATGGGGTGATGGAGATGGCTTTATTGCAGCATTCTACTATCGTATCTTTTATCAAATATCTCTTACAAATGAGTTTTTGCGACAAACAACAGATGATAAACTTGATACAAGAGGGACCTCACAGGATTGGAAAGATAAAGTTAAAGTATATCGCGCTGAAGCAAGATGGCTTAGAGCATTAAGCTATTGGCATGCGCTGGACTTATTTGGCTCGGTACCATTTGCAGTTGAAACTGATCCCATTGGAGATTTCTTGCCAAGCCAGGTATCATCAAACAAACTTTTTGCATGGCTCATAGAAGAGCTGGAGAGTATGGAAGCTGATATGTCAGAACCACGTGCAAATGAATATGGTCGTGCTGACAAAGCTGGTGCATGGATGCTGCTTGCTAAGCTATATCTAAATGCTGAAGTTTATATTGGAGAGGCTAAGTATACTGAATGTTTGACAAATTGCAATAAGCTGATTAATGCAGGTTATTCACTTTCACCAACATTCCAACAACTTTTTTGGGCCAATAACGATATGGACCCACAAACCATGCAGGAAATTATTTTTCCAATTAGGTATAGTGGTGAACATACTCAAACTTGGGGAGGTACTACATTTATTATACATGCAGCTGTTGGTGGTGACATGGACCCCGCAACCTATGGAATAGATGGCGGCTGGGGAGGTACCAGAACTACTAAACAATTTGTGGAGAAATTTCAAGGCAGTGATTCTAGAGCCATGTTCTGGTCAGAAGGCCATAGTATTGAAATAGATAATATGGGAGACTTTTATAATGGATATGCTGTAACTAAATTCAGAAATACCTATGAAGAAAATGGTGAACTTAAGACAGGGTTTAGCCTTACTTTTCCAGATACTGACTTTCCAATGTTCCGT